>Ga0102938_10001444_pt1 | contig 17935 bp, 17 predicted proteins | sample SalPonR2_B_D2_MG_FD_84516 | JGI IMG/M metagenome (GOLD analysis project Ga0102938, IMG submission 84516) | Salt pond soil microbial communities from South San Francisco under conditions of wetland restoration - Salt Pond MetaG R2_B_D2_MG | ecosystem: Environmental > Aquatic > Marine >...
CTCCATTCCTGGCCGAACAGCAGCCACAGCCCGCCGGCGGCCAATGCTATGGCGGCGGCGAAGCGAAAACCGACCCGCTCGCGAAACCAGAACACGCCGATGGCGGCGAGCACGAACACCTGGAAATTGGCCAGCAGCGTCGAAAGCCCCGGTCCGATGAACAGGATGGAGCGATGCCAGAACCACATGTCGGCGGTGAAGAATGCCGCGATCAGCGCCGAACCCAGCCAGCCGTCGGCAAAGCCCCGGTGCAGGCGCGGCTGAATGCCGATCAGCACCAGCAGGCCGATGGAGCCGAACAGCATCCGGTAAAACCCCGAGGTGGTCGGGGCCACGTCGGCCAAGCGCACGAAGACGGCGGCGAAACTGATCATCACCGCGCCGGCGGTGACCAGCGCAATGGAGCCCGAGTGGTGCCTTGAAGAGGTCATGGGCCGCGATTATCGCGCATTGGCCACCGATTGGTCGGGGGCTACCGGCCAGCGAGATGATTCGCTATCGGCGAACCTCTCTTTCGGCCCGCCGCCGAGAACGATCGGCGGTCACTCCCACTGCTGGATGTCGAGCCCGGAGGGCGCGTCCTGGGTGCCGTGATCGCGCGTCATTCGGATGCCGAGGCTCAGATCGTTGCGCGAATCGGCGTGGGCGAGCGCCTGCTCCTCCGAGATCAGGCCTTCCTCGTAGAGTTTCAGAAGCGCCTGGTCGAAGGTCTGCATGCCGGCCTGCGCGCCGTCCTTCATGGCCTCCTTGAGCCCGTCCAGGTCGTGCTTGGCGATCAGGTCGGCAACATACGGCGTGCGCACCAGGACTTCGACCGCCGGCACCCGCCCGCCGTCGATCGTGGGTACCAGCCGCTGGCTGACGATGGCGCGCAAGTGCTCGGACAGGTCAACGAAAAGCTGGTGATGGGCGGTGTCGGGAAAGAAATTGATGATGCGGTCCATGGTCTGGCTGGCGTTGTTCGAATGCAGCGTCGACAGGCACAGGTGACCGGTATCTGCGTAGGCGATCGCGTGCTTCATGGTTTCGGCGTCGCGAATTTCGCCGATCAGGATCACGTCCGGCGCCTCGCGCATCGCATTCTTCAGCGCATTGGTGTAGCTCAGCGTGTCCAGGCCCAGCTCACGCTGGTCGACGATCGATTTCTTGTGCTGGTGCAGGAATTCGATGGGCTCCTCGATGGTGAGGATGTGCCCGGTCGCGCGCTGGTTGCGGTAGTCGATCATCGACGCCAGCGTGGTGGACTTGCCGGAACCGGTCGCACCTACCACGAGCACCAGGCCCCGCGGCTCCATGATCAGCTTCTTGAGAATCGGCGGAAGCTTGAGGTCGTCCAGTGAGGGAATCGTGGCCTTGATGTAGCGAATCACCATCGCGACCGAACCCCGTTGCCGGTAAATGTTCACGCGGAATCTGCCCAGCGTCTTGAGCGCGATCGCCAGGTTCAGCTCGAGCTCGCTTTCGAATTCCGAGATCTGCTTGTCGTTCAGAATCGAATACGCGAGCTCGCGAACCTGGTGCGCCTCGAGAGGCGCATCGCCCAGTCGACGGGTTTTGCCCTCGATCTTGATGCCGGCCGGCGCCCCCGCGCTCAGGAACAGGTCCGAGGCACTGTGCTTGACCATGGCGTGGAGAAAGGTTTCGATTTCCATTGGCGAATCCCCCTTGCGGTATCGAGGCCCTACTTCAACACAGGGCGGCCGTTCGGAAATTGACGCCGGTCATATGAGTTTATTGTCGTTGAGGGGGCGTCCCTGGAAATCAGATTTCTCGGCTGAATGCCGACTCGCGGGCGGTCAGCGATTGCCTTATAGCGCCTCGGACGCGAAATCGGCAAGCCGCGAGCGTTCGCCGCGCTTGAGCGTGATGTGACCGGAGTGCATCCAGTGCTTGAATCGATCGACGGCGAAGGTCAGGCCCGACGTGGTTTCGGTGAGGTAGGGGGTGTCGATCTGCTCGATGTTGCCCAGGCATACGATCTTGGTGCCGGGGCCGGCGCGCGTGATCAGGGTCTTCATCTGTTTGGGCGTGATGTTCTGCGCCTCGTCGATGATCAGGAAGCGGTTCAGGAAGGTGCGTCCGCGCATGAAGTTAAGCGAGCGAATCTTGATGCGCGAGGTCAGCAGGTCGTTGGTGACCGCGCGGCCCCAGTCGCCGCCGTGTTCGTCGGACTCGGTCAGCACCTCGAGGTTGTCGGTCAGCGCACCCATCCAGGGCGTCATCTTCTCTTCCTCTGTGCCGGGCAGGTAGCCGATCTCGTCGCCTACCGACACGGTCGCCCGGGTCATGATGATCTCGCGGTAGATCTGCTCGTCCAGCGTCTGCGCAAGACCGGCGGCCAGCGTAAGCAGGGTCTTGCCGGTTCCCGCCGTGCCCATCAGCGTGACGAAATCGATCTCGGGATCCATCAGCAGGTTGAGCGCGAAATTCTGTTCGGGATTTCGCGCGTTGATGCCCCAGACGCTCCTGGGGCCGTGCCGGAAGTCCGCCGAGACCTGCAGCATGAAGTGCTTGTCCGTGACCTCGCGCACCAGCGCTTCCATACCGTTTTCGCCGTTGAGTGTTAGACACTGATTCGGGTGCCAGTCGTCGCCCTCGGCGCGATTGATTCGATAGAAGGTCTGGCCGGCCCGGGTCCACGAGTCGTCGATGCCGTAATCGTCCCAGAAATCGTTGGTCAGCGTGGTCAGCCCGCTGTAGAGCAGGCTCAGGTCGTCAAGCGCGCGATCATTGTGATAATCCTCGGCGGGTATGCCGTTGATCGCCGCCTTGATCCGCAGGTTGATGTCCTTGGACACCAGTACGATTTCGCGCTCCGGCTGTTCGGCCTTGAGCTTGATTGCGGCGTGCAGGATTTCGTTGTCGGCCTTGGCCCGGAGCAGCGCCGGGTGCTCCTCGTGGTCGGCCTGCTCGATCTGGAAATACAATCGCCCGGAACCGATCCGGATATCCAGGCCATCCGGCATCCTCAGTTCAAGTCCGGCTTCGAAATCGTGCCCGCCGTTCATCATCTGACCCAGAAACCGGCTGACCTGGCGCACGTTGCGCGCCACTTCGGTCATGCCTTTCTTGGCCGCGTCGAGTTCTTCGAGAACCACCATGGGCAGAAAAATGTCGTGTTCCTCGAAGCGGAACAGCGATGTCGGGTCGTGCATCAGCACGTTCGTATCGAGCAAGTAAAGGCGGGTGCCTTCGCTCATGGCACGCTCCGTTGTGGCGGGGTGGTCGTGAATCGGATCAGCTCAGTTCGCGCGCGGCTTCGAGCACTTCCTCGGCATGCCCGGGCACCTTCACCTTGCGCCATTCGCGGTCAATCCTGCCGTCGGCGTCGATCAGAAAGGTGCTTCGTTCGATACCCATCACTTTCTTGCCGTACATATTCTTTTCCTTGATGACGTCGAACTGGCGGCACAGCATCTCATCGGCGTCGGCGATCAACTCGAACGGGAACGCCTGCTTGGCCTTGAAGTTCTCATGGGTCTTCAGGCTGTCGCGTGAGACGCCGACGATGGCGCACCCAAGTGCCTTGAACTCGGCATGAAGATCACGAAAGTCCTGCCCTTCCTGCGTACATCCGGGCGTGTTGTCACGCGGATAGAAGTAGAGCACCAGGGGCATGCCGCGAAAGGACTGGATGGAGAGTTCTTCGCCGCCGGTTGCCGGGAGGGAAGGGGATTCGACAGGAGAATTGGATTGAGTCATGAATTCCGGTAAAAATTTCGTTAAATCAGAAACTTGCTATAATTCGAGATCAATTTTCAGCGCGCTGTTTCCGCAATCGAGAATACTTGTCAGCAATGCGCTGCGCAAGTAGTATGCCGTGCCGATGAAAAAAATGAATGACAATATCGTCTCAGTCCCGATCGGTTGCCCCGGCGCATGGTTGCGGGTATGACGATGAAGGGTTCCTGCTCGGGTTCCATCGTGGCGCTGGTCACCCCGTTCGAAGCCGGCGGCGAACGAATCGATCGAGCCGGCTGGCAACGGCTGGTGGAGTGGCATCTCGAGGCCGGCACGAACGGAATCGTGGTTGCCGGAACCACCGGTGAGTCGGCTACGCTGGATGCCGGGGAGCGCGACTGGCTGCTCGAATCCGCGCTTGAGACGGCGGCCGGTCGCTGCATGGTTCTGGCCGGGACCGGTGCGTCTTCGACCGCCGTGACGGTGGCCCGAAGTCGCCGTGCCGCGGCGCTGGGCGCCGACGCGGTGCTGGTTGTCGCGCCGTACTATAATCGTCCTCCGCAACGCGGTCTGTTGGCTCATTATCTTGCCATCGCCGATGGCGTCGAAGTGCCGGTGATCCTTTACAACGTGCCTTCGCGGACTGCGTCCGACATCGAGCCGCAGACAGCGCTGACGCTGGCAGCACACCAGAATGTCGTGGCCATCAAGGAAGCGGTCGCAGACATGGCCCGAGTGCAGCGCTACGTCAGCGCCGGGCTGGATGTGCTTAGCGGCGACGACCCGACTGCGCTGGAAGCCATGCGACACGGTGCGAAGGGCGTGATCTCGGTCGCTGCCAACGTCGCTCCGGCTGCAATGTCGAGAATGTGCAGGCTGGCTGCCGAAGGCGACTACGGCGCAGCCGCCGACATAGATGCGCAATTGAAACCGCTTTACCGGTTTCTGGGCGCAGAGTCGAATCCAATCCCGGCCAAGTGGCTTTTGGCGGCCAGTGGTCGCATCGGCCGCGACCTGCGCCTGCCGCTGGTCGAACTGGATGAATCGCAGCACGCGGCGGGTCGCTGCCTGCTAGAGACGCTCGAAATCGAGTGAATATCGCAAACGAAAAAAGGTTTGAATCAGCTTTGATCAACAAACAACTGCATTGTCTAAAGATCGTTTTGATCCTGTTGGTTGCCGGAATGGCCGCCGGCTGTGTTTTCAATGGCGACAAGAAGCCGGTCTACGCCGCCAGCGAAGAAGTTCCGCCGCTTCGCGTACCCGAAGGGCTCAGCAAGCCGGAGACACGGGCCACTTTCGAAATTCCCGGCTATTCTTTGCCTGAATTGGCCGCACGAGGGGACGAAACCCGTCCGCCGAGGGTGCTCACATCGGCCGAGGCCGAAAAGGCCCGTTCGAGAATCAGGTTCGGGCCCACCGGTCTCTACCTGGAAGTGGATGACGAGGCCGCCAGTGTCTGGCGCCGACTGGGTTTCGCCCTCAATCGAGGCGACATGACGATTGACCGGGTTCTCGACGACCAGCGTCGGTACCGGGTTCAGTTCAGCCACGATCCCATCCTTGTCTCGGAGCGCGGCTGGTTCTCGAAGCTGTTCCTGTTCTGGAAATCTCCCGACTACATCAACTTCAGCGGCACTTACCTGTTCGAGGTGCAGCGCGAAACCACAGATACCACGCGTGTGGTCATCCTGGACGAGGACGGTAAAGTGTTGGCGATGCAGCAGGCGGAGTTTGTGTTGGCCCGCCTGCAAGAACGCCTAGGCTAAAAAATCGCCGTAGCGCTACTGCGCAGCGCGCTGACGGCGCCCGGCGGTGCTCGGCATCCTCATGGACCTGATGTCCATTGCGGTGCCTGCGCGCCGGCGGTCACCGGCAGCGCACTTGCTCGCGACGCGCTACGGCGATTTTTCCTTTAGGTGATGAGAGGCGGCGCGGTGACGGCACCGGCGGCCACCGTCAGCCACCCGCTCGCTACGCTCTGCGAAGGCGTATCCCGGGTTCGGATGGGTAAATTTAGCGTCCGGCGGTGCTCGGCATCCTCATGGACCTGATGTACATTGCGGTGCCTGCGCGCGCGGTCACCGGCAGCGCACTTGCTCGCTATGCGCCGCGGCGATTTTTCCTGTAGGTGACGGAACCTGGTTCCGCCTTTCCGAAATTCGATCAATCAGCCGACCAGCCCACCCTCTGCAGGTGTAGGAGCCGGCCCCGCCGGCGATTGCGGCGGCCCGGATAATGCATCGCCTGCACGGCAGGCTCCTACACCCGTAGCGAGCCCGGAGGCCGCCGCTGCATCTGTGGGAGCGGCTTCGAGCCGCGATCAATCGGCGCAGGATGCGCCTTCCATATAACCAGCCAACCAGCCAATCAGCCAACCAAATTTACCGCTCCAGCAGCTTGAGCTTGTCGGGTTTGTCTTCCCACTCTTCGGCGTCCGGCGGGGGATCCTTGCGTTCGGTGATCACCGGCCATTCGAGCGAGAGTTCGGCATTGAGTTCGAGGAATTTCTGCTGGTCGGCCGGGAGGTCGTCCTCCGGATAGATGGCCTGTATCGGGCATTCCGGCTCGCACAGCGTGCAGTCGATGCATTCTTCAGGGTCGATGACCAGGAAATTCGGCCCTTCGTGGAAACAGTCGACCGGGCAGACCTCCACACAGTCGGTGTATTTGCACTTTATGCAGTTTTCGACAACAACGAACGTCATATCTGTAGATCCTGGTTGAGTTGCAGACAGTCACGCGCGCGCGGACGAGCGCGGGGCTGATGGTAGACTATTGTCCTTTCGGCTCGGGCGTTTTCCGCGCCTGCCATGGTAGCCAACGAGTTGGCACCCGAAACCGCAATTATATAAGAACCGCTTGAACAACTCATTCCAAGAAATTCCGCTCGGCGAGCACAAGGTCGCGCGTGATCGCATCAGCCCCAATGCCCTGAAGGTCACCGACCGGCTTCAGCGTGCAGGCTTCAAGGCGTATGTGGTCGGCGGCGCGCCGCGCGACCTCCTGCTCGGCTTCACGCCCAAGGACTTCGACGTCGGTACTGATGCGACGCCCGAACAGGTGCGCGAACTGTTCCGTAACGCAAGGCTGATCGGGCGTCGGTTCCGGCTCGCGCACGTGCGCTTCGGACGCGAAATTATCGAAGTGGCCACATTCCGAGGCACCGGGGATGCGGGCGAGCGCAGCGTCGAGGACGGGGGTCGGGTACTGCGCGACAATGTGTTCGGCAGCGAGGCCGAGGACGCCATTCGGCGCGATTTCACAATAAATGCGCTGATGTACGATCCCAGCAACGAGACCATTCGCGACTACACCAATGGCTACGCCGATGTCGCACGGCGCAAACTGAGGCTGATCGGGGATCCCGAGCTGCGCTACCGCGAGGACCCGGTCAGGATGATGCGCGCGATCCGGTTCAAGTCGAAACTCGGGCTGGAGATTGATGGCCCCAGCGAGACCCCGATTCCCGAGATGGCGCCACTGCTGGCCGACATTCCGCCGGCACGTCTGCTCGACGAGTTGCTCAAGATGCTGCTGGGTGGCGGCGCCTGGGACGGTTTCAAGACCCTGGTCGAATACCGCCTCTGGCACGAGCTCTTTCCTGGCCTGCTGGACTCGCCCGAGGATCCGCCTGGATTGATCGAGCAGGCGTTCTGCAATACCGACCAGCGGGTTGCCGAAGACAAGCCGGTGACGCCTGGCTTCCTGTTCGCGGCGCTTTTCTGGCCGCGCGCACGGGCAGAGGCCAAGCGGCGCGAGGAAAATGGCCAGCCGCCGGTGGAGGCGTTGGCCACTGCCGGCGAAAAAGTCTTTTCGAAATATACAAGCCGGGTTTCCATTCACCGTCGTTTTTCGACCATGGCCAAGGAAATCTGGATGTTCCAGCCACGGTTCGAGAAGCGTCGCGGCAAGCGCGCAATGAGACTGCTGCAGGAACGGCGGTTCCGCGCGGCGTACGATTTCCTGTTGCTGCGTGCCGACGAGGACCCGGCCGCCGCCGAGCTTGCGAAGTGGTGGACCGAAGTGCAGGAGGTGGATGCCGAGACGCGCAACGAAATGATCTTCGGGCGCAAGAAGAAGCCGGAGCCAAAAACCCGTCAGAGTTCATGACTCGCGCGTTCGTCGGCCTGGGCAGCAACCAGGGTGATTCTCATCGCCAGCTGGACCGCGCGCTGGCGGCGCTCGCCGAGTTGCCTCGCAGCGTTCTGACGCGCTGCTCGCCCCGATACTGGACTGCCCCCGTGGGCGAACCCGAGCAACCGGATTTTCTCAATGCGGTCGCGGAGCTGGATACGGCGCTGGAGCCGCTGGACCTGCTTCGTCGAATGCACCGGATTGAGGATGACCTCGGGCGCGTGCGCGACCCTGACCGGCGATGGGGGCCCAGAACAATCGATCTGGATCTGCTATTGTTTGGACATGCCGTGATTCGGCAGGCGGAACTGGTCGTGCCGCATCCGCGAATGGCCCGCCGAGCATTTGTGCTCAAGCCGCTGGCCGACCTGGTGCCCAAGCTGGAAGTGCCGGGTCTGGCGCGGGTCGCCGAGTTGCTGGACGATCTCGACGCCGGTGGTGTTCGTTGTGCACAACCCGATCCTCCAGACAAGGGAGCCTGAGGATGGCCGATCAACCGAAGATCACGCTCGCACGCCTGGCGGAAATGAAGCATGCCGGCACGCCGATTACCATGCTGACCGCTTACGACGCCAGCATGGCCGCCGTCTTCGACGAGGCGGGCATCGATTGCATGCTGGTGGGAGATTCACTGGGCAACGTCATTCAGGGTCGGGATTCTACCGTACCGGTCACCGTCGACCACATGGTTTACCACATAGAATGCGTGCGGCGCGGAACGCGGCGCGCGATGCTGATTGGAGACATGCCGTTCCTGAGCTATTCCAGCGAGGCCGTCGCGATCAAAACCGCGCAAGCGCTGATGCAGGCCGGCGCCGAGATGGTCAAGCTCGAAGGCGGGCGATCCGTGCTCGATGTCGTCGGCCGGCTTGCCGAACTCGGGGTACCGGTGTGCGGCCATCTCGGGCTGACGCCGCAGTCGGTCCACCAGCTTTCGGGTTACCGGGTGCAGGCCAGGGCTCCAGAGGCGCGTAAGCGTCTGATCGACGAGGCTGGCGCCTTGGAGAAGGCCGGCTGCGCCATGCTTGTACTGGAATGCATTCCACGTCGGTTGGCAGCCGAAGTGGCGGCCAGCCTTGCCATTCCGGTCATCGGAATCGGCGCCGGGGCCCGCGTTGATGGCCAGGTTCTGGTGTCCTACGATGCGCTGGGCATCGGCAGCGGGCGCAGGCCGCGTTTCGTACGTGACTTCATGGCCGGATCAGATTCCATGGAAGCGGCCGTCCACGCATTCATCGACGCCGTACGCGACCGGCGGTTCCCGGCAGATAAAGAATCCTATGCCGAGCCGGCGTGAAACCATCCTGGTTCTGGATAGTCGCGAGGCGCTGGCGGGATGGCGCAACGAACAGTCCCGACCGGTATATCTCGTGCCCACCATGGGGAATCTCCATGCGGGGCATCTGGCGTTGGTCGAGCACGCTGCGCGCGACGGCGCGGTAATCGCCAGTATATTCGTCAACCCGACCCAGTTCGCGCCGGGAGAAGACTACGAACGATATCCGCGCACTCTCGCCGAAGATCTCGAGGCGTTGGAATCGGCCGGATGCGATGCGGTCTGGGCGCCGGATATCGAAACCATGTATCCGTTGGCCGCGGAGCACCGCTTCACGATCCGTCCCTCGCCCACGCTGGCCGACTGCCTCTGTGGTGCCCAGCGGCGCGGCCACTTCGATGGCGTCTGTAACGTGGTCATGCGGCTTTTCTGGCAAGTGCGTCCGCGGCGCGCGGTGTTCGGCGAAAAGGATTACCAGCAGCTGCTGATTCTCCGCAAGATGGTCGAGGATTTCTCGATCCCCGTGACAATCGACGCGCTGCCAACGGTGCGCGAGGCCGATGGTCTGGCGATGAGTTCGCGCAACCGCTATCTGACGCAATCCGAACGGGCGATCGCGCCGGGGCTTTACCAGGTGCTGCGGGCGCTCGAGGAAGCGGCCCGGGCGCAACCAACGGGAACTTTTGACGAACTTCAGCTGTCTGGAATGGAGCGTCTGGATGCCTTGGGGTTCCGGCCCGAATATGTCGAATTCCGCAATGCCGATACGCTGGGTCCCGCGGACGGAAAAAACGACCGGATTTTCGCCGCAGCCCGCCTTGGATCGGCCAGGTTGATCGACAATGTTGCGGTAACGAGACAATCTTGTCTCTGATTCGCAAATCAGGCTTGGAAATTGCCAAATCTTGTGGTACAGTTACCACGAACCTTGGTAATCGAACAACGGCAATCAAGGTGTCAGGGCGCGATTTGAGGTACATCACTCCGACATGCTGCCTCTCCCCGTCACCGGGGAGAGGCTTTTTTTTTGCGGAGCGACTTTGCGATCTGAACGGGATATTTCAATGAACCTGAACATGCTCAAAGCCAAGATCCACCGGGCAACCGTTACCCATGCGGAACTCGATTACGAAGGATCGTGTGCTATCGATGAGAATCTGCTCGAGGCCTCCGGAATTCTCGAGTACGAACAAATACATATCTACAATATCGCCAACGGCGAGCGGTTCGTGACCTATGCTATTCGCGGCGAAGCCGGGTCGGGAATGATCAGCGTCAACGGGGCCGCTGCGCACAAGGCGTCACCGGGCGATCTGGTGATCATCTGCGCATACGGCGCGGTCGACGAGGCCGAGGCTGCCGCCCACCGGCCGCGGCTGGTCTACCCGGATTCAGACAACCGCGTAGCCCGTGTGGCGGGCGAGATTCCGGCCCAGGCCGCCTGAGCGATTCGCTCTTGTTGCAAAAAAACAACACACTGAACATTCGCGCCTTGCTGCGCGACGAACCCGAGCGCGCCATCGAAATGCTGCGCAGCTCGGCGCACTGGCGTCTCGACGTCAGCCGCACGCCGCTGCGGCTAGATGACTGGCGCGGATTTTTTGGCGATTCCGGCAACGACCGCCTTCGGCGTGCCGTGTCCGACCTGTTCTCCGGCGCCATCGTCAACACATCGGAGAATCAGCCGGCGCTGCACATGACGCTGCGCGCTGAGCGGCCCGAAAAAATGCTCGGGGAACCGGACGCTTCAGTCGTCAAGGACTCCAGGCGTCGAATGCTGGAAATTTCGGGCCGTCTTTATCGCGGCGAGACGCCGGTTCGGACAATCCTGCACGCCGGCATCGGCGGCTCCGATCTCGGCCCGAGGCTGGTTGCCGACGCGCTGGATCCCGGCGACAGCGTGGTGCATGTCGAATGGCTGGCCACGCTGGATTCACGGCGGATCAGTCGTTTGCTGGATCGGTTGGATCCCGAAACGACTGCGCTGGTCGTGGCGTCCAAGAGTTTCTCGACCGCCGAAACGCTGAGCCAGGCGGCGCTGATTCGCGATTGGCTTGGCTCTGCAGGTCTCGAGCGCATCTGGGCCGCGACTGCGAACGTCAAGCGCGCCCGGGCGTTTGGTGTTGCCGAGCCGAACATTCTGCCTTTTCCTGACTGGACCGGAGGGCGATTCTCGCTATGGTCCAGCGTCGGACTCAGCGCCGCCGCCCGGATTGGTCCCGGTCAGTGGCAACGGCTGCTGGCCGCAGCGGAGCAGGCGGACAATCTGCTGGCAAGCGATCTGGAGGCTTCAACGGCCTATGCCCTGGCCCGGGTGCTCGACTGGCTGGTGCGCGACGGAGGCTTCGATACGCTGGGCGCGGTCAGCTACGACCCTGCGCTACGACTTCTCGCCGAGTACCTCCAGCAGCTTGTCATGGAGAGCCTCGGCAAGTCTGTCGATCTGAAAGGCGCGCAGACACTGGCGCATACCTCGCCCCTGGTGTTCGGCGGTGCGGGTACCGATCTTCAGCATTCCCTGTTTCAGGCCCTCCACCAGGGCACAAAGCGGCATCCAATGCTGCTACTCGGCAGTGCGCAGTGCAACGAGGGCCCTGCGGGTTGGCCGCGAGACCAGCTTTCGCACCTGCTCGGACAGGCGAGCGCGTTGGTCAACGGGAAGTCGGCGGAAGACCGATCGCGAGCGCTGCCGGGCAACAATCCGGTCGTGCTGATGCTGGCTCGTGCGATCGACGCGGAGAGTGTGGGGGAACTGCTTGCCAACTTCGAGCATGCTGTCTACCTGCTCGGAGCACTGTGGGAGATCAACGCCTTCGATCAGTGGGGCGTGGAGGAAGGCAAGCGCCTTGCCGCCGAATTCCGCTCGGTACTCGACGGAAAGGGCGAATGTCCGGATTCCTCGCTCGATGAAACCATTGTCTGGATCAGACGTTCGCAAGCCGACATCTGATCGCCGATCTGTGATCGGCTTCCGGGTTGGCGCGAAGTGACTGTGAAACCCGAGCGGGATCGGGTTATGATAGTACATAAACTCGCGAGCGGAAAGCTTCGCTCGGCTAGTAATAACTGAGAAGGCGCTCGCGCAAAAGCGATCGATGTCGTTCCAAGAGACGCATCTTTTGTATAAAGGCGCGGTACGCAAAACCTTTCATGAAAAACACTAATCCGAGTCACGTCGTTGCAAGCCGCGCGATGTATCTGCGCGCGCGAATTTCGCGACAAGGCTTGTTCCTTTAAATCAATCAAAACGGAGGCAGCTATCACACAGTCAAGCAGCGCAGAAGAAAAAACTGTTCAGGACTTTGGCAAGGATCCTGTCGAGGTCCGGGATACGGACCACTATCAACAGGAATACGTCGAAGGCTTCGTCGACAAGTGGGACGAGCTTATCGATTGGGATGCGCGCTATGAGAGCGAAGGTGATTTCTTCATCAAGATGCTCAAGGAGCGCGGCGCGAAGCGAGTCCTGGACGTGGCTACCGGCACCGGATTTCATTCGGTTCGACTGATAGAAGCCGGTTTCGAAGTCTGCAGCGTCGACGGCTCGGCCGCGATGCTGGCCAAGGCGTTCGAAAACGGCCGAAAGCGTGGACATATCCTGAGAACCATTCAGGCCGACTGGCGCTGGTTGAACCGCGATGTGCATGCTTCTTACGATGCGGTAATCTGCCTGGGTAATTCGTTCAATCATCTTTTCGACGAACGCGACCGGCGCAAGGCACTGGCCGAGTTTTACGCGGTGCTCAAGCATGACGGTTGCCTGATTCTCGACCAGCGCAACTACGACACGATCCTTGATGACGGCTTTTCGACCAAGCACAAGTTCTACTACTGCGGTCATCAGGTGAGTGCCGAGCCCGAGCACGTAGACGAAGGCCTGGCCAGATTCCGCTATACCTTCCCGGATGACTCCGTGTATTACCTGAACATGTGCCCGATCAGACGTGATTACGTGCGCGGACTGATGCAGGATGTCGGGTTCCAGAAGATCGCAACCTATGCCGATTTCGAAGACGAAGAAAGCACCGGTACGCCGGATTTCTATATTCACGTCGCAGAGAAGAAGTATTACGGCGCCGAAGATATAGAAGAAGACGACGCCCTCAATACCAGCGAGGTCGAAAACGCATGAGCGGCACGCAATATTCCGACGTCGTCGAGACGGCGCGCGCTTACTACAACAGCACGGATGCGGATAATTTCTATTTTCACATCTGGGGCGGCGAAGATATCCATATCGGGCTTTACCAGTCCGACGACGAACCGATCGCCAACGCGAGCCGCAGAACCGTACATCGCATGGCCGAGCTTGCCGGAGAAATCAATCCGGCCACCCGCGTGCTGGACCTTGGGGCCGGCTACGGCGGTTCGATGCGCTACCTGGCCGAGCATTTCGGAAGCCAGTGCGTTGCCTTGAACCTGAGCGAGGTCGAGAACGAGCGTAACCGGCGCATGAACATCGAGGCTGGCCTCGACCGGAATATTCAGGTGGTCGACGGAGATTTTACTGCGCTGGATTTCGACGAAGAAGCTTTCGACCTGGTCTGGTCGCAGGATGCGTTCCTGCACTCCGGTGATCGCGCCAGGGTATGTGCCGAAGCTGCCCGCGTACTGAAGCCCGGTGGACGCCTGGTGTTCACCGATCCGATGCAGGCCGACGATGCGCCGACAGACCAACTCCAGCCGATCTACGACCGCATTCACCTGGATTCGCTGGGTTCACCCGCTTTCTACCGCGAAACACTCTGCAAGCTGGGCATGAAGGAAGTCGAATTCGACGATCGTTCGCACCAGCTGCCGCGCCACTACTCGCGAGTTCGCAAAGCGCTGATCGAAAACGCCGGCGAGCTGCGCGACCGAGGCGTCAGCGAGGACTACATCGAGCGCATGCAGGCCGGCCTGCAGCACTGGGTGGACGGCGGTCACAAGGGCCATCTCGCCTGGGGCATATTCGTGTTCGAGAAGCCAGTCGCCTGATCGTGTCATGGCATCTGGAGACCGGCCGCGCCCCCGGCGCGTTCCGGACAGTTTCAGGTGCTCAGCAACAATTCCCACGCTGTACGGGCGGACATCGCACATCGCCGTATGAACAGAAAACGCAGCAATCTCCTTCCATCGGCGCCAGCAGCGTCCCGCATCCGGCGCATTCGAATCGCCGAATGCAGGCATTTTCCGGCATTTTCTCGCGTGCCTTGTGCCCGCATTCCGGGCATACAAGCGTCGAGCAGGATTCCACGGTTCGTGAAGGTTCATCCATCGGCGTGTCCTGATCGAATCGATCGTTTATTCTAACCATCGAACCCGCCAAGCGAGACGCCGCGAATGACATGGATCGAGATCATCGAGCCGGCCGCAGCCGACGGCAGACTCGGGAAAATCTACGATCATTCCGCCGGTGGCGGGCAGGTGGACCAGATTCTCCTCGCCCACAGCCTGCGGCCGCATACGCTCGAAGGCCACATGGCGTTGTATCGGGCTGTGCTTCACCATCCGCGCAACAGCCTGGGCCCGGCATTTGCCGAGGCCATCGGGGTACTGGTCAGCCGGATCAACGGTTGCGGCTACTGCGTCGATCATCATACGGCGGGAATGGAACGGGCGCTATCGAATCCGGAGCGCGAAGAGGCCTGGAACCGCGCACTGAACGGTGGTCCTCGCGAGGAAGCCTTCGACATCCGGCAGCGCGCGGCGCTTGCTTATGCCGAACAGCTCGCGCTGGTCCCGTCAGAAGTTTCCGAAAGCGAAATCAACATGTTGCGAAAGTCCGGCTGGAACGACGGCGAGATCCTGGAAATAAATCAGATCACGGCCTATTTCTGCTATGCCAACCGAACCGTTCTGGGTTTGGGTGTGACGATGGAGGGTGAAGAGCCGGGAAAACATCCGAGCAAGTCTCGCGAATGACAGATGAATTTGCCTGTCGGTCACGAACAGCCCCGCGAATGCGGGGTTTTTCGTGTCTCGCGGAGGGGGAGGGATGGACTGCGCACCTTCGGCGCGTGCCCTCCGCTTCGCTTCGGGTTGCTCCGCATCGAACTCGCTTCGCTCGGTTCGAACCAGACCCCGTTTCGATCAGGCTTTTGTGTGCCCGGCAACTTTGTGCTGATCGGCACCTCGTTGCCGGCTGCGAGCGTTCGGTTCGAATCCGGAGCGCCCTCTCGGCCAGACACGAAAAACCCCGCATTCGCGGGGCCGTTCGTATCTGGCGGAGAGGGAGGGATTCGAACCCCCGGAAGGCTACAAACCTTCAACGGTTTTCAAGACCGCCGCATTCGACCGCTCTGCCACCTCTCCATTAACTTGTATTTCAATCTCGTCGCTGCAGCCGCCTCGCGGCGGGCGCCCTGATCAGGCCGCGAGAGGGCGGGATTACTGCGCGTCCTTCGGCCGCTGACCCTCCGGGCTCGCCGGTCGTCTTCGACGTCCGGTCTCGTGAACTCGCTGGCGCTCGGTTCGAACCCCCGGAAGGCTACAAACCTTCAACGGTTTTCAAGACCGCCGCATTGACTGCGCGGCTGCGCCGCTTGCCCAGCTGCGCTGGGTCGCTCCGCATCGAGCTCGCCTTCGGCTCGGTTCGACCGCTCTGCCACCTCTCCTGAATCGAATTTTAAAACTGGCGGAGAGGGAGGGATTCGAACCCTCGGTACGGTTCAACCCGTACACTCACTTTCCAGGCGAGCCCGTTCGACCACTCCGGCACCTCTCCGTAAAACCTTTTCCGCTTGCATGCCCCGGGTCAGGGAGCTTGTCCCGCTGGCGATCCTGCGGATCGCGAGAGGGAGGGATTACTGCGCGACCTTCGGTCGCTGGCCCTCCGGGCTCGCCGGTCGCCTTAGGCGTCCGGTCTCGTGAGCTCGGCTTGCGCTCGGTTGACTGCGCGCCTTGAGGCGCTTGCCCTCCGCTTCGCTGCGGGTTGTTCCGGCCGCTTTGCGGCCTTCACATCGATCTCGGCCGATGCCTCGGTTCGAACGCTGGGTACGGCGATTGTCATAACCAGCGCCGTACACTCACTTTCCAGGCGAGCCCGTTCGACCACTCCGGCACCTCTCTGATCAGCCGCATATTGTAGCGCTTTTTGCGCTCTTCATACAGTATCCGGGCTTACCCGGCTTTGACTTGTCAGATGCCAGGCGGGGTTGATAGCATCCCGGAATGTTTCAGCAAGCGGGTAGACGGTGATCCAGCTCAAGCGAATCTACGACGAGCCTTCCGAAGACGACGGTTGCCGGGTGCTGGTCGATAGGCTCTGGCCGCGCGGCGTCGCCAAGGCGGACGCCGCGCTGGACGAATGGTGCAAGGCGGTCGCGCCTTCGGACGAACTCCGCAACTGGTTCCACGAGGATGTTGAAGACCGCTGGCGGGATTTTCGCCGCAAGTACGCCGAACAACTGCGCGAGGAGAGCGACGAGCTCGATCGCCTTGCGCGACTGGCCGATGATCCCGGCCTGACGTTGCTTACCGCCACCAAGGACCGGGAACGCAACCATACGGTGGTGCTCAAGGATGTCCTGGAGGGTAAGGGCTAACCCCGGCGTTGGTTCAGGCCTGGGCCGGCTCGGTCCTCCAGCGATGCAGGCCGAAGCGCAGCGTCAGGAACAGCAGCAGCCCGATCGGCCCGGCCAGCAGCGTCAGCGCCAGGCAGGGCAGGACCAGCCAGTGCGAAATACCCTCGCGCCGGGCCGTGCGCACTTCCCAGCCGCCGATGAACAGGTCGAAGGCCAGATAGTGCAGCCAGCCGGCCATTGCCAGGCCGGGCACGGTGAACAGTTGCATCACTTCGGGCAGGCTGGCGAAGCCGCCCTCGCCGTCCGGCAGGTAAGCAACCATCATTGCGACGTAGATGAGGCCCAGGATGATCGGAATGCCGTAACCGGCTGCACGATCGGCGATCTTCGGTATCAGTGGTGCAAGCAGCAGAAGCCCCCAGCCCGCGAGCGCCAGCGGCTGGGCAAAGTGGAAAATCGTCTCCGGGGTCATCGGGTCTCTCCGTTCAAGCGCCATTCGCCAGCGTGCATTGTGCACGTTGCACGGGGCGGGGGCTGGTATCCCCCGCGCAAGCTTTACTCGGCTGAATCCGGGCCCCGGTAGCTCAGAATTCCCAGCTAAGCGTCGTCCTGACGTTCGTCCCGGGTTGGGCCAGGAGCGGCAGGACCGGATCGTCCGGAGGCCGGTTGATGACGCTGGCGTGGTTGAACCAGCGCTTGTCGGTCAGGTTGAAGACACCTGCCGAGAGACTGATCCCGGGTGTGATCTGCCAGCGACCGGTCAAGTCGAACACGCTGCTGCCGGGCGCGGAGAACAACGGGTCTCCCTGTTCGTCCTCGAGTCGGCGCTGGCTTCGAGTCGCGGTAGTGATGAAACGGATTTCCCATGCCGGGCTTGGCGCATAGCTGATGGCTGCAATCGCCTGCGGCGGACTGATACTCGCCAACGACCGGTCGGTATTGCGGTCCTCGCCCCTCGTCCATTCGGCGGCCAGTTCGAGATCGAAGCCCTTGCCCAGGGCTCGGCGCGCGCGCAGCTCGGCGCCTTCGATTTCGACCCGGTCGCGGTTGATCGACTGGAACAGCAGCACACCGGCGGCCGGGTCGAACCCGACCAGTGCGCGGGTGTCGATGAAATCCTTGAATCGGTTTCGGAACACGGCCAGGTCGACCATGGTGCTTCCGGTGCGATAGCGGATACCGGCCTCCAGCGTGTGCCCGCGCTCGGGCTCGAGGTCGGGATTGGGAACGGCGCGGATGCCGAACTGCGGGATGTCCAGACCGATGTTGACGTCCTCGAACGGCGGCGAGCGGAAGCCGCGGGCGAACTGGAAGAAGACGTCCAGCTCGTCGATCA
>Ga0102938_10001445_pt1 | contig 17932 bp, 13 predicted proteins | sample SalPonR2_B_D2_MG_FD_84516 | JGI IMG/M metagenome (GOLD analysis project Ga0102938, IMG submission 84516) | Salt pond soil microbial communities from South San Francisco under conditions of wetland restoration - Salt Pond MetaG R2_B_D2_MG | ecosystem: Environmental > Aquatic > Marine >...
AATTGCGAATTTTTCATACAACCAGATTGATAGCCTTTCTTCATAATGGCAATCGGTCAACCGGGGCTGTAACGCAATTACGCTTCCATGGATTCCAGGTAGTGATTCAGGTCTTCATGTGAATTGAAATGCAGCTTTCGAACGTAGGTATTGCTTTTTGTATTCTTGTCCATTGATTGCTCAACCTTATCCAGCATTAACTTAACATCTGGATTTAAATGGATCAGCTCGTACTCGATTTGATTGGCATCCAGTTTTCTGAGATAAGAAATTAATTCGTGTAATGCAGCCCTGGAAATAAACTCAATATCATTAAAATCAAATATAATTTCAGAATTCTGATCAATATCGTTTATAAGAAAACTCAATGAACTTCTAAAGTTTATCTGGTTTTCAAAATACTTATTAAGAATAATATGTTGTTTATTATGGCTCATAATTAGTTAAACGTAAATAAAAAGAAAAAAGTTTATTCTAAAAAATTATAAATTGAAAAACTACTGTTTACCTTGCAAGGTAGCCTAAAAAATGCAATGGTTCCATTATAATTACAATAAAAGTTCATTAACTCGTCATTAATCAGTAAGGCGTTTCCGCTAAACATAACAAACTTCCCGCCAAAGCCTTTAGTTAAAATAGCCCTTGAAGTATGAATCCCATAACCTCTTTCATTGGTATTGCGTTTCTTGGTTGATTCACCCTTAATTGCATTTTTTAAGGCATCGATAGGTGTATTGATATGTGAATAGTCTTTTGTACCCGAATAGTTTTTGTATGAACTTAACAAGCCCATTCCCGAATCTCCAATACAAATATCCAAATAACCTTTTTGTCGATAATATTGAAACGAAATCCAACCATTATTTGCATTGGAATGCTCTACAATATTATCTGTTAATTCGCCCAATAAATATGAAATGCCATTAATATAGTTCACTGGAAGACTTGATATTTCTTTGATTAATCGACCTGTATGGCTAATAATATCTTCACGTATTCCGCGAGCTTCTTCAGTGTAGTTGTTTGGAAATCGAATTAAAGGAATGTATGACTTTGATCTGTATGTGTTTAAAACTTCTTTCCAGTTATTATTTTTCAACGGTTGAAGTCCATAAGGGAAATGTATATACTTGAAATAACCATGGGAATTTATTTTCGCAGGTTCAATTTGGGTATATCTTTCAATAATATTTGCAAAAAACACGGAAAGCAAAGGAGGTGACCAACGGTACTTATAAAAGTTTAAAGTACGACCGCCATTTTCAATATGGGTTTCGAGCTGATTTAAAAAAACGCGAATACTGGTTAGCTGTGAACCCAGGTGATCTTTTGTTGTGGTATTTATAACTAATTCATTTCTCATGTTTTATTATTCAATTTTCCTGTTTTTTTATCGCAAACGAGAGGCACGCTCCAGGCGAAGCCCTCGCTGTTCGGTTCTTTCTATTGCACGCCCGCCTCCACAATCTGTATTTCTTCTTCCGTTAAGCCGTATAGCTCGCAAACCAGTTGGTCGGGATAACCGTCCTATTCCTTTTTGTTTTTGTTCTTTAATTTCTTTTGTGTGTGTTCAATTTGATGTAAAAAATGCTTCTCTACTTCCGAAATTTCATTTTTATGGATTTCTTTGAACTTTTCTTAACCCATATCGGTGCGTCCATTGGTACATTTGATCATCAAAGTCTGTAACGATAATTTCATCGTTGAGCATTGCTCCTATTCGTTCGTGATTATTTTCGAACCAATGGTAATCGGAGTTGATTTCAATGTTTTTGTATTTTGGTTCCAACACCAGCACCCCGGTAAAAGCAAATAATCCAAACTTATAAACACCTTCGGGTTCCAGTTCCAAACGTACGATTTCATAATTATGGCTCAAATTAAGCCATTCGTAGTCCATACCCGGGACATCAAACCTGAAGTCAGTAACCTGCCGGCCTCGCTTATCGATATAGCCCCATTTCCCGTTTTTTTTAACCATAATATAGGTGCTATCGATCCAACCTTCGCTTACATAATCGAAAAATTCGGTAAGCAGGTTGCCGTAAATGTCGACCAGTGCATATTTTCTGTCAAGAAAATCTTTTTTATGGTCGTCCATTACGAACGATACGCCATTATCGAATGGTTCATTGGTATAATCGCACCAATGGGCGATATGATAATCGAACTTCCGAACAATGCGCCCCTTATAATCAAACAGATAGTTTTCCTGGTATAACCATTGGTCATAATCTAACATATTGACATCCCCTTGTGGATAACCCAGCTTTTCATAATCAGTGGGGTTGTCGTAGTACGAATCGTCTACTTCGTACCATTTTTCGAGTGTGTATTTTCGTTTGTTTTCCATATTGCTATCGGTTTTTGCAAGTAAAGGTAATGGGTCGTGGGCAGCTTCAACGTTGCCTAATCGGAGTCCGACTCGGAGTCGGGCTCCGATTAAGGACTCCGATAATCTTGCAAGCGAGGGTTTCGCTCCAGGCGAAGCCCTCGCTGTTCGGTGCTTTCTATTGCCCCCCCGCCTCCACAATCTGTATTTCTTCTTCGGTTAAGCCGTATAGCTCGTAAACCAGTTGGTCGATTTGAAATAATTACACTAACAACAAATGTAACGAAAAACAAACTAAAATCGATCAACTGAGAAAATCAATTCTTTGAAGGTAAGGGTTCCGCTCGCAGGGAGTGTCACGGTTCGGAATTTCTAAAGGAATCCGGGATTGAATAACATTAATCAGCTAAATGAGTTAAAAAGGCAAATCATCAACCTGCTATTGAGCATCTTCTGTTAATTAATGTTTAAACTTGCAATACCATCTTGTGGGTTTCAAGCGTTCAACTATTTTTGCAGAGATTTCTTAACCCAAAACCATTAATTATGAAACCTATTTATCTAACCGTTTTAGCTGTATTGTTAAGCATGACATTACAGGCGCAGGAAGACGAAATGCGCTACATTTTCAGCAATAAAGACTACCGCATTAGCGGTTTTGGTGCGCCAATTGTACAATTCAGTACCTACGATGGAGACTTTGCTGTATTTAGTGGCGGTGGCGGTGCCGCTATTTTCAACAATACCTTTTTTATTGGAGGTTATGGTATGGGAATGGCTTCAGAGCACCAGTTTCCACAAATTTATGACCAGCACGGCAACAAAATCAATGTGAATTATAATGTTGAATTTGGCTCAGGTGGGCTTTGGATGGGTTATATTTTTATGCCCAACAATCCGGTACATTTTGGTATAAGCTCAAAATTCGGCCTCGGCACTATTTCACTCTACGATTCTGATTTTGAATACGATGAAAATGATCGCCATAACGATTTTATAGGCGTAATAGCCCCACAGGCAGAAGTGGAAATGAATCTGACACGCTGGTTTAAAATTAGTTTCGGCGCCGGGTACCGTTTTGTAACAGGTATTGGCACAGAAACTTACATTGCTGACGACCAGGAAAACACCAAGCGATATTTTGAAGATGATGCATTCAATGCGCCTTTCGGTAATATAACTTTCTCATTTGGCGGATTTGGAGCAAAAAAGGATTAGTGTTGACAGCATCACTTAATAAGTATTTACTTTCATTATGAGATTATTTATAATTATCACCATACTTCTATTGTTGGGTCCAATTGCAAACAGGGCCGACAATACCAATGAACGTAAACCTGTACTCAGCGGATATATTACTGACGCTGCCACAGGCGAAGACCTTATAGGTGCGACGGTTTACGTGCAGGAAATCGGACAGGGTACCATTACCAATGTCTACGGTTTTTATTCCATCAGTCTTGCGCCGGGGACTTACAATGTGAGATACAGCTTTATTGGCTATCGAGCGAAAACATTCACCATTACCATATCTGATAAAGATTTATCGCGCAATATTGAACTTGAACCCACTGCGGAGGAGCTGGAGGAGGTAGTTGTAACAGGCGAAAAATCCAATGCCAATATCACCAAAACAGAAATGAGTGTAGAACAACTGGGCAGCGACGATATCAGAAAAATCCCTGCACTGATGGGTGAAGTCGATATCATTAAAGCCATACAGCTACTGCCCGGAGTTCAAACACCGGCAGAAGGTTCAAGCGGATTCAGCGTACGCGGAGGAAATCTGGATCAGAACCTTATTCTTTTAGATGAAGCGAATGTGTACAATGCTTCTCACCTGATGGGCTTTTTCTCGGTATTCAACAACGACGCCATTAAAGATGTAAAGCTTTACAAAGGAGATATACCTGCAAAATACGGTGGCAGGCTCTCTTCTGTGCTCGACATACACATGCGCGAGGGAAACAATAAGCAATTTAGTGGTGTGGGCGGAATCGGTCTCATTTCATCACGAGCCACAATAGAGGGGCCGCTGTGGGAAGACCGAATCTCCGTCATGGCCTCGGGCCGCAGAACCTATGTGGACTTATTTTTACCACTCTCCCGCAATGAAGATATCAGAAACAATACTTTGTTTTTTTACGATCTCAATACGAAAATCAACTATAAAATAAGCAACAACGACCGCGTATTTCTGTCAGGCTATTTTGGCCGCGATGTATTCGGCTCGGAGTTTGCCCGCATGGGTTATGGAAATGGCACCGGAACAATTCGATGGAATCATCTATTTTCGAAAAAATTGTTCTCCAACCTCTCAGTAGTATACAGCAACTATTATTACTCACTTGGAACACCCGAAAATGAAGCCAATTCATTTCTATGGGAAGCCGGACTCAATGACTTAACTGCAAAATACGATTTTACCTATTTCGCCACACCCAAGCTCAAAGTTAACTACGGTATTCAAAGCACATTGCATGTGTTTAACCCGGGGTATGCCAGAGGAACCAGCGATAGTGTGTCGTCTTTAGGGTCGGTGCGCGTGCCCATTAACCGCTCCATAGAAAATGGCATTTATGTGGGATTCGAATATAAAGTAAATGCGCTGCTCGCTTTCAAAGGTGGGTTGCGCAACTCGTCGTTTGGTAATTATGGAAATAAACCAACCTACACATATGAAAACAGTGAACGTGTCGATACTACCGAACACAGCGGAGGTATATACCAAACCTATTTTAACTGGGAACCAAGATTGAGCATGAACCTCACTTTGAATGAATATTCATCCATAAAGGCCAGTTATGCCAGAACAACACAATACATACAAATGGCCCGGAACGGCAATGCCGGCACACCGCTGGACATTTGGTTTTCGGCATCGCCCAATGTAAAACCACAAATAGGCGATCAGGTTGCACTTGGCTTTTTCAGAAACTTTTTTGACAATAAACTTAAAGCTTCAGCCGAGGTTTACTACAAATGGATGGAAAACACCATAGATTTTAAAGATGATGCGGTACTACTTTTAAATGAAGACCTGGAGGGCGAATTGCGTTTTGGCCGTTCATGGGCCTATGGTACAGAATTGATGGTGAAATTTCAGTTTGAGCGGTTCAATGGCTGGGCAAGCTACACCTATTCTCATGCAGAACGGAAAATCAATGGTGTAAATGAAGGAGAACCATTTCTTGCTCCATATGACAAACCGCACGATGTATCAATTGTGCTTAATTACGAAATCATGAAACGACTCTCTGTTGGAGCCACATGGGTATATTCATCAGGATTGCCGGCTACATTCCCACGCGGAATGGCAGAAGTTTATGGAAATTATGTGCCGATTTATTCAGACCGAAATGAAGACCGCTACCCCGATTATCATCGTATGGACCTCTCACTTACATGGGAGAACAAACCGATGATGGCTGGCGACAGAAAAGTAGAAAGCAATTGGAACCTTTCAGTTTACAACCTTTATGACCGGCACAATGCATGGGCCATAAATTTTGAGCAGGACAAGCAAAATCCGCATAAAATATATGCTGAAAAGACCTATCTGTTTGGTATTTTACCTACTGTTTCATTCAACATTAAATTTTAAGTCATGAAACAAATCATATTTCTAATTATACTCAGCACCTTACTCGCGTTCTCATGCACAGAACGCATTGAACTGGATTCTGAACTGGGTAAAGACTTTCCCCCTCACGCTGTAGTGGAGGGAATGATAACCACCGACACCACGGCACATGTAATCAAACTAAGCTGGTCTAAATCATTATACAATGACCAGGAACCGCAAAAGATAACAGGTGCAAGTGTAAAAATAACAGGTAACAATCAGGAAATTATATTGACCGAAGAAGAACCCGGCGAGTACTATACACCTGAAAATTTTCATGCAGTAGAAGGCCAGCGGTACTATTTATTCATTGACAGTGTAGATACCGATAACGACGGAAATTTCGACCCCATTACTGCAAGCGATTCTGTACCACATGTAGAACCGCTCGATAGCATTCAGCTGGAATGGATTGATCCCTGGGAAGCCTGGGCAATAAGGGCCTATGCCAATGAACCAGGCGATGAAGAAAACTTTTACATGTTCAAAGCATTTGTAAACGATACGCTCGTCACAGATACACTCTACGAAATTTTTGTAACAGACGATGTATTTTTCAATGGTGAGTACATAAATGGCCTGGAATCGTATTTTTTAAACGAAGAAGATACTGATGAGCGTTTATATCCAAATGATACTGTTACACTGAAGATTTATGCGCTCACAGAACCACTTTATGAGTTTATTTTAAGAGCGCAGGAAGAGGCCAACTATTCTGCACCGCTCTTCAGCGGCCCACCATCGAATGTAGAGCATAATTTGGAAGGAACGAATGTATTTGGATTTTTTATGACAGCATCAGTAAAAAGCGCACAAGCCATTTGGGATACCGCCGCAATAAGGCAATCCGGATACCATTACTAAACTTACTTACAATGGAATTGAGCAAGCTTCCAAATTTTTGGGAGCTTGCCTATTTTTTGGGAATCGTTACAGTGACCGTAGTGCCAACGCCGGCTTCGCTTTCAATATTTATTGCTCCTTCATGGTAATTGATTAGGCGCCGGGTAATAAGTAAGCCAAGGCCAATATCATTCCCCTCCTTGCTTCCACTCCAGTTCTCTTTGCTCATAATTTGCTCAACCTTTTGCTGTGTCATCCCTTTTCCCTGGTCTTGCACCACAATCACACTTTTTTTAGTATCATCGGTAATAATTACCTTAATTTCAGATCCTTTTCCGGAGTATTTAATGGCGTTATGCAAAATATTATTGATTATATATGCTATCATATCTTTATCCCCATAAATATAAACCGGACCACGGGTTTCATTTACAAGCTTCACCTGCTTGCGTTCCATTATAGTTGCATAATTATCTATAAGTTTACCTGCCCATTTCGTAGCCTCAAATAACTCGGGTTTATAATCGATTTTACCTATTTGAATTCTCGACCATACAAATAAATTATTCATCAGGCTGTTTGTAAGATGGATAGAATCTTTAAGACCATTAAGCAACTTATCCATTTGAGGTTGGTTGCCGTAAAACTTGCGGTTCAACAGGTCTGAAAAACCATTTACTGCGCTGAAATGGTTACGCATATCGTGTGTAATAATTTCAAAAAGTTTGGCCTTCACCTCATCAGCCTCGGCAAGATCAAGCTGCGATTTTTGAAGCTTCCTGGTAGTTTTTAAAATGCGTCTGTCGCGCCTTATAATAACTATAAAAGCGAACATAATGAGCAAATAGAGAAAAATTAGAATGGCCAGTCTGACCTTAAGTTCCTCTTTCAATTGCGTTGCATAGCAATTTGAATAAGCTATCAGCAAGCTGGCAACATGTGTACCCTGAATATTGGGTACTGGTAAAACAATAAACGCAAAATTCTGATCTTCAAGCTTAATATTGGTCAGACTTGCGAAATTTTTATTGATGGCCTTTAAAGCCTGATCCGGAGCCTGAGCAATGAGATTGCGCAAAAACTCAAAATCAACTTTACCATCAGTTGTCTCAATAATATTTCTATCCCAAACGTAGCTTTGCTGCAGGTCGAAAACTTTATAATTCTTTCTTTCATCATCAAAAAGCTTGCTCTCTGTAACCGACTTCTTTAATATTACATTTGAATAGGATTTTTCCAGGTTTTTCAGGTCCTGACTAACCTGCAAAAAAGAAGAACTCACCTCAACGCTACCAATATGTTTTTCTCCTTTCAGCAGTGGATATACAAATCTGTAACCATTGAAAATCCTGCCTTCTTCGAAACCTGAGGTTGGCTCAAGCGTTTCGTTTGTTCTTTTTACAGAATAACGAAAAGGTTTTAAGTTATCGCCAAATTTTGAGGGCCGGTGAAAACGGAGAAAACTCGTCCCGTTGGGCAAATGAAAATGCAACTGGCGAAACCCAATCTCTTTTAAATCTTCATAATGACGCAATAATTTCTGGTACAATTGTCCTCTGTATGCATCACGGTCATCCCCATAAACAATGGCTGCCTTTTCCATTATTTGCAATACCTCCGGTTGGTTCACTACCTGCCTGTAAAACAAATCGGCTGATTTATTAATCCCATTTATAACTGACTTATAGTTAGTACGGGCCCTTTTTAACAGCTCTTTGTCGTTTTGTGCTGACTTTTGATTGTTGTTAACAACCACCCAATATGCCATTGCTCCTGCAATAATTGTAACTGCCGCAATAGCAGGAAAATAGGTAATGGGTTTATTCATATGTTTATTTTTTTATGGTATTTAGTTGATTTTTGAAGTATGGTTAGTATCAAAGTTAAGAAAAAACAAACAATTTTCATGAATTATACCAGGAGGTATTTTCAGCTCATTCGAATTTCAATACAATTAATTAATTTAAGCTTTTAATAATATTTTCCTGCAATCTCAGGTTTTTCTATACTTTTGCACCTAAGCATAAACAATTCATATTAACCATGCAACAAAAGAAGAAACCCACACTCATTATTCTGGCAGCCGGAATGGGCAGTCGCTACGGCGGATTAAAACAACTCGACCAAATGGGCCCCAATGGTGAAACCATTATGGATTATTCGGTTTACGATGCATTAAGAGCCGGTTTTGGAAAAGTGGTATTCGTTATCAGAAAAGATTTCGAAGAGGCATTTAAAGCACGATTCATTCACAAAATTTCAGATAAAATTGCCACAGACTATGTTTTTCAGGAACTCAGCGATTTACCGGAGGGCTTTAAAGTACCGGAAGGCCGCACAAAGCCCTGGGGAACAAATCATGCCGTATGGGCAGCAAGAAACGCTGTAAATGAACCTTTTGCCGTAATTAATGCCGATGATTTTTATGGAGCCGATGCTTTTAAGGTGATGGCACAATACCTGGAGAAACTTGAAAGCGATAGCACCGAATACAGTATGGTAGGTTACCCTGTAACAAATACACTATCGGAACATGGCACTGTAAATCGAGGCGTATGCAAAGTAGACGAAAAACGACACCTCATAAATGTTACAGAACGTGAAGCCATTGGATGGAAAAATGACAAAATAACATCGGAAAAAGACGGCGGTGAAGTTCCACAAAATGCCCAGGTATCTATGAACTTCTGGGGATTCTCGCAACACTATTTCAAACAATCCGGTGAGGATTTTATTCGTTTTCTTAAAGCTGAAGGAAACGAACTCAAATCGGAATTTTACATACCGGCCACCGTTACCAACCTCATTGAGCAGCAAAAAGCTACTGTTAAAGTACTTGATACCACAGCCCAATGGTTTGGAGTAACCTATAAGGCCGATAAAGAGGCCACCATACAACGCATACAGGAAATGATTGCACAAAATATTTATCCCGAGAAACTGTGGTAAAAAAATAATACAATGGTTGCAGTATTGGTAATTATGACAGCAGGCGCCTTGCTGGGCTATTTTTTGCGAAAACAGCCCAAAATAGTGATGATTAATGACAAATTGATCATGCTTGCAGTTTTTGGACTGCTGTTTTTGATGGGTGTGGCCATAGGTAGTAATCCAACAATCATCCAAAAACTACCAGTGCTTGGAGCCCAGGCCCTGCTCATTGCTGTAGTGGGAATTGCAGGTTCGGTAGTAGCTGGAAGTGTGGTATATTATTTCTTTTTTCGTGAAAAATACTGAAATATGCGGGCCACAATTTACATATTACTGTTTTTTACGCTGGGTTTACTACTGAGCTGGCAGGGGCTATTGCCCGGTCATTTATTAAAAAACGATTATTCGGTATACGCTTTATATTTACTCATGTTTTTGGTAGGTATAAGTATTGGGGCAGATTCCAGTGCATTTAAAGTCATTAAACAAGTTAAACTTAAAATATTATTGGTTCCCCTGGCAACCATAGTCGGCACTTTTCTGGGCATGATCCTCATCATGCCATTTTTAGCAGAAATTAGTTTTACAGACCTACAGGCCATAGGCGCAGGATATGGTTATTATAGTTTATCAAGCATCATTATAGCTGAAATGCGCACAGAAACCCTGGCCGTGATTGCCCTCATAGCAAATGTAATTCGCGAAATCATTACCCTCATTCTCACACCAATTTTAGCAAAAAAAGCAGGTAAACTTGCTCCTGTAAACTCTGCTGGTGCTACTTCTATGGATACCACCCTGCCTGTCATTACAAGATATGTGGGTAAAGAATATGCAATTATCTCTGTTTTTCATGGCACAGTGCTTACAATTCTGGTTCCTGTAATAGTTTCACTGTTTCTTGAAATGGCATAAAGCAATGGGCCACGATCAAAAAAATGAATAAAACATAAACAGTATTCAGATGTTAAGGATACATATTAAATTCAACGGAAAACAAAAAAAACCGGTAAGAAGAACACATATTATATCGAAATATCTATTTTTGTAACTACATCAAAATAATATTGTAATCAAAATAAGCTGTTATGAGTACAACTTTTCAAAACCAACTGGAGGAAATGCTGAAACGTCACCAGTCGGTTGAATCTAATCCGGAACGTAAATCTCTAATCCAGCAGTCTTTAGACCGGAAAGAAGCCATCACCATGAAAGGTGGGGCACTCGCAACCTGGACACGCCCGGAATCGACCGGAAGAAGCCCCAAAGACACCTACATTGTAAAACACGAAGCTACGGCTGCCACAATCGACTGGACCTCGCCCAATAATGTTCCACTCGACCCGCAAACGTTTGAAATGGTATTTGAGGATGCTTTAGAGACGCTGAACAAGGGTAAAGTTTATGTAACTGACCGTGTTATTGGAGCAGATTCGAAATATGCACTTCCCGTAAAAACTGTTGTCAACAAATCTCTTTCGCAAGTATTTGTAGACAATATGTTCCGCGATATGCCTGAAGATATCGAAAAAAGTATTTTTGCTGAACGCGGATTTACCCTTTTGGCACTTCCAGACAACAAACTAAACCCTGAACGTTATAAAGGACGTTTACGTGAAATGCCAGACGGTACTACATCAAACATGTGTGTAGCCATGGATTTCGACCGCAGAGTTGGTATTGTATTCGGTTCAGCTTACATGGGCAGCATCAAAAAACTCATGTTTACCGTAATGAACTACTATTTGCCACTCGAAGGTATTTTGCCACTGCACTGTAGTGCAAATGAAGGAACAGACGGAAGTTCCGCATTGTTGCTCGGGCTATCAGGAACAGGCAAAACGACCCTTTCGGCAGATCCCAAACGCGCATTACTTGGTGATGACGAACACGGATGGAGCGAAGATGGCATTGCAAACTTTGAAAATGGTTGTTATGCAAAAATGATCGATATCAAAGAAGAAAACGAGCCGGAAATCTGGAAAGCTGTTATGCACGAAGATGATCCGTTAAACCATGGTTCAATAGTAGAAAATGCGATGGTTTACCCCGATGGCACTGTAGACTATTTCGACGATCGTTACACACCAAACAGCCGTGCATCTTACCCACTTAAATATTTGTCTAACATTAAACCGGCCTCTACCTCCGGCCACCCGAAAACAATTCTTTTCCTTACAGCCGATGCCTACGGAGTATTACCTCCTGTATCGCAACTCAATGCTGACCAGGCTATGCTTTGGTTCCTGATGGGATATACCAGCAAACTGGCCGGAACAGAAACCGGGGTTACTGAGCCACAAGCTACATTCAGCCGTTTTTTCGGACAACCATTTATGCCGGGTAAACCCAGTGTGTATGCTGAGCAGCTGGGCGAAAAAATGAAAAAGTACAACACCAAAGTTTACCTGATCAATACCGGCTGGAGCGGTGGTAAATATGGTGTAGGAGCACGTATCAAACTTAAGTATACCCGTGCAATGGTAGATGCCGCACTTAATGGGGAACTGGAGAAAGCCGAATATGTGAAAAACGATATATTCCACGTAAACGTGCCAAAGTCGGTATCTAATGTACCCGATGAAATGCTGATACCAAAAAATACATGGGCAGACAAGGCCGACTATGACGCCACAGCAGCAAAACTTGCTCAAAAATTCTCTGAGCATTTTGACAAAGCCTATGGCTCACATGGTTTAAGTGACGGTATTATAAAATCCTGTCCCGGAAAATAAAAAGCAAATAAACTGAGCACAGGGGGGTTGCTGAAAAGCAGCCCCTTTTTATATGTTTTAAACGAAATGCTCACTAACCTGTTATGTAATCAAATAAAAATCAATATTATGGAAACAAAAGCCTTTCAGGAATATTACCCAGACCATCTCAGCCATTGCTATGGCTGTGGAACGATGAACGAGCACGGATACCAGATCAAAACCTATTGGGATGGTGATGAAACAGTAACCCGATATAAACCAAGACCTTATCAAACTGCCATTCCCGGATATGTTTACGGTGGGTTGCTGGCTTCAATAATCGATTGCCATGGAACCGGATCAGCATCAGCAGCAATGTATCGTAAAGAAAACCGGCCTATGGACAGCGAACCTTCTTTCCGATTCCTTACCGGAATGCTTAACGTTAAATACATCAAACCCACCCCCATCAATACCATATTGGAACTACGGGGTACCATACGTGAAATAAAAGGTAAAAAAGTAATTGTTGATGTACGTGTATTGGCCAAAGACGAAGTCACAGCCACAGGAGAAGTAGTTACAATCCAGGTACCCGACCGGTATATTAAAGACATTATTGAGAAAGGGAATGGCTGACAACTATTTCCAGAAATCCAAAATATATGATTGACGATCCACCAGGCCCAGAATATACCCGGCACATATTAAAACGACCTTCCGGACTGTGATGCGGGTCAATGATCTTAGGTTTTACAACAGCCATTTCGATTCCCACTTTCAAACCCACATGCCACTCAATGGCCCACTAAAGTCGATTCCCACTTTCAAACCCACATGCTACTCAATGGCCTGCTAAATTCGATTCCAACATCCAAACACATAAATTACTCAATGGTTTACTGAAGAATACTGCTCGTGATCAATTATCCCACAATTGCGATCTACAATACACTAGCCCTGATATTTTTTTACTTCTTCTTCGCCATTGATTACACCAACACCTTTCATAGCAAGTGTTTCAATATCATCGGAACCCGGATACACTACAATTTTACCGAAGTGCTCTACCCGGTCCACAATTTTTTTCACCAACCATTCACTATTGGCCATTGGACCGGTAAGAATAATGGCATCAACCTGTCCGTAAAGCACGGCATACATTGAACCGATAGTTTTAGCCACCTGATAACCCATGGCACTAAACACCAGTTCCGCCTGCTTATCGCCCTGCTTCACCATTTTGTCCACGTCGATTCCGCTTGGTGTACCAAAATGCGCAAAAAGACCTCCTTCAAGGCTAACTCTTTTAAGCATCTCCTCTTCGGTATATTTACCACTATAGCATAGTTTAATTAAGTCACCGGTGGGCAGGCTTCCTGCACGTATGGGTGAAAAGGGGCCATCGCCATCGTAACCCATATTGGCATCGATCACGCGTCCTTTGTTGTGCGCACCTACTGTAATGCCAGTTCCCAGGTGGGCAATAATTAAATTCAGGTCTTCACACGCTTTATGGATAGATTTGGAATAACGGCATGCGGCCTGTTTTTGATTAAGTGCATGAAAAATAGATCTTCTCTCAATTTCGGGTAAACCTGTTACCCTGGCAACATCATCATACTCATCTACCACCACAGGATCGGCAATAACCGCCTTCGAATCGGGGAGTTCAGATGCAATGGCATCAGAGATCAACCCGCCAAGATTCACTATATCTGATCCCTGCACAGAATTGTACAAATCATCTTTCACTTTTTTATCTACAGCATAAATACCCGATTTAACCGGTTTTATAAGGCCTCCACGACTAATTACTATGCGAATTTTATCCACATCCACATCATTCTCTCTGAGTTCTTTAATTATAGCCTCCTTGCGGTAGTTTGTCTGATCTTCATATTTTGTAAACTCCGCCAGATCTGCGTCGTTGTGGCTTATTTTCTTTAAAAAAACAAGCTTACTATTATTGTAGACCCCGATTTTTGTAAAGGGGACTCTTGGATTTACAACCAGTACAAGATTTTCAGCAGAATAATCAGTCTTAAAATTCATATGCTATAGATTTTAGAGGATTATAATTTTGTATAAATATAAAAAATATGTCTACATATTGCGTCTGTATTCTCCACCAACTTCGAACAATGCATTGGTAATTTGACCAATTGAACAGTATTTAGTGGCTTCCATCAGGTATTCAAATGTATTTTTATTCTCCAGCACAGCTGCTTTAAGCGCTTTTAGCATCTCTTCAGCTTTTTGACTGTTCAATTTATGAAACTTTTTGATATTTTCAATCTGATGTTGTTTTTCTTCGTCTGTTGCCCTTATTACTTCATTGGGCACAATAGTAGGTGAACCGCTGGAAGACAAAAAAGTATTTACTCCCATAATTGGCAACTGCCCGCTGTGTTTAAGCGCTTCATAATAGTGCGACTCGTCCTGAATCTTAGCACGCTGATACATCGATTCCATGGCACCCAACACTCCTCCGCGCGCTGTAAGTCTATCGAATTCTACCAGCACGGCCTCTTCTACCAAGTCGGTTAATTCTTCTATAATAAATGACCCTTGCAATGGATTTTGATTTTTAGTCAGGCCATACTCATGATTGATAATCATTTGAATGGCCATTGCTCTGCGCACCGATTCCTCGGTAGGTGTGGTAATGGCCTCATCGTATGCATTGGTATGCAGGGAGTTACAATTGTCGTAAATACCAGACAATGCCTGCAGTGTGGTACGAATATCGTTAAATTCGATCTCCTGCGAGTGCAGCGATCTGCCCGAAGTTTGAATATGGTATTTCAGCTTTTGCGACAGTGCATTGCCTTTGTATTTATACTTCATAGCCTTGGCCCAAATAAGCCGGGCAACCCGCCCAATTACAGAATACTCGGGATCGAGCCCGTTGGAGAAAAAGAAGGAGAGCCGTGGTGCAAAATCGTCGATATGCATGCCCCGCGACAGGTAGTATTCCACAAATGTAAAACCATTGGCCAATGTAAAGGCAAGCTGTGTGATGGGATTGGCTCCGGCTTCTGCAATATGATACCCTGAAATAGAAACCGAATAGAAATTTTTCACATTATGGTCGATAAAGTATTGCTGAATATCACCCATCATGGTAAGGGCAAAATCTGTTGAGAAGATGCAGGTATTTTGGGCCTGATCTTCTTTCAGAATGTCGGCCTGAATTGTACCACGCACTTTTTGCAGCGTCTCTTCTTTGATGGCATTGTACACATCCTCTGGCAGCACCTGATCGCCTGTCACACCGAGCAGCCTCAAGCCCAGACCATCATTGTTATCCGGAAGGTCGCCCAGGTAGTTAGGCAAATTGATGCCATTATCTTTATAAATCTCCTTCACCTTTTGTTTGACCTGGTCTTCCAAGCCGTGCTCTACAATATATTTTTCGCACTGCTGATCAATAGCCGCATTGAAAAAATAGCCAACCATAAAAGGTGCGGGTCCGTTGATGGTCATTGAAACTGATGTGGCCGGGTCGAGCAGGTCAAATCCGGAATAAAGTTTCTTGGCATCATCGAGGCAGGCCACAGAAACCCCCGAATTACCAATTTTTCCATAAATATCGGGTCGTATATCGGGATTGGAGCCATACAGAGTCACCGAATCATAAGCCGTAGAGAGCCTTTTAGCTTTTTGGTCTTTCGACAGGTAATGAAAACGTTTGTTGGTACGTTCGGGCCCACCCTCTCCGGCAAACATGCGCGTAGGATCTTCGAATTCGCGCTTAAATGGGAAAACACCGGCAGCATATGGAAACTCACCTGGCACATTCTCTTTCAGGTTCCATTTCAGAATATCACCCCAGGCTTTATATTTTGGCAAAGATACTTTCGGGATACGGGTATGCGAAAGCGTTTCCACATGCGTTTCAACCCTGATTTCTTTACCTCTTACTTTGTAGGTATATTGTTCATCTCTATAGCGTAGCTTTTTCGCTTCCCATTGCTCCAGAATAGAGTAATTTTCGCTGCCCAGTTCCTGCTTTAACAACTCCACCTTTTCGTTCAGTAGTGCTTCAATATCTTTTTCACGAGTAAGCTCTTCTGCGGCAGTAAGCAGTGCCTGAAGCCGGTTGGCCACCGCTGCTTTTTCTTCTATTTCCTGATTATAATTGCGCACTGTTTCTGCAATCTCTGAGAGATAACGTACCCGGTTCGATGGCACAATCTCCTGGTCATTATGACTAATTCGCAGATTTTGCTTTACTACGGGAAATTTGTATCCGGTTTTTTCAGTAACGGTATTAATTAGCGCTTCAAAAAGAATATTCACCCCTTCGTTATTGTATTGCGATGCAATGGTACCATATACCGGCATCTCTTCGAGTGGCTGTTCAAACAACATGTGATTGCGCTGATATTGCTTTTTTACATCACGCAAAGCATCCAGTGCGCCCTGTTTATCGAACTTATTGAGGGCTACAATATCGGCATAGTCGAGCATGGCTATTTTCTCGAGCTGTGTGGCTGCCCCGAATTCAGGTGTCATTACATAAAAATATACATCACTCTGGTCAATAATTTCTGTGCCCGATTGCCCAATGCCCGATGATTCAAGTAAAACAAGGTCGAATCCGGCATATTTAAGAATGTCAACCGCATCTTTTACATGAATTGAGAGGGCCTGGCTTTCTGATCGCGTAGCCAGCGAGCGCATGTATACATTAGGATGATTGATGGCATTCATGCGAATACGATCTCCCAAAAGGGCGCCGCCGCCTTTTCTGCGTGTTGGATCTACCGAAACAATACCGATTTTCAGTTCAGGATAAATATCGTTAAAACGGCGAATTATTTCATCTACCATAGATGACTTACCAGCTCCCCCCGTACCGGTCATGCCAATGATGGGGACTTGAGTTTTTTGGGTATCGGCAGTGACTTTCTCCATTATTTCTTTCGCCACATCGGGGTAATTCTCTACTTTGGAAATAAGGGAGGCGATCTCATAAGAATTCTGATCTTTTACTTTTTCCAAATCAACTTCGCGTTGACCTACAGGGAAATCGCTTTTTTTCATCAAATCATTAATCATACCCTGTAGCCCCATTTTGCGGCCATCGTCTGGTGAATAAATTCGGGCAATGCCATATTCATGCAGTTCCTCCTGCTCTTCAGGTAAAATTACGCCTCCGCCACCGCCAAAAATTTGAATATGTCCGCAATCCCGTTCATTCAGCAAATCGTACATATACTTGTAAAACTCGATGTGTCCGCCCTGGTAAGAAGTAACAGCTATAGCCTGCACATCTTCCTGTATGGCGTAGTTTACAATCTCATCTACCGATTTATTGTGCCCAAGGTGAATTACCTCGCAACCGCTCGACTGCAAAATTCTGCGAATGATATTAATTGTGGCATCGTGCCCATCGAAAAGCGATGTGGCTGTGATCACCCTGATCTTGTTGGTCGGATTGTACACTTTACGTTTCTTCATAACACTGATTTCTTGATGTTTTTTAGCCGCAGCATG
>Ga0102938_10001446_pt1 | contig 17926 bp, 11 predicted proteins | sample SalPonR2_B_D2_MG_FD_84516 | JGI IMG/M metagenome (GOLD analysis project Ga0102938, IMG submission 84516) | Salt pond soil microbial communities from South San Francisco under conditions of wetland restoration - Salt Pond MetaG R2_B_D2_MG | ecosystem: Environmental > Aquatic > Marine >...
AAGCAGCTTAACAACCTAGGCATAGATTGTGTGGCCATGTGTGTGAACGATATTTTGTGTCACGGAGCCCGGCCGCTCTTTTTTCTCGATTACCTGGCCTACGCGGATATGGCTGCTGAGGGCCTTGCAGAGGTGGTTGAGGGGGTTGCCGAAGGATGCCGGCGCAGCGGGTGCTCCCTGGTCGGGGGTGAAACCGCTCAGATGCCGGGGACTTATCACCGTGGCGACTTCGATATTGCCGGGTTTGCCCTCGGGGTCGTGGAACAGGAACATCTTGTCGATGGATCGAAAATTGAAAAAGGGGATGTGCTGCTTGGTCTCTCTTCCTCGGGTGTCCACAGTAACGGCTTTTCCCTTGTAAGGGCCTTGATTAGCTCCCGTGGAATTGACCTTTTTATGGATTTTCATGGTCGTCCCCTGATTGAAGAGCTTCTTACTCCCACCCGTATCTATACCGATGCGGTGTTGTCGCTGTGCGAAAAGGGCTTGATCCGCGGTATGGCCCACATTACGGGGGGAGGATTGTATGAAAATGTGCCCCGTATGTTTGCCGGCCCTCATGGCGAAGTGGGTGCGGTGCTCCGGAGGGGTTCCTGGAGGGTTCCTCCTATTTTTAAGTTTATTGAAGAACTTGGGGTGGACCATGAAGAGATGATGCATACCTTTAATATGGGAATCGGTTTTGTTGTGGCGGTAGCCCCGGAACAACAGGATAGGGTTGTACGAAGCTTGGTGGCTGAGGGAATTGCAGTGTACGAGATCGGTCGTGTAAGCGGGGGGAGCGGTGTATGCTTCGAGTAGGGGTGTGTATTTCAGGGCAGGGAAGTCTTGTACCGCCGCTGTTACATGCAGCACAGGAGGGGACACAGGAAGGGAAGCAGAAAGAGACAGAGAAGGGGGCTTTTAAAGTGAATTGTGTAATTGCCGACAGGCCCTATGCTCCAGGACTCAGCAGCGAATGGGCTTCCTCCGTTGAAACGATGTGTATTGACCGCCGGTTTCACCAGGGTAAACCGGAGGATTTGTCCGATACCCTTTTGAATATCCTTCGACCACGGGCCGATGTTATTGTGTTGGCGGGTTTTCTCTCTATCCTTCAAGGGAGTATACTGGAGGAGTACAAGGGGCGTATTTTGAATATTCACCCGTCATTACTGCCGAAGTTCGGCGGTAAGGGCATGTACGGTATACATGTGCACAGAGCGGTGGTGTCCTCCGGAGAACAGGAGAGCGGCTGTACCGTCCACCATGTTACTCCCGGTATCGATACCGGCACTGTTATTCTTCAACAAAAAGTGAGCCTTTCAACTGATGAGACTCCGGAAAGTTTACGGCACAAAATACACCAGATAGAAGCTCCGACACTTATATCCGCTTTGCATAAGATAGGAGGGTACGGATGAAGATAATGGTTGTAGGTGAAGGTGGTCGTGAACATGGGTTGTGCTGGAAGCTTGCCCAAAGTGCCCGGGTAAGGGAGATCCTCTGTGTTCCAGGAAACGGGGGCACTGCGGGCACACCAAAGTGTACCAATTACCAGACCGAAGATCTGAAGGGGCAGGTTCGTCTTGCGATTGAGAAAAAGGTGGACCTTGTTTTGATAGGGCCCGAACAACCCCTGGTTGAGGGTATGGCGGATATGCTGAGGGAGGCGGGGATTCCTGTTGTCGGGCCTGAAAAGGCCGCCGCAGTTTTAGAGGGGAGTAAGGCTTTTGCAAAGGATTTTATGGGCCGGTACGGAGTTAAAACAGCGGAATATCGAACTTTTCATAAGGACCAGCTTGAAGAGGCCCTGGAGTATCTGAAAACACTTACCTACCCGATTGTTTTAAAGGCTGACGGGCTGGCCGCCGGAAAAGGGGTCACTATTCCTAAGTCGGAGGGTGAAGCCCGGAGAGAACTTCGGTCCTTGTTTGTTGACGATTCACTTGGAGAGAGTGGTCACAGAGTAGTAATCGAAAGTTTTATAAGGGGAAGAGAAGTCTCGGTGATCGTGTTATTCGACGGGCAGCATGTGTTGTCCCTTATATCCGCCATGGACCACAAGCGTATAGGTGAAGAAGATACCGGACCGAACACTGGTGGAATGGGGGCTATTGCTCCTAATCCGTTTTACACGCCGAGGTATAAGAAAAAGTTTGAGGAAACTATCTTGTTTCCAACTATAGAGGGAATAAAAAGTGAAGGATGGGATTATCGCGGTGCTCTGTATTTCGGGCTGATGCTGACCGAGGATGAGGTGTTTCTTCTTGAGTACAATGTCCGATTCGGGGATCCCGAAACCCAGGCAATTATCCCGATGGTAAAGGAAGACTTTGCCCAGCTTCTCTATGATCTTGCTCGTGGCCAATTGGATGGGACTCCTTTGAGTTTTTATGATGGTGTTGCCTGTAATGTAGTGGTGGCTTCCGAGGGATATCCTGGACCATATAAAAGCGGCTTTCCAATTCAAATCGATCTTCCCATTACAGCTTCAGTGTTTATCTCCGGAGCAGAAGAATCGCTTGAGGAGAATGAAAAACGCCGTCTGTACACAAGTGGGGGGAGAGTTCTCTCGGTAACCGGTATGGGAAAAGACCTCTTCGCCGCCTGTCGGGAGGCATATATGGCCCTCGAGAGGATCTATTTTGAAGGCCGTTATTATCGGCGGGACATTGGAAAAAAGCTGTTCCATTAGGCTTGATTTTTCTTCATCGGTGAATATATGATCTCTCTATGAATATACTGATAACCGGAATTACCGGTAATTTTGGACATGCGGTATACAAGGCCATAAAGGGGAGAACTGATTTACAGATCTATGCCGGGGCAAGGAATCCTGAGCGGGTGAATTTTTTGTTGGAAGATCCGGATATCAAAGTAAGACGTTTTGATTTTCTTGATAATTCAACCTATGAGTCTGCTCTGGAACACATAGATGCAGTAGTTTTAGTTCGGCCTCCCTCCATTTCAAAGGTAAATCAGGGGATGTTTCCATTTATTGATGCCTGTAGTGAACGGGGTGTGCAACACCTGGTGTTTCTTTCGCTGCAGGGGGTAGAAAAAAAACACACTACACCCCATTATAAAATTGAGAATTATATAAAAAAAATTGGTATTCCCTACACCTTTCTGCGGCCGAGCTTTTTTATGGAAAATCTTATAACAGCCCACCGCGAAGAAATACGTTATGAATCGAGGCTGATGGTCCCTGCAGGAGAGGGGCGGGTCAATTTTATTGCGGTGGAGGATATTGCCCAGGCGGCCGCGCGCTGCATCGGTAATGCCGAGCATTACAATAAGGCCTATGAACTTACCGGAGAAGAGGATTACACCTATTACGATGTAGCCGGTATTTTATCAGAGGAATTGGGCCGGACTATTAGTTATGAAAAACCGGGGTTTTTCCAATTTTTAGTGTACCGTCTAAAAAAGGGCGAGCAGCTTGCTTATATTTTGGTGATGATGTTTATTTACCGTGCGGTCAGGGCCGGTAACGCCGCCGAAGAGACTGATGTTCTGGTAAAAAAGTTCGGGGTAAAACCCACTGAATTACGAGATTTCATTAGGGAACGCAGCTCCTATTTTCAATCAGAATCTCTATAAATAGTGTAAGAGTACAACAGTGGAAGTGTTATAGCTATATGGACGAAGAGAACGGGAAGGCAGAGCGTATAAATCCAACAAATGGTGTTCGATTCGGAGAAGGAATCCCGGTCATTCTTCTGATTGTAACGGTTGTAGTCAGTAACATTCTCTCCAGATCTATTCTTTCTCCCCTGCTTGTACGGGTGGAACACGATTTTTCAGTAAGCCACGGACCTGCAGCCCAACTATTCCTTTTCGTGAGTATCGGATACAGCCTCGCTTTGCTGTGTTCCGGTTTTATTTCTTCTAAAATTACCCATCGAGGGACGATTCTTGTGTCCAGTATGCTGATGTCGGCTGCCTTGGCGGTAATGGCCGCTGCTCCGACGATGAACGTTATGCGGGCGGGAGTTTTTCTAATGGGTGCCGGTTCTGGTTTATACCCGCCTTCGGGAATTGTAGCAATAACCGATTTTATTGATAGCCGGGATTGGCAGAAAGCTCTTTCACTACATGAGGTCGGCCCTCATTTGGGTATGGTCTTAGCACCGTGGTACGCAAATGTAATGTTGAACTATACGGGATGGCGCGGGACGGTGGGGTTCCTTGCCGGAATAGTATTACTAGTTGGGTTCCTTTTCTTTCTTTGTAATAAAGCGGGAAAGTCGAAGGGCGAGGCCCCCACCTTTAAGGTCCTCCTTCCCCTGTTTAAAGAGCGGAACTTCTGGATTTTAATGCTCTTCTTTGGTTTAGGCCTTGCCGGCATCCAGGGAATATACCTTTTGACACCGACATTTCTGGTAAGCGAAGCGGGATTTTCACTGAAAAGTGCAAACAATGTATTCGGTATTTCAAGGTTCTTGCCGATCCTTGCCCTGCTGTCTGCAGGATTAGTGATGGACCGCATCGGTGTTCGCCGTACTGTTATGATAACTATCTGCGGGGCAGGCCTTACGATATTTTTGATGGGAGTGCTGCAGGGACCTGCCTTAGTGGTGGTGGTCTTCTTACAGCCGACCATCGGGGCCCTCTATTTTCCGGCGGGGCTTGCAGTTTTAGCGAAAGTTGGTCCTCCCCGCTCCCGTAATGTTGCGGTTTCGATGCTTCTGCCGCTTTCTGCAGTCCTGGGTACGGGAATTATCCCCTCTTTTCTGGGCTATATGGGGGATGTTGCCGGTTTCACCCTCGGTTTTCTGATTGTAGGCGGGGTGACCATGGCGGCCGGTTTACTTTCAGTTTTCTTGCGGACCTAAACTTTGGAGGACCTAAAAGAAACTTCTGAAATAATTAGTTATGCCCGCAGAAAGGATGTACCCCTTTCTTTCACTATTTGCATAAAATTCTCAACTGAACGGTCGTATCCGGATTCAATGTCGTCGGGAAAGTAACACGCCGGCAGTTCGCCCATTCGCCGGTGATAGGTAAGACACTCACAACAGAGGCCCTTGCGGCTGCAAGGATAAGTGCAGTTACAGTTTTTCGCGTTTTTTTCCTGTGAACAAGTTTTCATTGGTAATATCCCTTCAATTATAATTTTTCTCTATGTTTTAGCAGCATCCCGAGCAGCATCCCGGGCAGCAGCCCGGGCAACCTATTGTGCAAGGCTTTTGTGGGCTGCTTTCAATGCTTCTATAATTGAAATATTTTGGGGACAAGCCTCTTCGCAGGCCCCGCATTCGGTGCATTGATCGGCGCGCTCCTCCCCATCGAGTACATAATTGTACACTTTTATAGGTTGCTGCAGGTCGTTGTACATGTGCAGATCGTTGTACAGTCGAAGCACCCTGGGAATATTTACCCCGCTTGGACAGGGGGTGCAGTAACCGCAACCGGTACAGTTTACCTGGCGGAGCCCATCATACATACCCCGCAGCTGTTCAAATAGAATATGGGTCTCATTTGAAAAGGCCCGGGGATTAGATTCCTTCGCACTTGCCAGATTTTGTCTGAGCTGTTCCATGGTGCTCATACCGCTTAACACAAGGGAAACCTCCGGGTGGTCCCAGATCCATTTCAGCGCCAGATCAACATGACCGTTACGTCGCTTTGAGGCCCCGAGCTGGTCCCATACAGGTTTTACTTGATCCGGCGGCTCGGCGGCAATTTGTCCTCCCTTGAGGGGCTCCATCACTAGTACGGCTAAACCGCGGTTATGCGCATCCCTCAGGCCCTGTCGGCCCGCCTGGTATGCAACATCCATGAAGTTATATTGAATTTGGCAAAACTCCCAGCCTTCATATTCATCGAGTATCTGCTTAAACACCGGATAATCATCGTGGAAGGAAAATCCTATGTGTCCAATAAGTCCCTGGGATTGGGCCTTTTCCAGGGCCTGTAGTATTTTCAGGTCCTTTGTTTTTTTCCAACGCTCTGCATCCAGGGCATGGATAAGATAAAAGTCGATATAATCCGTGTCCAATCTTTTTAACTGTATATCAAAAAACTTGTGAAAGTCGGATTGCTGTTCTACCTTCCAGATCGGCAGTTTAGTTGCCAGTTTTACCCTCTGACGGTATCCGTTTTGCAGGGCCCTTCCTAAAAAGGCTTCTCCCGCTTCCCGATGATAGGGAAAGGCAGTATCTATATAGTTTACTCCCTCGTTTACGGCGGTGTGTACCATTTCAGTTGCAGCTTCTTCATCGATGTGCCCTGGGTCGTTATCCACAGTAGGCATCCGCATAGCTCCAAAACCGAGGGCAGATACCTGCCAATCCAATTTTCCGAATTTTCTATATTGCATGTGCTTATTATAAAAAAAAAGAGTGATGCTGTGAACCTGTTTGTTACCGCACTTATATAGTACTATACTATTTATAGAATTTGAAAATGGAGGCTGTTATGCGTCGTATCGACTATTTTTCTACTCTTTTTCCCCAGGGTATTCCTCCTTTGTGGTGTCCTTTGATATCGCATTACCGGGGAAAGGGGGAATTTGATACTGAGAGGATGACTGCCCATATCAATCATATCGCCCCTTATGTACAGGCCTTTCTTGCCCCGGGCTCTACTGGTGACGGGTGGGAAATGACACCGGAGGAACGGCTCGAACTTATTGAACTTTTGCTTCCGCAGGCGGAGGAAATCAGCGGACATGTGCTGGTGGGGGTGCTCGAAACCGAAAGAAAAGCGGCTGCGGAGTCGGTAAAATCAGTCGCCCAGCGTTACTCCATAGAAAATACCCCGGCCTTTGCGGGGGTAACGGTTACCGCCCCTCGGGGGGAGGACTTGTCTCAGGAAGATATTACCGAAGATTTGTCGGCGGTATTGGACCATAGGGTTCCAACCACCCTTTACCAGTTGCCGCAAATTACGAAAAATGAGATTGACCCGTCCACAGCTGCCTATCTGGCGAAGAAGTATCCTAATTTTTATCTGTTTAAAGATACAAGCGGTGAGGACAAAGTTGCTCGGTCCGGTTTAATGCCGGAGGATTTGTTCATGGTTCGCGGTGCGGAAGTGGATTATGCACAATGGTTGAAGGGCCTAGGCGGACCGTATCATGGCTTTCTATTAAGTACTGCTAATTGTTTTGCCCCGCAGTTGGATAAAATAATTGAGTTAAGCGTATTATCGGCGACCCAGGGGGCAGGGGGAGCTCATTCGATTGAGGCTTCAGAGGCAGCCAAGGAAGCCTATTCGATATCCGATACGCTTTCTACAGTGGTGGAAAGCGCTTTTGCTGCAGTAAGCAGCCTCCCCTTCGGGAATCCCTTTGCCAATTCAAACAAGAGTATCGATCATGTGATGGCTTACGGAAGTGGGTATGATAAACGTACTCCGCCCCTCACTTATTCGGGTCATAGAATTCCTGAGGAGATTGTGGTGACTATCGCTGAATTGTTGAAGCGTCATGATCTTTTTCCAAAGAAAGGGTATCTGGAGTGAAATGGGCTCACATCAGCCTTGAAGTTGATTAACAGGATGTATGCAAAGGTTCAGTAGGAGCCGACGGGTTCTTTTATCTCCAAACCCATATCCTTCAGGGCCGCTTGGCGTGTTTGTATCTCGTTTTGACGATAGTTCAGGTAATCAGTGCGGGTTACAATACCGACGATCCGGCCCGCTTTTACGATAGGCAAATGCCCGATATTGTTACCGAATAGAAGCTCTTCCACCTGGCGGATGGTTACGCTGGGGGAGGCGGTGATCAGTTTTTTGCTCATATACGCTTTTACCGGTGCATGCATTTGATTCGCTCGCCGGCCCTTCATTATGTCTCTTAATGTGAGAAACCCGACTAAATGTGTGTCGGTATCCACTACAGGCAGGCCGGTATGGTTAATGTGTTCCATATACAGAGATGCCTCCAACAGGCTAGTTGCAACATCGATTACCTCTGCGGGGCTGCTCATTATTTCACCGGCGGTAACCGCCGGTTTAAGGGCTTTATTAAGATAGTTCAGCAAATTACCATATACCGTTTTCCCCAATTCATTTTTTACAGTAGCAGAGGCGGCTTTTTCATGTCCTCCGCCTCCAAAGTCTTTTAGAATTTCATTCAGATGAATATTATCTTTCTGATTACGGGCGATGATGAGGGTCTTTTTTCTCTTTGTAAAATGAAATATTCCAAAATATACATCCTGGTTTTCAACATCAAACACCTTTTCAACTACCGCCCCGATACCCTCCGCTTCCGTTTCAACCTCCCAATAGCTGGTGATAACCTGATGGCCATGGATTGTACGGTATTCAAGGTGATTCAAAAGCTCGTGAAACAGGGTAACCTGGTATTTTCCGGCCAAAGGCTTAAGAAATGTTTTGACCAGTTTTAAAGATGCCCCTGCATCTAGTAAAAATCCGGCTACTGTAAAGTCGCTTTCCACCACATTTTCATGAGTAAAATTTCCGGTGTCCGCATAGATTCCTGTAAGAGCAATTGTTGCATCATCCGGACTAATCCGGATGCCCTGGCGCATTATTTCTAAGCCCAGCTGTGTGGTGTTGGAGCCTGAAGCGAAATCGTGGATTATCGCTTCCGGAAAGCTTACCTCATCATTGGGGTGATGGTCGAAAATTTCAACCTCGATATTGTCGTTTTCAATAAACTCAAAGTATTCCTTTACTCTGCTGTAAGTTCGGGTGTCAACAATTACCATCTTTTCAATATGCTCACCCTCAAGGTCCTTTGGATTTAGAAACTGGAGTTGGTTTTGATAGAGGTTCTGTAATTTTTTTGCAACGGGATGTACCAGCCGGCTTTTTACCGTGACATGATCGGGGAAAAGATACTTGGCAAGTACGATGGACCCCAAACAGTCAAGGTCCATGTTAGTGTGACCGACGATAAGCTTCATACGGTGCTCCTTGTTGTGCACATACGACGCATTAAGTTACTAACAGTCTAATTTAATTTTTTGAGAAAACAAGAGGGGTGCTTTTAAAATCAGTTTCTAAAATCAGTATTTCTGGGCATATTATGTGGGATGAGTATTGGTGCCATCCGGAAACTAAGCACTATTCTCGCGGAATTAAGTGCTGTTTATGCCGTGCCGATAACAAGCATTCCAAGAAGGTAGAGTATGAGTATCGCCGAACTTTCAAAGCCTATATTGGCAACCCCCTGTTTTTGGCGGTGCAATAGGCCGGTAAGGAGAATAGCTGTAAGAAGAATAGTTAGGGTAATGAGGAAGCTTTCTTGTTGAGAGAGTGAGTGATATACCGAGCCTTCGGTATAAGCGATATCGGCGGCGCCGGCAAAAAGGGTATCAAAGATATTACCTCCGATAATGCCTCCTACAGCTAAGGTTGGTGCGCCGTGTTTTACAGCTGCGACGGCCGTCACTAGTTCAGGAATCGATGTCCCTGCTGCAACCAGCAGTGCCCCTACAAAACTCTGGGAGAGGCCGGTATGCTCTATTAGCGCCTGGGAAGAATCCGTGAGAATGAAACCGGCGGCGATAATTGCTAGTGCACTAATAAGAAAAGTAGCAATAACAGGTACAATTGATTTGTTTTGCAGGGTGTTTTGATCAGGTTTGTCCTTTATCGTAGCTGCGGTCATGCGGGGATGCCACATAGGTCTGTCGTGCTGATGATGGAGCAGTCGGATGCCGAATACATACACGATACACATAAGGGGGGTAGCAACATGGACGTGAAATATTTGGATTTCCGGTCCTATGCTCGCGAGTAACACAATCGACAGCATAATAATTAATAGAGCCCCCTGGGTCATGTTTTCTACGGAGGCTGCTGCATGTTCGAGGTTTGTTTTTGTATAACTGAGATCGGCGATAGAGAGGAATACTGTTTGAATAGCTATTCCGCCGAAGGCATTTGAGACGGCAAGTTGGGGTAAGCCCCGTCCGGCGGCTAATAAAGTAACGGTAAGCCCGGAAAGAGAGGTCACAGCTCCAAGAAGGACCGCCCCTACTACCGCCTCACCCAGGCCGGTCCGGTCTGCGATAATGTCGGCACTTCGGCTGAGTCTGATTCCGGCGAGGGTGATAATAAGAAGTGCAAATAAAAACAGTCCGCTTGTACCGATTATTTCAGAGGTGAGTGTATCAAGTAGTGATGTGAGTGTGTAGAAAACGTCCATACCTCTGAAATAGCATAAGGTAGAGCAGTTAAAGGGTCAACGCCTTCTCAGCGCCTCCATATTAAGAGAGGTGCTGAGTAAGGCTACCACAGATATTCGTTTACATTGTCCGCCAGGCTGCGCCCCTGGTTCATCGCTTTTACCACCAGTGAAGCCCCGCTTACCGCATCTCCGGCGGCAAATACTCCTTCGGCGGAGGTATGAAAGTGCTCATCGATATTTATGGTTCCCCGTTCATTGAGCTGCAGGTTAAAATCTTTCAAAAGCTTTGAGGGTTCAACCTGTACGAAACCGGCGGCAACCAGGACCATGTCAATATCGAGGGTGAATTCGCTATCGGGTATTTCCTGTTGCTGCCATCGACCGGCGGAATCCTTACTCCAATTGATCTCGCAAAAGATACCCTTTTCAATACTGACTCCCCGCCCGTAGAGCTTTTTTGTTTTAATTTGCCACCGACGCTCGCAGCCTTCATAGTGGCTTGAAGCGGTACGATAGATCTTCGGATAGTAGGGCCATTCGGGGTTCCAGCTTTTGTCCCATTCAGTTGGCTTGGGCAGTATTTCAAACTGATACACCTTCTTTGCCCCTTGACGGTTTGCCGTTCCCACGCAGTCGGCCCCGGTGTCTCCGCCTCCGAGTACCAACACTGTTTTATCCTTTGCGGTCACCATTTCTCGGTCAGAGAGTTCGCCGTAGAGGTTTTTTGTAGCCCCGCTCAGGTAGTCGAGAGCAAAATAGACTCCCTCCGATTCGCTTCCCGGGACGGGGATGGGCCTGGGGACCCTGCATCCTAAAGCAAGCACAACCGCATCATGTTTTCTTCTGAGATACCGGGCTGAAATATCTTCACCGACCACTACGTTCATCTCGAATTCGATACCCTCTTGCCTATAAATTTCCAGCCTGCGGTCGATAATTGTTTTCTCCAGCTTAAACTCGGGTATGCCGTAGCGGAGGATACCTCCTGGGGCATTGTCCTTTTCGTATACTGTTACCTGGTGGCCCATCCGTCGTAGTTGCTGGCCCGCCGCTAAGCCGGCGGGCCCTGAGCCGACTACCGCTACCTTCTTTCCCGATTCCCTTCGCGGCGCTTGGGGAACCACCCACCCCTTTGAAAAGGCGGTCTCAATAATCGCAATCTCTATTTCTTTGATACTTACCGGCGCATCGTTAATGGAAAGAGTGCACGCACTTTCGCAGGGGGCAGGGCAGATTCGTCCTGTTATTTCGGGAAAATTACTGGTAAGTTCCAACCGGTCATAGGCCTCATCCCAAAGGCCGCGATATACCGCATCATTCCATTCAGGTATAAGATTGGCGAGGGGACATCCGAAGGAGTGGCAAAAAGGGGTCCCGCAATCCATGCAGCGGGCGGCTTGTTGGGTAAGTTCCTCTTGGGGAAGCCGTTTTATCACTTCACGGTAATCTTTCAGCCGTTCTTTTACTTCCCGATAACCGGAAACCTTCTTATTGTATTTTAGAAATCCTCGTAATTCACCCATTGTTCACTCCTTGAACTTGTTTTGCCTCGCCCTCCCCCTTCATAAGCGCTATTCTATAGTCGAGGGGCATAACCTTTACAAACAGAGGTACTATCTCCTCCCACATTTCCATAAGATGCCGAGCATGGCGGCTGCCGGTGTACTCAATGTGACGGTTGATATATTTTTTCAGGAATTCTTCGTCCTTCTCTTCGGTGATTTGCTCTACATCCACCATTTCAAGGTTACATCGGGTATCGAAAAGCTGGTTTTCATCAAGTACAAAGGCTACACCTCCGCTCATTCCGGCGGCAAAGTTAATTCCGGTCTGGCCCAGCACAATGACGGCCCCGCCGGTCATGTACTCACATCCATGGTCACCGACCCCCTCAACAACTGCCACGGCGCCGCTGTTGCGTACGGCGAACCTTTCTCCAGCGGTACCGTTGATAAAGGCCTCGCCACCGGTGGCACCGAAGAGGTTTACATTCCCCGTAATTATATTCTTATGGGCCAGAAACTTAGATTCCGCCGGCGGATACACGATCAGTTTGCCCCCGGACAAACCCTTTCCAAAATAGTCATTTGCCTCACCTTCAAGGGTGAAGGTTATTCCGTGGGCCAGAAAAGCTCCAAAGCTCTGACCGGCGGAGCCCTTCATATCTACTTTTATGCAATCCTCGGGAAGGCCTGCCTCACCGTAGCGGCGGGAGACTTCGCTGCTCAGCATTGCTCCGATAGTACGGTTGTAGTTACGCACTTCAGCCTTTAGATGGACGGGTTTGTGATTTTCGATAGCACTCCGGGCCTCTTTAATAAAGCGGCTGTCGAGGGTCGTGCTGAAATCCGGTTTGATTTGTTCGATGCAGCGGATGGGGACGGATTCTTGGCGGTCCCGCTGATACAGTAACTTAGAAAAATCCAGGCCCTTGGCTTTGTAGTGATTGATAGCTTTGTTCATATTGAGCATATCAACCCGCCCGACCATTTCATCGAACCTTCGAAATCCAAGAGAGGCCATGATCTCACGGACCTCACGGGCTAAATACAGCATAAAGTTCATCAGATGTTCAGGTGTGCCTTTAAATCGTTTCCTCAGCTCCGGGTCTTGAGTAGCAACCCCTACCGGGCAACTGTTCAAATGGCACTGACGCATGAGAACGCAGCCTATACTCACTAAAGTGACCGTACCAAAACCAAACTCTTCGGCCCCTAATAGGGCGGCAATTACCAAGTCTCGTCCGGTTCGCAGTTGCCCGTCCACTTGTACTTTTATATTGCCCCGCAAGTTGTTATTTACTAAAGTTTGTTGAGTCTCCGATAAACCCAGCTCCCAGTAGGAACCGGCATGACGCAGTGAAGAGAGGGGAGAGGCCCCTGTACCGCCCTCGCCGCTGCTGATGAGGACCATATCGGCTTTTCCCTTAGCTACCCCGGCGGCGATGGTGCCAACGCCAACCTCCGATACCAGTTTCACCGAAACCCGGGCCTTCGGGTTGGCGTGTTTTAGATCGTAGATAAGCTGTGCTAAATCCTCTATTGAATAGATATCATGGTGGGGCGGGGGAGAGATGAGCATTACCCCCGGTGTAGAGTGCCGTACCCGGGCGATAATATCATTTACCTTATACCCAGGCAATTGCCCCCCTTCTCCCGGCTTTGCCCCCTGGGCCATTTTTATTTGCAACTCTTCGGCGTGTACCAGGTACTCGCCGGTTACGCCGAAACGCCCGGAGGCAATCTGTTTTACTTTACTTACCGCCGTATCACCGCTTTCAAGCGCTTCATACCGCTGATTGTCCTCACCCCCTTCTCCGGAGTTACTCATAGCCCCGAGACGGTTCATAGCTATTGCGATAGTGGTGTGCGCCTCTTCGCTGAGTGATCCGAAGGACATTGCCGCCGAGGCGAAGCGCTTCACAATTTCCTCCTCCGGCTCCACCTCTTCTAGGGGGACGGGATCTGCATCTTTGAATGTGAACAGCCCCCGTAAACTGCAGAGATTATGTTCAATATCGTTTATTTCGGCGGAATACTCCTTAAAGGCACTGTAACTGCCGGTGCGTACGGCTTCCTGTAGTTTTATGATGGCGAGAGGGGTAAAACGGTGTTTGGTGGTGTTTTTTCTGTACCGGTAGATTCCTCCCGAGTCAAGGTGATCAAGGCGTTTCTCATCGAAACGAAAGCCCGATGTATGTCGTTCAATAGTCTCTTTTTCTATTGTATCAATTCCAATTCCCTCAATTCGGGAAGCGGTGGAGGGAAAGTAAGAGCTCATGAACTCACTGTTGAGACCAAGTGCTTCATACATCTGGCTTCCGCGATAGCTGCGCAGGGTTGAGATTCCCATTTTCGACATTACCTTCAACAGTCCCTTTTTCACTGCATTAATATAGTTTTCGGTAGCCTCTTCAATGGTAATGTCTTCCGGTATATATCCGCGCTGTTTAAGATCCACGAGGGATTCAAAGACCAGGTACGGGTTAATACCACTGGCGCCGTAACCTACTAGAGTTGCAAAGTGATGGACTTCCCGGGCTTCTCCGGTTTCTATAATTATTCCGCTGAGATGCCGTTTTCCGCAGGCAACCAGGTGCTGTTGTACCGCCCCCATTGCCAGAAGGGCGGGAATCGGAATCTGATCGGCTGTTATGTTGCGGTCACTGAGGATAAGCAGCTCACAGCCTTCGTCTATTCCGGCTTCTATCTCACTGCACACACGCTCAAGGGCGTTTTGAAGGTCTCCTTTTTCCTCTTCGGAGCGAGGAAAAAGTATTGAGACGGTTTTGACCTTGAAGTTAGGAATGTAGGTATTGCGTACATGGTTAAGGTCGTCGTTGGTAAGAATTGGGTGTGCAAGTTTCAGCTGCCGGCAGTGCTCGGGGGTTTCCTCCAATAGGTTGCGCTCGCGGCCGACAAAACTCATCAAAGACATAACCAGGCTTTCACGATACGCGTCGATGGGAGGATTTGTCACCTGTGCGAACATCTGCTTGAAATAATCATAGAGAAGCTGGGGGCGGTCGGAGAGCACCGCTAGGGCCGCATCATTTCCCATCGAACCTATAGGTTCCTGCCCTTTTAAGGCCATTGGAGTAATAATATCGACCATATCTTCTATGGAATAACCGAAGGCCCGTTGTCGGGTCGACAAAGTCTCTTTATCGAGGTGCGCCGGGCTGGGGAGGCCGAAAAGCCCCTTCAGCTCGATGCGGTTTTTTTCCAGCCAGTGTCGGTAAGGCTTTCCCCGTGAGACGGAGGCCTTGAGGGCATTGTCCTTTATCACTCGTTGTTTTTCCGTATCTACTACAAACATGCGACCGGGGGCGAGACGCCCTTTTTCAATGACATCCTCAGGAGGGATATCGATTACTCCTACCTCGGAGGCCAATACTACCTGGCCGCTTTTTGTAATAACGTAACGACCCGGGCGCAGACCGTTGCGGTCAAGGGTTGCACCAATGCGTGTCCCGTCGGTAAATACTATAGCCGCCGGACCGTCCCACGGCTCCATGATAGCGGCCTCATATTCGTAAAAGGCACGTTTATCCTCGGATATATGATAGCGTGACCCGAAGGCTTCGGGGACCATCATCATCATGGAATGGGATAGGTCCCGACCGCCCTGTACTAAAAGTTCATAGACGCTGTCGAATATGGCCGAGTCGCTGGCATCGGGATTTACAATCGGGGTTATTTTATGAATTTCTTCACCAAAATAGGGTGATGAAATACTGCTTTCCCGGGCCCTCATATTGTTCATGTTGCGCCGCAGCGTATTGATTTCTCCGTTGTGGGCAATATAGCGGAAGGGTTGGGACAGCGGCCACGAAGGGAATGTATTGGTACTGTAACGCTGATGTACCAAGGCAATTGCACTTTTAAACCGATGATCGGTTACATCAGGGTAAAAATCGGTAAACTGTGTGGAAACGAACATTCCCTTGTAGACAATTGTACGTGCCGACAGGGAGGGAATGTAAAAGCTGTTGATATCCAATCCGGCGTTCTCTGCACGGGCTTCCATAGTTTTGCGCAGAATATATAATCTACGTTCGAGTATTTCCCCTTGGGCCCCTTCAAAGCTGAAAAAGGCCTGTTTGATTGTCGGAAGGCTTTGAAGTGCTGTTTCTCCAAGGGCTTCCGTATTGATGGGTACGTCCCTCCAGCCGAGAAAGATACCTCCCTCTTCGCTTGTTGCTTCTTCTACTAGTGAAATGCTCTTTTTAAGCAGCTTTTTTTCAGGGGGAAGAAAAAACATCCCCGCCCCATAAGTGCCCGCCGGGGGAAGGGTAAAGTCTACCGTTGCTCTAAAGAACTCATCGGGTATCTGCAATAGAATACCGGCACCATCACCTGTTTTCATATCCCCGCCGACTGCCCCCCGGTGCTCAAGGTTGATCAGGGCGCTTATGCTGTTTTCAATGATTGAGTGTGTTTTTTCTCCATTCACATTGGCAATGAAACCCACTCCGCATGCATCGTGTTCAAAGGACGGATCGTATAGTCCGGTATGTATGTTCATCTCTACCTCCTCATGGGATTATTGAATAGTAAAAATGTTATGAGTACTTTATTCAAGTATTATAACGGGCATTTTTGCATATTTATTCAATAAAATTGTAAATTGTTAAATATTTATTCGATTTAAGAGGGAGTTTACAAAGTGAATTTTCGAAGGTACAATATCTGACCATCACAACAAGGACTTCTCTGTAATTTGATGAATTTGACTCAGCTCAAGCCGCTCATGAGGATTGCCCTTCCATTAATGGCGGGAAACCTTGTGCAAACTCTGTATAACCTTACCGATGCCTTCTTTCTCGGTAAGCTTGGTAAGGCGGAGCTATCGGCTCCGACTATCGCCTTTCCAATTATCTTCTTTCTGATTTTATTTGGAATTGGTTTATCAATGGCGGGAACCACCCTCATAGCCCAATCCCACGGAAAGGGAAGCCGGGAAAGGGTCGATTTCTACCTGGGCCAATCTACGACTATTCTTTTGGTAACAGCGGTTTTGATCGCCCTTGTGGGCATATTTCTTTCAGGTCCCCTCCTTATGCTGCTCCAAACCCCCGCTAATGTATTCGACTTTACCCGTGATTATATGTTGATCGTATTTGCCGGTCTGCCCTTTATGTTTGGATTTATTGTAATGCAAAGTGCAATGCAGGGTATCGGCCGTACGGTTGTTCCCCTTGTTATTCAGGTAATAACCGTCGCCCTTAATATTGGCCTGGATCCACTGTTTATCTATGGAATAGGAATTTTTCCCTCCTGGGGAGTCCAGGGGGCTGCAACCGCCACCGTAATTGCCCGGGCCATCGGCTCTTTCCTTGCGTTCTACATCCTCCTTCAAGGTAGATACGGGATGCAGTTAAAGCTTCAGAACATGCGGCCAAAGCTTCAATCGGTTCGTCTGTTTTTAAAGATCGGCTTACCCTCTTCTTTTGGACAGGCGGTTTCCGCCTTGGGTTTTACCGTGCTGCAGGGTTTGGTCAACTCCTTTGGAACTGCCGTGATTGCGGCCTTTGGGGTGGGAAACCGTCTTATCGGTATGTTCAATATGCCGGCCATGGGAATTTCCAGGGCTACCACCTCTCTGGTAGGGCAGCGTCTCGGAGCAAAAGACCCGGAGGGGGCCCGTCAGGTAGTTATAATCAGTATCTGTGTTATTCAGGCTTTTCTGCTTCCGGCAATGACGCTTACCTTTTTTTTCGGCAGCTCTTTCATCCGCTTTTTTGTAGATGATCCTCAGACTATGCACTATGGGGCTCAGCTTTTTCGGGTTGTAGCTCCGTCGGTCGTATTGTTCGGCTTTTTTCATGCTACTGTCGGGGCCTTTCAAGGTGCCGGGGATACAAAGCCGGTAATGTACCTCAATATTGCCAGATTGTGGGCTTTGCGTTTGCCCGTAGCCTACGGCCTTGCATACGTGGTGGGGATTGGTCCGGGGAGCATTTGGTGGGCGATGTTTGTAAGCAATATGGTTACTGCGGTAATTGGGCTATACTACTTTCATACTGACCGCTGGCTGAACGCGCTTGACCCTGATGATGTGTAGTTCTTGCCTGAGGAGCTGTACTTACTATCAACCCCTCATAGGGGTGGAGCACTAGAGGCCCCTCAAAGAGGTTCTCGGAGGTACGATCGTCATCGGTTGAGAAGAGTAAGTGCTGTGTTCCCCCGGGGGGGAGAAAGCCGGAGAGGCTGCGGCCAAGGGGGCGTTTCCTGGATGAGAAATTGAGCAGAACCAGTACGTTCTCGCCCTCTGAGGTAGAGCGGATATAGCCAAGCAGCTCTTTTTTTAGTTCTTTCTCAGGCAGCAGCT
>Ga0102938_10001448_pt1 | contig 17916 bp, 13 predicted proteins | sample SalPonR2_B_D2_MG_FD_84516 | JGI IMG/M metagenome (GOLD analysis project Ga0102938, IMG submission 84516) | Salt pond soil microbial communities from South San Francisco under conditions of wetland restoration - Salt Pond MetaG R2_B_D2_MG | ecosystem: Environmental > Aquatic > Marine >...
CGTCGATGGGAGTGCCTTATGCAGTCTGGCAGACGGGAGCGTACCGCCCCCTCAACAAGCCACAGGCCCCTATCTCGTCCCCTTAGGGTTAACGAAACTCTGGATGCTACCCGATACGAACGGCGACCTGTACGTTTCGTCTGCGCCGTCGCTATGCATTTTTCGACAAAGTTTACTAAAATCCTGAAACCATCCGTGGTGAGTACGACGCCAAGGAGTCAGGATGACGAGTAATTCAGCTGGGGCGCGCAATTCAGAGCCAATCGCAGGTCGCGTCACAATTTCCGACCCTTCACTCCACGAGAATTTTCTGCAACCTGTCGACGTCATATGCCAGGCGGCATCCCGTCTGTATCACACTCGCTTACAGTATCTGCTCACGCCACATTGCATAATTTATAAAGAGGCATTCCAGTTCGGCGTAACCGCGACAGGGGCGTTACCTGCTCCTTACTATGCGTTGTGCATACCTCTACATTTGACAGGTGACGCATCCTTTGGAAAACAGCGGTTTGCAGTCAATACCATTGCGTTTTCTGACGCCGGCGCACTGCACGCGGTTATAGCGCCGGGACAGGAGCATGTCACCCTGTTGATCCACAAGAGCTTCGCTCGTAATCGCCTGTCTGACAGTGAATTACTGCAACTGAAACGATGCGCCCAATCCCGGCAGATCACAACATCCAGCGAGACGATAGCAGCTTTCGGTGCGTGGCTATCACGTCTCTTACAGTGCTGCCAGGTTTGGCATACCAACAACACGCAGGTAGCTTTAAGGCAGGCTGAAGACGATATGGTGTCCTGGTTAAGCTTTGTCATCAACCAAGCAGGACCCGGCTGTCCACCGCCTGCCAAACGCATCACCGCCCTGAGTCGCGCCATGAACTGGCTCAATGCAACTGACACGAACGTACACATATCCACGCACGATCTCCACCGGGCCGCTGCCGTGAGCCAACGCACACTCGAACGGGCCTTTGTCGAGAATTTCCAACAAACTGCTCGGGAATTTTTGCTGAAACGGAGGCTTCACAATGTTCGCCGCCTGCTGCTTGAAAACGAAAAGGATACACTTCTGGTGAAAGAAGCCGCCATTACCTGCGGCTTCTACGACCTGGGCCGATTTTCTCAGTACTACAAGAGGTTTTTCCGTGAGACACCGTCTCAAACTCTAGCGCGGCGTGCCACCTCCCTCTCGCCAGACGCCCCAAGTTTGCATGCACTGCAGCAAACGACCTACTGACGCCAACAGAACACGATTCAGCCTTTCTGTACGCAAAAGCTCTGGATCAGGTTGAAGGTACCGGAGGCATCGGTGACAACAAATACCTCATAGTCTTCCTCCAGGGCTGATAAAACCGGGAAACTGACACACCCCAGTAACAGCCCCTGCCACGAGCAGTTGCTTTTTCCGGGTTGCCTTTACCGCGTGAACAAAATCTTCGTTATCCCAGGCATTGATCTGCCCGGGACGGGCGATAAACGGTGCGTCGTCGAACTATCTGAACTTAGTGATAATATCGTCCGCGAAGCGCTGGATGCCGTCTATCTTCTGCTCCAGGGTCGGTGTTTCACCGTGATAGAACACCCACGGCATCGTCATGAGGTGGGTTACGCCGCCGGCGTGCAGGCGCTTGTAGCCTTCAATTTCCCAGGCGTCGTTGGGTGACGCCATTACCTCAAAGGGGCGCTCGCTGCGCCCATACTCCTCGCGCATGGCCTGGATCGTTGCCACGGTTTGCAGAATTTCATCGCTGGACTGCAGATCGCTGATCCAGCCGTCCCCCAGTCGCGCGGCGCGACGGTGTGCCGCGGCGGATATGCCGCCCACCCAGACAGGTATAGGGGCCGAGGGGGCCGGGTTCATTTCCAGCCGGTCAAAGTCGTAGTACTTGCCGTGGTATTCCACCATCTCCCCGGTCCACAACAGCGGCAGTATCTCCAGCATCTCGTCACAGCGTTTGCCGCGGGTGTGGAAGTCCTGCCCCATCAACTCGTACTCGTCGCGACTCCAGCCCACCCCGATCGTCAGCGTTACCCGGTTATTCGACAGCACCGCCGCCGTACTCACGGCCTTGGCCACCTGGAAAGGATTGCGGATGGGCAGCACGAACACGTTATTGGTAAAGCGTATGCGTTTGGTCACCGCGGCGCAGGCACCGATCGTCACCCAGGGGTCGGGCCATTCGGTAAACGCCTCCCAGCGTCGCTCGCCGGTTTCGGTATAGGGGTAGGCGGTGGTGATACGTTCCGGGTGAACGATATGGTCGGAAAAGGTGATCGCGTCCCAGCCATGATCTTCAGCGGCCCGGGCCAGGGGGAGTATTTCTTCGCTCTTGCAAAAGGCCATTGAAATGACAAATTTCATGTGTCGAGGAACCCTTGTGTAGATTTCATTCGCAAAAAAAAACGGCGCAAGCGCCGCCGGTGATACTGAAAATTTCAAACGGAATGCATCAGCCGCAATCATGACACAGGAATACGTCTACCGGAAATGCGCTTCCCTGCGACGCAAGCAAACTTCAGGAATGGGATTGCAGCAGCTCGATGCGATACCCGTCCGGGTCGAAAACCATGGCGACGGTCACAGGCCACTGCTGCAACCGGGCTGGGCGCATTTCTACCTCACAGCCGTACTCCACCGCCGCGCGGAAGACCCCCTCAATGTCGTCAGTGTAGATATAGAACTTCCACAGGGCCTCATCGCCGTGATCAATGGGGCCTTGCTGCGCGGTCTTCTGCGCCAGCTGCAACTTGCTGCTGGAGCCCTCTGAGCCGAGGACAATTTCTTTCGCATCCGGGATTTCGATGCGGTCCAGCACCGTGAGCCCCATCACTTGCGTATAGAACTCCTCGGAGCGCTCGAGGTCGGTCACCGCAATGCAAAACTGTGCGAGTCGCGATCCCATGCGCTCAGCCCGGCAGCACCGGATTGGCACGCGCAAGAATGGATTCGGTCCGCTTGCGCAGTTGCGCGTCGTTGGCTTCACTCGCCGGCAATATCCAGAATTTACCCGCCCTGATTCCCTGCAAACAGGTCTCGGCCACCTCCTCCGGCTGCGTAAGCTGCATATTTTCAAAGCCCGACGCTTTCGCCAGCTCCGCCATCGTGGTGTAGGCCACGGGTTCGTTGTCGTCACGCAGGTGTGAGGGCCGGTTGCGCATGGAACTGAGGATATTGGTATTGACGATGTGTGGGCCCGGAAACAGCACGTGCGCCTGCAGCGCGGCGTCATCCATCAGGAACTGGTAATGCAGTACCTCCGTCATGCTGGTCACCGCCGCCTTGGTAGCGGCGTAGATGGGCGTGGTGGGCATGGAGGTAAGACCACCGTTGCCGGAAGAGGTATTCACCACATGGCCCGGTTCACCGTGGGCCAGCATATTGGGTACGAAGGCGCGCAGACCGTTTGCCACCCCCATCACATTCACGCCGAAGCCCCAGTTCCAGTCATTTGGCGTGAGGGTCCACATGCGACGCTGGGCTTCCTTGATACCCACGCCCGCGTTATTGCACAGTACGTGGACGTTGCCAAAGGCCTCCCGGCTGGCCGCTTCCAGCGCAGCCATGGAATCAGGGCTGGCAACATCCGCCTGCACGCCGATAACGCTCAGCCCTGCCTCCCTGAGTTGGGCGGCGGCTGTCTCCAGCGCGGAGGCCTCGATATCAGCCATCACCACATGCATACCCTCGCGGGCAAACAGTTCACACAGGCAGCGCCCCACACCCGAGGCGCCACCTGTTACCACGGCGGTCTTTCCCTGGAAGCCAGCTTCCATGTCATATCACTCCTGTTCAGCGGCGCACAGCCGCGTGCGCATTGTGTCGGTCAGGATACTGCTTCGAGATCCGTGGGCAGCCCGCCCTCATCGGGATACGGCCCTCCCACATAGAATTGGGAGAAGTACTTGCGGAAACGCATGATGGGGCCGTCACCGTCACACAGTACCGGGCTGCGCAGGTGGAACTTGTTGCTCCAGATGGGAATGTCCCCTTCCAGGCCGCGCTGGCCATTGGTGCTTTCAATCGCACCCTGGATTCCCATGTACTCGAAGGAGTCCGTCGCGTAGGGGCGGTGGATATAGATGAAGCGCACTTCTACCCGGGCGTCGTTCACCGGCGTCACCAGAACCTGCAGCAGGTATTCCATAAACCCGGAGAAGCGCACCCACTTCTGGCCAGCGCCGTTTTGCACTACCTGCACCGCCGACTCAACCTCAAAGGCGTTGCCGGCCTCGTCGGTTACCGTGCGTACACCACTGACGCGGCTGCGGCGAATGTGCTTCTCGTAGCTCGTTTCGCCCTCGGGCACCGCTTCCATACCGTGGACGTACTTGAAGTGGGCGACATCCACACCGTTTTCCGCGATCTCCTGGGGACAGGAAGCAAAAGCCCACTCAAAACGTGCCCGCTCCGACCAGGCCGGATCATCAACCTCATCCAGAGGGATCACCGCGTGATCGGGCGCCGCGCCCTGCGGGTGATACCAGGCCCAGATCACCTCGTTTTCCTCGCACACGGGGTAGGTCTTCAGGCAGGGCTTGCCCTCCCACTTCGGCGGGATGCGGCTGGCGTAGGGAATCTCCGTGATGACGCCATCGGTGTCGTACTGCCAGTGATGGAATGCACAACGAATGGATTCACCCTGCACCGTGCCGCCGTGCCCGAGGTGCGCCCCGAGGTGTGGACAGGCCGGGTCCGTCAGGCCGAGCTTGCCGGATTCGGTGCGAAAGAGCACCATATCCCGGTCGAAGTAGTGCACGTTGCGTACCTCGCCGACGGCGAGTTCATCACTGTAGCCGATACAGAACCAGCCGAACGGCATGGGCATGGGAAATCGGTCAGACATGCTTACTCTCCTCGCGTATTCCAGGCCTCGCGACTCTCAGGCGGCCACGTCGATAAAATCGGATTTCATGGGGCCGATGCGCCGGGCGATCGCATTCAGCGCGTCCACATCCAGGTCATAACAGTTCAAGGCATTGCCACCCAGCATAGCCTCGATTTCGACCTCCGGCAGCCCTTTCATATAGGTCAACAGCTTTTCGCGTGTTTTCGGCCAGGAACCTTCCGGGTGTGGGTAATCCGTCCCCCACATCACCCTGTCGATGCCGATCTGGTGGCGTACCGCGGTCGAGCCCTCGTCAAACAGGGCCGAGGCGCCGATCCAGCAGTTGCGCCTGAAATACTCACTCGGGCGCAGGGTGAGGTTGCTGCGGAAGTCCCCCAGCTTGCCCGAGGTGTGCTTGACCGAGGCGCGCACGTCCATCAATTCAAGCAGGTGCGGCACCCAGAACTCGCTGACCTCGGTGAGCGCGAATTTGAGGCGCGGGAATTGCTCGAACACGCCGCCAAAGATCAGGTGCCACATGGGGCGGCCGGCCCACCACGCGAACTCGGTGAGAAAAATACCGATAGCGCCCGGAAGGCTGAAATTGTAGTCCGGCGACGGGCCCGAGTGGGTGTGCACGACCATGTTATGCGCCTGGCAGTACTCCCAGACCGGGTAGTATTTCGGGTGGTTGTAAGGGTCCCTGTCGCCCATCAATGCCGGGATGAGAATGCCCTTCAGGCCGTTGTCGTACGCCCATTTTACTTCCGCCAATGCCTCGTCCACGTCGTAGAGCATCAGCACGATCGCAAGCCCGATGCGACGCACCGGTTCCTCCTTGCAGAACTCCGCCATCCAGCGGTTGTGGGCGCGGGCGCCCGCCCACTGCAGCTCAGGGTCCACTCCCCAGGGCTTGAGGCCGAGCCCGGCACCGAAGGGAGGCGCGTTCTGTTCGGTGATACCGTCGGGAAACAGCACTTCCGCGGCAACCCCGTCGCCGTCCAGAACGCGATTGCGCACGCTGCCGTCCCACGCACCCTTGAGATCTTCCTCGATCCCCTGCCGCCACTTGTCGTTGAACTCGTCCAGCAGGAGCTTTTCTTCCATTTTGCGCGTCATTGCGCGCTGCGTGGCCAGGCCGTCGTCGAAGGCCTGGTGGTATTTACTTTCCAGGTAATCCCGGTAGCCATCCATCGGCAGGCCAGCGTGCCCGTCCGTGGAAACAATCAGGTAACGATCCATACTCTGTACTCCTTCTGCTTGGGCCTCGAGGCTCAACCCTGAATGGGCCCGCCGAGGTGGCCCGGCCAGCGGCTGCCGGAGATCGTGTCGATGTGGGGCCAGAACGCCTCGGGGTCCAGCGGGCCGGCCAGGCTGATGTCACGACTGAGATATTCAGGCCACCACAAATGCGCCGAAAGCTGTTCCAGCATCGGCAGCCGGGTGGCAATCGGATCCCACGGGCTCTCCCGCAGCGTGAGTGTCCCGTTCAGCGCCACGCGGTGCCCCGGCCCGTATTTGCCGTAGATGTGCACCACGTGCGGGGGGAAATCGTAGCCCTTGCCAAAACCCACTTGCCGGGACACCTTCACCCACCACTCGTGGCGCTCTATGCCCTCCGCGGGCAACGGATCCTCATCACCCAGCGTTCCTTCGAATTCGACAAAGGTATAGCCCTGGTGACTACTCCGCGCGGCGACCTTATCGCCAAGACGGTAGTACGCCGTTTCACAGGGAAACTTCGGCTGGCCGTTGGCCGACTGACAGATGAAAATCGGCGCCTCCTGATCGATCCCGTAACCCAGCGACCATTCACCGGGGATGCCGTCGTAGGTGGCATCCACGGTCATCAGGATGCCGTACTCGGGCTCCTCGTTAACCGGCAGGTTATAGATCGTGAGATTCACGTTCGGGCTCGCGCTGTTCTCTATGCCCGGCGGCAGCAGCTCGGCAATTTTCGCGGGGTCGGTGCGGTAGACGATCTTGAGCATGGGCCACTGGCTTATTTCGCCAGGGCTGGTCATCGGTTCCTGGGTTGGGTCGGACATTGCAGCCTCCTTGTCGAGCTGAAGCTACAAATTACACGCGTGCGACGCGGCGAAAAACCGCGTGGGCGTGGTTAGAGTGTTTCCGGTCAAGGGGTAGTCCCACCATCCCCGGGCGACAGCGGCCTGGCCTGCCCCGCCTGGTACCAGATTGCGGAAGCGATCGCCCGCTCCTGCAGCGTGGCAGGCTGCGGCGCCTCGACGCCCAGGCGCATGGCGTCGTAGGTTGACCAGCGCGGCGTGGGAATTTCTATCGCGCGCGCATAGTAAAAGGCGTCCTGCGCCGGATCGAAATCCGGATCCTGCCAGAACGCGCTCAACTGGGTAGCGCCGATGCTATTGGTGTAGGTAGCCCTGGCGACATCCACCGTGTTGCCCACCGGCGGCGGCGTGCCATCCAGAGCAGGTACGCGCCCATCAGACAGCGCGACATCGAAAATCCTTTCATGGCTCACACCCCGGGCATCCACCCAGCCCTTGATCACCTGCAGCCGATCCAGGTTGGCCCCTTCCGGATCCTTGGCCGCCCAGAGAACGAAAGCCGGGGCTGAGGCCGTGGGGTTGTCGCCCGGGCTGCCCTCCCCCGACGGCGGGTGGAGCGTACCGCCCATCGGCACACCGCCGGCATAGGCCTGTTCCAGCAACTGTGTGCTCTGCAGCATGTCCGCGTCATAGTTGAAACCGCCAAAAAAACGCAGACTGATGCGCGGGCCCGAAGTGGCAAAGGTTTCCTTGCGCACCAGCGCATCAAAAATCGACCCCCGGTTGTTCTCCTCGGCCCATACCCCGGCCAGGCCGGCAGAGCCCCACTTGCGCGAGCGGCGCAAAGAGTCCGGCAGGAAGATCGACTTGCCGAGACGCAGCCCGGCCGTACCATCCATCAACGGCAGTTTGCCGTGGTGTTTGTCTTCTTCCGCGGGCGTACTGGCGTTGTGGCTGTCGCTGCTGCCGATAACGCCGAAACGATACGGGTTGAAGCCTTCCGTATGCGATAACTCCAGGCCCGTGCGCAGGGCATCGCGGACGTAGCTGCCGCGTGGCTCGCTGAAGTCCCCGCTGGGGCTCAACTGGGCAGTCACGAGTTCAAAATCGGCGAACTCGTCCTCGGGTGATAACAGCGGGTGCGTTTCGGAATTGCCCTTCACCTGCAGAATTTCGCTGACCGGTTCATTGCGCATGCGCTGCGCGGAATAGGCCGCGGTCATCGCGCTACCGTCGTACTGCGCGCGCTCATACATCAGGCCGTTGGAGACATTGCCGTTGTGGGGAATCGCCAACACTGTCATGCCGTCCGCCCGCTGCTCATCCAGCGCGTCCCAGAGATCCTCCGGGTTATTCGAGTCCAGCGAGGAAAACGGCCGCTCGGGCACGCGCTCATCGCGGTAGATCACGTTGCGGTGCAGGTTCTGGCCATCGGGCATGGACGACCATTCGTAACCGACAAAGGTGGTGAATACACCGGGCTCGTTATGTTCCCTGGCGGTATCACGCATGAGTTGCCAGGCGTCGTGCTCTATTTTGCGCAGCTCGGGTGAATCCGCGTAGGTTTGCAGGCCGGTGATATCGCGCATGATCATCAGCATGGCGTAGGCGATGGACAATGGCCCGTCATTCAGCAGCCGCTCGCGCAGGCTGCGCACTTCCAGCGGCAGGGTGATGGCGTCGTCCAGCCTGGCGACACCGAGGTACTCGGAGTGATCCGTCACCGCTGCGAAGTCCAGCGGCCGGTCAATGCGAATCGGATAGCCCGCGCCGTGTTCTATCGTGCCGCCGCGGGTAAAAACATAGGCGTCGTCCGGCGTGGCCTTCACGCCCAGGGCGTAGGCATCCGTGGAGTAGGTGGTGTGAATGTGCAGGTCGCCCCAGAGCAGGTGCCGGGTAGCCCGGTACTCCACCGCCGGTTTCGGGGGCGCTGGCTCAGCCGTGGCCGGATCAAACGCAGGAAACAGTGTGGGGTCATCAATCGGGCTGCAGCTTGTCAGCAGGCACGCTGTCGCGGCGGCCAACAACGCTTGCAGAAACAGTTTCATCGCAGTGTCCATTTTTTTAGCAGCATTGAACCGCGGGCGGGCGGTGTCATTGTCGCGTTCGGCGGCGTCGCCGCCAGAAAAAACAAGCACCACCAGCCAACAGCAGCAGCCCGCCGATGAGCGGCAGATAGCGCGGCAGGAACACGAACAGCATGGTGTTTATGCCCACCTGCTTCGCCAGCTCGTAATCATCAGGCATGGGCAACACACCCGCCTCACGCTCGTAGCGGGCGTACTCTGCCTGCATTTCCCGGTAAACTTCGGGCAATTGATTGCGCAGATTCCTCGTCTCGCCGGGATCTTGCGTAATGTCGTACAGGCGCCACGTTCTGTCGCCCGCCGGTGGCTGGTTTCTCACCAGCTTGTAATCGCCCCGATAGAGCGCGGAATTGCCGGAAAATTCGTACCCGATCGCGGCAGCCGGATCGCGCAGACGCGGGGCGCCACCGGCTACGACCGGCAGCAGGCTGTTACCAGTGATGGCTTCGAGACTCCCGTTTGCGGCCGGCGGCTGCACGCGGGCAATGTCCAGCAGGGTCGCCGGTATATCGGTGACGTAGACAAACCCGTCGTGCACCGCTCCCGGAGCAAGCTCAGCCAGTCCGGCCAGGATCAACGGTACACGCACGCCGCCCTCGCCGGCCGCGAACTTGTGCCCCGCCAGCGGGGTATTCGCAACCGTGCCCCAGCGCCTGCCAGCCGCCACCCAGCTACCCTTCTGCCCCAGCGTCTCGACCTCCCGGTGATAGTGTTTCTCCAGCCAGCGCCGCCCGTATGCGTTGGCGTAGGGTTCCGCGGCGCTGGCGCCGTTGTCTGAAAGAATCACAAACACCGTATTGTCATACTCACCGGTCGCGCGCAGATACGCGACCAGGCGGCCGATTGCATGGTCCATCGCGGTGGCCATGCCGGCGTAGGCCTGCATGCGGCGCGCTTCGAAATACTGTTGCTCGGCGTCAAGCGCATCCCAGTCAGCCTGCGAGGGGCCCTCCGCGAAAGTCGCCCGCCCGTCGAACAGCCCGTATTCGCGCAGTCGACTGATACGCGCATTTCGCACTTCAGCCCAGCCTTCCGTGTAACGCCCACGGTAAGCGTCGATGAAGCGGGCGGGCGCCTGAATCGGCGTGTGATTCGCCTGGAAGGCGAGGTAGGCAAAGAAGGGCCTGCCGGTAGCCTTGCCTGCGTCGAGGTACTCAATCGTCTTGTCGACAAAAAACGTCGAGGAGTAAAAGTCCTCGGGCAGCGACGCAAGTCGTTCGCCATCCGCGTACCAGTAGGCTTCCGCCTGCATGGGCAGGTAGGGACGCATTTCAAAGTTGTCGGAACCGCTGTCGGCCTGGATGAACGAGTCGTCAAAACCGCGGACGGGGGGCAGGTTTCCGGCACCGGTACCAAGATGCCACTTGCCGGCAACCGAGGTGCGATAACCCGAGGACTGCAGGAGACTGGCTATCGTCCGCACAAGGTCATTCAGTACACCCGCGTAGCCGGGCTTGCCGCGGTGCAACAGGGGCATCAGTTCGCGCATACTGCCAATCCCCGCGAGATGGCTATCCACGCCGGTCAGCAGCATCGCCCTGGTGGGCGCGCAGCTCGAGGCCACATGAAAATTCGTGAAACGCACTCCCTGCTGTGCCAGCGCGTCGATGCTGGGCGTACTGATCTCGCCACCGAACGCACCAAAATCCGAAAACCCTATGTCGTCCGCGACGATCAGCACAATGTTGGGTGGCGGCTGTGCGACGCTGACCAGCGGCCACAGTAGCGCCACCACCAACAGCATTGCGCTGCGCAGTGTGCGCGGCAGCCTTCCAGGCGCTTGACAGCCCATCACCACAAACTTCCCGACACCGTTGTTATCTCCGTTAGACCGCGTGCGTGTCTGCACCCAAAGATTACGCGCGCGGCATTCTGCTTAAAAGGCCGCGAGCGTGTCCAGACTGTTTCCTGGAGAGTGCTATTCAATCACGATGCGCGTGGCAGGATACGAATTGGCCGCGTATGCCTGGTGTCGCGGCACCCGGGTTGCGGGGATTTCCCGCTGCGTGCGCCTACTGCGTGCGCCCACTATCAAGGTCTATACGGAAACAGTGATTGCGCCTATATTGGGTCGGGACGGCGCCCGCAACCCGCATTTGCCACTGCGCCGGCAGTACCGGTCGGCACACAGGGGGACACTTGAGCTTGGGTCGTTGGGAAGGCATTGAAGAATACATCTGCGTTGTGGAATCCGGCAGTTTCACCGCTGCCGCGGAACGCCTCGGTGTGTCCAAATCCTATGTCAGCAAACAGGTCAGCCTGCTGGAAGACCGGCTCGGCGTGCGTCTGCTACAGCGCACCACCCGCCGCCTGACCCTGACCGAGATAGGCAGCAGCTTCTTCGGCTACTGCAAGGAGATGGCGGAACTCCTCGACCAGGCCGAATCCACGCTCTCTGACATGCAGCAAAGCCCGCGCGGAACACTCAGGCTGGCGCTGAACAGCCGCTACGGCACACAGTACATGGCGGGTGCGGTGGCAGCATTTTCGCGCAAGTACCCGGAAGTGACCGTGGAGGTGAACTCGAGCTTTCAGGACGTAGACCTGCTCTCGGAAAACTATGACCTGAATGTGCGTTACAACAAACTGGAGGATTCAACCATGGTCGCCCGCCGTCTCGGCGGACACCTCCTCTGCCTGTGTGCGGCGCCCGGCTACTGGCAGGAACACGGGCAACCCGAGAGCCCGGAGGATCTGCGCACACACAATTGTCTGTCGACGCCCGATCGCATCTGGCTGTTCAATACACCCGATCGCAGGGACTCCATCAAGGTGAAAGTCGCCGGCAACTGGGTGAGTGAAGACGGCGCAAATCTGCTGGCGGCGGCGAAAGCCGGTATCGGCATCGCGCAGCTTCCGGAATTCTACATCCGGGATGCTATCGCCCAGGGCGAACTGGTGAAACTCGAACACCAGGACTGGAGCCTCTACTACCGGATAGCCTGGGCGGTTTACCCGAACACACGGCACCTGTCTGCCAAAGTGCGCTACTTCATCAATTTTCTCGTGGAGTACCTGCACGACCTGCAGGACGACACACGCTTCGATGGTTTCGTAGAATAGGCACGGTACACGCGCGCTTGTGTCGCCTGGCGCTGCCTGGCAAAGCGGCGGCCCCGCCCAGATTCCGATTACGCTTTCCCGCCCAAAACCCGGTGTAAACGCATGCCTTTGTATTACGCCGCCGCCGAAAACACTGAAATTATGCACAGCGCCTTCCCTGGTTCACACGCTGACACTAAGGTACTGCGAGACCCTCGATAGCCTGGCTGCAGGACGCCAACGTTTTGCGGTGACCACAGCGGACAACCACGAATTTATCAGATCAGGAGAATGCCATGACGGCCACAGCCACTGAAATCCAGCCAGGCCCCTCTGCAGCAGCGGGCGCTTGCAGCCTCGGTTCACCGCGTGCGGAAGCCCTGCTCGCGGCGGCGAGAAACCTGGGCCCGGTACTGGAGGCGCGCATGGAGGCCTGCGCCAGGGATCGCAGGGTACCCGAGGAGACCATTGCGGATTTTCACAACGCGGGCTTTTTCAGGATACTGCAGTCGGCTGCCTACGGCGGCTACGAGATGGATCCCCAGGTGTTCTACTCGGTGCTGCTGGAAATCTCCAGGACCTGTATGTCGTCCGCGTGGGTGCTGGGCGTGATTGCCGTGCACAACTGGCAGATGAACCTGTTCGATGACCAGGCGGCGCAAGAGGTCTGGGGCGAGGACAGCAGCGTGCTGATTTCATCCTCCTATGCGCCGATGGGCCAGGTGACCGTGGTGGACGGCGGCTTCAGGCTCAGCGGTCGCTGGAGTTTTTCCAGCGGTTGCGAGCACTGCGACTGGGTATTTTTGGGCGCAGTGGTGCCGACCGCGGAGGCCCCGTGGGATATGCTGAACTATCGCACCTTCCTGCTGCCCAGGGGCGATTACCAGATCGTTGAACACTGGGACGTGGTGGGCTTGAGCGGTACCGGCAGCCACGATATCGTCGTCAAGGACGTGTTCGTCCCCGAGCATCGCACGCACAACATGCTGGCCGATGACGGCGGACGCAAGTTCATGCACAAACCACCCTTGTACCGCCTGCCGTTCATGCAGGTTTTCTCCCGCGCCGTATCCACACCGTCGCTGGGTGCGCTGGAAGGCGCGCTGGAAAAATACATTGGCGTCGCCAAGACCAGGTTGGCAGGCCCAATCGCGATGAAAGATGACCCGGATGCGAAACGCCTGGCTGCAGAGGTCGACGCCGCAGTCAGCAGCATGAAAACCACGCTGTTCGCGAATTTTGATTCCCTCATGGACTACGCACGTCGCAGCGAGATTGCGCCGCCGCTGGAACGCGCCCGATTCCGCTACAACACCGCGACCGTGGCCGACCGCTGCGTCGCGCTGTCATCGCGCATGCTCAAGGGGTCGGGTTCCTCCGGCATCAGAAACAGCAGCGCGCTGCTGAAACAGCACAACGACATACTCGCCAGCCAGGCACACGTGGCCAACGTATCCGCTCCGTTTGAGGTCAACCTCGGCGGTATGCTGTTTGGCCAGGATTCAGTCGATCCAAGCCTGTAAACGGTTTCTGCCGGGCGCGCCACGAGCGCATCCACCACCATCCTGTATTCTGGAGAACCCTGCATGTCAGACGCCACACCGCTGCCGGAGGGCAACTACGCAAACTGCCCGAATGGGTACAACATTCACTATATCGACCAGGGCGAGGGCCCCGTCGTTGTGTTCCTGCACGGTTCGGGGCCCGGCGCCAGCGGGCACAGCAACTTCCAGGGCAACTACCCCGAGTGGGTGGCCGCGGGCTATCGTTGCCTGGTACCGGACCTGATCGGCTTCGGCTATTCGGACAAACCGGAGGACGTCGACTACCCGCTGGCATTTTTCGTCGAGTGCCTCAAGCAGACACTCGCCATCGCGGGCGTCGACCGCTGCACGGTGGTGGGTAATTCACTGGGCGGAGCCGTGGCGCTCGGGCTCGCGCTCGAGTATCCCGAGCTGGTGGAAGGCCTGATACTGATGGCGCCCGGCGGCATGAGCCAGCGCGAAGAGTATCTGCAGATGCCGGCGATGCAGAAAATGTTTGAGATCTATATGTCCGAGGGCGAGCTCACCCCCGCGTCCATGCGCGACCTGTTCGAGTTTGGCCTGGTGTACGACCCACGGCATGTCACCGACGAGTTGCTCGCCCAGCGCATGCACATTATGTCCCTGATGAATATCCAGGTAATGGCGAGCATGGACATCCCGTATCTCCCCGAGCGCCTGCATGAACTGCGTTGCCCTGTGCTGGCCTTCTGGGGCGCCAACGACAAAATGATGCCCGACAGCGGCCTGCTCGCCCTGGTGAAAAACTGTCCCAACATGCGAACCATCGTGCTCTCCGAATGCGGCCACTGGGCCATGGTGGAGTACGAGGCACTGTTCAACCGTGCCTGCCTCGATTTCCTCGCGACGGACGTGGCCAACGGTTGAATGCGGAAAACCGCCTTTGCGTCGACGGCCAGGCGCAGCACGGGTATAGAGAACAGGCACACTGCGACGCGTGTGCTGCACCCTCGAAAGCCTAAAAATCCGGGAACAAAAAAATGCCCCGACTGAGCGGGGCCAAACGACCTGTGAGCACTGCATGCACGGGTCTACTCCCGCGGCCTGCGCGGGCCCGCTCTCAGCAATTCGCGTCGAACACCACCTCCTCGTAAACCGGATTCTCGCCGTCGATAACAGCCTTTGTCTTCGCCTCCAGGTAGCTATTGAAAGGATGCGTAAAGATCCAGAACCTGCGTTCACGGATTGCCTGGAATACCCTGTCCGCACACTCCCCGGGCGCGATGAAATCCGGCTGGTCGGCCATCAGGTGGTCGGCGGGGTCACCCTCGACGCTGCCAGACTCGATACCCAGCAATTCGTCGCTGATGGAGGTCAACACCGGGCCGGGGCATAACAGCGATACATCAATGGGCGCTTCTTTGCCGGCGAGATCATAGGCCAGGCATTCCGTGATACCGCGCACGGCCATTTTAACGGCGGTGTACTGCGCCATGCCGGGGGCAGCGACCAGCGAACCGACAGAGCCCGTGTTTACGATGTGCGCTGCCTTGCCGGCCTCGAGCATCGGGGGTACAAACGCATTCAGCCCGTTGACAACCCCCATCACGTTGATGGACAGGATTTTCTGCCACTCTTCGGCGCTATGCGACCAGCTATCCCCGAAGCGCAGAATCCCGGCGTTGTTGAACAACAGGTCGGGCACGCCTGCCCCGGCGATGCAGTGTTGCGCAAAATCAGCATAGTCAGCGGCGTTCGACACGTCGAGCGCGTGCGTGGATACTTGCGCGCCCTCGCCCTCGAGCCCGACGCGCAGAGACTCCAGCCTACCGGCGTGCACATCCACCAGTACGACACGCATGCCCTCTCTGGCGCAACGTGTTGCGAGCGCCCTGCCGATGCCGCTACCGGCGCCTGTTACCACAGCCAGCTTGCCGTTGAATTGATCCATACCCAGCCCGGAAATTGAATTTTTGTTGTTAAAAGGGGAAGACCATACTCTAGCTTTCCGGAGGAGTGGTGATAAAGCCCTGCCTGGAATTTGTTTGTCCTCGCCAGGGCGGCAATCGCGCAGGCCATCGTCGCATTCAGACGCTGGTACACAGCAGCCCTGCCAAACGGTCGCTATTGGCATGCGCTCATGGACAGTTAATTCGCGCCCAAGGGGTTTTTCAACACACCCTCCCGGGGCTAGGGTTAGGGATTGCCAGTGCCGCCAGCGCGTGAGGCGGGCCCTCCTATCATAAATAGAACGAGGTAGTGCCATGAGTAGTCCTGTGAACAACCGCAAAACACTCGCAGCCGTCATCTCAATCGTCGCCGGTACAATGAGCGGCGCACCCGTTTCTCTCGCACAGAACGCCACTGTCCTGGAGGAAGTGACTGTTACCGCACGCAAGCGGGTGGAAAACCTGCAGGACATCCCGGTGTCGGTCACCGCCATTTCCGGCACCATGATTGAACAAACAAAGATCTTCAATGTAGCCGACATTGAGCAGCGCACGCCAAACCTGACAATCAGGGCCTCGGATAACGGGGTCAGCAGTGCCCTGCAGGCCTACCTGCGGGGCGTTGGCCAGTTCGACTTCGCACTCACCGTGGATCCCGGTGTGGCCATGTACGTGGATGGCGTCTACCTGGCCAGAACAATAGGGGCGAATTTTCAGCTCTCTGATATCGAACAGATTCAGGTACTCAGAGGCCCCCAGGGAACGCTGTTCGGCAAGAACACCATCGGCGGCGCCATTGCCGTGACCACCCGCAAACCCTCCGGGGAAACGAACTTCAGCGGCGAAGTGACCGGCGGTGAGGACAACTACATCTCCTTTGACGGCTACGCGGAATTTCCGGTCACGGACGACGTTGCGGCGAGCGTTGCGTTTCTCACCACGCACTCGGACGGCTGGCAGCAGCGCGACCGCGGCGACGATGCCGGCAACGACGACATGTGGGCCGCGCGCGGCCACCTGGACGCGGACTTCAACGACCGCTGGAATTCGCATTTCGTGGTGGACTACACCCACATAGACCAGAACGTGTACCCACAGGTACTCGCGGACTTCAACCCCAGTGCGCCGCTTGCCGGTGCCTACAATGCGGCGGTGCTGGCGCCGATGGGCGAATCCTGCTGTACCCCCAATATCGACGACATCGACAAAAGCAGCGCCCTCAACAAGCTGGACAAGGACCAGGGGGACACCTGGGGGATCAGCTGGACCAATACCTGGGAAGGGGACGGCCTCACATTCAAATCGATCACGGGCTATCGCGACATGGACACGCTCTCCTATCGGGATGCCGACAACGATGTCAGTGACTTCTTCTCGGTGGGGTCGGCGTTTGACGTCCAGCAATTCAGCCAGGAATTCCTGCTCAGCAATGCCACGGGCGGTACCTTTGAGTGGCTCGCCGGCATCTATTACCTGGAGGAAGACGGCGATCACGTCAGCGATGTGACCGTCGGCGGTGGGCTTTTCGAAGCCAACGGCTCCGAGCCCCTGGACCTGACCCTGTCCTACGATCGAACCCAGAAAGCCACCAGCTACGCCGCGTTCTTCAACACGACCTGGCATATGACCAGCAACGCGCGACTGAACCTGGCCGCACGCTACACCTACGATGAGAAAGACCTGGACATGTTCACGATCAAGCGTGCGAGTCAGACGCCGGTGCTGTTGCCCGGCCCGACCACGGCGGACGCCTGCACCGACGTGGTGGCCGATGGCAGCGGCTCCACGGTTTCCTGTAGTGAAGACTGGGACGAGTTCTCCCCAAGAGTGGGGCTGGACTACGACTTCAGCGAAGACCTCCTGGGCTACGCAAGTGTCTCCGGCGGCTTCCGCAGCGGCGTCTACAACGGTCGGCCGACCGCGACTTCACAGGTTTCAGTCGCGGACCCGGAAACACTCATGAGCTACGAGGTCGGCTTCAAATCGCAGCTCTGGAGCCGACGCCTGCAGATCAATGGCGCCGTGTTCTACAACGACTACCAGGATCGACAGTTCCTGGTGAACAGAGCCTCCGGCGATGCGAGTACCGCACTGGCGCTGGTGGTAGACAACGCCGCGGATTCCACCTTGTGGGGCGGTGAGCTGGAATTCACGGTGCTGCCCATGCAGGGGCTCACCCTGGGTGGTGGTGTCTCCTACATCGAGCCCGAGTTCGAGAATTTCGAAGCGGTTGACCCGGGTACGGGCGAACTGGAAGACCTCAGTGATCGCCCCTTCGCAGCGGTTCCGGACTGGACGGCCAACCTGCTGGCCATGTACGAGTACGAGTTACGCGATGCCGGCAGCCTGCGGTTGCGCGGCGATATGTCCTACAAGAGCGATATCTTCTACAGCGACGATGAAAAAAGCGCGAGCTTCGATCGCCTGCACGCGGGCAGCTACACCATCATCAACGCGGGCATCAGCTACATAAC
>Ga0102938_10001450_pt1 | contig 17903 bp, 16 predicted proteins | sample SalPonR2_B_D2_MG_FD_84516 | JGI IMG/M metagenome (GOLD analysis project Ga0102938, IMG submission 84516) | Salt pond soil microbial communities from South San Francisco under conditions of wetland restoration - Salt Pond MetaG R2_B_D2_MG | ecosystem: Environmental > Aquatic > Marine >...
CAGGGCCTGCTCACCGCCGCCGACGTGCCGCTCGACGCCGGCTACGAGGCGTTCGTCACGGCCGACTTCGCCACGGGCGTGCGCACACAGCTCGACTCGTTGACCACCAACCTCCTCACCGGCCTCGCCGCCGTTGCCGTGGTGAGCTTCGTGCTGATCGGTTGGCGTGTCGCCTTGATGACCGCCGGGTTCATGGCTCTCGTGATGATCGGCGCACTGGCGGGTCTGTGGGGAGTGGGGTACTCGCTCAACACGATCACGTTGTTCGGGCTCATCCTCACACTCGGCCTGATCGTCGACGACGCGATCGTGATCTCCGAGTCGATCGACGCCAACAAGGAGGAGTCCGACGAACCCGTCGGTGTGGTCCGCGCCGCCATCGACCGAGTCGGTTCGGCGTCCTTCGCAGGGACGCTCACGACGGTGGTGGTCTTCTCACCGATGCTGTTCGTGGGCGGCATCCTCGGCGAGTTCATCCGGCCGATCCCCACCACGGTGATCATCACGCTGCTGCTGTCGTTCCTGTTCTCCATCGTGTTCATCCCCGCGATCGCCCGGGTGTTCCTCGTGAACCACCGGCCCGTCCGCAACCCCGTGGCGAAGCTCGAGCGGCGCCTGGCTCGACGTGCCGGCCGGTTGGCCGCCTACCCGTCGGGCAATGGCCCCAAGGGATGGATCACCGGCTCGGCGATGGCCGCCGGAGCGATCGCCGTGGTGATCGCTGCCGGTGGGATCGCCGGAGGTCTCGGCTTCTCGATCTTCCCGGCGGGCAAGGACGCTGTCGGCTTGGCCGTGAACGCCGAGTTCCCGCCGGGGACCACGATCGACGACGCCCAGGACATCGCCGACGAGATCGACGCAGCGGTGGTGTCGGTGCTGGGAGGCGACCTCGAGCGGTCGCAGTACCTGCGTGGCAACGAGCGGCTCACCGAGACCGTCGTCGACCTCACCCCGATCGGTGAGCGCCCGACGGCACCCGAGTTCGTCGACCGGATCGAAGCCGAGGTGGCGGGCATCGCCGGAGCACGGATCACGGTCGCACAGCTCGAGAACGGGCCGCCGGTGGTGGAGTTCCCGTTCGCCGCGCAGATCTCCGTCGACGACACCACCGCCGATGCCGGTCAGGCCTTGGCGGAGGAGATCCGCGACGAACTCGTCGGACTCCAGCTCAGTGTCGGCGGAGGGACGGTGACCGTCACCGATGCGATCGTGTCGACCGACGGCGAGATCGCCCGTGTCGACGGCGACCGGTACATCGAGGTGCGGGCGCAGTACGACAACGACGAAGTCACCAGCAACCTCAACGCCACCGAGAACCACCTGGCGGCTGCTTTCCCGGCCGCCGAACTCGAGGCACGCGGCCTGGCGGCCGATGCACTCGGGTTCGACTTCGGCCTCGAGTCCGACAACCAGGACGACTTCGCTGCGCTGGGCGTGGCCGGCCTCGTGGCGTTGGTGCTGATGCTGGTGGTGATCACCGTGCAGTTCCGGTCACTGGCGCAGTCGCTGTTGATCTTCCTGGCGATCCCGTTCAGCTTCTTCGGTGTGTTCACGCTGCTGGCGCTCACCGACAACCCGTTGAGCTTCCTGGTCACGGTGGGGTTCATCGCCCTGATCGGCGTGGCCGTGAACAACACGATCCTGCTCGTCGATGCGGCCAACCGCGCCCGTGCGGCCGGAGCCACGGCCGGCGAGGCGATCGGGGAGGCCGTCACCCGGCGCTTCCGGCCGCTGGTGGCCACCACGTTGACCACGGTGGTGGGCCTGCTGCCGTTGTCGCTCAGCGACCCGTTCTGGGAGTCGCTGGGCTTCACCCTGATCGGTGGTCTCGTGAGTTCCACGGTGCTGGTGCTGCTGGCGTTCCCCGCGTTCTATCTCGGCCTCGAAGCGGTGCGCACCCCGGTCCGCAATGCCGTCCGCCGCCGGCGCGGCCGCCCCGAACTCTCCTGACGCCTAGTCTGTGAGGGATGCGAGCGGCTGACGGCGACGAGATGATCGGCCTCGACGAGCTCACCGCAGAGGCGCTGGCCGCAGACCCCGAGACGCCGCTCGATGCCGACGCCGAGCCGTTCACCGACGGAGCCCCCCGCCGCGGTCTGCTGCCCGAGTGGTACATGCCGATGCCGGCGTCCACGCGCCGTACCCGGCCGCGGATGCTGATGGTCGGTGCGCTCGTTGCTGCGTTGGTCGTGGTGAACGGTGCCGGCCTCTGCGTCACGTACGGCTTTCCCGAGATCGCCTGGTAGCGGAGCGGTCCGCCGGTGAGCGGACGGGCCCGATGGGCGAGGGACGGACCCGGCCCCTCGATCCTCCCGTGGCGACTTCCGGCCGGGATCGAACGTGTGTGCGCCCCGCCGTCCTGGTCGGTAGGGTCGAGCGGATGGCGATCTCGTGCGCGTACTGCGGAGGTGAACACGCCAGCCCCGCAGAGGTGCGCGGTTGCTGGGAGTCGGGCGGCCGCCCGGACGTGCCCGTCTCCGACGGCGCCGAGCCCGACTCGACCATCTCCGAGATGCCGCTGTTCGACGAGCCGGCACCGGAGAGCGTGAGCGCCGAGCGGGCGCCCGACAGCAGCCGCACCGGATCGGCGCCGGCGGCCCGGTCGACGCAGTCCGCCCGCCGGGCGCCTGCTGCCCGCCGGGCGCCGGTGGCGACGGCAGTGCCTCGGGGCGCCGCAGTTGCGGGCCCCGGCCCCGACGAACTCGGCCGCAACCTGGTGATCGATGCGGGCGGCGTCGTGGCGCCCGCCTGGGCGAGCGCCGACCGGCTGCCGATCGACGACGCCGCCCGCCGGGAGCCTGCCGCCGTGCTGGAACAGCTCCGTGCGGCGGCTCACGATCGCCGGCGACTGGTGATCGAACTGGCTGTCGACTTCGAGCGCGAACCGATGCTGATGACCGAGGCCGAACCGCACCAGCTCGGTGCCGAGTTCGCCTTCCTGGGCGAGGAGCTGCACCACCTCGTCTGGTCGAACAGCGTGGACGGGCGCGATCCGGCCCGACCGGTCTGGTCGGCGCTCGATCTCGCGATCGCCCGTGGTGCGACGCCGGTCGACGACCCGTCTGCAGGTGACATCGTCACGCCCGACGGCCTCACCGTGTGGCTCGACGCCGGACCGGTTCGCCACCACGGCCCCATCGACGGCGTGGCCGTGTTGCACGCCGTGGCGGTCGAGCACGGCTCGTTCGTGGTGCCCGGTCCGAACTCATCCGTCGCCGAACTCGCCGACGACCAGCTCGCCGCCGTGATCCACGCCGGTGGCGGCGCCCGCATCATCGCTCCCGCCGGGTCGGGCAAGACCAGGGTGCTCACCGAACGGGCACGCCACCTGATGACGCAGTGGAACCTGCCGCCCTCGGCGGTGAGCCTGGTGGCCTTCAACAAGCGGGCCCAACTGGAGATGCAGGAGCGCACGGCCGACCTGCCCGGCCTGCAGGTGCGCACCCTCAATGCCATCGCGCTGGCGATCGCGAACGGCGTCGCGCCGTTCGCACCGCAGCCGCGTACCTGGCGCACCATCGACGAACCCGACGTGCGGCGCATCATCGGAGACCTGGTGTCGTTCCCGCGGCGCCGCAACAGCGACCCGGTGGCACCGTGGATCGAGGCACTGAGCCTGATCCGCCTCGGGCTGGTCGACCCGGACGAGGCCGAGGCCCGCTACGACGGCGACGTCGAGGGCCTCGCCGCGGCCTGGCCGGGGTATCGGGCGGCGCTCGAGCGGCGGGGCGCCGTCGACTTCGACGACCAGATCCATCGTGCGTTGCTGGTCCTGCTGCGCGACCCCGAGGCCCGACGAGCCGCCCAGCGGGCCTGTCGGGTGATGCTGGTCGACGAGTTCCAGGACCTCACGCCGGCGCACCTGCTGATGATCCGGCTGCTCGCCGCGCCGGGCGGGGCCGTGTTCGGCGTGGGCGACGACGACCAGACGATCTACGGCTACAACGGGGCCGACCCGGCCTGGTTGATCGACTTCGCCCGCCTGTTCCCGGGCGCCGGCGACCACCCGCTGGAGGTCAACTACCGGTGCCCCGCCGGCATCGTCGACGTGGTCGACCGGTTGCTGCGCCACAACCGCCGCCGCGTGCCGAAGATCATCCGTGCGGCGTCGCAGGACACCGGTGGTTGGTCGGTCGACGATCGTGTCGATCCGGTCGGTGCCACTGCCGATACCGTCCGCGGCTGGCTGCACGGCGGTGCGGCCCCACGCGAGGTGGCGGTGCTGTCGCGGGTGAACGCCCTGCTCGCGCCGGTGCAGGTGGCGCTGGCGACGGAGGGTATCCCGGTCGCCGGTGGGGTGGGGCTGGAGTTCGCCGACCGCACTGCGGTGCGGGCCGTGCTGGCCTGGCTCCGTCTGGCTTCGGCGTCCGGGGGCGGTGGCCGTTTCCGTCCGGACGACATCCGTGAGGCACTGCGGCGACCGTCGCGTTCGTTCCACCCCCGCATCACCGACTGGGTCGCCGAGCAGGGCGACGTGGTGGAACTGCACCGGCTGGCCGGTCGCCTCAACAAGGAGCGCGACGCCGAACGAGTCACCGAGTTCGCCGCCGACATCCAGCAGTTGCAGCGGATGGTGGCGTCGGGAGCCACCACCTCCGATCTGGTGCTCGCGCTCGTCGACGAGATCGGCCTCGCCGGTTCGGTGGCCACCCTCGATGCCCAACGTCGTGGGATGAACCGGTCGGCCCAGAGCGACGATCTCACGGCCGTGCAGCACCTTGCGGCCCTGCACGACGACCCCACCTCCTTCGAGGGATGGCTGCGCGACCGTTTGGCCGTGAGGCGCTCGGCCGACGGCGTGGTGCTGGCCACCGTGCACCGGGTGAAGGGACAGGAGTGGCCGCACGTGGTGGTGCACCTGGCAGCGGCCGAGCAGTATCCGCACCGCCTTGCGGAGGACGTGGAGGAGGAGCGACGGCTGTTCCACGTGGCGGTCACCCGTGCCAGCCGACACGCCACCGTCGTCACCGGCGCCACCCCCAGCCCGTTCGTGGCCGAACTCACCACCGAGCCGTCGGCCGAACGGGTGGTGCGTTCGCACCGTCCCGAGCCCACACGGGCGTCTCCCACCGGCCGCCGGTCGTCCGGCGCCGGCGGCGACCCCGAGGCCGACCTCGACGAGGCCGGCGCGCGGCGCTTCGCGGCGTTGCGTGACCTGCGCAACGACCTGCGCGACGGCAAACCCGCCTACGTCGTGTTCGACAACAAGACCCTCGCGGCGATTGCTCGTACGGCGCCGACGTCGCGGCAGGACTTGGCGCGGATCTCGGGCGTCGGCCCGGCCAAGCTCGAGCGGTACGGCGACGCCGTGGTCGAGTTGATGAGCCGGATGAGCTCGTGATGCGACCGTCGCCGCAGCGCGTTCTGGCAGGCCGGTGAGGATTCGGTCAGACTCCGTCTCGGCGCGGGTGGGAAACCGCAGCGACGCACTACGGTGAATGCCGTGAGTGCCGAGACGGCCGCGGCCACGTCCTATCTGTTGGAGGATCGGCCGGTGTGGCGCGGACGGATGCACGCCTGGGCGTTCTTCGTGGCGATTCCGGCGAGCATTGCGCTCATCTGGTCGGCCGACGGTGCGGCGGGCAAGGTGGGGGCGTCGATCTACGGCGCCACCCTGATCCTGCTCTTCGGGACATCGGCGGCCTACCACCGTCTCGCCCAGACCGAACGGTCGCGCCGGATCATGCAGCGCCTCGACCATTCCATGATCTACCTGCTCATCGCCGGTACCTACGTGCCGCTCTGCCTCGTCGTCCTGCCGCCGGCCTGGGGCATCCCGGTGCTCGCGGTCGTCGGCGTGTTCGCGGCCGTGGGGATGACCCTCAAGCTCACGGCGTTCGAACGGGGGCAGTGGCTGGCCTATGCGCTGTATCCGATCATGGGGTGGGTGGCCGTGGTGGCGGCACCTGCGCTGCTGCGCCACCTCTCGGCGACGCAGATGATCCTGATCGTCGCGGGCGGTGTCGCCTACACGGTGGGCATGCCGGTGCTGCTGCGCCGGCGTCCCGATCCGTGGCCGTCCACGTTCGGCTACCACGAGGTGTGGCATCTCCTCACGGTGGTCGCGGCAGCGCTGCACTTCGCCGCCGTCACCGACGTCGTGGCCTGAGGTCACCGTCGGAGAGGCGCTGGTCCTGCGTGTTCGACCGGGTCGTCGTCGTCGACTGGAGCGCCAAGTCGACACCGGCGCGGGGCGAGGACTCGATCTGGATCGCCGTGGTCGACGTCGATGACGACGGTGGGATGGCCAGTGAGAACGTGCCGACGAGGTCGGCGGCGATCGACCGCATCGCGGCGCTCGTCGGCGACGGGGGAGCGGCTCGCACGCTGGTGGGGATCGACGCCTCGCTCGGCTACCCGGCGGGCACGGCGGCCGCACTCGGCTGCTCCGGAGTGCCGTGGGAGGCCACCTGGGCCCTGCTCGAGCACGAGATCGTCGACGACGACCGCAATCGCAACAACCGCTTCGAGGTGGCGGCCCGGCTGAACAAGCGACAGTGGGGTCAGACCCCACTGTCGCTTCTCGACCCGGTGCCGGGACCGTTCTGGGGATGTCCTGCCGGTATGGCGGGTGCACACCTGGCGCCGACCAAGCCGGCGTCGTTCGGTGCGCTCGGCGAGTGGCGGCACACGGAGACCGTGCTGCGCGAAGCCGGAGCGCGACCGTTCTCGGTGTGGCAGCTGCTCGGCGCCGGTGCCGTGGGTGGTCAGACCATGGTGGCGATCCCGTGGCTGTCGGAGCTGCGGCGGCGTCACGGCCCGCTCGACGTCTGGCCGTTCACCACGGGCCTGTGCACGCCGGAGGTCGCGTCCGGCGGCGTCGTGCTGGCGGAGGTGTGGCCGTCGATGTTCCCGGTTGCACTGGGAGCGCCGCGTGACCGGGTGCAGGTGGAGGCGACGGCTGCCCGGCTCGCCGCCGCCGACCGGACGGGCGAACTCCGGGACTGGTTCTCTCCGCCGGTGACGTCGGCGCAGCGCGACGTCGTGGAGCGTGAGGAGGGCTGGGTGCTGGGGGCGGGCGTCGTCGGAGCGGTGGTGGAGTGATGGCTGGAGTCGGCCTGGATGCGGTCGGTGTGCACGTGGGTGGACGGGCGCTGTTGCAGGGCGTGACCCTCGAGGTGGCCGACGGCGCCTTCGTGGCGATCGTCGGCTCGTCCGGGAGCGGCAAGACCACACTGCTGCGCACGGTGGCCGGGCTGGTCCGGCCGAGCGCCGGCACGATCCGGTTCGACGGTGCCGACATCACCCTGGTCGAGGCGGGTCGTCGTGACGTGGGGATGGTCTTCCAGCAGGCAGCTCTGCTGCGGCACATCTCGGTGCGTCGCAACGTGAGCTTTCCGTTGGATGTCCGTCGGCAGACGGCGGAGGAGATCCGGCGACGCGTCGACGCAGAGGTGCGGGCACTGCACATCGAGCGGCTGCTCCTGCAACGCCCCGACGAGCTGTCCTACGGCGAAGCGCAGATGGTGCAGATCGCCCGGACTCTCGTGCGGGTGCCGCGGGTGCTGCTGCTCGACGAGCCGTTCGCCAGCCTCGACGAGCAGTTGCGCGGCCGGATGCGGGCCGAGATCAGACTGTTGCAGGAGGGGTACGGCGTGACGACGTTGATGACCACGAACGACCCTCGCGACGTGGCAGCACTGGCCGGTTCCGTGGTGGTGCTCGAGGAGGGGCGGCTGGTGCAGGCAGGCTCCACGGTCGAGGTGCGCGAGACGCCAGCGACACTCCTCGCGGCAGCCACCACCGGGGACCTGTCGACGTTCGACGCCACGGTCGTCGCCGAGTCGACCGGCTCGTGGCTGGTGCGCGACGACCCGTCGGGCGGGCCGGGGCTCCGTTTGCGGTCCTGGTCGCCGGCGCTCGCCGAGTTCGACGGGCAACTGGTGACGGTGGCCGTCCGGCCCGAACACGTGGTGATCACGCCGAGCGGTTCGGTGGTGGCCGGTGTCGAACGGTCGATCCCTGGTTCGACGCCGGTGGTGCAGCTGGTGGTAGCCGGTGCACGAATCCAGGCCACGCCCGAGCCGGGTGTGGCCCATCTGCGGGGCGAGACGGTCCGCGCCCGCATCGACCACCACCACGTGTTCGACCGCACCACCGGCCGCACGGTCGCCTAGCGCCGAACGTTGCATCCGGTGTCAGACACCGGATGCAACATCAGTCGACGGTCCAGGTGCCGTTGGAGCGCAGCAACCCGGCGAGGTCGCCGGGGCCGTTGCGTTCGCTGGCAGCCATCACCTGGTCGGCGACGGCACCGGTGTACTCGGGCCGCTGGATGTCACGGAACACCCCGAACGGCGTGGGCGAGTGGTCGTCGTGGCTGAGACGGGCGAGGGCGAATGCGAGTGACGGGTCGTGGCGATGTGCGTCGTGGACGAGGATCTCCTCGGGGGCGACCTCCGAACGCTCCACCAGCCGCAACTGGCCGTCGACACCCATCGCCACGGCCCGGTGACCGTCGGTGCCGAAGGTGACGGGCTCGCCGTGTTCGAGATTGATCATCATCTCGTCGCGGGCCTGCTTCTTGGTGACGTCGTCGAACTGTCCGTCGTTGAACACGTTGCAGTTCTGGTAGATCTCCACGAACGACGTGCCGTGGTGCTCGTGCGCCGCCCGGAACGTCTCGATCATGTGCTTGCGGTCGAGGTCGTGGGTGCGGGCGACGAAGCTGGCCTCGGCGCCCAGGGCGACGGCGAGGGGATTGAACGGCGGATCGATCGATCCCATCGGCGTGGACTTGGTGACCTTGCCGACCTCCGACGTCGGGGAGAACTGGCCCTTGGTGAGCCCGTAGATGCGGTTGTTGAACAGCAAGATGTTGAGGTTCACGTTGCGGCGCAGGGCATGGATGAGGTGGTTGCCGCCGATCGAGAGGCCGTCACCGTCGCCGGTGATCACCCACACGTCGAGGTCGGGACGGGCCACGGCCAACCCGGTGGCGATGGCGGGTGCACGTCCGTGGATCGAGTGCATCCCGTAGGTGTTCATGTAGTACGGGAATCGGCTGGAGCAGCCGATTCCGGAGATGAACACGGTGTTCTCGGGGGCGATCCCGAGATCGGGCATCAGCGTCTGGACGGCGAGGAGGATGCCGTAGTCACCGCAACCGGGGCACCAGCGGACCTCCTGATCGCTCGACCAGTCCTTCTTCGTGGTGACGGCGACCTGTGCGGTGCTCATGACGTGGCTCCTTCCGTGCCGGCGCTCGTACTGGACGTGATCGACGCGAGTGCCTCGTCGATGGCCGCTTCGATCTCGCGGGACTTGAACGGCAGGCCCTGCACCTTGGAGAGCGCCCGGGCGTCGACGAGGTACTTCCCGCGCAGCACCTGGGTGAGTTGGCCCATGTTGAGTTCGGGAACGATGACCCGCTCGTACCGGTGCAGGATGTCACCGAGATCGGGTGGGAGCGGGTTGAGGTGCATGATGTGCACCGACGCCACGCTCTTGCCGGCCCGGCGGCTGCGCTGGACGGCCGCATCGATCGCCGCCCATGTGGAGCCCCAGCCGACCACGAGCACGTCGGCGTCGGGGTCGCCCTTGATCTCCGTCGGCGGGATGTCGGCGGCGATCGCGGCGATCTTCTCGGCGCGCAGGTGGACCATCTTCTCGTGGTTGTCGGGCGTGTAGTCGATGTTGCCGGTGCCGTCGGCCTTCTCGAGACCCCCTACCCGGTGCATCAGGCCCGGTGTCCCCGGAATCGCCCAGGGCCGGGCGAGCGTGGTCTCGTCACGCAGGTAGGGCCAGAACACCTCGTTGCCGTCGTCGTCGACGTGGTTCGGTTCTGTCGTGAACGGCACGGAGATGTCGGGCAGCGACTCGACCGAGGGCAGATTCCACGGCTCGGACCCGTTGGCGAGATAGCCGTCCGACAGCAGGATCACCGGGGTGCGGTACTTGAGTGCGATCCGCGCCGCTTCGATGGCGGCGTGGAAGCACTGTGCCGGGGTGTAGGCGGCCACGATCGGCAGAGGCGCCTCGCCGTGACGGCCGTACAGGGCGATGTTGAGGTCGGATGCCTCCGTCTTGGTGGGGAGCCCGGTGGACGGGCCGCCGCGCTGGATGTCGACGAGCAGCAGGGGCAGCTCGATCGACACCGCCAGCGACGTGGTCTCGCTCTTGAGAGCGACGCCAGGGCCACTGGTGGTGGTGACGCCGAGGTGTCCGGCGAACGAGGCGCCGAGCGCCATGCCGATGGCGGCGATCTCGTCTTCGGCCTGCACCGTGCGGATACCGAAGTGCTTGTGCTTCGACAGCTCGTGGAGGATGTCGCTGGCCGGGGTGATCGGGTACGAACCGAGCGTGATCGGGAGCTTGGCCAGTTGGCCGGCGGCAACGAGGCCCCACGCGAGTGCGGTGTTGCCGGTGATGCTGGTGTACTCGCCGGCCGGCAGGCGGGCGGGCCGCACCTCGTAGCGGTGGCCGACCGCTTCGGTGGTCTCACCGAAGTTGTAGCCGGCGAGGAACGCGGCCTTGTTGGCCGCCTCGACCTGTTCGTTCTTGCCGAACTTGTCGCTGATCCACTCGATCGTGGGCTCGACGGGCCGCGTGAACATGAACGAGACGAGCCCGAGCGCGAAGAAGTTCTTCGAGCGTTCGGCGTCGCGTGGCTTCACGCCGAGGGGCGCGCACACTTCCTTGGTGAGGCTGGACATCGGCACCCGCAGTACCCGGTAGTGGGCGAGCGTGTCGTCGTCGAGCGGGTTGGCGGAGTAGCCGGCCTTGTCGAGGTTGCGCTCCTCGAAGGCGTCTTCGTTGACGATCACGGTGCCGCCGGGTTCGAGGCGGTGCAGATCGGCCTTGAGCGCGGCGGGGTTCATCGCCACCAGCACGTTGGGCTCGTCGCCGGGCGTGGTGATCTTGTGGTCGGCGATGTTGACCTGGAACGCCGACACACCGTTGACCGTGCCGGCCGGAGCGCGGATCTCCGCCGGGAAGTCGGGCAGGGTCGACAGGTCGTTGCCGAAGGACGCGCTCACCGAGGTGAACCTGTCACCCGTGAGCTGCATCCCGTCGCCGGAGTCACCGGCGAATCGCACGACGAGGTGGTCGAGAACGTGATCGTCGTCGGCCGTCTCGGACCGGTCGATCGTCTCCGTCATGTTGTGTCTCCCCAAGGAGTCGTCGGTCGAGTCGACCCGCACCCCGACGTGGAGGAACGCATCGATCGCCCTGTCGCCCCGGCACCGTTGCCGGGGCCTGCATCGGGTTGTCACCGTAGTGGTTCGACCGCCGGATTCTTGCGACGGCTGCGCGAAAGTGACGTTGTGCCCACGTTGTTCGACGACCTCGCCCGGACGTCGGACGCTGTCGGCGCCACGACGAAGCGGACCGAGAAGGTGAGGGCGCTGGCCGAGGTGCTGATGCATCTGCAGCCGGACGAGGTGCGCGCAGGGGTGGCGTTCCTCGTGGGCACCACCACGGTGGGTCGGGTGGGGATCGGATGGGCGGCGCTGTCGTCGGCGAGGACGGAGCCGGCCGGATCACCCCGTCTCGTCGTTGCCGAGGTGGATCGGCTGCTGGTGGACCTCTCGGCGATGTCCGGCCCGGGTGTGGTGGCGGCGCGTCGCGAGCGTCTGCTGGATCTGTTCGGGCGGGCCACCGAGCGGGAGCAGCGTCTGCTGGCGGGCATCCTCGGCGGCGAACTCCGCCAGGGGGCCTCGGAGGGCGTGATGGTGACGGCGATCGCCCGCGCAGCAGGCAGGCGCGTGGCGGACGTCCGGCGTGCCGCCATGATGACGGGCGACCTGCTGGAGGCGGCGCATCTCGCGCTGGTGGACGGCCGGGCGGCGCTGGAGGGGGTGTCGATGCAGCCGCTGCGACCGGTGCTGCCGATGCTCGCCGGCCCGGCGGCCGACGTGGCCGACGCCCTCGACGGCGCGGGCGGTGCAGCGGCGTCGGTGGAGTTCAAGCTCGACGGCGCTCGACTGCAGGCTCACCGCCGGGACGGTGAGGTGCGCCTCTACACGCGCAACCTCAACGAGGTCACCGATCGCCTGCCCGGCGTGGTCGCCGTGGTCCGCTCGTTCCGGGGTGGCGACCTCGTGCTCGACGGGGAGGTGCTCGGCGTCGACGACCGGGGCCGCCCGGCGCGTTTCCAGGACACGATGGGCGACCTGCAGCGTGTCGCCGGTGAGGTGCCGTCCGGGATCGGCGCCGCCGCCGCCGACGACACCGGCTCCGCCGACGCCGACGCCGCCGGAGCCGACGCCGCCGTGGCCGACCTCCCGGTTGCGGGGGCGGCGGCCCTGCGAGCGTTCTTCTTCGACGCCATGTTCGCCGACGGCTCGCCGATTCACGACGAGCCGCTGTCGAGACGCCGGGACGCACTCACCGAGGTGGTGCCGGCAGGCTCGCGCCTGCCGTCGATCGTCACCGCCGATCCGGTCGACGCCCAGGCGTTCCTCGACCGCGCCCTCCGCGAGGGCCACGAGGGGGTGGTGGTGAAGGGGCTCGATACGCCGTACGAGGCCGGTCGCCGCGGCGCCGCGTGGCGCAAGGTGAAGCCGGTGCACACCTTCGACCTCGTGGTGCTGGCTGTGGAGTGGGGCCATGGCCGCCGCCGTGGCTGGTTGTCGAACCTGCACCTGGGGGCGCGGGCGTCGTCGTCGGGCAGCGAGTTCGTGATGGTGGGCAAGACGTTCAAGGGCCTCACCGACGAACTCCTGCGGTGGCAGACCGAGCGGTTCCTGGACCTCGAGATCGGGCGGGGCAGTGGTCGTGACGCCCATGTCGTGCACGTCCGTCCCGAACAGGTGGTGGAGGTGGCCGTCGACGGGGTGCAGGCGTCGAGCCGCTACCCGGGTGGCGTGGCGCTGCGGTTCGCCCGGGTCCGCCGGTATCGCGACGACAAGTCGGCGGCCGAGGCCGACACGATCGACACCGTCCGAGCGATGCTGTGAGTGCCTGCGTGGCGCCGGCGCAGACCCGTACCATCGGTGCGATGCGTGCTCCTGCGGTCGTCGTCGTCGCCGTCGCGGCGGTGCTGTCGGCGGTGTCGGCCGGCTGTGGTGACTCGGGTGGATCCGACGACCTCGACCGGATCGACGGTCCGGCGCAGGTCGACCCCGACTACCGACCGCTCGACGAGGGTCCGGCACCCGACACCACGGGCGCCGGCGGCTGACCACGAGCGGGACATCCGGGCGTCGAGGCCGACCCGGTAGGGTCGGGCCCCGGCATGGCGACCCTCCGTTTCAGTTTCGGCACCATGGGTTCGGGCAAGAGCACCGTGGCCCTGCAGATCCATCACAACCTGTCGAACCGCCAGCTCTACGGGCTGCTGCTCACCACCCTCGACCGGGAGGGTCGGCAGGTCACGAGCCGGCTCGGGGTGGCGGCACCGGCGATCGAGGTGAGCCCGGATGTCGACCTCCACGCCCTGGCGGTGAAGTACTGGCCGATCCACTACATGGTCTGTGACGAAGTGCAGTTCTACACGCCGGCGCAGTGCGACCAGCTGGCCCGGGTGGTCGACGAACTCGACGTCGACGTGTACGGCTTCGGGTTGCTCACCGACTTCCGGGGCCGGTTGTTCGAGGGCACGCAGCGCATGCTGGAGATCGCCGACGAGCACACGCCCCTGCAGGTGGAGGCCCGCTGCTGGTGCGGTGCGCGCGCCACCCACAACGCCCGTGTGGTGAACGGCGACGTCGTGTACGAGGGAGCCACGGTGATGGTGGGCGACACGCGCGCCGGCGAAGCGCCGCTGTTCGGCGACTCGGTGCGCTACGAGCTGCTGTGCCGCCAGCACTTCCTGCGCGGCGACCTCGGCACCTGACTCGTCGGAGTCCACGCGACATGATGCTCGGAGGTGCAGCGAGCTTCACCGATCGTGGGGAGCATGAACTCAAGGGCGTCGACGGCGCGTGGCGTCTGTTCGCAGTGGGCTGAGAGGTAGTGATGGATCGACGCCGTGACGAGGGCGAGGTGCGCCAGCTGCGGCTGGTGGTGGAAGCCGAGGACTTCGACGCGGCGGTGGAGTTCTACCGCGACGCGCTCGGCATGCCCGAGGAGTTCGCCGTCGAGTCGGAGGGCGGGGCGCTGGTCGTGGCCCTTCAGGCGGGTCGGGCAACGCTGGAGATCGTGAACCCTGCGCAGCGCCGCCTGATCGACGATCTGGAGGTCGGACGCGAGGTGAGCCCGAGGATCCGGGTGGCGTTCGAGGTGGACGACGCGACGGCGGCGACCGACCGTCTGTCCGACGCAGGTGCTGCGGTCGTGGCGCCGCCGACGGAGACTCCGTGGCGATCGCTCAACTCACGGCTGGAGGCGCCCGCCGGCCTGCAGATCACCCTCTTCGAGGAACTCGAATGACCGCCCGCCATCACGATTGGGGTCTGACCCCAATCGTGATGTGGTCCTCCCTGCCGGCCCCGGCGCGGTCAGGGGCGGTCGACGGATCGGTCGGCGGAACGGCAGAGGACGGCCAAGCCGGCGGCGAGCGACATCCCGCCGAGACGCAGGAACACGCCCTCGATGTCGCTCGGGCCGTTCTCGTCACGGAGGAGGATGCTGACGATGGCGACCGCCCCGATGAACACCATCGTGATGGCGATGCCGGCCACCAGTCGAACCAGCGTGTTCAACCAGGTTTCCCGGTCGTCGCCGGCCAGCCAGCAGGCGGTGGCCGCCACGAACGCCGACGGTGCGAGCACCACCAGGTTCGGGGGCAGCATCAGGAAGCTCAGCACCTCGATCCGCTGATCCCAGATGCCGCCGAACGGCTGCTCGCTCACCCCGCGGACGCGTTCGAGCTGGAACAGGATGAACCCGAACGACCCGCCGAGCAGCAACCACCCGGCGATCGTCAGGTCACGGACGAGTCGGGCCCGGCGGACGGGCGTGAGGTCAGTCCCAGGCACACTGCATTCGCTTGATGCCGTTGATGAACGAACTCTGCAGGTAGTCGGGCTCGCCGGTGATGCGCAACGACGGGAGCCGCTTGCGGATCTCGTCGAACATCACGGTCATCTCGCGGCGGGCCAGGTTGGCGCCGAGACAGAAGTGCGGGCCGCCGGCCCCGAACCCGATCTGGGCCGGGTTGACCGGGCGGGTCACGTCGAACCGGTACGGGTCGGCGTAGATGCGCTCGTCGCGGTTGCCCGAGTTGTAGAACATCACCAGCTTCTGGCCCGCCTGCACCGGCTGGCCGCCGACCTCGGTGTCCTCCGTGGCGGTGCGGCGGAAGTGGATCACCGGCGTGGCCCAGCGCACTACTTCCTCCACGGCCGTCTTCGAGTGGGTCTCGAAGTTCTCGTACAGCAGGTCGCGCTGGTCGGGGTGGTCGGTGAATGCCTTCAGGCCATGGCTGATGGCGTTGCGGGTGGTCTCGTTGCCGGCCACCACGAGCAGGATGAAGAACGAGCCGAACTCCTGCGGGGTGAGCTGTTCGCCGTCGACCTCGGCGGCCATCATCACCGAGGTGATGTCGTCCTGTGGATCGGCTCGGCGCGATTCGCCGAGCGTCTGGGCGTACATGAACATCTGCAGCGACTGGCCCATCAGATCCTCGTAGGTGCCGACGAACTCGGGGTCGCCAACGCCGAGGATGGTGTTGGTCCAGCCGAGGATCTTGCCGTAGTCCTCCTCGGGGATGCCCATCATGTCGCAGATGATCTCGAGGGGCAGGGCGGCCGCCACGTTCTCGACGAAGTCGCACGTCTTGTCGGGGAAGTCGGTGATCAGCCGGTCGATGATGCGCACGGCCTTGTCGTGCACGTACTCCTCGACCTTGCCGACCTCCTTGGGCGTGAACCCCTTCGACACGATCGAGCGGAGGCGGAAGTGCTTCGGGTCGTCCATGTTGATCATCGATCCGAAGAACTCGTTCATCTCCTGGGGGAGGTCGCCGATGTTGGCGCCCTGGCCCGAGCAGAACAGCTTGGGGTTGCGGCTGACGTGCCAGATGTCGTCGTGGCGAGTCACCGCGAAGTACCCGGGACCGCGCGGGAACGGTGAGTCCTCGATGATCGCTTCCTCGTAGAAGGTGAGGCCCGGGGTGTCGCGCAGCGTCGCGAAGGCGCCCTCCCGGTAGCTCCGCGGTGCCGTCCAGAACGCCTGGTCGGACAGATCGAACTCGCCGAGGTGGACCTCGTCGAGAGAGACGTCGGTGGTCATGTGTCCCGACTGTAGGGACCGGCGGTTCATCGGACGCAGTCGCACGAGTTGAGATCGAGCCGACCGCGGCGTTGACTGGAGGAATGCTGCAGCCCTCGGAGATCGAACGAGTCCTGGTCGTGACGGCCCATCCCGACGACGTCGACTTCGGGTCGGCGGGCACGGTGGCCAATCTCACCGATGCCGGCGTCGAGGTGGTCTACTGCCTCGTCACCGACGGTCAGGCCGGCGGGTTCGACCACTCGATCCCGCGCGACGAGATGGCGGCGATCCGCCGCGAGGAGCAGACCAAGGCCGCCGCCGAGGTCGGCGTCACCCGGTTGCACTTCCTGGGCTACATGGACGGCACGGTGGAGGTGACGATGCAGCTCCGCCACGACATCAGCCGCGTGATCCGCGAGGTGCGCCCGCAGGTGGTGATCACCCAGTCGCCCGTCCGCAACCTCGACTCCACGTACGGTTCGCATCCCGACCACACCGCCACGGGAGAGGCCACGATGTGTGCGGTCTACCCGGACGCACGCAACCCCTTCGCCTTCCCCGGAACGTCATGTGCCGAGCTCGAGGACTGGAAGGTGGCCGAGGTGTGGATTCCGTTCGGGCCGGGCGCCGACGGCGCACTGGCGGGAGTGGTCGACATCACCAACCAGATGGAGCGCAAGCTGCGGGCGCTGCACTGTCACGTGAGCCAGCACGTCGACGCCGCCGCCATCGACGAGCGGGTGCGGGAGTGGAACCGCGCCAACGCCGAGCAGCACGGTCTTCCCGAGGGCCGCAGCGCCGAGATCTTCCGGGTCGTCGACACCCGCTGAGACGTCCGTGGTGCGATCAGTCGTGCGCCGCCGGGGTCGGCCCGTGGCTCATCGCAGGTGGGGGAAGGCGAGATGGGCGGCGCCGAGCAGTCGGTTCGACGGTGTTGCGATGAGTGTCGGGCCACGGGGGTTGGCCGGTGGCTCATCGCAGGTGGGGGAAGGCGAGATGGGCGGCGCCGAGCAGCGGGCCCGACGGGCCGAGTTCTGCCGGCACGCACGGCAGCGGGGCCAGCGCCCGTTCGATCTCGTCGCCGAAGCGGTCGTAGGCGTCGACGAGGCCGCCGCCGATCACCACCAGATCCGGTGACAGCGCATCGACCGTGGAAGCGAGGAACGCGCCGACACGCATGCCGTGTTCGGCGACGACGTCGGCGTGCGCGGGATCGTCGACGGCGGCACGCAGCTCGAGCGTGGGCACACCGATGTGGTCAGCCAGCCCTCGCGCCGAGAGCACGTCGTCGGCTCGGCCCCACGGCGTGTCGAGACGGGCGAGCTTCTCGACCTCCAACCGCCCCAGGTGGCCGCCGTCGACCTCGCGGATCACTGCGCCCGCCTCGGTCAGGCAGGCGCCCACGCCGGTGCCGAGCGTGATCGTGAGCACTCGGTTCGCGCTGCGCCCGGCGCCGTGGACGGCTTCGCCCACGCCGGCCGCCTCGTTGTCGTGGGCGAACTCCACCGGAAGCCCCGCAGCGACGGCGGGGAGACGCTCGTGGAGTGCAGCCCGGAGGTCGACGCCGTGGATCGAGTCGAACTTGTGGAGACCGCGGATGAGTGCCGTCCCGGCGGCCAGGTCGAACGGGCCCGGGAAGGCGATCGCCAGACCGTCGGCGCCGGTTCCGGCGAGATCGAGGGCTGCGGTCGTCGCCTCGGCGAGCCGTCCGAGCACTGTGTCGGTGTCGGCGGTGGCCAGCGTCGGCATCGACGGTCAGGTCTCCGCCTCGCCGTTGCGCACTGCGCCGGACTTGATCGACG
>Ga0102938_10001452_pt1 | contig 17894 bp, 8 predicted proteins | sample SalPonR2_B_D2_MG_FD_84516 | JGI IMG/M metagenome (GOLD analysis project Ga0102938, IMG submission 84516) | Salt pond soil microbial communities from South San Francisco under conditions of wetland restoration - Salt Pond MetaG R2_B_D2_MG | ecosystem: Environmental > Aquatic > Marine > Intertidal...
ACACGGTCGATTGTTGACGTCGTCGGATCGGAACGTTCGTCGGGCCAGTTATCTGCAACAATTGCTCGGCGGCGGTGACGCCGAAAGCGAGTTGAACTGAATGGAACCGAACTGAACCGAAGGGGCTCGGCCCGAATCGGGCGGAGTCCCGCGGGAACGGGGCGAAATCGGGTCGATCTCATCGAGTTCACCTCTCTGCACCTCCGCCCCGTCGACCGATCTTCGGCGACGGACCGTCACGCGGGGTGTTAAACTGCTCGGTCTCCCCCATCCCCGCATCCCCACCACAAGGCAACCGCGTGGCAGACGAGTCGGCGTTGATCGATGACGCGCTTTCGGGCAACCGAGATGCCTTCGCCGCCCTGGTCTCCAAAAATCAGGACCGCTTGTTCGCGTCGATGATTCAGGTCACCGGATCTCCCGACGAAGCGGAGGAGGTCGTCCAGGAGGCCTTCATCCGCGCTTTTGTCAAACTGGACACGTTCCAACGCAACAGCCAGTTCTTCACTTGGCTGTACCGCATCGCCTTCAACACCGCACTGACCCGACGTCGCCGGAAACGGCCGAAGATTTCGCTGGACCAAACCCGTGAAACGACCGGCATCGAATTGGCCGACGACGGCGAAGCGGTCGACGAAAATCTGTTGCGCGGGGAACGCGTCGCCTTGGTTCGCGCCGCCCTGGGCCGACTGACCGACGACCATCGCTGCATTTTGGTCTTGCGGGAAATGGACGGTCACGACTACGAGAGGATCGCGGAGATCCTGTGCATCTCGATCGGCACCGTCCGCAGCCGATTGAACCGAGCCCGTCGGCAACTCAAGACTCAACTCGAAAAGATCGAAGCCGAACGTTCGCCCGAGTCGGCTGAGCCTCCGTCGACCCACGAAGCCTCCCGAGAATCGTAAAAGCAAACGCGACCTCCTGCCGTGACTAGCAATCCTTGGCGTCTCGACCTGACGAACGAACCGGAACCGCCATCGAAAAACGCTGCCGATGAATCACGTTTGCACCGGCCGGAACGAACCCCGTCCGGCCGACCGTCTCCGGTCTCCTCGCTAACAGGCAAACCGGCACAGGGCAAACCGGCACAGGGCAAACCGTTTCTCGGCATCCGATTCGAATGTTGCCGCACGTATTGCCGGATCTATCCCAACGAACAAGGTTCCGCTTACGAAGGTCGCTGCCCCAAATGCCGGGCCGCCGTGCGGGTGCCGATCGGCAGCGGCGGCGTCTCGTCCCGGTTCTTTTCGGCCGGCTGACGGTTCACGATTTGACTTTCATCTGCCCGCCGCGTTTTGCTACCGTCGACGGAGCTTTCCCGATCCAACTGTTTCCCCACTGATTCACCGGACATCCATGCTGGGCGAATACAAAGTCAATCGCTGCACACGACGCTGTCACACGTCGGATCGTCCGCTGCGCGAGGGTGAATGGTATTTCTCGGTCGTGATCGAAAAAGACGATCATTACGAACGACGTGATTTCAGCGCCGAGAGCTGGACCGGCCCGCCGGACGAAGCGATCGGCTGGTGGAAAAATCGGATGCCGACGGCCGACGAGAAAAAGATGGTCCTCGCGCCCCCCGAAGTCCTGGTCGACCTGTTGCGTCAAATGGCCGACGTTCCCACCCAAACGCAAAGCCGGTACCTCCTGGCGCTGATGCTGCTGCGACGCAAAATCGTGCGCGAAATCAAAACGGTCGATGCCCCCGATCGGGAACCGACCGCTCCGGCTCTTCATCTGGAAGTCTCGTCCGACGGCACGACCCTGGAAGTTCCCGTCGCCCCGATCAGTCGCAGCGAAGTCGAATCGCTGACCGAGACGCTGAACGATTTACTGTACTGCGAAGCGGACGCCGAATCATGACAGCCCCGCCGACGACCGCAACGACCGAATGGGATGCCGTTTACCGTGCCGTGATCTCGCCCGGGTTCATGATCGGGGTCGTGCTGGGGACCTTGTTCGTTTCCGGCGGGGCGACCTGCGCGCCGCAACGAGCCGCGAGCGTTTTCCCACCACCGCCTCAAGTGCTCGGTGAAGTGGCCAGCTTGGCCGAGATCGCCGCGGCCGTGAATCGAAACGATGCGGTCACCCAACTGTCGACCAATTCGGCATCGATTCAGGATTTGAAACAAAAAACGCCGCGACTGAGTGCCAGCGTGCACCTGCAACGAGACAAAGACTTTCGCTTGCGGGCCAGCTTGCCGATCATCTTGGGCGCGGGGTTGGACATCGGCAGCAACAACGACGTGTTCTGGTTCGAAGTCCCCGAGGGCATGACCCGAACGATGTACTTTGCCCGCCACGAGCAGTATCAAAACAACCTGGAACGCGCGATCATTCCCGTCAATCCGGCGTGGCTGATCGAAGCGATCGGGCTGGTCCACATCGATCCGAATCTGGTCGTCGCCGGACCGGTTCGTCGCAACGACGGCTTGTTGGAAATCCGCAGCCGGATGACCGACGGAATCCACAACCGCGTTTGCTACATCGATCCCGAAGGCGGTTTCGTCACGCAACAACTGTTGACAAAACCCTTACCCGGGGGCGGCGAAACCCTGATCGCGGAAAGTCGTGCGGGCGATCATCGTTTTTACGAAAATCCTCAGTGTGTCTTGCCCCACCGCGTCCTGCTGCGTCTGTTGCCGACCGCCGCGCCGGAGATGAACCTGCAGATCGAAGTCGGCGACTACGTCGTCAATCAGCTCCTCAGCAGCGAACCGGACCTGTTCGTCATGCCGCAAACCGCGGGCAACATCCAAGACCTGACTCGGATCTCGTTGGCCCCGCCGCCGATGCCGACGCCGAGTGCCTACGTCGCCGAATCGCCACAAAAGCTGAACCTGCGCGGCGTCAGCTACTGACCCGTCCCCGGGCAGCTGATCTGGAAATTCCGAAGCGTTTTACGTGCAGATCCGACGACTGACAGACGGCTAGCGGCCGACTGGCTGCCCGTGGGGTAATTCCGAGGGGGGTTGGCTTCCCAGGGTGCGAGAGATCTTAAGAATCGGTTAAATCCCTACATCCGATCTAAACAATTCGCTCAGATCCCCTATCGTGCCAAGATTGACACGCCGGTTTGGTTCTGTTTTGTTCAGGCCGGCTGAGTCTCCATCCCTTCGCCCGACCGAGAATTGACATGCGACGCATTCGCCGACTGGTTTCTGCCCTTCGCTCCGCTTCCCCCGTTCGGTCGATGCGTCCGCCGGAGTCGGGCAAGGTTTCGCCCCGCCGTCGCCGCCTCGCTTTGCTGGAGCAACTGGAAGGCCGCCGCTTGCTGGCCGCGGCGCCTTTCAACGAAGATTTCACGGGTTTTTTGGCGACGGGATTTACGCCGCAACCGGCCGCCGGGCAGCTCGACAGCGACGACTGGCGGGTCACCGGACTGAGTGATGGTGACGGTGAATTTGGGGGCACCTACGTGCGTGGCGAAAGTGACGCCGTCACCGACTTTACGAAGGGAGTGTCAGCCGGCGACATCACCTCCGGCGGAATCTATGCGTTTGAGACCGGGAGCGGGAATACTGCGCTGGGTGTGCAACCGACCAGTAGCGACTTCTCGCCGGGGACGATCACGCTGAAGATCGACAATGCGAGCAGCGAGAGCCAAGATCGTTGGAACGTCTCTTTCGACATCTTCACTCTGAACAACGCGGCACGAAGCAACTCGCTTGTTTTCGAGTATTCCACCGATGGCGAAGCGACGTACAACCCGGTCGGCGTCCCGGCGTTCGAAACCCCTGAAGCCGCCGACGCAATGCCTACTTGGCAATCTTCCAATCACAGCCACATGATCAACTTGATCAACCCTGTGGCATCTGGCAGTTCGATCTTTTTTCGCTGGACCAGTGACGATGTCTCCGGCAGCGGTAGCCGAGATGAAATCGCGATCGACAATGTGATCGTGACGAGTGAAAACACGGGCGTGACGCCTCCGGATTCCAGCTTTGTTTTGCTCAACGAAGTCCTGTTTGATCCGCCGGGTGCCGATGATCCTCCGGGAAGCGAATACATCGAGCTTCGAGGGGATCCGAATAGTCGTGTTCCAGCGGGAACGTTTCTTGTCACGATTGAAGGTGACGCTTCCAGCGGGTTTCCGCAGAACGTTGGCAAAGTCGCGAACATCTTTGATCTCTCCACGCTTCAGTTTGGCAGCGGTGGTTTCATCGTGATCGGCCAACAAGGCGGTGGCTACACCGTTGACCCAGGAGCCAATGCGTTCATCAGCGATCAACCGGGCTTCGGGGGCCTGAGCTTTTACAGCACCGATGTGACGACCCTCGATCAAATTGAGAACGCCTCCAATTCGCTCCTTTTGATTCAGTCGACAACACCTCCTTCGCTGTCCGACGACATTGACCTCAACGACGACGGTGTCGCCGACGGAGGCACGTTCGCAGGCTGGACGGTTCTTGATGGCATCAGCGTCCTGGATGATTCATCCGATACAACGGAAAACGCGTATGCCGACCTTGTCTTTGCGGCCAACGGCACTGGCACTCAAGTGCGTCGTCCCGCGGGATCTGTTTTGGTCAACACCGGCACCAGCGATGTCGGCTATGTCGCTCGTATCGGAGATTCAACGGGCAGCACCGCGGCCGACTGGGTTGCCGGTGAATTGACCGGTGCGCGGCCCAATTGGGCGCTGGCGACCGGCGAGACGTTTCCCTCTCTCTGGGAAGGTCGACCGCTAGATCACATCGGTGCGTCCAACGCGTCGGGACCGATCGCCAACGTGCTGATCAATGAATTGCGAATTTCCCATAGCACGTTGGACAACACGTCGAATAACTTTGTCGAACTCTATGAAGCCAACGGGGATTCCGGAGTGAGTTTGAACGGCCTGACGCTGGTCGTATTGACCGGCCAAACCGACACGGGTGTTCCACCCAATTTCACCGCCGGGGATATCTCGTTCGCTTATGACCTTTCCGGTGGAGTCACCGATGAAAACGGTTTCGTTTTGGTTGCCGATGACGGCAGCGCCGCCTCACTCGACCCCGGTGATATCGTCAGCAACGTCGACTTTTTTGGATCGCCGCAAACGTTCCTGGTCGTGTCCGGATTCACGGGGACCGTCGGTTCCGATTTGGATCCAAACGACGACGGAGAATTGGATGAACGGCCGTGGTCGTCCGTCATCGATGCGGTGTCATTGGACGACATGGATGCAGCGGTGGTCGCACAAAACTATGCTTCGACAGATTCGCTCATCACGGGCACGACCATTCAGCCGACCGCCGGCGCGGTCGGATTTGCACCCGCCGCTGTCGCCCGAGTACCCGACGGGGCTCCCACCTTCATCGTCTTGGGTGGCGACGACACGTTCACGGACGATACCAGTGACACGCCAGGTTCGACCAACGCACCGGTTTACGAATTGGTGGAAACATTTGAAAGCACCGGTGTCGTCGAAGGAGGCGTCTCCGACTCGTTCACATTCGTTCTTACCGTCGAACCCACCTCGGATGTTACCGTCACGTTCAACATCACCGACGGTGAAACGACGGTGGCACCGACCACGTTGACGTTTTCACCGGGCTCCGGTGCGAACGCATGGAACACTCCTCAAACAGTTGATGTCACCGCGGTTGTCGATTCCGATAGCGAAGGAACTCACCAGGGAATCATCAGCCTGGCGGTCACCAGCAGCGACCCCGTTTTCGAAGGACTTTCTGTGCCCGACTTGGAAGTCACCATCGCCGACGCGCTCGCCAGTCCGCCCGATGCGGTCATTAATGAAGTTCGAATTTCATCGGCGGTCGATGATAACCTTTCAAACAATTTCGTCGAGATTTACCACAATCCCGGAACAGCGACGGACCTTAGCGGTTTGACCGTACTGGTGATCTCGGAGACCTTCAGTCCTGGTGAAATCAATTTCGCGGTCCCGTTGGATGGTCTCAGCACCAATGCCGACGGCTTTGCCTTGTTGGCCGACGACGGTGCGCAGCCGGTTTCCGACTTGGCCGGTGGCATCTTGTCGATCCCTGATTTCGACCTCTTCGGTTCTCCGTCGACGATTCTATTGGTTCGAGAGTTCACCGGATCGGCGGGACAAGACTTGGACGTCGACAACGACGGGACGCTCGACTTTACCCCCTGGACCAAGCTGGATGCGGTGACGCTGGAGGCGGGCGAGTCGCCCGGGCCCGGCTATGATTCCTCCGTCGTGCTGACCACCGGAACAAACAACGCTGCCGCCGGAGTCCGCCGAATCGCCGATGGAACGGGTGTCTTTGATTTGCTGGCCTTTGACGACAATTCCGCTGATACTCCCGGCGCCACGAACGTGCTTCCTCCCGGTGTGCGATTGATTGACTTGTCCGGTGAGGTCATCGTCAGCGAATCCGGCTTGACGGACAGTTTCGAGATCGTCCTGAACTCGGAACCGGAATCCGACGTGACGATCACTTTGAACCCGGACGCCCAACTCGATCTTGGTGTTGGCGTCGACACGGATGTCGTACTGACTTTCACTCAAGCGAACTGGTTTGTGCCACAACCGGTCACCGTGTCAGCCTTCGACGATGCGGCCGACGAAGGTGATCATCAAGGCCAGATCGCAATCACTGTCGGCGGAACGGACGCGGCCTACACGGCTTTGGTCGTTCCGGATCAAACTGTCGAGATCGTCGACAACGACAACGCGAATCATGTCGTTGTGATCAACGAGATCTTGCATGACTCCGGAAACGGGCCGGCCCCCGATGGCGATGCCAACGGTGATGGTGTGTTTGGCAGCAGCGATGATGAATTCGTGGAGATTTTGAACACGGGAGCGTCTTCAGTGGACTTGAGCGGCTGGACCATCAGCGACAGCTTCACCGAACGGCACATTTTCGCCGACGGGACGTTCTTGGCACCCGGACAAGCCGTGGTCGTCTTTGGCGGTGGAACGCTGCAAACGTATGGAAACTCGCTCGCGGCGACGGCGTCGACGGGGACTCTTGGGCTGAGCAGTGCGGACACCGTCACGCTGACTGACGGGGAGCGAATTATCGACGTTCACAGTTGGACAAGCGGCGAAGGCGTCAACTTGTCGCTGGCGCGGATCCCGGACGGCAGCGGAGATTTCATCGAAGACACTTTCTTGTTCTTCACCCCTGGTTTCAGGAATGATGCCTTCAACGACATGACCGAGTTCGATGTCGGTGCTTCGGCGATCGTGTCCCCAACCCAGGTGGAAGTTGTCGAGGGAGGTCCGACCGGGACTTTCGACGTCCGATTGACCGGAACACCGTCAAATTCGGTCATGGTCACCCTGTCGCCATCCAACGCCGAGATCGATCTCGGTGCGGGCGCGGGCGTTGCCGTCACGCTGGACTTCACGGTGACAAATGCGGGCGATCCCCAGTCGGTTACCGTGACGGCAGTCGATGACATGATCGATGAGGGGGTTCACGCCAGCATGATTCTGGTCACAACAGTCAGCGCGGACACCGACTTCGACGCTCTTCCGACGCCTCCCGTCAACGTCTCGGTCATCGACGATGACGGAACGGCGAATGCCGCCGGGGATATCGTGATCACCGAGATCATGCAAAACCCCGGTGCGGTCGGCGATAACCAGGGAGAGTACTTCGAAATCTTCAACGCGACCGATGCGGCCATCGACGTCAACGGTTGGGTCATCAGCGATGCCGGCAGCGACACCCACACGATCGCCAACGGCGGACCGTTGACCATCGCGCCGGGAGGCTACTTGGTGTTGGGCCGCAACGCCGACGTGTCGACCAACGGCGGCGTCTCGGTGGATTACCAGTACGCGGACTTCTTTCTTGCCAACGGCGACGACGAAGTGATTCTGACCGACGCATCGGGCGTCATCATCGATCGGGTCGATTACGACGGCGGACCGATGTTCCCCGATCCGAACGGCGCCTCGATGGAATTGGTCAACGGCCTGACCGGCGATCTTTCGCTCGCCAATGACCTGGGATCGAACTGGCAGACTTCGTCAAGTGTGTTCGGTGCAGGTGACTCGGGGACACCCGGCGCGGCGAACAGCAGCGGCGTGGTCGCACCGGAGTTCATCACCGTCAGCGTCAACGACGGCACGTCGGCGCAACGTTCGATGATCACCTCCATCACCGTCGAATTTTCGCAAGCGGTCGTCTTGTCGGGTACACCGTTCGTGCTCACCAACACCACCGACAACACCGTGGTCGATCTTTCGACCGCGACCATCGATGTCCAAGGCAACGTGGTCACGATCACCTTCGGCACCGGCGCTTCGCTGCAAGCCAGGCCGATCGGCAACACCCTGACCGACGGTAATTATCGACTGGACATCATCGGCAGCCAGGTCCGAGCAGCGGCCGACGGCGACACACAGATGATCAACGATGCGGTGTTCGGTGACGAAGCAACCGATCTGTTCTTTCGCTTGTTCGGAGACGCCAACGGAGACCGAACGCTCCTCGGCGGCGGCGTCGACGGCGACTTGGCTCAGTTCGGCGGCTCCTTCGGTACCGCGACCGGAGCTTCCGGATACCTGGAGATCTTCGACGCCGACGGAAACGGGTTCATTGTTCCGGGAGTCGATCTGGACGAGTTTGCCACCAACTTCGGCCTCGTCTTGCCCAACCCGTGATCATCGCCAAGGACAAACGGCGGCCAGGCCGGACGCCTTGCCGCCGGACGACTCGGGGCACCTCCACCGTTGCCTCCTGGCACCCCCACAATCGACGCATTCGGGTTTAAGACCGCGAGGAGGCGGTGTCGGATTTCGACTCAACGGGCAAAGGCCCGCAAATTTGCTCGACGGCTTCCTCGGCGGCGATCAAAAATGGCAGCAACACCAAAGCGCTGCCAGCTTCCTCCAAACGTTTCACAGCCTGTTCGCTGTGAGCCGTCGTGACGATTCGCCCGGCGTAATCATGACGCAACAACGCGTGCACCAACACCTGATTCAGTTCAATTTGCGGCATCGAACTGATCACCCACTTCGCCTGTGATAGCGGAAGCGTCGACGTGAACTCGGGATCTTCGGCGTCGCCATACACAACGACATGCCCCTCGTCACGAAAACGACGGACCACATCGGGGTCAAAGTCCACACCAAGAACGTTTCGACCGCGCCGGGTCAATTCCCGCGAAATGTTCTTCCCGAACCGCCCCAGCCCGAACACGATCACATCGAATCCGCCCGCGGGTTCGTCCGTTTTTTCGAAGGTGATTTCGCGATAGGGGTCCTCTCGCTCGAATCCGGAAAGGAAGGGAGCCAGCCGTTGGTAGATCGGGTGTGCGTAGATAATCAGGTAGGTCGAAAACGTGATCGTGACCAGCCCGACAACCGTGATCAACGCCACCGTCTCGTTGCCGATGTGGCCAAGGTTCCGCCCCATCGCGGCAAGCATGAGTGAGAACTCGCTGATCTGGCCGACCGTCAATCCCGCGAGGAAGCCGGTCCGTTTTCGATAACCCATGAATCCCATGATGACCACAACGATCAACGGATTGCCGATCAACACGAAGACCGAAAGCACCAACGCCGGGACGAACTGCGAACCCAGTTCGCCCAGTTGGAGATGGGCACCTAAATCGACGAAGAAAAACAGCAACAGGAAATCTCTGAGCCCCACCAACCGGGAACCCAAAGCGACACGATAGGGCAGCGGCGCAAGCGTGATGCCGGCGAGAAAGGCACCGACCTCTTTGCTGAATCCCAGCCCGTCGCAAATCGCGGCCAGGGCCACCGCCCAAGCAATAGCCAACGTCGTCAATAATTCCCCTGAACGGGCGGCACGCTGGAAAATGCGTGGGATGACGTATCGCATCAACAGCCCCACGACCAACAACAAACCGAAACCTTTCGCCGTCGTGAATAGGAGTATCTGAACGAAATGACCGTCACCCTGGCCGGCGCCATAGGCCGTCAAGGCGATCATCACAAGGACAACCACCAGGTCCTGGACGATCAAAAAGCCGATCGCAATGCGGCCGTGCAAGGAATCGATCTCACGTTTATCCGACAACAATTTGACAATGATGATCGTGCTAGAAAATGTCAGCGCGACGGCCACGTAGATCGCCGAAAGATGGGATCGCCCCAGCGCGAGACAAATCGCATAGCCGATCACCGAGGTGAAAATCACTTGGCCCAATCCGGTTGCCAAAGAAACCGGTCCCATCGATCGGATCACCTGCAAGTCCAGCTTCAACCCGACGGTGAACAGCAGCAAAGCGATGCCGGTCTTGGCCAACAGATCAATCTCACTGCCAACGCTCACCCAGCTGAGACCAGCCGGCCCGACCAAAATCCCGACGGCGATGTAAGCAACAATCAACGGTTGCTTGAGCCAATAGCCGATCAAGCTGAAAACACCGGCTGCCGCCAAAAGCAGCGCGAATTCGTAAAATGTATTTCCCATCAATGCAGGCGATTCCTGAACGTTTTCGCTTCACTCGAGTTCGACCGGTGATGCAAAACCATTCGGTTTAACAGTCAGCACGGAACAATCCACCTCGTCCAAAATCGTCTCGGCGGTGTTGCCGATGAAGAACCCGGCGATGCCGGTCCGACACACCGTTCCCATGACCAACAAATCGATCTCTCGGGACCGAACAATCCCGGGAATCACCTCCGCAGGATTTCCTTTACCCAGGTGAACTTCCACCGCTTCTTTTGCGAACTGTTGCACCAGCGACTCCACGCCGTGTCGCATCCTTTCCTCGACCTCGCGAACATATTGCCCAATTTCCGAAGGGTTCACCCCTGTGCGACCTCGCAACAGACCTTCGCCGAAGGCGTTCCACGCATGAGCAACGTGCAATTCGGCGTCTTGTTGGCTGGCAATGGAAGACGACAACTGCAAGATCTTCGCATTGAGCGACTCATGAGTCTCGTCTTCGATGTCGGGATCGACCGCGGCCAGGATTCGTTTGGCTATCTTTCGACGGGTCGGCTTGAACACCCAAATCGGACAGGGGCACTTGCGCATCAAGTGCAGTGACGTGCTCCCGAAAAGCCTTTTCTGAAATCCTTCTTCACCGTCGGCCGTCATGATCACCAAGTCACGATGGTTCGCCATCACGTCACGGGTGATTTCCAGAAAGGGAGTCCCGACGAGGACACTTGTGGCAACGTGAAGGTCGGCTTGCTTGAGCGACCCGACATATTCGTCCAATCGGGATTGACATTCATCGATCGCCAGCTCTTGTAAATCGAGTGACGTGCCGCCCGACTCAAAATGACTCCACTCTCGCGGCATCTTTTTAACGACTTGCACGACGGTAAGTTTTGCCCGGTCTCTTTTCGCCAAAGCGACCGCTCGTTCGAGGGCGACACGATCACGCCCGTAGATCAATAGAATGTTTTGAAAACTTTGCATTGGTCTGATCACGTTGACCGTCGCGCCGCTCGAAGACGAAGCTGTTTTTCGAAACCGACGACGCAGTAAATTATCAATCCGGTTCCCAGCGTCAATATCCACTCCGTCGTTCCGACCGGTGCGCTGCCGAACGTGCGGTTCATGAAAGGCAAGTAGGTGAACCCGAGTTGTAACAACACCATCAGCCCCACCCCCGACAGCAGCCAGCGATTGCTCCAAACACCGATCGTGAACATCGACAACGTCAAAGATCGACAATTGAACAGATAAAAAATCTCTCCGAAGACGAAGACGTTCACGGCGACCGTTCGCGCCACAGCTTCGGTTTCGCCGTGCTTCAGTTCCCATTCGAACAACCCGAACGAACCGATCAACAATAGCACACCCACCAACAGGATGCGAAACATCAGCGTTCGTGACAGGATCGGACTGGCCGGGTCGCGGGGCGGCCGAAACATGACACCGGACTCCTTCGGTTCGAAAGCCAGCATCAATCCCAACAACACCGCCGTTGTCATGTTGATCCATAAAATCTGGACCGGCAAGATCGGCAGTGCCGTTCCGACAAAAACCGCCACCAGAATGACCAGCCCCTCCCCGATGTTCGTCGGCAGCGTCCAAGTAATGAACTTGATCAAGTTGTCGAACACGCCTCGACCTTCCTCGATGGCCGATTCGATCGACGAAAAGTTGTCGTCCGTCAACACCATGTCGGCGGCCTCCTTGGCGACCTCCGTACCGGTCACGCCCATCGCCACGCCGATGTCGGCCCGACGCAAAGCGGGCGCGTCGTTGACGCCGTCGCCGGTCATCGCCACGACATGCCCACGATGTTGCAAGGCTTTGACCAGTCGCAATTTCTGCTCCGGTGCGACCCGGGCAAACACCGAAGTCTTCTCGACCTCGTCGAACAGTTCCGCGTCAGACAATTCGGCCAACCTTTGGCCCGTCAGCGCTCGGACGGTCGGTCCATGGTTTTCTTCACCTGTCTGCTGGGCTCCATCAAGTCCGATCTGTGCGGCAATCGCCGATGCCGTCCCGGCGTGATCCCCCGTGATCATCTTCACGCGAATCCCCGCCGTCTGGCAAGCGCCGACCGCTTGAACTGCCTCGGGGCGTGGCGGGTCGATCATTCCTTGCAGGCCGAGAAAGTCCAGCCCGCTCGCCACATCTTGGTGTCCGATGGTTGTCGTTCCCGCGGGAAGTTCGACACGTGCCAACGCAAGAATGCGCAATCCCTCGGACGCCATTTCGTTGACGCACAGGTTGACGACCGGGGCGTCCAGAGGCGAGTGATTTCCACTTTTGTCCCAGGCGTTGTCACAACGCTGCAGGATGCTTTCGACGGAGCCTTTCAAATAGGCCACCGGCGGCTTCCCCCGTCCCGGGTCGTGCAACGTCGCCATGTACTGGTATTCCGACTGGAAAGGAATCGCGTCCAATCGCGGATACTCGTGCGTCGTGATCTCGGTACCCATCGCCGCTTTGCGAGCCGATACGATCAAGGCCGCTTCGGTCGGGTCGCCCGCGACCTTCCAGCCTTCCTCGGTAGGGGTGACCGTCGAGTCGTTGCAAAGCAATCCCGCTTTCAAACATTCGATCAACACCGGGTATCGATCCAGGTCGACCACTTCGCCGTTCACCGAAACCTCGCCGTCGGGCGCGTAACCGACTCCCGAAACGGCGAACCGCTCCCCTGCCGCGAACACCGTTCGAACGGTCATCTGATTTTGCGTCAATGTTCCCGTTTTGTCCGAACAGATCACCGTCGTGCTGCCGAGCGTTTCGACGGCGGGAAGCTTGCGAATGATCGCATTGTGCTTGGCCATCTTGCCGACACCGATCGCCAGCGTGATCGTCACGGCCGCCGGCAGACCCTCGGGAATCGCACCGACCGACAGCGCGACCGCCGCCATGAACATGTCCAACGTCGACTCGCCGCGAAGGATGCCGATCAAGAAAGTCACGGCCGCCATGCCGAGAATGACGTACAACAGGATGCCGCTGAAGTGAGCGATCTTGCGAGTCAACGGTGTGGCCAGCACCTCGGCCGATGAAATCAGTTCCGAAATACGGCCGATCTCGGTATCGTCGCCGATGCCTACCACGACACCCGTCGCCGTGCCGTTGGTCACCAGCGTCGAGGAATAAACCATGTTGCGACGATCGGCCAACACCGTGTCGCGATCGAGCGGGTGGACAAACTTTTTGGTCGGAACCGATTCTCCGGTCAGTGTCGATTCGTCGACCCGAACTTCACGGCACGTGAGCAACCTCACGTCGGCGGGAATCTTGTCGCCCGACTGCAGAAAAACAACGTCGCCTGGAACGAGCAGCGTCGATGAAACGATCTTCCTTTCACCGCCTCGCAATACCGTCGCTTCACTGGTCATCGCCCGAGCCAACGCATCGATCGCTTTGAGTGCTTTCGCTTCTTGCACGAAGCCGATGATGGCGTTGACCAGCACGACACCCATGATCACGGCCGAATCGACCCACTCTTGCAACAGCGCGGTGATCAACGCGGCGGCCAACAAGATATAAACAAGCGGTTGATGGAACTCCATCAAGAAACGGATCAGCGGCCCCGGCCCCTTGCGCTGCTTGATCGCATTGTGACCGAATCGTTCCCGCCGTTCCTCGACCTCGAGAAGATCCAACCCGCAATCCGGATCGACTTCCAAAAGTGCGAGCACTTCTGATTGATCAAGATGATGCCAGTGCTTGCTAAGAATCGTTTCCATGCGATCGAGACGCTCTTTTTGAGGCTATGCGGACGTTGCGACACGTCGGAATGAGCGATTCCGGCGGCCTTCGCCCGGGAGGCAACGTCTCGGTCGCCGGCCCGACGTTCTTCGAGGATTCGAATCCGCACGAGGATGCAGTTCACATGCCAAAAAAGGATGCTTGATTCTTCGCACCTGCTTCGCAATGAATTTGTCACACTCAAACGCACTCGGCGTGCGGCCAGGCACAGCGACGGGCAAATGAGCTCATCGAGAACAGATGCTCGCGAAATCGAGAGTCCACTTGTGTACAATCCGGGGGCGTTCACGACTCTCGATTTCACCTCCGATGTCATCGTCACGTTCGCCCAAGGGCAAACACGCTGACGAGGTGGGCGAGACGCCGAGCGGTGAGGATGGACGGGCAAGCGACAGCGACAACAATGCCGGCGGTCAGCCGTCTCTTTCGCGGAGAACGCCCCGCCACGGTTTTTCCCGCCAACCGTGCTCGTCCCTTGGCGCCCCTTTTCCAACCCCAAAAATCTCTCGGGAATCGTGATGATGCCTCCGACCTTCCGACTTCTCTGTTGCGTTCTCCTCGTCCCGCTTTCGGTTGACGGCGGAGCCGAGAATCCGGCCCTCCAGATCTCCGGGATCTATCCCCATCTCCGGATGTGGAATACTCACCGGGAATCCGGCATCGGAGCGGTGGTGCCCTGGCAGGGCAGTCTCTGGGCCATCACTTATGCTCCGCACTTTCCCGCCGGCTCGTCCGATAAGCTCTACGAGATCACGGCGGAGCTCGAGCAGCGGGTCTTCGAGGGCAGTGTCGGAGGGACTCCCGCCAACCGGATGATTCATCCCGAGTCCGACCAGCTTCTCATCGGTCCGTATCTGATCAATGCCGAGAAGGCGATCCGAGTCATCCCGCCGTCGGAAATGTTTGGCCGCCTGACCGGAAACGCGCGTCACCTGACTGATCCGAAAAACAAGGTCTACTACGCGACGATGGAGGAAGGTCTTTACGAGGTCGACGTGAGAAGTCTTGAGGTGAAGTGCCTGATCCGCGATGGCAACCAGGGCGCTCCGGAAACCGGGATCGCCAGCCGGCTTCCGGGCTACCACGGCAAGGGGCTCTACGCCTCCCAGGGCCGGCTCGTCTATGCCAACAACGGCGACCAGGATCCGAGGGTCAAGGTCGACCCGACCGTCGAGTCGGGCGGACTCGCGGAGTGGTTCGGCGAGGGAGATTGGCAGCTTGTCCGCAGAAACCAGTTCACCGAGGTGACCGGACCGGGCGGGATCGCGGGCAATCAGAACCCGGCGACCGATACGATCTGGGCGATGGGGTGGGACGAGCGGTCCCTGCTTCTCGCCCTTTTGGAGGATGAATCGTGGCACTACTACCGCCTGCCCAAGGGCAGCCACAGTTACGACGGGGCGCACGGATGGAACACCGAATGGCCGCGCATCCGCGAGATCGGCGAAAAGGATCTCCTCGCCACGATGCACGGCACCTTTTGGCGATTCCCCGCCGACTTTTCGCGGAAGCGTTCGGCGGGGATCGCGCCGCGGTCCAATTATCTCAAAGTCGTCGGCGACTTCTGCCGCTGGGGCGACCGCTTGGTCATCGGCTGCGACGACTCGGCGGCCGGCGAGTTCCTCAACACACGACCCTTCAAGGCCGAGCGAGGCGCGCCGCTTCAGTCGAATTCGAATCTCTGGTTCATCGACCCGGCGACCTTGGACGATCTCGGCCCCGTCATCGGACGCGGTTCGGTCTGGCTTCGCGACGCGGTCGAAGCCGACCGGGCCAGCGATCCTTTCCTCTTCTCCGGCTACGATCACCGCCTGTTGCACCTGACCCACCGGAGCGAGCACCCCGTCACCTTCTCCCTCGAAGTCGATCGGCAAGGGACCGACCAATGGACCACCTTGGACAGTCTGACCGTCCTGCCGGGCCAAGCCATCTCCCATCCCTTTGCTTCGACCGACCGGGGCGTCTGGATTCGCCTGCGTCCGAACCGCGCCGCCTCCGACGTGACCGCTCATTTCCAGTATCGCGACCGGGATCCTCGACAGAACGCCAACGCGGAACTCTTTCGCGGCATCGCCACTTCGGATCGTCCCGCCGCGAGCACCGGGGTGATGCGGAGTCTCGCTTACGACAAGCTTGGACTGGTCGCCTCGACGGGCGAGGCCCCGGAGACCTTCACCTATTATGAAATCGATTCACAACTCCGCTTTACCCCCATCGATGCGCCCGCGGACGCTCTGCAAATCGTCGACGACGTCCGGCAGCCGTCCGGAACCGTTATCGAGGACGCGGCATCGATCCTCTTGGTCGAGGACGGCGAACGGTATCGCCTGCCCAAGGGTTCCCGCGACGCGGCCCGGTCGGTGGCCGTGACGGAGCATCCGGAATCCCGAAGGCCGAGCGACGCCCACACGCAGTCGAGGGGCCACAGGCAAGCCGCGGGCCAGACGCTCGCCGACTACACGGGGCAGAACCTGCTCCGCGGCGCCAGGATCGCGGTGAGCTCGGTGCTCGACGACTATGCCCGCGAGCACGTCACCGACGGCGACCTGGAAGACGACCAGAAACGTTGGGTCTCCTCCGGAGACGCCGCCGCCTGGATCGCATTCGAGCTGGCCGAGTCGCAGCAAATTCGTTCCCTCTGGATCGTCTCGGGATGGGAAGGCCGGGCATCCCACGTCGCGTCGGATTTCGATATTCAGATTCCCGACGGGGAGTCCTGGACGACGGTGCAGGGCGGAGAGATTCGCGGCAACCGGGCCGAACGGGTCGAGGTCGTCTTCCCTGCAGCGATCACGACTTCAGAGCTGCGTGTTCTGGCAAAAAAGCCGGGACATTTCCGCATTTACGAGATCGCCGCTTTCGACCGGATTCTTGATCTCCCCGGGCAGGCCTTTTCCGGTTTCGGTCCCGCCCGAATCTGTCGCGAGGTCGCCACGGAGCGCGACCTCCTGAACGTGCGTGGCACCTTCTACGAACTCCCCGCCCGCAATGCCCAGGGGCTGGCGAAGGTCCGTCCGATCGCGACCCATCACCTCGCCATCCAAGATTTCTGCTCCCATAACGGACTGCTCTTCTTCACCGGTCTGGATGCGGGGACCGAAAGCGAACACGTCTTCCGCAGCGAGGACGGCAAGGCTGCGGTCTGGGTCGGCGTGATCGACGATCTCTGGAAACTCGGCAAACCCCGTGGGGAAGGAGGCCCCTGGAAGGACACGGCGGTGCAAGCCGGCGTGCCCTCGGATCGCTACCTCATGACCGGATACGACCGAAAGTTCTACCGGATCTCCGTGACCGAGAAGGCGACGATCCGCCTCGAAGTCGATGTCGACGGGACGGGGCTCTGGATCCCTTACGATTCGTTCGAACTCGACAAGGGCGGCGAGATCGAGGGCTCTTTCCCCGACGCATTCAGCGCCTACTGGGTTCGTGCGATCAGCGATCGCGAGACGCTAGCGACCGTCACTTTTCGTTATGACTGAAGCAAGTCCAAGGATCCCTAAACGGTGCCACCCATCTTCCAAAACTTGAAAGGTGCCAGCTGTTTTTTGTTGATGGCGTGCCGCTTGGCTGCAGGGAATTGGCCAGCCAATTCGCCGTTGTTGGACCGAGAAACTGGGCTCCACGACCAATGGCGACGACGGGCGCAGACCGCCAGACAGTGGCTCGGCTGATCACTAAGGATCGACACAGAATCTGCTTCCGGCAGACCGCTCAGCCGCCGGCGAAATAGCCCGCTGCGATTCGTTGGCCGCGATGCCAGTGCTTGCCTCGCCGCTGGGCATCTGCCGA
>Ga0102938_10001454_pt1 | contig 17882 bp, 10 predicted proteins | sample SalPonR2_B_D2_MG_FD_84516 | JGI IMG/M metagenome (GOLD analysis project Ga0102938, IMG submission 84516) | Salt pond soil microbial communities from South San Francisco under conditions of wetland restoration - Salt Pond MetaG R2_B_D2_MG | ecosystem: Environmental > Aquatic > Marine >...
AAAAGAACAAAAACTTCCGGAGGTCTCAAGAAACTGCAACGTTTACTCGCAGCCTCGATCCCGCAAGAATACCGAGTCGCCGCATGATACGATGCCCAAAAAGCGCAACTTCAAAACTTACGCATCGGGTGATCAATAATCCGGGCTAGCGCCGTCGGTTCACGGATGGGGCCCGCGGCTAGCGCCGTCGTCTGGCCTGTCCCCGTTCGAATGCTCTTGCTGGACCGGAAAGGCTTCACCTATCCTGCCACGGCACTCCGCTCCCTTCCCGCCTTCCTCCTGTGGACAGACTTGGCAGTCTCTTCTGTTCGTAACTTGCCTAAGGATGCTTGTTATTCGTGATGGGTACTTTGTTTCCTAACCTGTCGATCGGCTCGCGTTACGCCGGAACTGCGATTGTGCGAAACGTGACGGCGCTGGCTTTGCTGATGTTCTTGACCGGCTGTGGGATTACGAAAAAGCGAGACGCGACCGATCAGTTGGTGCTCAGCGATGCGGTGGATAAAAGCATCTCGGCGATCGATTTTCGACCATTGAGCGGTCGCAAAGTCTACCTGGACACGACCTACGTGCGGCAAATCAAAGGCCCCGGTTTCGTGAATGCCGACTACATCACCAGCTCATTGCGTCAACAAGTCGTGGCGGCGGGATGTTTGCTGCAAGACACTCCCGGTGACGCGGACCTGATCGTCGAAGCTCGGGTCGGAACGTTGGGATCCGACGGACACCAAACGACCTACGGCATCCCCGCGAACAACGCGTTTTCCACCGCCGCGCAGGTCCTCCCCTCTTCGCCCTCGCTGCCCTCGCTGCCGGAACTGTCGGTGGCGCGGCGGGATAGTGTCGAAGGCGCTGCTAAGATCGCCGCGTTTGCTTACGATCGGGAAACCCGTGCTCCCGTTTGGCAATCGGGAATGTCCCAAACGATTGCGTCGGCCAAAGATACCTGGGTGCTTGGTGCCGGGCCGTTTCAAGGCGGCACAATCCGCAGTCGCACCAAGTTCGCCGGCAGCGATTTGCCATTTACCAATGACGACAAACCAGGATCGGCAACGCGTCCCTTCAACCGGCCCCCGGTCGACTACACCGCGGAGGTCCACTTCGATGAGGGTTGGCCGCTGATGGGCCCGGGCAACGGCAGAGGGATGCTGGCCGGCAAAAAGCCTGAGAGCGAACAAGAAGCGGATGCAGAGATCGCGGTCGTCGGTTATGAAAAAGAAGGCGAGCCCACCGACAAGGCGAATGGCAAGGACGAACCTGGCGCCAAAGAAGCCGCATCGGCGAAAACAAAAGCCAAGCCAGACGAGCCTAAGCCGTCGACTTAAGGCCGCTTGCCGGAGCTTTGCGGCACAGGCTGACGCTGGGTTGGGGGTTGCCGCCACGGCTGCTGGGAGAGGTCGGCTGCTGGTCGCCGCCAAAGGGTGGAGTGCAGGCGCGCTCTCGCCCGCGGCTAGCGCCTTCGGTTCACGGGCGCAGCGCGGGTGGTGGCAGTAATTGGTGCCTAAATTCGTTAGCTAAGTCCCAACGTTAGCAGCAGGTCTCCCGCTTCGACTTGGCTGCCTCTTGCGACGGTGATCTGTTCGACTTTGCCGTCTGCCGGAGCGTTGATGGTCGTCTCCATTTTCATCGCTTCCAGCACCATCAGCTTCTGGCCCGCCTTGACGCGATCTCCGACTTCGACGGCGACGTTGATCACCATGCCCGGCATCGTCGCACCGACTTGGCCCGCTTGTGCCGGATCGGCTTTGATGGCCGCTTTCTTTTCAGGTTCCAGCGAGCGGTCTTCAATCGTTACTTCCCGAGGTTGCCCGTTCAGTTCAAAGAAGACCGTTCGCGTGCCATCGGGATGTGGCTGGCCGGTGGCTAAGTATTTAATGATCAGCGTTTTGCCCTTCTCGATCTCGACCGCGATCTCTTCACCCGGCTCTTGCCCGTAAAAGAAGTTCGGTGTCGGCAAGACTTCGACTTTGCCGTACTTCTGCAAGTGCTCGGCATAGTCGGCGAAGACCTTCTCATACAGCAAATACGATGCAGCATCCTGTTTCGTGGCAGTCCCTCCGAGCAGTTCCCCCGCGGTTTGAAGCGCTTGATCGACGTCGGCAGGGGGCATCCCTTCGCCTGGACGACCGGTGATCGGCGGCTCGCCTTGCAGCACGGCATCCATGATCGGTTGCGGAAACCCGCCGATCGGCTGGCCCATGCGTCCGCCAACCAGATCGATCACCGACGCCGGAAAGGCGACCGGTTTCTTGCCGGTCAAGACATCCTCGGCCGTCAATTCGTTTTGCACCATGAACAGCGCCATGTCGCCCACCGCTTTACTGGTCGGAGTGACTTTGACGATGTCGCCCAACATCTCGTTGACCGTCGCGTAGGTCTTACAGACTTCGGCCCAACGATCGGACAACCCCAACGCGCGGGCTTGCTGGAATAAATTCGTGTATTGGCCTCCCGGCATTTCGTGTTCATACAGGTCGCCCGTCGCCGGCAGGACTTGGCTTTCAAACGGCAAGTAAAACTCGCGAGCGGCCTGCCAGTAGGTCGCCAGATTCGTCAACGCCTCGGTCTGCAATGCGCTTTCGCGCGGCGTATTGCGAAGCGACTCGACCAACGTGTTCAAGTTGACTTGCGAGGTACCGCCCGACAGCGGTGCCAGCGCGGCATCGGCGATCTCCAAACCTTCACCGGCAGCGGCCAAGATCGACGCCGCCTGGGCTCCGCCGGTATCGTGAGTGTGGAAGTGAATCGGCAAACCGACCTCTTCGTGCAGCGTCTTGACCAGCAGCTTCGCTGCGGCGGGCTTGCACAATCCGGCCATGTCTTTGATCGCCAGCGTGTGCGCGCCCATCTGCTCCAGTTGCTTCGCCAACGAGACGTAATACTTCAAGTCGTATTTGGTGCGGGTTGGGTTTTGCAAGTCTCCCGAATAACAGATCGAAGCCTCACAAATCTTGCCTGCCTCCAGCACCGCGTCCATCGCGACCTTCATGTTGGGCACCCAGTTCAGGGCGTCGAACACTCGAAAGACATCCATGCCTGCCGCGGCCGCTTCGTGCACAAATAATTGCACCACGTTGTCGGGATAGTTGGTGTAGCCGACCGCGTTGCTGGCACGCAGCAGCATCTGAAACAAGATGTTCGGGATCTCTTCACGCAAATCGGCCAGCCGCTGCCAAGGACTCTCCTTCAGAAACCGCATGCTGGTGTCGAAGGTTGCGCCGCCCCACATTTCGATCGAAAACAGTTGCGGTGCCAACCGCGCGTAGGCGGGGGCGATGCGGAGCATGTCATAGCTACGGACGCGAGTGGCCAGCAGCGACTGATGCGCATCGCGCATCGTGGTGTCGGTAAACAGCAAGCCTTGGCTTTGCTTGATCCAGGCCTTCAGCCCCTCCATGCCACCTTCGTTAAACGCCGTGCGACTGCCGACTGGAATCGGACCCGTCGTATCGGGGACCGGAGCCGGCTGGCGGCGCGTCGCTACCGGCCGACCGGCGACCAACGGGTTCTCATTGACAATCTGTTCGGCCAGATAAGTCAACAGCTTGGTGGCCCGGTCGCGACGTTTGGGCAACTGAACCAGTTCGGGCGTTTGGTCAATCAACCGCGTCGTCGCCTCGCCGGCTAAGAACAGATCGTTGTTGACCAGACGAATCAGGAACGGAATGTTGGTCTTCACCCCGCGAATACGGAATTCTTGCAAGACGCGATCCATCCGCCCCGACGCTTCACGCAACGTGCGACCGCGCGCGGTGACTTTGACCAACATCGAATCGTAAAACGGGTTCACCACCGCCCCGGAAAACGCACTGCCGGCATCCAAGCGAATGCCCAGACCGGCCGCCGAACGGTAGTGGCTGATGCGACCATAGTCGGGCCGGAATTGGTTCTCGGGGTCCTCTGTCGTGACCCGGTACTGCATGGCGAAGCCGTTGGTTCGCAGTTCGCTTTGAGGGGGCAAGCCAAGTTCCTCGCTGTCGACCGCATGCCCTTGGGCGACCAAAATCTGCGAGCGGACGAGGTCGATTCCGGTGACCTCTTCGGTCACGGTATGCTCCACCTGAATGCGCGGATTGACTTCGATGAAGAAGAAATCCTGAGCGTCGACGTCATACAAAAACTCGACGGTGCCCGCATTTTCATAACCGACCGCTTGACCGATCTTGACCGCCGCATCGCAGAGTGCTTCGCGGATCGCAGGATCGAGGTTCGGTGCCGGAGCGAGCTCGACCACTTTTTGGTGACGACGTTGCACGCTGCAGTCGCGTTCATACAGATGCAGCAGGTTATTGTGTCGGTCGCCGAGCAACTGAACTTCCAAGTGCCGGGCTCGCTGCACAAATCGTTCAACGAAAACTTCGTCACTGCCAAAGGCGGTTTTGGCTTCGCGCTGAGCCTGCTCGAATTGGCTGGCGACCTCTTCCTTTTTATACACCACACGCATCCCACGACCGCCGCCTCCCTTGGCCGCCTTCAAGATCACGGGAAAGCCCATCTTGGTCGCTACCTCAACCGCTTCGTCAGCGTCTCGCAGGGCGGTATTCGTTCCACCCAAGACCGCCACACCGGCGTGCGTCGCGATTTGCCGAGCCGACATTTTGTCGCCCAACACCTTCAGCGATGCAACGCTCGGACCGACGAACAGAATGCCGGCCTCTTCCAACGCGGCGGCGAAATCGGGATTTTCTGACAAAAACCCGTAGCCCGGGTGGACGGCGTCGATGTCGTGTTCCTGACACAATCGCACAATCGCCGGAATGTCCAGGTACGATCGAATCGGTTCACCGGGGACGCCGATTTGGTAAGCCTGGTCGGCCTTGAAGCGATGCAAGGCATAGCGATCTTCGTGCGAATAAATCGCCACGGTGCGAATTCCCAGTTCGGTGGCACTGCGGAAAACTCGGGTGGCAATCTCGCTGCGGTTGGCGGCCAGCAAACGTTTTATCGGACGAACGGTCATGGTCGGCTATCGGTGGGAGGCAAGTTGTGGGGGCGTACAGGCAGGAATTTAACCGACACCACGTCCCTTATGCCAGAAGGTACAGCCATGATCGGGACCGACCGGTCGCCGGGAGGCCGCTATAACCCGAACCCAACGCGCGGCGTTTGGTCGCACCGCCCCCTTTCGGCTTGTTAAACTAGTCCGCGGGAAAGGACCCTCCCCGGTGTTTTTCCGTTTCGTTTCCACCCGCCTGCTCCCTCCGCCATCAAGGCTCGTCATGAAACCGATGTTGTTCGCTACCTGGCTCGGCTTGGCGACCACGCTCCTGGCAACTTGTCACGCTCAGGCCCAGCAGCGACCCAACGTGCTGGTCATCATGGTCGATGATTTGGGGTATTCCGACATTGGCTGTTACGGCGGCGAGATCGAGACGCCGCAGTTGGATGCCTTGGCAGCCGACGGTTTGCGATTTTCACAGTTCTACAACACCGCGAAATGCCACTCGTCGCGGGTCTCGTTGCTGACCGGTCAGTATTGCATCGCCGCAGGAGACGCCTCGTTGTCGCACGCCGTGACCAGCGCGGAAGTCCTCGGCGGTGCCGACTACTTTACGGCGATGGCCGGCAAGTGGCACCTGCGCCAACAGCCGACCGACTTTGGCTTCGCGCGTTACTTCGGGCACCTCAGTGGGGCGTGCAACTATTTCCTCGGGGACAAGACGTTTCGGCTGAACGGTCAACCGTGGGAGGTGCCTCGAGCCGGTTTCTATACCACGGTTGCCAACGTTGACCATGCGATCGGGTTTCTCGGCGAAGCACGCCAAACGAAGAAGCCTTGGTATCTTTACGTCGCGTTCAACGCGCCGCACGCACCGCTGCAGGCGTTGCCAGAAGACTATGCCAAATACGAAGGACGTTACGATCAGGGCTGGGATGCGGTACGGGATGCCCGCATCGCGAAACAGCAGCAGCTTGGCATCATTGGTGATCGAGGCAAACCCAGCCCACGGCCGGAGCACGTGCCGGCGTGGGAGACGCTCAGCCCCAAACGGCAAGCATTTGAAGTCAAACGAATGACGACGTTGGCCGCCATGATCGATCGCGTCGATCAGGAGATTGGACGGTTGGTGGAAGACTTGAAAGCGGCCGGCGAGTGGGACAACACGTTGATCTGGTTTGTCTCGGACAACGGTGCCTGCCCTTACGATCGCCGCAGTACTTCGATCGAGGCACTGCCTACGGATGGCTCGGTCAACTGGAGCGACTCCACCGGTTGGGCGTGGGCACGCAACAGTCCGTTTCGTTATTACAAACAAAACCAATTCGAAGGAGGCATCAGCACGCCAGTGATCGTGCATTGGCCGGCTGGTCTGAAAACGCTCCCAGGATCGATCACGCACCAACCTGCCCACCTGATCGACGTGCTTCCAACCCTGGCCGATGTCACGTCGTCGAAGATTCCCGCCACTTTTGCAGGGCGTGACCTGCGACCGGTCTCCGGCCAGTCCCTGCGGCCGGTGTTTGCAGGGGAAAGGCTGTCGCGCACTCAACCGATTCATTTACTGTTTGGCAATGACCGCGGCCTGCGCGACGGTGACTGGAAAGCGGTCAGCTTTCGCGGCGAAGCGTGGGAGCTGTACGACTTGGCGACCGATCGCAGCGAAACGGTGAATCTTGCCGACCAGCATCCGGAGCGGCTTCAAAAGATGATCCGGCAATGGCATGCGATGGGACGCGACATGTTACACGCTTCCGAACGAACGCTTGCACCGGCGCGTCCGGCGAAGCTGCCGCATCGACATCCCGAATGGACCGATTTCCGCGTCGACCCCGGAGCCAATTCGCGAAATCGCGGCGGCAAACCGAAGCCGGGTGATCGCTCGGGCATCCGTGCTCGTAAGAACACAACGTTGCAAGTCCGCGGCGGAGAACTGCAGTTGAAATTCAGTGGCGACGATCCGGGTATCGCGATCGATCGGCTGCCCTCTTCGCTGCCACCGGGACCGTACGAATTGCGCTTTGAACTTCGCAGCGAAGCCACCGGTAACGGCGAGCTGTTTTTCACCACCGACTCGGAAACATCGCTGCCGCGGGGCACGCACAAGGCTTTCGAGGTCACCGCCGACAACCAATGGCATTCCCATGTGTTGTCGCTGGCGACCACCAAGTCGCTTCAAAAAATCAGGCTGGACGTCAGCGAAAGTGCGGGTCAAGCAACGATCCGCCAAATACGCTTAACCAACCCACAAGGTGACACGCTGGCGGCTTGGCCGGGCAACTGAGCCGCATTGGCGGTAGCCACGGTCCTGGGCGCAAGGATTGTGTTTCAGCGCCCGCCCCGGGGAAACGAAGGGGCTTGGCTTGCTTCTTCCTTTGCGGTTTAATTGCGGGCCAGTTCCGGCCATTCATTCCGCGAGCGTAAACGCACTCCGTGTCTGCTACGAAAAAAAAAACCGGTCGAACGCGGAAACAAATTTCTGGTCGCTGGGAACGGCTTGGAAACCGGCAACAAATGCGTAGGGGCCTGGCGCCCGCCGAATTGTTTATCGTTTCCTTTCTCGGACTGATTCTGTTCGGGACTCTGGTGCTGCGATTTGTCCCCGCCTTATACCGTGGCGATGGTTTAGGTTGGACCGATGCTTTGTTCACAGCGACTAGTGCCGTCTGCGTGACGGGGTTGATCGTCGTCGATACAGGGACCTATTTCACACCGCTCGGCCAAGCCTTTATTCTGCTGCTGATTCAATTGGGTGGATTGGGGATGCTGGTGTTGACCAGCGTGATCATCACTGCCCTCGGCGGCCGTCCATCGTTGCGGACCGAATCCTTGGCTGCCGGTGCGCGACACATGTTGCCGCAGGTGCCGGCACGAAAGATCATTCTAGACGTCGTACGCTTTACCGCTTTGTTTGAAGGCCTTGGGGCGCTCGCCTTATACGCTTTGTGGGCTCCGCGAATGGGTTGGTTCGAGGCGATCTGGCCGGCGATTTTTCACTCCGTCAGTGCGTTCTGCAACGCGGGCTTTTCAACCAACACGACGTCGTTAGTTGAATTTCAGAATTCACCCGGTACCATCGTCATCATATCGCTGATGGTGATCATCGGTGGCCTGGGGTTCATTACGCTGGAAGAGATCTACCAACGGTATCTTCGTCGCAACCGAGCGTTAAATCGTCTCTCGGCCCACAGCAAACTTGTGCTCGTCACCAGCGGTGTGTTGATTTTCGGAGCTTGGCCGATGTTTGCTCTGTTCGAGTGGACCGGCGTTCTGGCCGACATGACCTTGTTGGATAAGTTGACCAATTCGTTTTTTCTCAGCGTGACGCCACGTACCGCTGGCTTCAATTCGATCGATTATGGCACCGCTTCGGACAGTACTAATTTCCTGACGATCATCCTAATGATGATTGGGGGCTCGCCTGGATCGACCGCCGGTGGCATGAAAACAACCACGTTCGCGTTGCTCGGTTTGTTGGCGTGGTCGCGACTGCGTTCCCAGCCGACTCCCACCTTTGCCAATCGCTCGATCCCCTCGGAAACGATTCAGCGCGCCACAGGCTTGTTTGTGATCGCCACCGGCATGGTCGTCGCATCGGTCTTCGTGTTGGCTTTCATCGGGGATACCTACGGCGCCACGGAGGATTTCATCGTTCGTTTGTTTGAATCCGTTAGTGCGTTCAATACCGTTGGCCTGTCGATGGGGGTCACGGCGGAACTCTCCGTTCCGTCCCGCTGGGTGGTCGTCGTGTTAATGTTCGCGGGACGCACCGGTCCGCTGTCGATCGCTGCGGCGCTTGTGGTTCGCTTGTCCCGCGGCGGTAGATATCGACTGGCTTATGAAGATGTTGTTGTGGGGTAAGGATCGTGCGATAAGTAAGTGTTGGGTACCTGTTGCGAGGAACTCGCCCTTCGGGTGCTTCGCACAAAAGGTACCCGCCACTTTTTTGTCGCTCATTGCTAAGCCACATGCCCCGGCAACAGAGTACCGCGTAAAAAATAGCAGGGCGAATCAAGGATACCCAGGCAGTAACCATGTCGACGCAGCCGCGGCGAAAGCCCACACGGCGAACGGACTGGATGCCTCACAAACCTAGCGGAAATTAATATGAAACGATTTGTAATTGTCGGGCTTGGTAACTTCGGTTTCACGGTGGCTAAGAGTCTGTCGAAAAGCGGGCATGATGTGATTGCGATCGACCTGGACGGCGAGCTGATTGATCGCTTGGCGACGTTCGTGTCGCACGCCGCAGTGGGCGATGCAACCGATGTCGAGACTCTGCAACGCATTGGGGTGGCCGATGCCGACGTTGCGATCGTCTCCACCGGCGATGACATTGCTTCCAGCATCCTCGCGACGATGGCCCTGCACGACCTGAAGGTCGAACAGATTTTTGTGAAGGTCGTTTCCAATGACCACGCCAGGATCATGGGACGCATCGGCGTGACCGATGTCGTGTTTCCCGAACGAGATACGGCGACCGCTTTGGCAACGCGCATCAGCGGAGTCGCTCTGCTGAATTACGTCCATCTTGGTCAAGGTTTTAGCATTCAGGAAATGGGCGTTCCCACTTGCTGGTACGGGAAATCGATTCGCAATCTACAGCTACGACAAAAACATGACATTACCATCGTCGCGCTGCATGATGTCTTGACCGATACGATGAATCCGTCGCCCGATCCAGACTATGTGCTGAAAGATTCCGACACCCTCCTCGTCGCCGGCGACGATCGAGCGCTGGAAAAAGTTGCCGAGCTGGAGTGACCGACGTCGGGCGAATCGATCGTTTGCCAACCCCCGCGACCAGCCCGTTGCCTTTCCGCATGCTTTTCCAGCACCGAACCGGGGATTGCGGAATCGACCGCTACCTCCTGCTACAATGAAAGCCTCTTCCCACAGGGCTCTCCGCGGATAGGTTGTGAGGTGTTTCATGCCTGAGTTCATCACCGTTACCAATGGTCGGCAGTTGCGTTCGCTGTCCGCTGACCAATTAGCACGTGCCCACGCTGCGGGATACCACAAACCGAGTGAGCTTGGACGTACCATCGTGGGTGATGGCGAGCGGTTGTACGAGGTGCCTCGTCAATATCTCGATCGTTGTGCCGAGGACGGTTTGACCGATCAGTTGGCCGGTGGCGAGAGCCTAAACGTCGCGGCGCTGCAAACCGCTGCATGCAATGTCCCGCCGGCGCTGCCGCTGACGATCGATACTCTGGCGTCACTGCAGGAACCGGAAAGCGAAACGCACAGGCAGTTGCAAGATGCCGTGGAGCAGAGCGAAGGTTGGCGACGAACGATGGCAGCGCTCAAATTGTGGCTGCTTGAGCGGCGCGGCGAGTGGTGGAGCCAGCTGCGCGGTAGCGGAGTGAGTGTGGCGATTCATGTGGCACTGTTGCTGATCTTGGCCAGTTTCCTGCTGCACGAAAAAACCCCCGATACGCTGGTCCTCGATGGCGTGTTGGGGACGACCGACGTGATCGAAGAATCAATGATCGCACCCGAACCGATTCAGGTCACCGAGCCTGTCGAGCAAACCTCCAGCGAACCGCCACCCGATGCCGAACCGGTGGCGATGGAAATGGTGCCGGCGGAGCAACCGAATTTCCTGGCGTCGATCAGTGGCGATGCGATTAAGCCGCCAGGCCAACCAAGCCCGCTGGATGGGACCGGAAAAAAAGAATCGAATAAACCAGCTTCGTTTTTTGGCTCCAAGTCTGCCGCCGTGGACTATGCGTTTGTGATCGACAATTCGAATAGCATGACGCAAGGCCGCTTCGAAACGGCCTTGTACGAGCTGATGCTGTCGATTTCAAACCTCACGCCCAAGCAACGTTTCTTTGTCGTCTTTTACAGCGACACCGCCTACCCGATGTTTCATCCGCAACCCGAAGTCGAATTGGTGCCGGCGACACCACGCAACAAACGACGCTTGTTTCAGTGGTTGCAAACGGTGCAGTTGTGCTTGAGAACCGATGGCAAAGAGGCGATCGGAATGGCGATCGATCTGGAACCCGACGTTATTTACGTGTTGGGCGACGGTGCGTTTACCGACAAGGCGTCTCAGTACTTTACGAAGAACCGTCAAGCAGGACTCCGTCTGCATACCCTGGGCATGGAGGTCAAGCCCAGAGACGCCGCGCCGTTCCAACAGTTGGCAAAATCCAACGGCGGGACCTATCACGATGTGGGCGTGCATGCCGCCGGGCTCGAGCTGGCACGCAAATTCCCCCGGGTCAAAAACACCGTCAAAGGACCGGTCTGGGGAGTCAAGCTGAAGCCACCGCCCAAGTTTTGATGACTGGCAATTGTCCGCACCGTTTGCTTTTCTCTTTTCACTCGCAAATCGTTTATGTCCTTCTCGGCTCAGTGTCCCACCTGCGGCGCGCGATGCGTGTTGGCTGCCAATGCGATCGGGCATCGGTGGCAGTGCAAGTGTGGCGCTCACCTGTTTGCTTGTGACGGACAAGACTTCGACAAGATGACTCACCTCTGTGAGCATTGCGGAAAAAAACTGGTCGCTGGCAAGGCACACCTCGGCCGACGACAAAAATGCCGGTGCGGCGAGACGCTGGTCATCCCCACGGCACGACTCTTGCCGCCACTGACCGTTCCCTCCACCGCGTCCAGCCCCCCGCAAGAGAGCCTAAATCAAAAGGCCAGCACCGCCACGTCCGCTTTGCCACCCGACGTTGTCGCCGCGAGCACGGCAGCTACGCAAACGACAGCCACAGATGACAAACCGCGGCACCAACCGTTGCCGCATCGCGAGCGTTCCGTTGCCGCTTGGCTGGGATGGGGTGCGATCGCGCTGCTGCTGGTCGGTTCGCTGACGCTGTTCCTGCTCCGCAACGTGGGGCGATCTGCCAAACAAGCGACGACGGAGCAGGTGACTCCCAGTGTTGTCATCTCCGAAACTCCTCAAGCCTTCGATGTCGAAGCGGTGGCGTTTGCACGAACCGCGGCGGCCGAGCTGCCCGACAAAGTCGATCCCGCCTCGCTGGCCTTGAATGTGACCGGCAGCGACCCCGCCACCGCCGCGGCCGACAAACTTCGCGCGGCAACCTCCAGATTGCAAAAACGGAAACGCGTCGCGCCGGCGCTGCGGCCACTGGCGGTTGCCGCGGCCAGTCGCCCAGTGATTCCAATCGTTTCGGTCGCTCCCGAAACGTTGCGCGGCTGGACGTACGACAAAGCTTACGAAGAAGCTTTCGGGGCCTATCAGGAGACACTCAAACGGAAGCGTGTCGTCGATGAAGCGGAGTCGGTGACGCCGGCAAGCCGCAAGGCGTTTGAGACGCAACTCGGCGAAACGATCGGACTGCTGCAGGCGACCTACGCGTTGGCAGTTGCAGACCAAAACAAAAGCAGCATCGCGGAACTGCGTTACCTGCTGGCGTTCACCTTTTTTCTCGGCGGTCATCTGCCCGAAGCGGCGATCTTTGGCGAAGCCGCGGGCCGCTGGAGCCCGGCGGTGGATCCCTCGACGCGCGAGGCGATGTTGATCGCGCTGACCGCCTGCCAAGAAATGCACACCACGCACTGGGCCGATCCCCAAGAACCGTCCGAACTGCAACAGATGGAAGGCTTGGGCATGCTGTTGGCGAAGCGATTCCCAGACGATGAACAGATCGATGCGATCTGGTTCAGTACGGCTCAGATGTACGAACAGACCAACCACCTGATCGACGCGGCGAGGTGTTTCCAGCGATTGTCAAACCAGTCGGAGCAATGGGACACGGCACAATTGGCCGCCGGGATGGCCTATTGGACGTCGTATCTCCGCAGCCAAGACACCGAACCGGCCCAAGCAGCCGCATTTCTGAAAAAATGCGAACCGCTGCTGGTCGGCGTTGCAAAGCGACAGGAAAGGAAAAAACGTCCCAGTGAATCACTGGTCTTCGCTCGATTGACATTGGCGCAGCTTGCCCTCGAACAGGATCAGCCGGGCAAAGCGATCAAGCGGTTAACCGACAAGCCGTTTCCGCTAGACGAAACGCTGGCGGTCGATGCGGAGCAGATGACCAATGATCAACTTTTCGTGTCGGTGGAACTGGCACGTGCAGTGTGGGAGACGTTGAGCGACGCACACCTGCAGGCCGGCGATCAAACTCGAGCCGACGAAGTCCTGGTGCGGATGCGGACGCGTCTGGGCGAGACGGTCCAGGCAAGCCCCGAGCGTTCACTGACGGCGATCACGGAACGCTTTCGCATGCTGTTAACCGACTCGACGGTCTCGCAAGAACAGGTCGTTGCACTGGAGGAACTGCTGGGCAGCTTGAAGGGTGCCGAGGGTGCCGAAGACAAAACGCTGTTGACGATCGAGAACGAGTTGTGGATCGCCGAAGCGTGGGTCGACCTCTCTCAGCGAGCGATTTCGAAGTCGCTCTCCAACGACTGCTTGGAACAGGCCATCGCGCACTACACGCTCGTCCTGGCGCGACCAAAACGGTCGCTACCGATGCGGACGAGCGCCCGGCTGCGTCAATCGGATTTGCTCCACGCGGCCGGCGAATATCAAGCGGCGCTCGAGCCGCTCACCGAAGTGCTCCGCCAAACCCCCAATCGGTTTGACTTGCAGATCAAGGCGGCGCTGCTGTTGGAACATGCGGCCCTGGCCGGCGATTCGCCCTCGCGGTTGCGAGAGGCGATTTACGGTCCCACGACGGTTGCGGAGCAGGCCCTTTGGGGCTGGAACAAATTGGTCAAGCAACTGCATGCGGTCCGCTTCTCCGACATCGGAACATCCCGTCACGCCGAGCAATTGCGTCAATGTCAGTACCACCTCGCCAGTTCCCGGTGGCTGCTCGCGACCAGCATGCACGATGGCCAGCAACGCCAATCGATGCTGCGTGATATCCGCGGTGATCTACAGCAGATCTTGTCGACGACGGGCGACGACGCAGCGGATCCGTGGTCGGAACCGCTGCGTCAATTGAAGGCACGCATGGAACAGTTGTGACGATGCCGATTGCGTTTACTCAGCGCGTGCTTCGACCAACATGCGCAGACCGACCAAATAACGCACCACATCCTCGGCTTTGACCGCGTCCCAGCCGGTCGCCTTATGCCGCAGGATGGCCAACTTGAACGATTCGACGGCGTCATTTAGGTCTGCCGGCAACTCGGGCAAATTCCGAAACGGCTGGATCAAATCGGGCTTCGCTTCGGCGTCGGCTTCCGGTTCCTCCACGGTCGCCTGGGTTGTCCCCGTGGGATCGCTGCCTCTGGCTGCCGAGATATCATCCTCGTCACCAAAATCGGGGCCTTCGTAGCTCGGACCAGCCGAAACGCCATCGGGTTCGGAATCGTCGTAGTTCGACCGCCCGCCACCCTGTGCAGGCATGACGACATCTTCATCCACTTCGACATCGACCACTTCGGCGGCGTTGGGTTTCGATTTCGGATCGCCACCGTTGGCTTCCCAGCGCTGGTCGCGCAACTGCGAGATACTCCAACCGCTGCGCATCGCTCCTTCCAGCCACAGCGGTGCGTCTTCCCAGTCGAGTGCGGCCAGGAAGTGGCTCCAGTACAGCCCGGGATACGATTCGTGGTCCTTGCCGAAGCGGTCAAATACGCGGCGCAGACGTCCGACGTGCGGAGCCGTCACGCCACCGGCGCGTTTCGCCCAAGCTTCGTCGGAGTATTCCGTCGGATGAGCCCCTGCTTCGATCAGAGCCCCCCGCCAATCGCTAATGATCCGACCCTTTTCCCAGTTGGTCGAACTGATCAATCGCTGCCATTGCCCCAGGAAGGGCTCGCTGGCTTCGTCGAACTCGGTTTCGGGGCCTTCCGCATCGAACGCCGCGACGAATTCGCTGCGTTCCTCATCGTCCGACGCGTTCGTGTCCTCCGACGCGTTCGTTTCGGTCGACGCGTTCGTTTCGTCCGTCTCGTCTGGTACGGGGGCGTCGACCTCGCTCAACTCCGCTACCTCGCTAGCGTCGTCGACATCTTCGTACTCTTCTTGATTAGTTATGTCCGCCAAGACCCATCCTTTACGCTTCGTGGAAGCTGAAACAAAACAACTCATTGCTGAAGCACGTTACGCTATCAGGCCAGTTGATTGGATCGAAGGGCTACGGGCCGAAAAACCAAAAAGCGTGCGAATCGCCGTTCCGATTGCAACGTCCAGGAAAAGCGAGCCGGTGGAAAAAATGTTGACGTGTTCACACGCCGCCAACCAACCCGCGCAGCGCTGTGCGGTCAGACGTTGTTGTCGTCGTCATCATCGTCTTTGGCGATCATCCGATGGCGGTCGATCAGCGATTTGATCGCGTCGGGATCGGGCATTCCGTTGACGTCGATTTCAATGCCCGCCTGGCCCGAACTGCTAACGGCGATACGGCCGGTGCCCAACATTCGCTGCAGCAGCGTTTGGTCAAGCTGAACGTTGCGAACGTCGCCGTGCCAGACCTCGGTGATCGAGCGACTCAGCCAACCACGATGCAGTCGCGTCCGCCAGTTGGTGATCGTCAGTTCGACCGATCGGCTGCGGATATACCAGACGATCATGATCGGAATCCCCACGCCGACCAGGCACAGCACACAGGTCAGCACATAGGCGATCGGATGGTTGCGAAACATCGCCGGAGACGACTCATACAGCGTTTCTTCTTCGCTTGCTTCTGACATTTCCTTGACATCCTCTGCTTAAATGGGGCACCGACTCGACGTCCACGCGCTGGCGTCGTTTCCCTATCGTAACGGGCTGGCTGCGCGACGCTTGAGGGCGCGCCATGCCAGCGGAACATGAAAACCGCAAACGGCCCCTAGAATTGACTTCAGGGGCGACCGTCACGCAGAAGCTTACGCTCCGTACTTACCCATCCGACCAGCGTTGGAAAGTGCCAACAGCATCAGGTATTTCGCCTCAAATTGTCCCAGTCCCCCGGTGATACAGGTCGACTCGGAAAAGGTGGTGTGCGGGTCGTGGCGGCAGCAATCGCTGACCAACAAAGTCGGCACCGGGTGCCACGAATGGCTTTTCAAGAACGCCGGAGTGCTGTGGTCGCCGGTCACGATCAGGACTTCGGGACCGAGCGCTTCGACCTGCGGCAGGATCGCGTCGAAATCCTCGGTACGCTGCACCTTGGCGTCGAAGTTGCCGTCTTCGCCGGTGCTGTCGGTGTACTTGAAGTGGATGAAGAAAAAGTCGTAATCGTCCCAGTTGGCTTGCAGAACGTCGATTTGTTCCTGCAACGTTTGGGCTTCGCCGACGACGTCCATGCCGACCAGGCGAGCCAAGCCTTTGTACATCGGATAGACCGCGATCGCGGCGGCTCGCAGCCCGTAGACTTCTTTATAAGTCGGCAAGTCGGGCTTGGCCGCAAAGCCGCGCATCGTATGGAAGTTGGCTTGGGGTTGATCCTTCAGAATCTGCTTGGCTTGACGGAGAAACTCCTTGGCCACTTCCGCGGTGCGCTCGCTCGCCGCGTCCCGCGCGACCGGGTCGAGCGGCGGCACGCCAGTTGCCTGCGGATCGGTGTCATTGACTTCACCACCCAACCCTTCGCCGCGAAAGACAACTACGAAGCGGTGTTCCTTGACCGGTTCGACAAAAATTTCAACGCCGTCAATCCGCACCTGTCGCAAACTGATCGCGATCGGCGCACTCTCCTCGGTCGGAATTCGGCCCGCGCGGCGGTCGGTGATCTTGCCGTCCCCGTCCAGCGTGCAGAAGTTGCAGCGAATCGCCACGTCGCCCGGTTGCAGCTCAAAACCGATTCCGGTCGCTTCCAACGCCCCGCGGCCGATTTGATACTGCAGCGGATCGTAACCAAACAGACCGAGATGCCCCGGCCCGCTGCCCGGCGCGATGCCCGGCTTGACCGGAATACTCGCCCCCTGAACCCCCGCCGCGGCCAGGCGATCGAGGTTCGGCGTGTTGGCCGCTTCCAGTTCGGTTTTTCCGGTCGCGGTCATCGGCAAACCGCCCAACCCATCGGCAACCATCATCACGATTTTAGAACCGTTTTTGACTTGCAGGCTTCGTGTCAGTTCGTGCATGTCCATCGTAGGGCTGTTCTCCGGCGGGCGATTGATTGGGCGTCGATTGTTTGCGAGTTGCAGGTAGCGTTTCCAGCAGCCGATGGTTTAACAAATCTGGCTCCCTTTCGGTAGCAGACCAGTCGGGTCCGAGCGGTTACGACGGAAAAACCGCTGGGCGACTCCGCACACCGTCAAGCCAAGGCGACGTAGCGAACGATCGAGCCGTAATGGACCGCGGCGGCGAGCAACACCATCACGTGCCAAACGCCATGAAAAAATTTCCGCCGCTGGTCCAAAACCAAGAATACGACGCCCAGCGTGTAAATCACGCCTCCCAGCGCCATGCCGATCATGCAGCCAAAGGGAACTTGCGGTGCCAGCACGATCGCAGGGGCCCAACCGAGCGCCAAATAGGTCGTCGTGGTGATCCCGTGAACACGATGCTGCAACCCGACCTTGGACAGAAATCCAAAACCGGCGACGACCCACAAGAAAATCAACAGACCAACTTGCCACTTCCCACCATACAAATAAGCAAACGGCGTGTAGGTGCCGGAGATCATCAGATAAATCGTCCCCTGGTCCCAAGCTCGCATCCGTTGCCGCATCCACGGTTCATAGACCGCATGCGAAAGGGTCGAAAAGAGAAACACGGCGACGGCCGATGTGGCATACGCCAAGCACGCCAACTGCATCCCCAGCGGTTTATCGATCACCAAGTACAGCATCACCGCCCAACCAATCAGCGCGATGACCAGCGATCCGGCATGGGTCAGCGTATTGGCCCACTCGTCGCCCATCGGGTCTTCAAACACGGGGGGCTCGGGGCGGCGCTTAACCGCTTGCTGGGATCCAGCAGAATCTTCCGGCACGTTTGTTCTCTCCAGCCCGTGTTCTCTCCAGCCCGCGTTCTCTCCAGCCCGTGTTCTCTCCAGCCCGCGTTCTCTCCAGCCCG
>Ga0102938_10001457_pt1 | contig 17856 bp, 20 predicted proteins | sample SalPonR2_B_D2_MG_FD_84516 | JGI IMG/M metagenome (GOLD analysis project Ga0102938, IMG submission 84516) | Salt pond soil microbial communities from South San Francisco under conditions of wetland restoration - Salt Pond MetaG R2_B_D2_MG | ecosystem: Environmental > Aquatic > Marine >...
ATCCGGCGCCAGCATGCGTTGCGTGACAGCCCGATTTCAGCACCCAGGTCTTCCAGGGAACGCCCTGCGTCCCGTTGAAGGGCGTGCAGGATTCGGCGGTCGAATTGATCCAGTGTTTCCATTTGACTAGATTTATTGGGAAAATTTCCCAATATCAATCCAGGCGATGAAGGAATTGGGAAAACATCCCGCCGCAATCCGACCAATCATGTCTCATGCAGGCCAACAGGAGACGCCACAGATGATTGACCGGATCTTTCTTTCTCATCCCCGCAAGGTCGAAGAAAGCTATTTTGAACATGCAGCATTCGCGGCCCGGTTTTCAGGTCGGTTGTTGCTTGCCGCCGGTGCTGCGGCGGTTCATGCCGTGATCCCCTGCCTGTTCGAGAAAACCGCCAGCCGGATCACCGCCGACCTCTATGCGATGACCCACAATCGCGGACAATGACCGCTGATGCGCGCTGGCGTTATCCCGCCAGCGCCTTGTTCAGGTTCTCTTCGATCTTTTCGAGGAACCCGATGGTCGTCAGCCATTTCTGATCGGGCCCGACCAGCAGCGCCAGGTCCTTGGTCATGAACCCGGCCTCAACGGTCTCGACGATCACCCGTTCCAGGGTTTCGGCGAAGTGCTTCAGCGGCGCGTTGTCATCCAGCTTGGCGCGATGCTTGAGCGCACCGGTCCAAGCATAGATCGACGCGATGGAGTTGGTCGAGGTGGCCTCGCCCTTCTGATGCTGGCGGTAATGGCGCGTCACGGTACCGTGGGCGGCCTCGGCCTCGACGATCTTGCCATCGGGGGTCATCAACTGGCTGGTCATCAGGCCAAGCGAGCCAAACCCCTGCGCGACGGTATCGGATTGCACGTCGCCGTCATAATTCTTGCACGCCCAGACGAATTTGCCCGACCATTTCATGGCCGAGGCCACCATGTCGTCGATCAACCGGTGTTCGTACCAGATGCCGGCCTTTTCGAACCGGTCCTTGAACTCTTCGTCGAAAATACGTTGAAAAATCAGCATGAACTGACCGTCATACTGTTTGAGGATCGTGTTCTTGGTCGACAGATAGACGGGCCAGCCGATGTTCAGGCCGTAGTTGAACGAAGCGCGGGCGAAATCCTCGATGCTCTGGTCGAGGTTGTACATGCCCATGTAGACGCCCGAGGACGGGGCATCGTAGACCTCCCGTTCGATGACGGTGCCATCGGTGCCCACGAATTTCATCGTCAGCTTGCCCGGCCCCGGGAATTTCATGTCGGTGGCCTTGTACTGATCGCCAAAGGCATGGCGGCCGATCACGATGGGCGATGTCCAGCCCGGCACGAGGCGCGGCACGTTCTTGCAGATGATGGGCGCGCGAAACACCACGCCGCCCAGGATGTTGCGAATCGTTCCATTCGGGCTGCGCCACATCTTCTTGAGGCCGAATTCCTCGACACGCGCCTCGTCGGGCGTGATGGTGGCGCATTTGACCGCGACGCCCACTTCCTTGGTCTTTTCGGCCGCGTCGATGGTGATCTGATCTTCGGTGCGGTCGCGTTCCTCGATCCCCAGATCGTAATACAGCAGGTCCACGTCCAGATAGGGCAGGATCAGCTTGTCCTTGATGAACGCCCACATGATGCGGGTCATCTCGTCGCCATCCATCTCGACGATGGGGTTTTCGACCTTGATCTTGGACATGCGCCTGCGCCCTGTGTTCTTGCGGGAGGTTTACCGTAAACGATCTACCGGAAGGGGCCCTGTCCCGAAACCCGAAGCGGCCGACCGGTGTGGCGACGCGGTGTCGCGGGGCGCGTCAGGGGTTTGGCGCGTCCAGTTTTGCCAGCCTGTCTTTGAGCATCTTGCGCGCGCGCGCCTCGGCCATGCGCACCCGCACGGCGGTGCGGAACAGCTCTTCGGTGGTGGGTGAGGATGCGCCAAGCGTTTGCGCGATCAATTCCGGCAGCCGGTCATCGTCAAGCTTTTCGGCGGCCTCGATGACCTCTTGGGCCAGTTTGTCCGCCAGCTCTTCATAGATGCTCATCGGGGTTGGTTACCTCGTGGTCTCCGTCAGACGACGTTTGACGTAGGCCTGAACGCTGTCAATCATCGGATCCATGTAGGGATCCTCAAAGAAATGGCCCGCGCCCTCCATCTCCTGGTGGGTGATGGTGATGCCTTTCTGTTCGTGCAGCTTGTCGACCAGGATGCGGGTATCTTGCGGCTTTGCCACGCGGTCGGCCGATCCGTTGATCACCAGACCCGATGCCGGACAGGGCGCAAGGAAGGAAAAATCATACATGTTGGCGGGCGGGCTGACCGAGATGAAGCCCGTGATCTCGGGCCGACGCATCAACAGCTGCATGCCGATCCACGCACCAAAGCTGAACCCTGCAACCCAGCAGTGTTTCGAATTTGGATTCATCGATTGCAGGTAATCCAGCGCCGAGGCCGCATCCGAAAGCTCGCCAATGCCCTGGTCGTATTCACCCTGGCTCCGCCCCACGCCGCGAAAGTTGAAGCGCAGAACCGTGAAGCCCATGTTGTGAAACGCGTAATGCAGGTTGTAGACCACGCGGTTGTTCATCGTGCCCCCGAACTGGGGATGGGGATGCAGGATGATCGCGATGGGCGCGTCCTTTGCCTTTTGAGGGTGGTAACGGCCTTCAAGCCGGCCTTCGGGGCCGGGAAAAATCACCTCGGGCATCCATGTCTCCTTCCGGGGTTCGGGGTTGGCGGCGGCTTGACGGCTCGCGCGGTGCTACCTAGAACCATTCCAAGTTTTCCCGATGCTCGTTTTGCGGCAGGGGGTCCGTTTCGCAGTTAAGCCTGCGATGCGGAAAGGTCAATCATTGCAAGGCGACGATCGAGCCGGGAGGGTCCGCAGTGAAGCTGAGCACAAAAGGGCGGTATGCGATGGTGGCCATGGCCGATCTGGCCCTGCAACCCCCTGCCGGTCTGACGTCATTGTCGGAGTTGGCCGCGCGCCAGCAGATTTCGCTGACCTACCTGGAACAATTGTTCGTCAAGCTGCGGCGCGCCGGACTGGTGACATCGGTGCGCGGCCCCGGCGGCGGCTACCGGCTGGCGCGCAGTCCGTCCGAGATCCGCGTGGTCGATATCTTCGCGGCCGTCGACGAAACCGTTTCGGCGCTGCATACCGGGGCAGGGGCCTCGGGGGCCGTGTCCGGCAGCCGTGCGCAAAGCATGACCAATCGCCTGTGGGAATCGATGAGCGCGCATGTCTACGTCTTCTTGCACCAGACGCGGCTGTCGGATGTGGTCGACAACGAGCTGACGCCCTGTCCCGCCGTGCCCAACCTGTTCGAAGTGGTGGACGAGGCATGACGGCAAGCCGGGGCGCACCGGCGCCAACCGTAGCTGTCGTGACGGCACGTCCGTGATGGCGCGCGTCTATCTTGACCATAACGCAACGGCACCGCTGCGGCACGAGGCTCGGGACGCGATGATCGCGGCCATGGATGTGGCGGGCAACCCGTCCTCGGTCCATGCAGAGGGGCGCGCGGCAAAGGGCCTGATGGAACGCGCCCGCGCCGACCTGGCGCAAGCGCTTGGCGCGCAGGCTGCGGACATCGTCTTTGTCTCTGGTGCGACCGAAGGTGCGGCGCTTGCGCTGGAAGGGCGCGACCTGCACGGATCAGGCATCGAACATGACGCGGTGCGCGCGTGGGTGCAGGGCGATCTGGCCGTCGCGAAAGATGGGCGTGTCACCGTCACGGATCCGGCGTCCAGCACGTTGCAATTGGCGAATTCGGAAACCGGCATCGTGCAAGACCTTCCCGAAGGTCTGGCCGTCAGCGACTGGACGCAAGGGTTCGGCAAGATTCCCGTGGCCTTTGATTGGTCCGGGATCGATATGATCCTGGTCTCGGCCCACAAGATTGGCGGGCCAAAGGGAATCGGCGCGCTGGTCTTGCGGCGCGGACTGGACGTGGCCGCGCGCATCCGGGGCGGCGGGCAGGAAATGGGTCGCAGGTCCGGGACCGAGAACCTGATCGGGATTGCAGGATTTGGCGCGGCGGCCCGCGCCGCCACACGAGATCTGGAACAAGGTGTCTGGGATCGGGTGGACAAACTTAGAAATATTCTAGAAAAGACTCTGGAAGCCGGCACAAAAGGGACTATTTTTGTCGGGAAAGGAATCGGGGCCGATACGCCGACACGTCTGCCCAATACGATGTGCCTGGTTACCCCCGGCTGGAAGGGGGAAACCCAGGTGATGCAGATGGATCTTGCGGGCTTTGCCGTCTCGGCGGGGTCGGCGTGTTCCTCGGGCAAGGTAAAGGCCAGTTCGGTCCTGACCGCGATGGGGTTCAGCGAAGCGGATGCGTCTTGTGCGCTGCGTGTCTCGCTAGGGCCCGAAACGACCGAAGCCGAGGTCGCGGCATTCGCCGAGGCCTGGCTTGCCGCCTACGACCGCTTCCAGGCACGCGGTCGCTGACAGATCAGGGACGCCGCGCGCGTTCCAAGGACATTCAGCCGGGTCCCCCGGCATGACGGAGGTAGATGATGACCGCACTCGATACGGACACCCCAGAGGTTCAGGTCAAGGAAGGCGTGGATCAGGAAACTGTCGATGCCGTTCAGGCGGTTGGCGGCAAGTACAAATACGGTTGGAACACCGAGATCGAGATGGATTACGCGCCCAAGGGCGTGAACGAGGATATCGTCCGGCTGATTTCGGAAAAGAACGGCGAACCCGAATGGATGACCGACTGGCGTCTGCAGGCGTTCAAGCGCTGGAAGCAGATGGAAGAGCCGACCTGGGCGATGGTGGACTATCCGCCCATCGACTACCAGGATCAGTATTTCTATGCCCGTCCCAAAAGCATGGCGGAAAAGCCCAAATCGCTTGATGATGTCGACCCGGCGCTTTTGGAAACCTACAAGAAACTGGGGATCCCGCTGAAGGAACAGATGATCCTTGCCGGCGTCGAGGGCGCGGAAAACATGCCAGCCGAGGGCCGCAAGGTGGCCGTGGACGCCGTGTTCGACAGCGTATCGGTGGGCACGACGTTCCAGGCCGAACTGAAAAAGGCCGGGGTGATCTTTTGCTCGATCTCCGAGGCGATCAAGGACCACCCCGAATTGGTCAAGAAATACCTCGGCTCGGTCGTGCCGATCACCGACAACTATTTCGCCACCCTCAATTCGGCCGTCTTCTCGGATGGCTCCTTCGTCTACATCCCGCCGGGCGTGCGCTGCCCGATGGAGCTGTCGACCTATTTCCGCATCAATGCCGAAAATACCGGCCAATTCGAACGCACGCTGATCATCGCCGACAAGGGCAGCTACGTGTCCTATCTCGAGGGCTGCACCGCGCCGATGCGCGACACTCACCAGTTGCACGCCGCGGTGGTGGAACTGGTCGCACTCGACGATGCCGAGATCAAGTATTCGACCGTGCAGAACTGGTATCCGGGCGATGAAAACGGCAAGGGCGGTATTTACAACTTCGTGACCAAGCGCGCCGATTGCCGGGGCGACCGGTCAAAGGTGATGTGGACGCAGGTGGAAACCGGATCGGCCATCACCTGGAAATACCCGTCTTGCATCCTGCGCGGCGATGACAGCCAGGGCGAGTTCTATTCCATCGCCATCGCCAACAACGCACAGCAGGCCGATACCGGCACCAAGATGATCCACCTGGGCAAGCGCACCAAGTCGCGGATCGTGTCCAAGGGGATCAGCGCGGGCCGCGCGCAGAATACCTATCGCGGGCTGGTGTCCATGCACCCCAAGGCCAAGGACAGCCGCAACTATACCCAGTGCGACAGCCTTTTGATCGGCGACAAGTGCGGGGCGCATACGGTCCCCTATATCGAGGTCAAGAACAACTCGTCCCGCGTGGAGCACGAGGCCACGACATCCAAGGTGGATGACGACCAGATGTTCTATTGCCAGTCGCGGGGCATGGGTGAGGAAGAGGCGGTCGCGCTGATCGTGAACGGCTTTGCCCGCGAGGTGTTGCAGGCCCTGCCGATGGAGTTCGCCATGGAGGCGCAGCAGTTGGTTGCGATCTCATTGGAAGGATCGGTGGGGTAGGATGCGGCCGGACCGCAGATATCCCAGCCGCCCTTGATCCCGGACAGGAGCCTTCAGATGATCGTTACCACCACACCCTCCGTCGAGGGCAGCCAGATCACCGACTATCACGGCATCGTCGTGGGCGAGGCCATTCTTGGCGCCAACGTGTTCCGCGATCTGTTCGCCGGCATCACGGATATCATTGGCGGCCGGTCCGGGGCCTATGAACAGGAACTGGGCAAGGCGCGCGAGGTGGCCCTGTCCGAGATGGAGGACCGCGCCCGCGCCATGGGGGCGACCGCCGTCGTGGGCGTCGATCTCGATTACGAGGTCATCAACAACATGCTGATGGTGTCGGCCTCCGGCACTGCAGTCACGCTTGGCTGACGGATCCGAACAAACCAAGCCAATCCCGTATCCGCGGCCCTGTCGCCGCGTCACTGACGAGCAAGAGGAATGAACATGCTGAGCATCAAGAACCTGCACGTGAAGCTGGAAGAAGAGGACAAGCAGATCCTCAAGGGTGTTGATCTGGAGATCGAGCCTGGCAAGGTCCACGCGATCATGGGGCCCAACGGGTCGGGCAAATCCACGCTCAGCTATGTCCTGTCGGGCCGCGATGGCTACGAGGTGACCGACGGCAACGCGACGCTGGACGGCGAGGATTTGCTTGAGATGGACCCCGAGGAGCGCGCCGCCGCCGGCCTGTTCCTGGCGTTTCAGTACCCGGTCGAAATTCCCGGCGTGGGCAACATGACCTTTCTGCGCACCGCGGTGAACGCACAGCGCAAGAGCCGCGGCGAAGAGGAAATGAGCGCGGGCGAATTCCTGAAACTTGTGCGCGAAAAGGCCAAGGCGCTGAAGATCGACGCGGATATGTTGAAGCGTCCGGTCAATGTCGGCTTTTCCGGCGGCGAGAAAAAGCGTAATGAAATCCTTCAGATGGCCATGCTCGAACCCAAGATGTGCATCCTGGATGAAACCGATTCAGGCCTGGATGTCGACGCGATGAAACTGGTGTCGGACGGCGTGAACGCGCTGCGCGACGCCGGGCGGAGCTTTCTTGTGATCACCCATTACCAGCGCCTGCTCGATCACATCAAACCCGATTTCGTGCACATCATGGCCGATGGCCGCATCATCAAGACCGGCGGACCGGAACTGGCGCTCGAGGTTGAGAACAACGGCTACGCCGATATCCTGGGGGAGACCGCGTAATGGCCAACCCGCAGGCAAAACAGACCCTGACCGAGGCGCGGCTTGACGGGTTGAGCATGCCCGGCGGTGCGTCCTGGGCGGTCGAGGCGCGCAAGGCCGCGCTGGCGCGTGTTCGGGGGGGCGGCCTGCCGACCCGGCGGGACGAATACTGGAAATATACCGATCCCTCCAGCCTGACGCAGGCCGTGGCCCAACGGGCGGCCCTGTTTCATGCAGGCGATGAAATGCCCATTTTCGACGGGCTCGACCGGCTGAGGATCGTGTTCGTTGATGGGGTCTTCGACGCCGAGGCTTCCGATGACCTGGCCCTTGACGGGGTCGAGATCGAGCGTTTGTCAGACGCGCTGCAAAAAGACATTCACTGGGCGCGCGATCTGTACGGCATGCTTGAGACACGCGGACAGACGCCTGTTTCGCGTCCGCTGGCGGCCCTGAACACCGCCTTCGCGACCGACGGTGTGGTGATCCGTGTCACGGGCACACCATCGCGCCCCATCAGCCTGACATACCTGCATAATTCGGAGACCTCGGACGCCATTTTGCACCACCTGGTCCGCGTCGAACAAGGGGCGGAGGTCACGATCCTTGAAAACGGGCCGGCGGCCGCGCGGTTCAACAAGTGCATGGAAATCAGCGTGGCAGACCATGCCGGGTTCCATCATGTGCGGGCACAGGGCCGCGACCATGAACGCCGCGCCGCCACGCATATGTTCGCCCAACTGGGCGAAGAAAGCGCCTACAAGTCGTTCACCCTGACCGCCAACGGTGTGATGACGCGCAATGAACATGTGATCGAACTGACCGGCGACAATGCCAGTGCCCATGTGGCGGGCGCGGCCATGGGGGATGGCAAGAAGGCTCCGTTCCACCATGACGACACGGTGTTCGTGACCCATGACGCGGTGAACTGCGAAAGCCGGCAGGTCTTCAAGAAGGTTCTGCGCAACGGGGCCGAGGGGGTGTTTCAGGGCAAGATCCTGGTAAAGCCCGGTGCCCAGAAAACCGATGGTTACCAGATCAGCCAGTCCTTGCTGCTGGATGACGATTCGATCTCTCTTGCCAAGCCGGAGCTCGAGATCTACGCCGACGATGTCATCTGCTCGCACGGGTCCACCACGGGCGCGATCGATGAAACGGCGCTGTTTTACCTGCGGTCACGCGGGGTGCCGACCGAGATTGCCACCGATCTGCTGGTGCTGGCGTTCCTGGATGAGGCCATTCAGGAAATCGCCGACGACCGTTTGGCCGATGATATCCGCCTGCGGCTGCAACAATGGCTGGAGCGGCACAGGCAGGGCTGACACCGCATGAGCGTTGTAAAAGATATCGCGGCCTCCTGGCGCAGACCCGGTGTGGTCATGCGGCGGCACCTGGCTGCTGGCCGTCGGGAAGATCGCGCGATCATGTTCCTGATGTTGGCCTGCGGCCTGATCTTTGTGGCGCAATGGCCGATCATCTCGCGCGAGGCTGCCCTCGCCCCAGACGGCCCGCCGCTGGAAGCGCGCCTTGCGATCACATTCTTTGCCTGGCTCATGGTCTGGCCCATAGGGTTTTATGCCCTGGGCGGGCTCAGCCACCTGATCGCGCGGGCGATCGGCGGCAAGGGCACGTGGTATACCGCACGGTTGGCGCTGTTCTGGGCGTTGCTGGCCTCGACGCCGGCATGGCTTTTCTACGGGCTTGTCGCCGGGTTCATTGGGCCCGGACCGGCACAACAGGGGGTGGGGGCGCTGCTTTTGATCGCGTTCCTGTCGATCTGGGGGCTGTCGCTGCGAGAGGCCGAACGTGCGCCGGAGGCAGGGTATGAGTGATCTGTTGAACATCGGCTACCTGCTGCGCCTGGCCCGCGAAACGGTATCGGACCCCAAGGGCGGCGCCCGTGAGGTGATGGACCTGCACCTGTCGCGTCAGGCGCTGATCTTGATGTTCGCCATCGTCGTCGTGCTGTCGCTGATCCTGGGCGAAATCGTCGCGCTGATGGCGCAACTGCCCACGGGCGGCGATGTGGCCTTTGCGTTCCGCTCGCCGCTGGTGCTTGGATTGTTGCAGGGCGTGTTCTTGTTGGTGACGGCCTATGCGATGACATTTGTCGGCCGCCTCTTCGGCGGCGTGGGCAGTTTCAACGGGGCTTTGGCGCTGGTGGTCTGGCTTCAGTTCATCTTCATCTGCATACAGATCGTGCAGATCGGTGCCCTGCTGCTGATCCCGCCGGTGGCCGGTCTGATCACCATACTGGCGCTTGGTCTGTTCTTCTGGCTGCTTGTGAATTTCATTGCCGCATTGCACGGCTTCACCTCGACGGGGATGGTCTTTGTCATGACCATCGTGTCGAGCATCGTGATCTTGTTTTTACTGGGCCTGGTTCTCACCATGCTTGGGCTAAGCACTGACCTCCAAGGGTTCTGAATGACCTATGATATCGAAAAGATCCGCGCCGATTTCCCTATTCTGGGGCGTCAGGTAAACGGCAAGCCGCTGGTATACCTGGACAATGGCGCCTCGGCCCAGAAGCCGCAGGTGGTGATCGACGCGATCACGCAGGCCTATTCGATGGAATATGCCAACGTGCATCGCGGCCTGCATTTCCTGTCGAACCTGGCGACCGAGAAATATGAAAACGTGCGCGGCACCATCGCGCGGTTTCTGGGCGTCAAGGATGAGCACGAGATCGTTTTCACCTCGGGCACGACCGAGGGAATCAACCTGGTGGCCTATGGATGGGCAATGCCGCGCCTGGAAGCCGGCGACGAGATCTTGCTGACGGTGGCCGAACACCACGCCAATATCGTGCCATGGCATTTTCTGCGCGAACGTCAGGGCGTGGTGTTGAAATGGGTGGATGTCGACAGCAATGGCGATCTTGATCCGCAAGCGATGATCGACGCCATAGGCCCCCGGACGCGGCTGGTCGCGATGACCCACATGTCGAACGTGCTTGGCACCGTTTTCGACGTGAAACCGGTGATCGAGGCCGCCCATGCCAAAGGTGTCCCGGTATTGCTGGATGGGTCTCAGGCCACGGTGCATATGCCTGTGGACCTCGATGAGCTTGGGGCGGATTTCTACGCCGTCACCGGTCACAAGCTTTATGGTCCCTCCGGGTCGGGGGCGATCCATATCAAGGCGGATCGCATGGCCGAGATGCGCCCCTTCCTGGGCGGCGGCGACATGATCCGCGAAGTCCACAAGGATGTGGTCACCTGGAACGATCCGCCGATGAAATTCGAAGCCGGAACCCCGGGCATCGTGCAGCAGATCGGCCTGGGCGTTGCGCTGGACTACATGATGGGCGTCGGCATGGACAACATCGCGGCTCATGAACGTGGACTTACCGCCTATGCGCGCGAGCGGCTGGATGGATTGAACTGGCTCAATGTTCAGGGACAATCGGCGCGGAAGGGGGCGATATTCTCGTTCACGCTGGAGGGCGCGGCCCATGCCCATGACATCTCGACCGTGCTGGACAAGAAGGGGGTCGCGGTGCGTGCGGGGCATCATTGCGCACAGCCCCTGATGGAACATCTGGGTGTGACGGCCACCTGTCGGGCCAGTTTCGGAATGTACAACACAAAGGCCGAGGTGGACGCGTTGGTCGACGCGCTGGAGCTATGCCACGAGTTGTTCGCCTGAGCCCGGTGGTTGCGGGGGCTGCGCACTGGTGCATGAAAGGCGCGGCGGCTAAGCTGCACCTTATCTGACGACGGAGAGGCACGGGTGGGCGAAATTCTGGATATGCAACGTAACGAGGCCGGGATCGCCACGGCGCTGGTTGTGCTGCGTCAACGGTTCGGTCCGCGTCTGGAAACCGGTCAGGCGATGCGCGAACAGCATGGGCATACGACGACCTGGCTCAGGAACCAGCCACCCGACGCAGTGATTTTCGCCCAATCCACCGAAGAGGTGCAGGACATCGTGCGCATCTGCTCCGACCATGGCGTGCCGATCATTCCTTTTGGCACCGGCACCTCGCTCGAGGGGCATGTGAACGCGCCTGCAGGCGGGATCACCATTGATTTCAGCCAGATGAACAAGATCCTCGCGGTCCATGCCGAGGATATGGATGTCGTCATACAGCCCGGCGTGACGCGCAAGGCGCTGAACACCCATCTGCGCGATACCGGCCTGTTCTTTCCGATCGACCCCGGCGCGGATGCGTCACTGGGGGGAATGGCTGCGACCAATGCCAGCGGAACCTGTGCCGTGCGTTACGGGACGATGAAGGACAATGTCCTGGCTCTCAAGGCCGTGATGCCATCGGGCGAGGTGGTGCAAACGGCCGCGCGCGCTCGCAAGTCAAGCGCAGGGTACGATCTGACACGGCTGATCATCGGCAGCGAGGGAACACTGGGACTGATCACCGAACTGACGTTGAAGCTGCAGGGCATCCCCGAGGCGACCAGTGCCGCCACCTGTTCATTCCCAAGCGTCGAGGCGGCCTGCCAGGCTGTCATCGCAAGCTTTCAATATGGCCTGCCTCTGGCCCGGATCGAATTGCTGGATACGCAATATGTCAAAGCGATCAATGCCTATTCCCATCTGACCCTGCCCGAGGAAACGCTGCTGCTCCTGGAGTTTCACGGCACCCAGATTGGTGTCACCGAACAGGCCGAGATCTTTGGCGAGATCGCACGGGACGTGGGGGGCAGCGGCTTTACCTTCACCACCAAGGAAGAAGAGCGCACCAGGCTGTGGCAGGCCCGTCACGATGCCTATTGGGCAGGCCTGCAGCTGCGGCCGGGCGCCAAGGGCATTTCCACCGACGTCTGTGTGCCGATCAGCCGGTTGGCCGATTGCGTGACGGGCGCGCAGGCCAAGCTGGAGGAAATGGGCCTGATGGGCCCGATTGTCGGCCATGTGGGCGACGGCAATTTCCACGTGATCTTGCTGATCGATGTCGATGCCCCCGGCGAGGTCGCGATGGCGAAGGGTTTCGTGGGCTGGCTGAACGATCTGGCGATATCGATGGGCGGCACCTGCACCGGCGAACATGGGATCGGGCAGGGCAAGGCGCCCTACCTGGTCCGCGAACTGGGCCCTGCAGCCATCGAGATGATGAGCGCCATCAAACGCGGGGTGGATCCCAAGAACATCTTCAACCCCGGCAAGATCTGGTTGTCCTGACATGGTGCGCCCGAACAACCACGGCGTGGCCGCCGCCCATTCCGAGCCGCACCTGTCGGGGCGGTCGGGCTGGTTGCGTGCGGCTGTCATGGGGGCCAATGACGGGATATTGTCCACCGCGTCGCTGATCGTGGGCGTGGCGGCGGGCGCGGGGACCATGTGACCATCTTGCTGGCCGGCGTTGCGGGGCTGGTTGCCGGAGCGCTCAGCATGGCGGCGGGGGAATATGTCTCGGTGTCCAGCCAGGCCGACGTGGAACGCGCCGATGTGGCGCGTGAAAAGGCCGAACTGGTCGCCAACCCCGAGGGCGAGCTTGCCGAACTGGTTGACATCTACCGCGCGCGCGGGCTGACCGAGGGTCTGGCACGGGACGTGGCGCGCGAATTGACCGAGGTCGACGCGCTTGGCGCGCATCTGCGCGACGAGATCGGCCTGACCGACCTGTCCCCCCCGCAACCCATCCAGGCGGCGGTCGTGTCGGCCTTTACATTCGCCGGGGGAGCGGCGGTGCCACTGGGTGTCGGGCTGATTGCGCCGTTGGACACGCTGTCGTGGTGGGTTGGTGCCGCGACGCTGGTGGCGCTTGGTGTGCTTGGCGCCCTAGGCGCGAAAGCCGGTGGCGCACCACGCATCCGGGCCGCTGCAAGGGTCATTATCTGGGGTGTCGTGGCGATGACTGTGACCAGCGCGATCGGCGCGCTGGTGGGGCAGGCGCTCTAGACCGGGCGCCAGTCGTCGCCGGTCAGCGTGGCGATGACCTGATCCTCGTGGATGTGCAGCAGCCGGGCGGGACGTCCCTGCGACAGGTGCAGGGGATCGCCACGCAGCACCCGGTGCGGCGCGTCGAAGGCCAGCGGCAGGATATCCGCCAGCGCCCGCCCCGTGAATGCCGCAAGGTTTCGCACCGCGTCCATCATGGTGATATCCGCCCCCGCAAGGGTGCCCTCCGCCGTGGTCAACCGCCCGCCGGCGCGGGTGATGGCCTTGCCGCTCAGGGTGAAGCCCCGGTCATCGGTGCCGGCCACGGCCATGGCGTCGGTGACCAGGTAGATGGCATCAGGGCGGGCGGTCAGGGCCAACCGCAGCGCTGCGGGATGCACATGTTCCCCATCCGCGATCAGGCCGATCCAGCGCGCATGATCCAGCGCCGCGCCCACCATGCCGGGTTCGCGGTGATGCAGGCCCGACATGGCGTTGAACAGATGCGTCGCGGCGCTGGCGCCGGCGTCATACGCGGCGTGGGCGGCGGCATAGGAACACGCGCTATGCCCGAGCGAGACGATCACGTCCGCCTGAACCAATGCGCTGATCTGCGACGCGCTCACCTGTTCGGGGGCCAAGGTGATCATGAGATTTGGCAAACGGGCCGCCGCGCCCAGATAGACCTCCAGATCCGCGTCGGACATGGGGCGCAAAAGCGCCGGGTCGTGAGCACCGGCGACGCCCAGATGCGGGCCTTCCAGATGCAGGCCCACAATGGCGGGGTCGTGTCGCGCGGCCTGGGCCACCAGGTCGATGATCCGCGCCGTGGTCGCCGGAGTGTCGCTGATCAGGGTGGGCAGCAGGGCAAGGGTGCCTCCCGCCCGGTGCGCCTCGGCTAGGTGGCTGACACTGGCAACCGTGTCGCAGGCATCCAGCATCAGCCCGCCGCCGCCGTTGACCTGCAGATCGATGAAGCCGGGGCAGATCAGGGCGCGGTGTCCACCTTTTGCAAGCGACGTGCCGCGATCATCCGCGCGGCGGGGGCGGAGGTCGGCAATTTTGCCGTCGTCGATGCGCACCACCTGATCGGACCTGAGCCCGCCGCCGTCCAGAACATCGAGGTCGAGATAGGTCGTCATGGCAAGGCCCGTGCCAGGCGCAAGGCCCCATCCAGCGGGCTGCCCCGGCTGTCCACCAGGTCTGCGGCCAGGGCAGGCGGGAGCATCGGGCGCAACATGTCGCCAAGCCCGCCGGTCACCACAAGCGGGATGCCGGGTTCGTATCCCAGGTCGGCCAGCCCCTCGTGCAGCGCGCCAAAAATGTCGGACAGCACCCGTTTGGCCAGCGTGCTGTCTCGCGAGGCCAGAACGATCCGGGCCAGTTGCGCGAAATCCGCCGGCGTGGCGTCCCGCGCGAACAAGACCGGGTGCGGGCGCGTGGCATCAAACAGCCGCTCGGCGATCTGATCGGGCGGCAGGCGTCCGTCGGCCACGCGCAGGGCCAATGACAAGGCCCGGCGCCCGGCCCAGGCCGCCGACCCCTCGTCGCCTAGCTGAAAGCCCCAGCCACCGACATGGCGTCGGTCCTCGCCGGTCTTGCGGATGAAAAACGATCCTGTCCCAAGACTGGCCAGGATGCCGTCCTGCCCCGCCAGCGCACCCTCCAGGGCAGTGACGCTGTCATCGACCACATAGGCCAGAAAGGGCAGGCGGGTCGCAAAGCGGTCGGCCTCTCCGGGCAGGCGCGCGCCCGCAAGTCCGGCACATACCCGCGCCTTTTCCATGGTGTCGAACCCAAGGCCATGATCTGCAAGCGCCTCTTGCACCAGAAGCCTGATCGAGGCTTCGGCCGCTGCCGGGTCGGTGACGATATTGGCGGGTCCGCCCTGGTATTGCCGCACGGCTCCGCCATCGGCAGACATCGCAAGCCGGCACCCCGTGCCGCCTCCGTCGATGCCGATGTCGATACGATCCACCATGAGATCACCCTAAGGCATGCGTCATGCGAGCGATACTGCCTCGCCGCGCATCGCGGACTCTTGCGCGGCCAGCCCCATGCGCACCGCCCATGCGCCGTCTTCCAGGGTGACCTCGGGGGTGCGGGCCTGCCGGATGACCTCGAGGAAACGCTGGTGCTGGTAATAGGTGGCGCCGTTGTGATCGCCGGCCGCCAGAAGCTGACGGTCAACGGGCACCTCGTGGTCCACCGGACCCTGCGGGTTGCGGGGGCTGACGATCACCTTGGGCGTCGGCGCAGGCCCCACGTCGAAATTCCAGAACCGCGTCGGGCCGGGGACCAGGGCCTCGATCTTGCCTGCAGGGCCAACGGCCGAAAGTTCTTCCTGGTAGCGGGCGCCTTCCGCGAACATGCACAATTCCAGCATCGCTCGCGCGCCTCTTGCGAAATCGACGATGACATAGCCGCTGTCCCAGATGTCGGGCGTTTGCCCGTCATAGCGTTCGTCCAGATGGTTCACCGCCTGGCCTGCGCTGGCCATCACGCGGACCGGATCATCGTTCAGGATCACGCGCATCAGGTCAAAGAAATGGCAGCATTTTTCCACCAGCGTGCCGCCCGTGTTGCGGTTGAACCTGTTCCAGTCCCCCACCTTGTGCAGAAAGGGAAAGCGGTGTTCGCGGATGGTCAGCATCTTGATGCCACCTGTCGCCTCGGCCACCATTTCGCGGAATTTTGCGACCGGCGGCATGTAGCGGTATTCCATCGCCACCCAGATCGGGGCGGGGTAATCGCGGGCCAGCGCCCCCAACTGCGCGGCCTGGGCTTGCGAGGTATAGACCGGTTTTTCCACCAGTACCGGCAGCGGGCGGATCGCGGCGATCTGCTGCAGCTGGTCCACGTGGCAATGGTTGGGCGACGCGATCACGAGTGCATCCACATCGTTGCGGGCCAGCAGCCCCCTGATGTCGGGGCAATTGGTGGCCCCGGGGGCCAGGCCAAGCGTGGCGGCGGCCATCGCGGCGTCAGGCTCCACGAAAGCGGTAACCGCGGTGTCGTTCAAAAGCGCGATGTTGCGGATATGCTCCTGCCCCATCATGCCGGACCCGATGATGCCATAGCGTGTCATGGTGTTGCGCAGTCCTTTCAGAGGGCGCCTAGGGGATGCGGGCCACATAGGCCGCGCGGCTTGTGTCGAACCAGGTAAACGAAACCTCGGCCACTGCGCCGTATCCATCGAAAGCACGGCGTCGGGCAAGCCCCATGATGCTGCCTGGCGTGCTTTGCAGCGCGGGCGGCGCCCAATCGGGCAAGGGGCCCAGACCGATACGGTCTTCGGCGCGTGCGATGGTCAGGCCCAGTTTCTCGCGGTAGGTCTTGTAGAGAGACTCCGATACGGTCGCGGGTGTCAGGACGCCGTCGAACCGGTCATCCAGCCAGATATCCTCGATCGCGACAGGCTGGTGATTGAGCGCGCGCAGGCGCCTGATATTCCACGCCTTGGGCGCAGTGCTGCCCAGGTCGGGAAGGCTGGCGGGCTTGACGCAGTGGCGCAGCGAGATCAGTTGCGCCGTGGGCAGACCACCGCCGCCAGGCACGGCCTCGAGCCGGAACAGCGCATAGGTTCCAAGCCCGGTCTGCCCCTCGGCCACGTAGTTTCCCGACCCCTGGCGGCGTTCCAGCAAGCCGCGTTCCGTCAGGATCCGTAGGGATTTCCGCAATGTGGTGACCGTGACGCCATGCATCAATGCCATTTCCCGTTCCGGCGGCAGCTTGTCGCCGGGCGTCAGGCGGCCGGCCTCTATATCGATCGTCAGGGTTTCTGCGATCCTGAGATAGGTGGGTAGTGCGCCGTATGATTGCATGCGGTTCCGACAGCCGAGATTGATATACTATTGATTGACCATGCAACGCTTGCTACGGCTTGTCCAGCCACTGGGAGGGAGGAGCCCAACATGACCGTCGTTCCTGTCACATCCGCAGATCTGGACGCCGCTGAAGTCAGCTGGTTTTCGGCGCTGTGTTCGGATGACTACCAGTTTCTCGGCGTGCCCGACGGGGCGTTGCGATCATCGTGGGCGCATTGTCGCGACATCGTGCTTGAGGCCGAACGCCAGGGCTTTCGCAACATCTTGTGCCCGTCCTCCTATCAGGTCGGGCAAGACACGTTGAGTTTCGTGGCCGGGTGCGCACCGCTCACCGACAAGATCAACATGCTGGCCGCCGTGCGCTGCGGCGAGATGCAACCGGTCATGCTGGCCCGCACGATTGCGACGCTGGATCACATGCTGGAGGGACGGCTGACGGTCAACATCATCTCGTCCGATTTCCCCGGCGAAAAGGCCGATAGCGGCTATCGCTATCAACGCTCGCGCGAGGTGGTCGAGATCCTGAAACAGGCCTGGACGCAAGATCAGATCAACTACACCGGGCAAGTGTATAATTTCGAAGGGCTTTCAACCGATCCAGCCACGCCGTACCAGACCGGTGGACCATTGCTGTATTTCGGGGGCTATTCGCCGGATGCGTTGGAATTGTGCGGGCAGCATTGTGATGTCTACCTGATGTGGCCCGAACCCAAGGACATGCTGGAACAGCGGATGAAAGACGTCCACCAAGTCGCTGCAAAATATGAAAGAACACTGGATTACGGGCTGCGGGTCCACATGATCGTGCGCGACACCGAGGCGGAAGCGCGGGACTATGCGGAGCATCTGGTGTCGAAACTGGATGACGAACTGGGTCAGCTCATTCGCGAACGCGCCTTGGATTCCGGATCCCTCGGCGTGTCGCATCAGGCCAAGGCGCGGGAACTGGCGGACAAATTCGG
>Ga0102938_10001460_pt1 | contig 17837 bp, 14 predicted proteins | sample SalPonR2_B_D2_MG_FD_84516 | JGI IMG/M metagenome (GOLD analysis project Ga0102938, IMG submission 84516) | Salt pond soil microbial communities from South San Francisco under conditions of wetland restoration - Salt Pond MetaG R2_B_D2_MG | ecosystem: Environmental > Aquatic > Marine >...
AGGTCACCAGCGGTGTCGTCACCGCAGCCCAGAGCACCACTGCCTCCGCGTCGGGCCGCTCTGCGGCCAGGCGGGCGCCCAGCAGCCTGCCCTGGCTGTATCCCAGTATCTCGATCCGCCCCGGATCAATAAAATCTAACCGCAGGGACACGATACCGGCCTCGGCGAGGGCGGCGGCGGTATATTCGTAAAGGCCCATGTCGTGGCCAGCGACCGAAATCTCGTTCTTCTGCCCGGTGAACCCGTGCAGCATGAGCACGATCGGCAACGCGTCGTCGGACTCGGGCAGAATGAGGATGCCGGCAATCGTGTCTTCGCCGACGTCAATGGTGTAGCCGGTCTACTCCGCGATGGCGGCGGAGCCGGCTAGGGCTGCGAAAGCGAGGGTCGAAATCGTGTGCAGGTGTCTCAAGACGCGTCTGCATTTCATCGGTGTCCTCCCATGACGCATCTGCCGCGGGGCCATCACCGGGCGTCGGGCGCGGTGCGATCGCCCGCCGCTCGACCGCAAGCGGGCCGCCCCCGGCGGACGAGTCCGTGCCCAATCGCCGCTTGCGCAACGGAGTCAAGCGTCCCGGATTATCAGACAATCGTCAATATGCAGCTTTTCCGAAAAAGGCGCGCCGCTCTCAATCGGCAATCGCGCGCGCTGAGCTTGCTTCCCGCGGACCGGGCTGGACGATCTCCAGCCGGGTCCCGGCTGCGTTCAGCGATGCCGCGATATCAGGCCCCGGGGGCGTGTCCGAAACGATCGTCGCGATGCGGTCGAAATCGAGTGCGCGGATGCTGGCCGAGCGGTTGAACTTCGCGGCCTCGGCGATGACCATGACCTCCTCCGCGCAATCGGCCGCCGCTCGCACGATATCCGCGTCAAAGAGGTCGCTCGACATGAGACCCGCAGGCGTCACCGCCTCTATGGAGATCACGGCGAGGCGCGCCCGGTGCTCGCGCAGCATCCGCTCCACGCCGTTGCCGAAGATCGAGCCGTCCGAACTGCGGACCTGCCCGCCGGGGACGAACACGGAGTTGCCAGGGATGGGGCCGAGTATGCGCGCGACGTCGACCGAGGTCGTGGCGATGGTCAGGTCCCGGTGCCCGCGCAGCGCATGGGCGAAGTAGGTGATCGTGCTGCCGGCCGTCAGGATCATCGACAGGCCCGGTTCGATCAGCCCCGCGCCGTGACGGCCGAGCATTTCCTTCACGCCGGCATTCTCGTTCAGCCGGTGATGAAAGCCCGCCTCGCGCATGATGTCGGGAACGACGACGCCGCCGCGGACCTTCTTCAGAAGGCCCTCGGCCAGCATTTGGCGCACATCGCGGCGAACGGTCTCGTCCGACACGTCGAGCCGACGCGCCAGTTCCGCCGTCGCCGCGAAGCCCGAGGTGGCCACCAGATCCATGATCTGGCGTTTGCGTTCGAACAGTTCCTGGGCGCTCGAGCGGCGTACCGCCATGTGGTCATACTCCCCCCGAGCGCCTCGGGCCGCCTGGCCGGGTCACTCGGCGGCCGTCGCGGGCTCGACGCTGTCCGGGGCAGGCGCGCCGAGTATGCGCTTTCGCTCGGCATCGTAGAGCGGCTTGCGGTGACGGGCAACGGCCACCGGTTCGCCGAAGGCCTCGATCAGGAACCCGTCCTCGGCCTTGGCCAGTTCGGGCTTGATGAAGCCGTAGGCGATGCTGCGGCCCACGTGATGGCCGAGCCCGGCGCTCGTGGTCCGGCCGACGATCTCGTCGCCGTGGCGGATGGCCTCGCGACCGAAGAAGCGCGTCTCGAGCGGGGCCGAGAACATCGCGAGCACGTGGCGCGGGCCGGCCTCGCGCGCCTTGAGGAGCGCCTCGCGGCCGACGAAATCGCCCTTGTCGCGCGCCACGGTGAAGCCGAGCCCGGCCTCGTAGGGCGTGACATCCGCCGCGAGGTCGGCGCCCATCGCGCGGAAGCCGCGTTCCAGCCGCAGCGTGTCGATGGCGCGGTAGCCCGCGTTGACGACGCCGTGAGGCTGCCCGGCGTTCCAGAGCACGTCGTAGAGGTGATCGGCGAACTCGCTCGGCACGTGCAGCTCCCAGCCGAGTTCCCCCGTGAAGGTGACGCGCATGGCGCGGACCGTGGCCGCACCGACGCGGATTTCCTGCATGGTCGAGAAGGCGAAATCCTCGTTGGCGAGCGACGCTTCGGAGACCGGCTGCAACAGGCTACGGGAGGCGGGGCCGCTTACGTTGATCACGGCACGCGCGGAGCTCACGTCTTCCACGAAGACGACCTCGCCGTCCTGCCGATGCGCCTCGAGCCAGGCCCGGTCATGGGTCAGCGCAGCGCTGCCCGCGACGAAGTAGAAGCGGTCCTCGGCGAGGCGCACGATCGTCGGATCGCTGACGATGCCGCCATGGCGGTCGCACATCATCGTGTAGACGATCCGTCCCACGGGCACGTCGACATCGGCGGTGCAGACCCGCTGCATCAGCGCCAGCGCGTCCGGGCCGAAGATCTCGAGCTTGGTGAAGGAGGACTGGTCGAGCAGCGCCACGCCCTCGCGGATCGCCTTGTGCTCGGCCGCGACGGCCGCGTCCCAGTTCGGCGCGACGAAATCGGGGCGCTCCACGCGCTCCTCTCCGGCGGCGGCGAACCAGGCGGGACGCTCCCAGCCGGCCTTCGACTGGAAAACCGCGCCCGCGGCGTCGAGCCTGTGGTAGAGCGGGCTTTTCCGGATGCCGCGTGCGGTGCGCGCCTCCTCGCCCAGCGGGTGGCGGAGGTAGTAGTCGCCATGCACCTCGGGCAGCCGCTCCTTGAGAAAATGCAGTGCGTTGTGGTGCCTGGAGAAGCGGCGAATGTCGAACTTAGAAATCTCGATGGGCGACTCGCCCTCGATGATCCACTCCGCCAGGATCTCGCCCGCGCCGCCGGCCGATGCGATGCCGGCGGTGAAGCCGGCGGCCACGAAGACGTTGTCGCATTCGGGCGCGAGGCCGATCACCGGCTCGTCGTCGGCGCTGGCGGGGATCGCGCCGTGGACTACCTCGCGGATGCCCAGTTCGTTCAGGACCGGTACACGCCGGGCGGCGGCCTCGGCCAGACGCTCGAGCTTGTCGTCGTCGGTGTCGAAAAGAAGCCGCGCCTCGTAGGCGGCGGGGGTGTGGACCTTGGCGTGTCCGTCGGGCGCTCCGGCCATGATGCCGTTCCGACCGATCTGAAGGTAGTAGCTGCAATCAGGCTCGCGAAAGACGGGATAGTCGCGGTCCACGCCCGGCACCGGGTCGGTGTAGATGTACTGGTGCTCGACCCCGAGGGCGGGGATGTCGATGCCGGCCATGAGACCCAGTTCGCGCGCCCAGTTGCCGCCGCAGATCACCACCGTCTCGGCGCGGAGCGGGCCTTCGGACGTCTCGAGGCCCGTCACGCGGCGGCCCTTGCGCACCATGCCCGTGACGCGGACGCCCTCGCGGATCGTGACGCCGCGTTGCCGGGCACCCTTCGCGAGCGCGAGCGCCAGCGGCCCGGCCTCGATCGAGCCGTCGCCCTCGACGTAGATCCCGCCGAGGATGCCGTCCGGCACGGCGAAGGGGAAGCGTTCGATCACCTCCTCGGGCGTCAGCAGCGGCGCGTCGAAGCCCAGCCAGCGCGCGGCGCTCGCCAGCCGCTTGATGTCGAGCCAACGGTCCTGCGACGTGGCGATCCGGATGCTGCCCACCTGCCGGAAGCCCGGCGACAGGCCGGTATCGGCCTCGAGCCCGGTATAGACCGCCACGCTCCGGCGCAGCATCTTGGTATAGGTCTCGGAACTGCGCAGCTGGCCGATCAGGGCGGGGGCGTGCCAGGTGACGCCCTCGGTCAGCTTGGTCTGCTCCAGCAGGACCACGTCCTTCTTGCCCATCCGCGCAAGGTGATAGGCCACCGCGCATCCGATCACGCCCCCGCCGACAATCACGATCTCGGCGTCATCAACTTCAGTCGTCATGGCCAGACACTCCTCAGGCTGCCGCGCGCCGGCCCGGAGCCGTGGAGCGCGATTCGGTCACAAAATCCACACATAGGACATTATGGGCAATTAAAACACACATAAATATTATTGATTTTGCGGAATGATTGACTGAAGGTGTTTTTGCGAGGTGCCGTCTCGGCCCGGCTCGCGTCCAGAAATTACAGGAGGGTCTCATGGAGCCAGTGCGGTTCGGTGTCGTGTCCACGTCTTGGATCGGGTGCGACTGGGTCATTCCGGCAATGCAGTCGGTGCCCGAATGCGAGGTGGTGGCGATAAGCTCGCGTGACGCGGCGCGCGCCACGGCGGCGGCTGAGCGGTTGGGAATCCCCAGCGCCCATGGCTCGCTCGAGGCGCTTCTGGACGATCCATCGGTCGAAGCGGTCTACATCCCGACCCCGAACAATTGCCACGTGGCCGAGACCGTGACGGCGGCGCGGGCCGGCAAGCACGTGCTTTGCGAGAAGCCCATCGGGCTCGACGCCGCCGAGGCCGAGCAACTTGTCGACGTGCAGCGTGAGACCGGTGTGACGATGTCGGAGGCCTTCATGGTGCGCTATCATCCGCGCTGGCTGAAGGCGCGCGAGATCCTCCGGAGCGGGCGGATCGGCGATGTGCGCACGATCCACGCCACCTATTCCGTCTACAACCCGAACGACGACGACATCCGCTTCAGGCCCGAACTTGGCGGCGGTGCGCTGGGCGATGTGGGTATCTACCCGATCACCGCTGCGCGCTTCCTGTTCGAGGCCGAACCGCTCGCCGCCTTCGCCCGCATGGAGCGGCCGTCGCCTGACGCCGTCGATTACGCTGTGGCTGGGATGCTGGAGTTCCCCGAGGGCCGGTCGCTTCTGTTCTCGGGCTCCCTGCGGCAGGGCTGGTGTCACTGGATCAACGTGACCGGCACCGACGGCGCGCTGGAGATGCCGATTTCCGTCTGGCCCCAGCCCGACCAGGAGACGATCATCCGAATCCGGGAGCGCGACGACCTGCGCGACGAGGCTGCCGAAGTGCTGCGCTTCCCGCCCGTTAACCAGTACGAGGAGCAGGTGGCGACATTCGCACGCGTCGTCCGCGGCGAGATCGAGAACCCATGGCCCATCGCCAACGCGGTGGCCGGCATGCGCGTGCTCGACGCCGTTCTGCGCTCGGCCGAGAGTGGGTCGCGTTGCGAAATCGTCTCGTGAACGTCGTTAATGTATATTGACTATTGTTATACAAACGGCACAGTGGCGAGTACCAACACAACAGGGAGACTGCCACCATGACCATCAAGTCCGTGCTCCTCGCCTCCGCTCTTGCCGCCGTTGCGGCGGTGCCGGCGCAGGCGCAGTCCTTCTTCCCCGAATGCTTCGCGCCGTGGGACGAGAACACGGCGCAGCTCGATGCTGTCGAGCCGCGTGAGGGGCCCTACCGCATCGCGCTCGTGAACGGGTTTGCCGGCAATGACTGGCGGATCCAGATGATCCAGGCCGCGCGCGCCTACGTGGCCCGGCCCGAGGTCGCCGAGAAAATCGAGGAATTCGTCGCCGTCAGCGTTGGCAACGACGTGGCCGCGCAGATCTCGGCGATCGAGAACTACGTCGCGGCCGGTTTCGATGCGGTCCTGTTCATCGCGGTGAACCCCGAGTCCTTCGACGCTGTGATCCGGAACGCGAACCGGGACGGAACGCTTCTCGTGTCCTTCGACAACATCGTGTTCAACGACGATCACCTCATCATCGACATCGACCACGGCGAATACACGCGCGCCAAGACGCAGGCCGTTCTCGATGAGATGGAAGCCTCCGGCACTGACGCGCCGCTGCTTTGGGTGCGCGGGCTACTGGGCAACGCGACCGAAAGCATGATGCACGACGGGTTCCTCGAGGCCATCGAGGGCAGCGGCGTGGAGTATGTCGAGGTGGTCGGAAACTGGGACACCGGCGTAGTGCAGCGGGTGACCGCGGACGCAATCGCGGCCCATGGCGAGTTTGGCGGCGCCGTGGTGCAATACGGCACGATGGGCGCCGCGCAGGCCATGCTCGACACCGAACATCCGCCCATCCCGGTCGGCTCGGACACGGTGAACGGCTCGATCCAGATCCTCGCTGAGAATGGCTTCAGTGGGACGTCCATCGGTTCCTCCCCGTCAATCTCGGCCGTGGCCATCGCCGGTGCGATTGCCGCGCTTGAGGGCGAGGAGGTGCCGCAGCGCGTGGGTCTACCGGCACCCTTCGCGCCGTCGTCGAGCTGGAACGACGGGGAGGCCTACTTCTCCGATCTCCCCGCGGGCTTCGACACCGCGCTCGGCTTCGCGCCATGCAACATCATGTTCACGCCTGAAGAGCTCCGCAGCCAGGAGCCATGATACCGAACCGGGCCGCACGCGTGCTTGCCTCGCGTGCGGCCTCATTGCGTGAGGAGGGGAGAATGAAGGACATGGCCGCGGTCACGGCGGACCGGCTCGGGCTGCACGGCGTCGGCAAGTCCTATGGTGCGACGGTCGCCCTGACCGACATAGACCTCACGCTGCCCTCGGGTACCATCCACGCCATCCTCGGCGAGAACGGGGCGGGAAAGAGCACGCTCGTCAAGATCCTGAGCGGTCTCGTGCCCCCCGACCAGGGGGAGGTCGCGATCGACGGCGTCACGGTCGGCATCGCCAGCGCGGCGGACGCCCTACGCCTCGGGGTCGCGACCGTTTTCCAGGAGCTTTCGCTCATTCCCGATCTCTCGGTGGCCGAGAACATCATGATGGGCGCTGCGCCGCGGAACAGCTTCGGCCTGATCGACCGGCGCGGCGAGGCGCGGCAGGCGCGGGCCTGGCTCGACCGCCTCGGGCTGCGCGACATCGATCCGGCGGAGCGCGTCCTCGCCCTGTCGCTGGCGCAGCGCCAGCTTTTGGAGGTCGCCAAGGCGCTCGCCACCCGGCCCAAGGTGCTGATCCTCGACGAGGCCACCTCGGCGCTCGGGAGCGAGCAGGTCGCGACGCTCTTCGCGCTCTTGCGGGAGTTGCGGGCGGAGGGTGCCTCCATCCTCTTCATCTCTCACCGCATGCACGAGATCGACCAGATCGCCGACGCCTGCACCGTCCTGCGCGACGGCCGCCACGTGGAGACCTTCGCCGCCGGCAGCCGAAGCCATCACGAGATCTGCAGCCTGCTGGCCGGGCGCGACCTGGCGCAGGTCTTCCCGCCGAAGCGCGCGGGCCGCACCGGCGAGAAGGTTATGTCGGTCCGCGACCTCGCCTGCGCGCCGCGCGTGCGCGACGTTACCTTCGACCTGCACCGGGGCGAGATCCTCGGCATCGGCGGGCTCGAGGGGCAGGGACAGCACGACCTGATGCTGGCGCTTTACGGCGTCATCCGGCGCGCGGGCGGCAGCATCGCGCTGGGCGACGGGCCGGCGCGGATCCAGGCGCCGAGCGATGCGGTGAACGCCGCTCACCGCGTGGCGCTCCTTCCTGAGGACCGCAAGGTCGACGGGCTGCTCCTGTCCGAGCCCGTGTCGCGCAACATCGTCCTCAGTGTGATGCAGAAGCTCACGCGCTTCGGTATCCGCCAGGCATCGGTGGAGCGGGACCTGTCGGCGCGCATGATCGAGCGGCTGCGGATCAAGGTGGTCGAGGGCGGCGAGATGCTGGTCGGCAAGCTCTCGGGCGGCAACCAGCAGAAGGTGCTGCTGGCACGCCTCTTGGCGCTCGAGCCGTCGATCCTGCTTCTCGTGGACCCAACGCGCGGCATCGATGTGGGCACCAAGCAGGAGATCTACGCGCTCATTCGGGAGCTGGCCGAGGCGGGGGCATCCATCGTCTTTCTCAGCTCGGATTACGAGGAACTGGTGGGCCTCTGCGATCGGGTGCTCGTGGTCTATGGTGGTGAAGTCGCGGCGGAACTCGAAGGCGAGGAGATCACCGACCAGCGGATCATCCAGGCTGCCATGAACATCGGTACGGAAGGGGCGCGGGCGTCATGAAGGTCTTCACGTCGCGGCATGGGCGGCTTCTGTTCGGGATCCTTATCCTGCTGGTGATGCTGGCCATCTACTTCTCGGTCCATCCGCGGGGCGTGTCGATCCGGGTGGTGGAGTCGCTGTCGAATGCCGGCGCGAGCCTCGCCTTCGCCGCCGTCGCGCAGACCTTCCCGGTCCTAACGGGTGGGCTCGATCTGTCCATCGGTGGCATGATCGCGCTGACCAACAGCCTCGCTTCGGTCGTGCTCACCGGATCGCCGCTGCAAATCGCGTTCGGCTTCGTGCTTGTGATCGCGACGGGGTGTCTCTGCGGCCTCGTCAACGGCACCCTGATCGTCTACGGCCGGTTGCAGCCGGTCATCGCCACGCTCGCCACGGGGGCAATCTTCAGCGGCCTCGCGCTGATCGTGCGGCCGCGGCCCGGGGGGGACATCCCGATCGAACTGGGCGATGTCTTCGTCACTTCCGCCTTCGACGTGCTGCCCATGGCGCTCGTCGTGCTGGCGGTCACCTGCGGTGCGGTCTGGTACCCGCTGACGCGCTCGCGCCTGGGCCGCGGCATCTTCGCGGCGGGCTCCGCGCCCGAGGCAGGGCGGATGTCGGGCCTGAACGTTGACCGCTCGATCATCGCGGCCTATGTGCTGTCGGGACTTTTCGCCTCCTTCGCGGGGCTTTTCCTGGGCTTCCAGACGCTCGCCGGCGACGCGACCATCGGCGTGCCCTACACGATCAACTCCATCGCCGCGGTCGTCATCGGCGGCGTCGCGCTGCGCGGCGGGGCGGGGCACATCCTGTCGGCCATCGTCGGCGCCTACACGCTTCGCTCGATCAACTCCATCCTGCTCTTCTCGGGCGCGCCGCCGCTGGCGCAACCCTTCTTCGAGGGCGTCATCCTCGTCGTCGCTGTCGTATTCGCCTCGCTCGGACTCATGCGACAACCTAACAGGCTGGAGGCGCTCCGATGACGGCAAGTCTTGATACCACGCGAACCCCGCGTAGGATCCAGCCGCACCTCGGCGCCGAGGCCCGCCCCGTGATCATCGTCTTCGGCGCGCTTGCGGCGATGGTGCTTCTGAACCTCGTCCTCTTCCCCGAGCGCATGGGTGTCGACTACGTGATGCAGCAGCTGCGCATCGCGGCCTTCCTCGGCATCCTCTCGGCCGGCGCGATGTTCGTGCTCCTGACGGGCCATATCGACCTTTCGGTGCCCTGGACGCTGACCGCCGCCGCAATGGTGGGCGCGGGCGTGCACGCGGCCTTCGAAGGCACGCCGATGGCCGCCCTCGCCATCCCGGCCGCGCTTTTCACCGGGCTTCTCGCGGGACTCTGGAACGGGATAGGCGTGGCCTACCTGCGGGCGCCGTCGATGGTCTGGACCATGGGGCTGAACGCGCTGCTCCTCGGGCTCGCGGTGTTCTATTCGGGCGGCTACAACCCGCAGACAGCCGCCTCGCCGCTCATGCGCGAGATGGCAGTGGCGCGCCTGCCCGGCGGCTTCCCCGTCGCCACGGCGATCTGGATCGCGGTCTCGGTGCTGGCCGTCGTCATCCTCTACCGCACGCCGCTCGGGGCATGGATCTACGCGCTGGGGCGGAACGAGCGGGTGGTCTACCTCGCCGGCATCCGCAACCGGGCCGTAATCGTCTTTGTCTTCGTCTGGGCGGGCCTCTGTTCGGCGCTTGCGGGGGTGATGCTCGCCGGCTTCTCGGGTCAGGCCTACCAGGCGATGGGCGACACCTACCTGTTGCCGACGATTGCGGCGGTGGTCCTTGGTGGCACGCGAGTCACGGGGGGCAGCGGGCGCTACAGCGGGACCGTGGGCGGCGTCCTCGTCCTCGTGCTTCTGGGCAGCATGCTGTCGCTCGTCCAGGCGCCCGAGGCCTTCCGGCAGATCGCCTACGGGCTCGTGATCCTGACCATGCTGCTCGTGGCGCGAGAGGGACGCTCGACATGAAGGGAGAGACCATGATGGAGACGGAACTGGCGTCGGCCACAGACGAGGCGCGCGTGGCCGCGGCCGTGCGGGAAGCGACGGGCGAGCTCCTCTCGGACAGCCAGATCGCGATCACCCGCATGACGAGCAACACCAACCGGGTCTACCTCGCCGAGGCGGGGGGACATGGCCTCGTCGTCCGGCTGTCGGGCAAGGGGACCGACGAGTTCCTCGCCCGGGACGCAGAGCTTCACAACGCCCGCGTCGCGGCGGAGGCCGGCGTGTCGGCCGAGGTGGTCCTGGCCGACATCGACCGCGGCCTGATGGTGACACGGCGGATCCCCGAAGTGGTGACGATGACGCCCGCGCTCTTCAGGTCGCGGCCCGGCGCGCCCGCCCGCGCGGCGCGCGTGCTGCGGCGGATGCACGACTGGCCCGCGCCCTTCCAGGGCCGCTTCGACCTGTGGGAAAACCTCGACCGCTACGGCGAGATCGTTCGCCGCGAGGGCTGGGGCGTCCCCGAGGGCTACGACCGCCTGATCGCGGGCGCCCGCGCGGCGCAGGCGGCGCTCGACGTTCAGGGCACGTTGGACCGGCCCTGCCATTGCGACCCGGTGCCCGAGAATTTCCTCGACGACGGGACGCGCATGTGGCTGGTCGACTGGGAATATGCCGGCACGAACGACCCGTTCTGGGATCTCGGGCAGGTCTCGATGGAGGGCGATTTCGACCCCGAACAGGATCGAGAGATGCTGACGGCGTGGCTGGGGCACGAACCAGGGGCCCAGCATGTGGGGCGGCTCCATGTCTACAAGGCGTTCTGCAACACGCTCTGGACGCTCTGGGGGCTGATCCAGGCGATCAACCGCAACCCGGTGATGGATTTCGACGCCTGGGCGCGGGAGCGCTGCGCGCAGGCGATGAGCGAGATGGACGCCCCCGACTGGCCGACGCATCTCGAGATGATCGCCGATCGTCCCCACGGGCTGGGAGCGCGCGTGCAATGACCACCTGTCCCGACGACGTCCTCGCGCTCGCGGCCGAGCTGGCGGAGATCGGCCGCGAGGTGACGCTCTCGCATTTTCGGCAGGACGTGGCCGTCGAGAGCAAGGACGACGCGAGCCCCGTGACCATCGCCGACCGCCGGAGCGAGGAGTTGATGCGCGAACGGATCGCGCGGCAGTTCCCCGACCACGGCGTCGTCGGCGAGGAATACGGGCCGTCGAACCCGGGCGCCTCGCATCAATGGGTGATCGACCCGGTCGACGGCACCAACCGCTTCGCCAGCGGGCATCCGCAATTCGGCTGTCTCATCGCGCTCCTGCGGGACAACCGGCCCATCCTGGGGATTATCGACATGCCCGCGCTCGATGAGCGCTGGACTGGTGCCTTGGGCCATCCCACGACGTTCGCGCGCCATGGCGAGCGCAGCACGGTCCGCGCGCGGCCCTGCGACGGGCTGGCCTCCGCATCGCTCTTCTTCGGGTCGGGCAACATGGTGCGGCCCGAATTCCGCACGGCGCTCGACGCGCTCCGCACACGCGCGCGCTTCGCGCTCTATGACGGCGACTGCTATGCCTACGGCCTCGTGGCGAACGGCACCGCTGACGTGGTCGCGGACTCCAACATGGGCGTCTACGACTACCTGCCGCTTGTCGCGGTGCTCGAGGGCGCGGGCGCGGTCATCACCGATTGGGACGGCGCGGCACTGGGCCTGCAATCCGGAGGCGAAGCGCTCGCCGCCGGGGACAGGGGGGTGCACGGCGCTGCGCTCGAGTTATTGCAACAGGCAAGGGAGATGCAGAAATGAACTTGGCCGCCGATGTCGAAATTCTGAAGAACGCCCAATGGCTGAGCCCGCCGCCGAGCGGCTCTCTCGATGACAAGGGCCTTGTGTTCTCCACTGCCGAGCGCACAGACTTCTGGCAGGTGACGGAGTTCGGCTATCGCCGCGACGACGGCCATTTCCTGCATGTGCCAGCCACAGGCGATTTCACCGCCGTGACCTCCTTCGAGGCGAGCTACGACACGCTCTACGATCAGGCTGGCCTGATGCTGCGGCAGGACGAGGGCACCTGGCTCAAGGCCGGGATCGAGTATGCCGACGATCGCACGAACCGCTCCGTCGTGGTGACGCGCACGCGCTCGGACTGGTCGGTGGTGCCGTCGCCGGGTCTGACCGGGCCCCAGCATTTCGCGCTGACGCGCAAGGGCGGGGCCGTCATGGTCTTCGCCTGGGCCGGGTCAGGATGGGAGCTTCTGCGCCTTGCCGACTACCCCGAGGGCGGCACGCAGATGATCGGCGTCATGGCCTGCTCGCCCGAAGGCGGCGGCTTCCGGCCGCGCTTCACGCGGTTCACGCTGGGGCCGGCCACCGACACGCCGCCGGCGATCGACTGATGCGGCTCGATCGTGCGATCACCGTGGTCGGCGCCCATGCCGAGGGCGAGGTCGGCCGCGTCATCACCGGGGGGGTCGTGGCGCCCGCGGCCGCCAGCATGTTCGAACGCATGCAGAATATCGAGCGCGACATGCCCTGGCTGCGGGACATGTTGCTGTTCGACCCGCGGGGCAGCGTGAACGCGGCCGTGAACCTGATCACGCCGCCAATAGACCCGGCCGCGGATATCGGCATGATCGTGATGGAGTCCGACTTCTTCGTGCCCATGTCGGGCTCCAACTTGATCTGCACGGTCACGGTGGCGCTAGAGACGGGGATCGTGCCCATGAAGGGCGCGGCGACGCCGGTCGTGGTCGACACGCCCGCGGGCCTCGTGGACGTCGTGGCGGACTGCTCTGGCGGGGTCTGCCGCAGCGTGACCTTCCGCAACGTGCCGTCCTTCGTCATGCACCGCGACGCGCAGCTCCAGGTGCCGGGCCTAGGCACGCTTCGCGTCGACGTGGCCTATGGCGGCATGATCTACGTGCTCGTGGACGTGGCCGATCTGCCGGTGACACTGGAGCGCGCCGATGCGCGGCGGCTGGTGGAGATCGGCGAGCAAATCAAGGCGGCCGCGGCCTCCGGCCTGAACTCCGTACACCCCGGAAATCCCGAGATCCACACCGTCAACCAGACCGAGTTCACCGGCCCGCTCGACCGCGTGGACGGCGTGCCCACCTCCAAGAACGCGGTTGTCGTCTCCCCCGGCCGGCTCGACCGTTGTCCCTGCGGCACGGGCACCTCGGCGCGGATGGCGCTTTTGCATGCGCGGGGGGAGCTTAGCGTGAACGAGCGCTTCGTGCACACCTCCATCCTCGACACGCGCTTTGACTGTCGCATCGTCGGGACGGCGAGCGTGGGCGGCGTGCCCGCGGTCGTGCCCGAGATCACCGGCCGCGCCTGGATCACCGGGATCGGCCAGTACGGCGTCGATCCGGACGATCCGTTTCCGCGCGGCTACCGACTTGCCGATACCTGGTTTCGCTGAAGGAAGATTATGACCGAACAACACCTGAATTTCGTCGGAGGCCGGGACATCGGCGCCGACTTCACGCCCAACCTCAACCCCTCGGACCTGTCTGACGTCATCGGCGAATACGCCTCCGGCACGGCCGAGGACGTCTCCGCCGCCGTCGACGCGGCGCGAGCGGCCTTCCCCGCGTGGTCGCGCTCGGGCATCGCCGAGCGGCACGGCATCCTGCGCCGCGCGGCGGACGAGATCCTCGCCCGAAAGGAAGACCTCGGCCGCCTGCTGGCGCGCGAGGAGGGCAAGACGCTGGCGGAGGGGATCGGCGAAGTCGCGCGCGCGGGCCAGATCTTCGACTTTTTCGCCGGCGAATGCCTGCGCCTCAGCGGCGAGACCGTGCCGAGCGTGCGGCCGGGCATCCGGATCGACGTCACCCGCGAGCCCTTGGGGGTCATCGGCCTGATCACGCCCTGGAACTTCCCCATCGCGATACCCGCCTGGAAGCTCGCGCCCGCACTCGCCTATGGCAACACCGTTGTGCTGAAGCCCGCCGACCTCGTGCCGGGCTGCGTCTGGGAGCTTGTCCAGATATTGCGCCGCGCGGGTGCGCCCGATGGCGTCGTGAACCTCGTGATGGGGCGCGGCTCGGTCGTCGGGCAGGCAATGCTCGACCATCCCGGCCTCGACGCGATCAGCTTCACCGGCTCGGTTGAGACCGGGCGGCGCGTGGCGCTGTCGAGTGCGGAGAAGGGCCGGAAATACCAGCTCGAGATGGGGGGCAAGAACCCACTCGTGGTGCTCGACGACGCCGATCTCGACACCGCGGTTTCCTGCGCGCTGAACGGCGCCTTCTACTCGACCGGGCAGCGCTGCACCGCCTCGTCGCGGCTGATCGTGACGGACGGCATCCACGACCGCTTCGTCGCGGCGCTGCGCGAGGCGATGGCGGGCGCGACGGTGGGCCATGCGCTCGATTCTGCGACGGTGATCGGGCCGGTGGCGAGCGCGCCGCAGCTCGAGCAGGACATTGATTATGTGCGGATCGGCGAGGCCGAGGGCGCCGATCTCGTCTTTGGCGGCCAGCGGCTGAACGGCGAGACCGAGGGGTTCTTCCTGTCGCCCGCGCTGTTCACCGGCTGCACGAGCGAGATGCGGATCGCGCGCGAGGAGATCTTCGGCCCACTCGCCGCCGTTCTGCGCGCCCGCGACTACGATGAGGCTCTGGCCATGGCCAACGACACAGATTTCGGGCTCACCGCCGGGATCTGCACGACGTCGCTGGTGCATGCCGAGCATTTCAAGCGCAATGCAGAGGCCGGGATGGTCATGGTGAACCTACCCACGGCGGGCGTGGACTTCCACGTGCCCTTCGGTGGGCGGAAGGGCTCGAGCTTCGGTCCAAGGGAACAGGGACGTTACGCGGCCGAGTTCTTCACCACCGTGAAGACTGCTTACGTGCTGCCCTGATCACGAAGGGTCTGGACCGCAGGTCGAAAACAAGATTGTATATTGTCTGAAAATATAACGTGACTCGGAGAGGAGAACGAAATGGCTGACTGGAGCGGAGTATTTCCCGCCGTGACCACCAAGCTCACAGGGACCGGCGCCCTCGACCTCGAGGCCACGGCCGCCTCGATCGAACGGCTGATCGACAATGGCGTCTCGGGCGTGATCGTCCTGCCGATGCTGGGCGAGAACGCCTGCATGAGCATCGAGGAGAAGGCCGAGGTGATCCGCACAGCGAAGAAAGCCGTCAAGGGCCGTGTGCCGCTTCTGTCGGGGCTGGCCGAGATCACCACCGAGGCCGCTGTCGAGCGCTCGCGCCAGTTCCACGACCTGGGTATCGACGGGATGATGGTCTTCCCCAGCATCGGCTACAAGACCGACCCGCGCGAGACCGAGGCCTGGTATCGTGCCATTGGCGGCGCGAGCCCTCTGCCCATCATGATCTACAACAACCCCATCGCCTATGGCGTCGACGTGACCCCCGACATCCTGCAGGCGCTGGCCGATGTGCCGACCATCGTCGCCGTGAAGGAGGAGACGGGCGACGTTCGCCGCGTGACCGACATGTACGTGGCCTGCGGCGATCGTTACCGGATCTTCTGCGGCGTCGACGACCAGATCGTCGAGAGCGTCGCGCTGGGTTCCATCGGCTGGGTCTCGGGCATGACCAATGCCTGGCCCGCGGAATGCGTGGAACTCTTCAACCTCTCCATCGCGGGCCGGTTCGCCGAGGCGCGTGAAATATACCGCATCATGACGCCCGCCTTCCACCTCGACACCCATGTGAAGCTGGTGCAATACATAAAGATGGCCGAAAACGTCGTCTACGGCGCGCCGGAATGGTGCCGCGCGCCGCGCCTGCCGCTCGACGGCGACGAACGCAAGCGCGTCGTGAGTATTCTCGAAAAAACGGTAAAGGACCTTGCCGCGCACTACGCGTCGCGCGCGGCGTGAAAGGGAATTCAATGACCCGAGCAAAAGACGATTATGACTACGTGATCGTAGGCTCCGGTGCGGCTGGATCGGTCGTGGCGGCGCGCCTTTCGGAGATGTCCGGGGCGCGCATCCTCGTGCTCGAGGCCGGCCCCTCGGACATGAGCGTCTATGTCCGGATGCCGGCTGCGATGTCCTATCCCCTGTCCGACCAACGCCGGATCTGGGCCATGGAGACGGGCCCCGAGCCCGGGCTCGGCGACCGGACGATGGACCACGTACGGGGTAGGATGCTGGGCGGCTCGGGCTCGCTCAACGGGATGGTCTACGTGCGCGGCAACCCGCGCGACTTCGACGCCTGGGCGGAGGCGGGTCTCGAGGGCTGGGGTTATGCCGATTGCTTGCCCTATTTCAAGCGGCTTGAAAGCTACGACCATGGCGAGGACCGCTATCGCGGCCGCTCCGGGCCGATCAAGGTGACGCGGATGCCAGTGGGCCTACCCGTCTACGACGCAATGCTCGAGGCCGGGCAGCAGTCGGGCCATGCGCTGAACGACGACTACAACGGCTACCGGCAGGAGGGCGTGCACGTCTACCAGGCCAATATCGACCGCGGCATCCGCGCCAGCGGCGGGCGGCAGTATCTCCGCCCCGCGGTCAAGGCCGGCAAGGTAGAGCTGCGGCTGGGCGCGCTGGTCACGCGGGTGCTGACGGAAGGCAACCGCGCCGTAGGGGTCGAGGTCCTCAAGGACGGCAGCCGCAACAAGATCATGGCTGCCAAGGAGGTCATTCTGTGCGGCGGCGCCTTCAACTCGCCGCATCTCCTGATGCTCTCGGGTATCGGCCCGCGGGAAGAGCTCGCGCGGCACGACATCGCCTGCGTGCAGGACCTGCCCGGCGTCGGCAAGGGGCTGGCCGATCACCCCGCCGTCTCGGTCGCCTATCACGCGCGGCGCCCTGGCATGTCGCCCGGTGTCGGTCTTGGCCTGCTCGGAATGGCGCGGGTCGGCGCGCAGTGGCTGTTTCTGCGCAGCGGGCTCGGCGCGCGCAATCTGTGGGAGACCGGCACTTTCTTCCGGAGCTCCGACGACGTGGATTACGCCAACATCCAGCACGAATTCCTGCCGCTTCTGGGGGAGTTCGCCCATGGCGAGGTGACGGTCGAGGACGGGTTCCAATACCAGGTCTGCCTGATGCGGCCGCGGAGCAAGGGCGAAGTGACGCTCGCCTCCTCCGATCCCCGCACGTTGCCGAAGATCGTCACGAACTTCCTCACCGATCCGCTCGACCGGCGCGACCTCGCCGACGCGGTGCGCCATACCGACGAGATCTGCCAGCAGAAGGCCTGGGACGCGTATCGCGGCGAGGCGGTCGAGCCGGGGCTGCGGACCATGCCCGAGGACGACCTGATGCGCTGGCTCGAGGCGCGCGTCGGCACCCAGTATCACCCCTGCGCCACATGCCGGATGGGGTTGGACGACATGTCGGTGACGGACGGGTCGGGCCGCGTCAACGGGATGGAGGGGTTGCGCATCGCAGACGCCTCGGTGATGCCGACGATCACCAGTGGCAACCTGCAATGCCCCGTCGTCATGGTGGCCGAGAAGCTGTCGGACGCGATCAAGGGCGTCCCGTCGCTTGCGCCGGAGCGTGTCCCGTATGCCGGCGCCGACACACCCGATACCGAGGTGGCGTGAAAGCTGTTGCTCTTTGTCTGACGATCTGCAAGAGACCAGTCGTCGCCCTGAAGGAAATCGAAAGACGCCCGTAATCATGACGTTGCAGCGGCCGACCATCACGAGCATGGTGGCGGAAAACATTGCCAACCGTATAATTTCAGGTGAGCTGAAGGGCGGCGAGCAACTGCGCCAAGAGGCCATTGCCAAGGAATTGGGCGTCAGCCGGGTGCCCGTGCGCGAGGCGCTTCTGCAGCTCGAGGCGGAGGGTCTGGTGACCATCCAGACCCATCGCGGCGCGATCGTGTCTAAGCTGTCGCGCGAGGACGCGGTGGACATCCTGGAGACGCGCGAGGCGCTGGAGCTTCTGCTTCTTCAGAAGGCGATCGATATCGCGACCGTCGCCGATCGCGAACGCGTCGCTCAGGCCATGGCCGCCTATGACCGCGCCATCGAG
>Ga0102938_10001462_pt1 | contig 17828 bp, 18 predicted proteins | sample SalPonR2_B_D2_MG_FD_84516 | JGI IMG/M metagenome (GOLD analysis project Ga0102938, IMG submission 84516) | Salt pond soil microbial communities from South San Francisco under conditions of wetland restoration - Salt Pond MetaG R2_B_D2_MG | ecosystem: Environmental > Aquatic > Marine >...
CACGCCGGATATACTGTTGATGCTCGCGGAAGAGGTGCTGGTATTCGACAACCTGGCGGGCACCTTGCGCCTGGTGGTCAATGCCGACCCGGCGGCGCCCGCTGCACTGGCTGCCGCCGAGGCGCGTCTGGATGAACTGGTGGAGCGCCTGCGCCAGCCTGTGCCGCCGCTGCCCGAGGTGGCACTGGATGCGGCCGATTCGTCGGCGCTGGAGGACTCGGCAGAGTCGGATTTCTCCCAGTCGATGTACGAGGCGGCGGTTGAGCGTGTGAAGGAGTACGTGCTGGCCGGCGATGTCATGCAGGTGGTGCCCTCGCAGCGCATGAGTATTCCCTTCGATGCACCACCGCTGAATCTGTACCGCGCGTTGCGTAACCTCAACCCTTCGCCCTACATGTATTTTCTCGATCTCGAGGATTTTCACATCGTGGGCTCGTCGCCGGAAATCCTGGCGCGGCTCGAGGCCGGGGTGGTCACGGTGCGCCCTATAGCGGGCACGCGTCGGCGCGGACGTACCGACGAGGAAGATCGTGCGCTGGAGGAGGAACTGCTCGCCGACCCCAAGGAGCTCGCAGAGCACCTGATGCTCATCGACCTGGGGCGCAATGATGTCGGGCGCATAGCACACACCGGCTCGGTGGAGCTGACCGATAAAATGGTCGTGGAACGTTATTCCCACGTTATGCATATCGTGTCCAACGTGACCGGCGATATTCAACCGGATCGAACCGCTATCGATGTGCTGCGGGCGACGCTGCCCGCCGGCACGCTCAGTGGTGCGCCCAAAATTCGCGCCATGGAGATCATCGACGAACTGGAGCCAGTGAAACGCGGTGTATACGGCGGTGCGGTGGGTTACATCTCCTGGGCGGGCGACATGGATACCGCCATTGCCATCCGCACTGCCGTGATCAAGGACGGCCGCCTCTACGTGCAGGCGGGCGGCGGCGTTGTCGCCGATTCCGTGCCGCGGCTGGAGTGGAAAGAGACGCACAACAAGGCACGCGCAATGTTTCGCGCCGCATCAATGGTGCTGGCCGGTGGAGATTGAAGTGGACGCGGGAGCGAACGCATGCTGTTGATGATCGACAACTACGATTCCTTCACTTACAACGTGGTGCAGTATCTCGGTGAGCTGGGTGCCGAGGTCAAGGTAGTGCGTAACGACGAGATTGCGGTTGAGGAAATCGAGGCGCTGCGGCCGGAGCACATTGTTATCTCGCCCGGCCCTTGCACGCCGAATGAGGCGGGAATCTCCATGCAGGTGGTTCTGCAGTTTGGTGGCAGGGTGCCGTTGCTGGGTATCTGCCTGGGTCATCAAAGTATCGGGCAGGTGTTTGGCGGCCGGGTGGTACGCGCCCGACAGGTGATGCATGGCAAGACCTCGCGGATTCATCATGCGGGTGCCGGCGTGTTCAAGGGCCTGAGCCAGCCCTTCGAGGCGACCCGCTACCACAGTCTGGTGGTAGAAAAAGAGACGCTGCCTGCGTGCCTTGAAATCACCGCCTGGACCTGTACGGAAGATGGTGAGGTGGATGAGATAATGGGTCTGCGCCACCGCGAACTGGCAATACAGGGGGTTCAGTTTCACCCCGAATCCATTCTTAGCGCGCACGGGCATGATCTGTTGCGCAATTTTCTGCAACAGTAGGGAGTGCCGATGGTCCTGCAGCAAGCACTGGCGAAGATCGTGGAAGGCAGTAGCCTCACGCGTGAAGAAATGGCCGAAGTCATGCACCTGATCATGTCGGGCAAAGCGTCCGATGCACAGATCGGCGGCCTGTTGGTTGGCCTGCGCATGAAGGGCGAGAGTGTCGACGAGGTGGTTGGCGCCGCCGGCGTGATGCGTGAGTTGGTGACTCCTGTGCATGTCGAGGGAAAACACCTGGTGGACCTGGTGGGTACCGGGGGAGACGGTGCGAACCTGTTCAACGTATCCACGGGCTCTGCATTTGTTGCGGCAGCCGCCGGCGCGCAGGTGGCGAAACACGGTAATCGCGGCGTATCGAGCGCCAGCGGAAGCTCCGACGTGCTCGAGGCTCTCGGCATGCCGCTGGACCTCTCCCCCGAGCAGGTTGCCCGCGCCATCGAGTCCGTGGGGGTCGGTTTCATGTTCGCACCCGCGCATCACAGCGCAATGCGCTTCGCTATAGGTCCGCGCAAGGAACTCGGGATGCGCACCATGTTCAATGTTCTCGGTCCGCTAACCAACCCGGCTGACGTAAAACGGCAGGTTATTGGCGTGTTCGATGTCGGTATGTGTCGTCCTGTCGCCGAGGTACTCAAAGCGCTGGGAGCAGAGCACGCGATGGTCGTGCATTCGAGGGACGGCCTGGACGAGATATCCATTGGTGACGGCACTCACGTCACAGAGTTGCGGCAGGGTAACATCGACGACTACGAAATCAGCCCGGAGGAGTTTTCCATACAGCGGCGCAGCCTGGACGGGCTCACCGTGGACGGTGCGGCAGCGTCCGCGGAGGTGATTCTCGCGGCGCTCAGGAACGAAAGTAGCGAAGTGGCCAGTAAGGCGGCCGACATGCTGGCGCTGAATGGCGGTGCAACCATTTACATCAGTGGGGTAGCTCCCACCTTTGCCGACGGCGTCGCCATGGCTGAAGACGTGCTGGCGAGTGGCCAGGCGGCAGAGAAACTGAAAGCGTTTATCGACTTCACGCAGCTCATGCGTGGTGAGGCCTGAGCCGGTGGCCGGCCAGACGCCGACAATACTGCGCCGCATACTCGCGCGCAAAGCCGAGGAGGTGGCCGAGCGGCGGGGCCGTGAATCGCTCGCGGTACTGGAGGAACGCATTTCCGGGCAGGGTGCAACGCGCGGATTCGTAGAGGCCCTGCAGCGCAAGGTGGCGGCGGGCGATCCCGCGGTGATCGCCGAGATAAAAAAGGCCTCGCCCAGCAAGGGGGTGATCCGCGAGGACTTCGACCCGGCGCAGATTGCCAGCAGCTACAGTCATGGCGGTGCCGCCTGCTTGTCGGTGCTCACCGACGTGGATTTCTTCCAGGGTGCGGATGAGTATCTGCACGCGGCGCGCAGCGCCTGCACGCTACCGGTATTGCGCAAGGACTTTACGCTGGACCCCTACCAGGTTGTAGAGGCCAGGGCCCTCGGCGCGGACGCCGTGCTGCTGATTGTCGCGGCGCTGGATGATGCGCAATTGCGTGAACTTGCCGCAACCGCGCGGGAGACCGGTCTGGATGTGCTGGTGGAGGTGCATGACCGCGCCGAACTGGAGCGCGCGCTGGAACTTGAGCCGGCAGTGATCGGCATCAACAACCGGGACTTGCACAGTTTTGATACGCGCCTGGAAACCACCCTCGATCTATTGCCGTTTGTACCCGATGCTGCGCTGGTCGTGACCGAAAGCGGTATTCACGCCACCGCGGACGTCGAGCTGATGCGCGACGCCGGGGTGCATGCATTCCTGGTGGGCGAAGCGTTCATGCGCGCGCCGGAGCCGGGCGAAAGGCTTCGGGCGCTGTTTTTCTAGCGCGTATCGGCGCGCTCGCGCCGGGTTGCCTCAACGCGTGCCATAGACGACCATGGTTTTTCCGGAAACGGATACCAGCCCGTCATTCTCCAGGTTCTTCAGCACGCGACCGGCCATTTCGCGGGAGCAGCCCACGATTTTTCCGAGCTCCTGACGCGTTACCTTGATCTGCATACCTTCCGGATGGGTCATGGCATCGGGCTGCTTGCACAGGTCCAGCAGCGTGTGGGCGATGCGACCGGAAACATCGACAAACGCCAGGTCGGTCAGTTTGCGGGTGGTCTGCCGCAGGCGCGCGCCAAGCTGCCGGGATACCGCGTACAGGATATCGGGGAATTGCCCGCGAATCTGGTGGAAACGGTCGTAGGAAATCTCGGCAACTTCACACTGGCTCTTGGCTACGACCATGGCGCTGCGCGCTGGCGGTTCGTCATCAAACAGCCCCATTTCTCCTACAAAATCCCCCGTGTTCAGGTAGGCAATCACCAGCATATGGCCAGGGTCGGCCTCGTCTTCGACCTGCACGGACACCGAGCCATCCAGGATGAGGTAGAGTGATTCGCTGGCTTCACCCTGTCTGAGGATGGGTGTCTTTGCTTTGTAATCCTTGCGCTGACAGTGGCGCAGAAAGTTCTCGACATTGGGCAATGATTGAACGAGCTGTGGCTTAAGCAAGGGCTGGCACTCCATATAGGTATTGTTTTGTTGCGCAAAATTCTAACCCGATCACACTTTGAGAAAAATGTAACTTGTTGTGCTAATCTTCTGCGCCTTTTGGCGCGCAGTGAGTGGAGGGTGTCATGCAAGCAACAGTCAAGTGGTCGGACGGTGCCATGTTCATCGGTGAGAGCGGCAGTGGCCACTCGGTGGTGATGGATGGCCCGGCCGATCTCGGCGGACGCAATCTCGGGCCGCGGCCGATGGAAATGCTGTTGCTGGGAACCGGTGGCTGCGCAGCCTACGATGTGCTCAGCATGTTGAAGAAAGCGCGCCAGCGGGTGGTGGATTGCCGTGTGGAGGTGACCGCCGAGCGCGCCGATGCCGTACCCGCCGTGTTTACCCGCATCCATCTGCATTTTGTCGTCACGGGTCATGCGTTGAAAGACAGCCAGGTAAAACGCGCGGTTGAGCTGTCGGCCGAGAAGTACTGCTCCGCCTCCATCATGTTCGGGGCTGCCGGTGTTGAAATGGCACACAGTTACGCTATCGCGGAGTTTGAGGGCTCCAGGATGTAATGGCTATGTCGCCAGACAATCAGTAGCAGTCGCCAGGCAATCAGTAGCACAGAGGTGTTTCAGGGGCGCCCGCCTGGAGCGAGTCACGTCAGCCTAGATGCGATAGCTGGTGTGTGTCATCAACGTGGCGAGGGCGCTCATGGCATCCTTGACCGGCCGCGGAAAGCGGGTACCACCGGCCGCCAGGGCGTTGTCACCATGGCGCTGTTCGTCTTCCAGCATCTGTTGCAGGATGAGGCGCGATTTCCGGTCGTCATCGGGCAATTGTTCAAGGTGATCGCGCAGGTGCGAGCAGACGCGTTCTTCAGTGGCGGCCACGAAGCCAAGGCTCACGCTATCGCTCACTGCACCGGCAATGGCCCCCATGGCGAATGACAGGCCGTACCAGGCCGGATTCAGATAGCTGGGCTGGCTGTTCAACTCCCGCAGACGCTCCTCGCACCAGACGAGGTGATCCACTTCTTCCCGTGCGGCATGTTGCATCTCTTCGCGCACTTCTTCGAGGCGCGCTGTCATCGCCTGGCCCTGGTACAGCGCCTGCGCACAGACTTCACCGGTATGATTCACCCGCATCAGGCCCGCAACGTGACGGCGTTGTGCGTCTGATAGCGCTGTATCCTGATGGCCTTGCGCCGGTGAGGGTCGCTCCGCGCGATTGCCGCTGCTGGATACCGTGCGCAGCAGTGCATCGGCTTCCACGATCAGTTGGTCGACAAATGACAGTTGTCGTTCACGCATGGTTTTGTGTCGTGCCTCGGCGGCTGGCTTGCTTAGCTTAACTATAGCGCGCGATAGCGCGCCATCCAATGTCGCGTCGCAGGGTCATGCCACGCCAGCAGATTTTGTCGACCGCCGCATAACACGTCTGCTGCGCGGCCGCGATAGTATCGCCCAGGGCGGTCACGCAGAGCACGCGTCCGCCAGCGGTAACGACCTCGTCGCCCCTGAAGGCCGTGCCGCCGTGAAAGACTTTGACATTCACGGAATCTGCCATGTCCAGCCCGTGGATGGCATCGCCGCGCGAGTATTCGCCCGGATAGCCGCCGGCCGCCAGCACCACGCCGAGTGCCGGACGCGGGTCCCACTCGGCCTCCGTGGCATCGAGGGTGCCGGCCAGCGCACTCTGGCACAATGCGACCAGGTCGGACTGCAAGCGCAGCATCACGGGTTGCGTCTCCGGATCGCCAAAGCGGCAGTTGTACTCGATCACCCTGGGTTGTCCATCGGCATCGATCATCAGGCCGGCGTAGAGGAAGCCGGTGTAGTCGTTACCCTCTGCCGCCATACCGGCCACCGTGGGCTGGATAACCTCGCGCATGATGCGGGCGTGAACTTCGGCATCCACCACCGGGGCCGGCGAGTAGGCGCCCATGCCGCCGGTATTCGGGCCGATATCGCCTTCGCCGATGCGTTTGTGATCCTGGCTGGTGGCCATGGGCAGCACATTGCGGCCATCCACGAGGACGATAAAGCTCGCCTCCTCGCCGCTGAGAAACTCCTCAATCACCACGCGACAGCCCGCCTCGCCAAAGGCGTTGCCCGACAGCATATCGGTGACGGCTGCCTCGGCTACCGCCAGTGTCTCCGCCACGATCACGCCCTTGCCGGCGGCCAATCCATCGGCTTTGACGACGATGGGCGCGCCCCGTTCGCGCAGGTACGCGAGTGCGGGCTGTAACTCCGTGAAGGTTTCGTAGGCCGCGGTGGGGATATTGTGACGTTGGAGAAAATCCTTGGTGAAAGCTTTTGAGCCCTCAAGCTGGGCGGCGCCGCTGCGCGGGCCGAAGCAGGGCAGCGAGCGCTCTGCGAAATAGTCCACGACCCCGGCTACGAGTGGCGCCTCCGGCCCGACGATGGTCAGGCCCACCGCATTGGCTGCGGCAAACCCGGCCAGCGCGGCAAAATCCATGACATCAATGGCGACGTTTTCCACCGTGGGCTCCAGCGCGGTTCCGGCGTTGCCTGGTGCCACGTACACGGTTTCTACCAGCGGGGACTGCGCCGCCTTCCAGGCCAGCGCATGTTCGCGTCCGCCGCTGCCGATAATCAGTAGGTTCATAGCCAGGCTCCGCTTGGGTGGGACCGGGGGAGAAGGTACACAATCAATGCCGGAAGTGCCGCATCCCGGTGAAGACCATGGCCATACCGTGTTCGTCTGCGGCGCTGATGACTTCCTCGTCACGGATCGAGCCGCCCGGCTGGATCACCGCGGCAATGCCGCGCTCGCCGGCGCTGTCGATACCGTCCCTGAACGGGAAAAATGCGTCGGAAGCCATCACCGAGCCGCGCACGGCAAGGCCCGCGTGCTCTGCCTTGATAGCGGCGATGCGCGCCGAATTCACCCGGCTCATCTGGCCCGCGCCCACGCCCACGGTCTGGCCGTTGGCGGCGTAGACAATGGCGTTGGATTTAACGAACTTCGCGACCTTCCAGGCGAACAGCAGGTCATGTAGCTGTTGGTCTGTGGGCGCAATGCGGGTAACCACTTTGAGATCCGCTGCGCTCACCATGCCGAGATCGCGATCCTGCACCAGCAGGCCACCGTTTACCCGTTTGTAATCCAGCGCGGGCAAGGGCTCCGCCCACTCGCCGCAAACCAGCAGCCGCACGTTTTTCTTCTCTGCAACAGCCGCTGCGGCCTCTTCGTCCACCGAGGGTGCAATGATGACTTCCACGAACTGGCGCTCGACGATGGTCCGCGCAGTGGCGGCATCCAGTGCCCGGTTGAAGGCGATGATGCCGCCGAACGCGGATTCCGTATCGGTTGCAAAGGCCAGGTCATAGGCCTGCGCGATTGTGTCGGCCACCGCGACGCCGCAGGGGTTGGCGTGCTTGACGATGACGCAGGCGGGTTGAGCGAAATTCTTCACGCACTCGAGGGCAGCGTCAGTGTCTGCCACGTTATTGTAGGACAGCGCCTTGCCCTGAATCTGCCGGGCGGTGGCAATGCCCACCTCCGCCGGTTCGGCCTCCCGGTAGAACGCGGCGCGCTGGTGCGGATTCTCGCCGTAGCGCATTTCCTGCGCGAGGTGCAATTGCAGGTTATGGGTTCGCCCGAACGTTTCTGATCCGCCCGGTACCAGGCGCCCGAAGTGGTTGGCGATGGCGCCATCGTAGTGGCTGGTGTGCTCGAAGGCCCTGATCGCGAGGTCGAAGCGGGTGGCGTGGGTGGTGGCGCCGTCGTGGCTGCGCATCTCGGCCAGTACGGTTGCGTAGTCGGCGGTGTTGACGAGAATGCAAACCGAACGGTGATTTTTCGCCGCGGCGCGCACCATGGTAGGGCCCCCAATGTCGATGTTCTCGATCGCATCTTCGAGGGTGCAGTCTGGCCTGGCCACAGTGGCGGCAAACGGATAGAGATTTACCACAACCATATCGATGGGCTGAATGTCGTGTTCAGCCATCACGTTTTCGTCCTGTCCCCGCCGGGCCAGGATACCGCCATGCACTTTCGGGTGCAGAGTCTTCACGCGACCGTCCATCATTTCCGGGAAGCCGGTATGCTCGGCGACCTCGGTGACTTCCAGGCCGTTGTCACGCAGCAGTTTATAAGTGCCGCCAGTGGATAGCAGTGCCACGCCCATTGCGCTGAGTTCACTGGCGAACTCGACGATGCCGGTCTTGTCGGAAACGCTTAGCAGGGCGCGTCTCACCGTGACGAGCTGTTGATCATTCATGTGGATACAGCCTTGTCAGTCAGAGTTTCTCAGAGAGGAGGTTGTACTGCTTGAGTTTTTTACGCAGGGTCCCGCGATTCAGGCCCAGCATGTGGGAGGCCTTGGTCTGGTTGTTGCGCGTGTAGCGCATGATCTGCTCCAGTAGCGGCGCTTCGACCTCCGCCAGTACCATTTGATAGACCTCGGTGGAGACCTGCCCGTCGAGTTCGCCGAGGTAAGTGCTTACTGCATTGTTCACGGCGTCCCGCAGGCTGGGGACAGGTTTGGTCGCTGTGGTAACGGTATTTGCGGGATCGGTGTTTCCGGTTTTGGCGATGAGCGGTTCAGCCCTGGTCATGCTGCGAGTTCCTCTCGGCTGTCGTGTGAGTCCATGCTGTCGTGTGAGTCCATGCTGTCGATGTAGTGTAGCTGCTGTGCGGGAAGCAGGAGCTGGTTGAACTGCTTTTTGTGCGAGCTGGATGCATTGTTGGCCTGCAGGTACCAGCCCACGTGTTTGCGCGCGATGCGCACGCCCATGTAATCGCCGTAGAACACATGCAGGGCCGCCACGTGCCGTCGCAAAAGGGCGAATTGCGCGGCGCGTTCAGGTGCCGGGGGCGTTATGCCCGTGCTCAGGTGCGCGGCAATCTGGCCGCACAGCCAGGGCCGTCCCTGGGCCGCCCGGCCGATCATGACACCTGCGGCGCCAGTGTGGCGCATTACAAAAGCTGCGTCGGCGGGCGATCGGATGTCGCCGTTGGCAAACACGGGGAAGTCGGTGGCCGCGACGATACTGGCGATAGTATCGTACTCGGCGGTGCCGGCAAATTTGCAGGCCCGGCTACGCCCGTGAACGGCGAGGGCGGCAATACCCGCGTCCTCGGCGATACGCGCAATGCTCACTCCGTTGCGGGTCGCGGGCGTGGGGCCGGTGCGAATTTTCAGCGTCACGGGCACGTCGACGGCGGCTACCACCGCGCCCAGGATCGCTGCCACCAGCGGCTCATCGGCCAGCAGCGCAGAACCGGCCGCTCGACGACAGACCTTCTTCGCGGGACAGCCCATGTTGATATCTATGATCTGGGCCCCTTGCGCCACGTTGTAGCGCGCGGCCTCTGCCATTTGATGTGGGTCGCTGCCGGCTATCTGTACCGAGCGGGGAGAGAGTTCACTGTCGTGCCGGCCTCGCCACCGCGACTTGCGCGAATGGCGGAGCTCCGGGTTACTGCTGAGCATTTCCGAGACGACCAGCCCCGCGCCGAGTTCTGCGCACAGGCGTCGGAAGGGTAAATCCGTGACGCCGGCCATGGGTGCAAGCGCGACGGGATTTGGCAGTGCATAGGGTCCGATTCGGAGCATTGGCCGAGGCGCGAAATGTGGTGACAAGAAGGGCCGTTATGATACGCGCTCACTTTGGCGCGTGGAAGGAATTACGCAAAAAAATGCGCGATCAGGCGCGGCTAAGGGTTCGCTGACCGCTCAGTGCGCGCGTTCGCCGCGCAGACAGACCCAGCCTTCATGGCTATCGGCAACGTGCAGATCGAGATGCGTCGCGTAGTGGGTACGCAGCGTCTCCGCCTGGGAGTCGAGCAGGCCCGAGAGTATCAGCGTGCCGCCCGGGGCCAGCAGCCGCACCAGTGTCTCTGCCAGTTCCGCCAGCGGCCCGGCGAGGATGTTCGCGACCACCACCTGTGCCCGGCCGGCCCAGGCTCGGGAGTCGACTGCCGAGGGCAGCGCGACGTCGAGGCGTCCTTCATCGATGCCGTTGCGCCGGGCATTGTCCCGACTGGCGGTCAGTGCCTGGGGGTCGTTGTCTACTGCGAGCACTCGCCGGGCCCCGAGTTTGAGCGCCGCCAGCGCCAGGATGCCGGAACCGCAGCCAAAATCGACAGCCTGTGCATTCGTCAGTTGCAGTCCATCGAGCTGGGTCAGGCACAGCGCCGTCGTTGGGTGCGTCCCGGTGCCAAAGGCCAGCCCGGGGTCGAGTAACAGGTTCACCGCGTCCGGCTGGGGTGGCGCCAGCCAGCTCGGGCACACCCAGAGGCGCTCGCCGAAACGCATTGGCCGGTAGTGGCGCATCCACTCCCGCTCCCAGTCCTTGTCCTCAAGAATTTCCACGCGTGCCGTGCAGCCCTCGCGCAGCGCACGGGGAAGTGACGCCAGTACGCCCTCCATATCAGTATCCGCCGCGTAAAGACCCGTCAGGCGTGTCTGGTTCCAGAGTGGTGTCTCACCCGGACCGGGTTCGAGTAACGCCTGGTCCGCGTTGTCTTCCAGTGTCACTGCCACGGCACCCGCTGCCAGCAGGCGCTCCTCGAGTTCCGCCAGCTGCCCCGGTTCGGTATCCAGCCGCAACTGCAGCCAGGTCATACGCAGGGTCCCATACTATGCCGCCGTCACCCCTGATTCTTGAGCTTGTGTTCAAGATAGTGAATGCTCACGCCGCCTGCCCCGAATGCGGGGTCGCGCACCAGGTCGCTATGCAGCGGGGTGTTGGTGCGAATGCCCTCCACGACGAGCTCGTCGAGCGCCTGGCGCATGCGGGCCAGGGCGATATCCCGGCTCTCGCCGTGGGTGATAATCTTGGCGATCAGGGAATCGTAATAGGGTGGTACCGTGTAGCCGTCGTAGAGGTGGGAGTCCACGCGCACGCCCGGGCCACCGGGCGCATGGAAGGTGCTGACCTTGCCCGGACAGGGCATGAAGGTGGCTGGATCCTCGGCGTTGATGCGGCACTCGAAGGCATGTCCGCGAAACTGTACCTCATGCTGGGCCAGTGACAGAGGCTGGCCGCTGGCGATCGACAGTTGCTCCCTCACAATGTCAAAACCGGTGATCATTTCGGTGACCGGATGTTCTACCTGTACCCGGGTGTTCATCTCGATGAAGTAGAAACCGCCGTTTTCAAACAGGAATTCGAAGGTACCTGCACCGCGGTAGCCGATCTCGATACAGGCGTTCACGCAGGCCTCCGCTACCTGCTCGCGCAGGTCTTGCGGGATATCCGGCGCCGGCGCCTCTTCCAGTACCTTTTGATGACGTCGCTGCAGTGAACAGTCGCGATCTCCGAGGTGGATGGCATTGCCCTGCCCGTCGGCGATCACCTGGATCTCGACGTGTCTCGGGCGCTGCAGGAACTTCTCCAGGTACACCACGTCCGAGCCGAACGCCGCCGCCGCTTCCGTCCGGGTTACCTGTACCGCGCTCGCCAGCGCCGCTTCTTCGTGTACCACCCGCATGCCGCGACCGCCGCCGCCCGCCGCCGCTTTCACGATGACCGGAAAACCGATCTCCCGGGCTATCTGCAGGGTTTTGTCGTCGTCTGTGGTGAGCGGGCCATCGCTGCCGGGCACTGTCGGTACGCCGGCGCGCTGCATGGCCCTGATGGCGGACACTTTGTCGCCCATCAGACGGATGGTGTCCGCGGTTGGTCCAACGAAGACAAACCCGCTCTTTTCCACCTGTTCGGCAAAGTCCGCATTTTCGGCGAGGAAACCATAGCCGGGGTGAATCGCGGTCGCGCGCGTCACTTCCGCGGCGCTGATGATCGCGGGCACGTGGAGATAGCTCTCACTGGAAGGCGCCGGGCCGATGCAGACCGCTTCATCTGCCAGCAGTACATGTTTCAGTTCCCGGTCCGCGCGTGAGTGCACAGCGACGGTCTGGATACCCATCTCCCGGCAGGCACGCAAGATGCGCAGTGCAATTTCACCGCGGTTGGCGATGAGCACTTTTTCCAATACGGGCATCTCTGCCTCCTTATCCGGGCCTTAGATGATTGAAAACAGTGGCTGGTCGAACTCCACCGGTTCGCCGTTTTCAACCAGTACAGACCCGATCGTGCCGCTCTTGTCCGCCTCGATCTGGTTCATCATTTTCATGGCCTCGACGATGCACACAACATCGCCCGCGCTCACTGTCTGGCCGACTTCCACAAAGGAGGCCGAAGTGGGGGACGGCGAGCGGTAAAAGGTGCCCACCATAGGCGATTTCAGCACGTGGCCATCGGGTTCTGGCGCTGGTGCCGGGGCTGATGGCTGAACGGGCGGTGTCGCTGCCGGCGGCGGCGCGTGCACTGCGGCGGGCATAACCGGCTGTGCCGCCGCCGCTGCCGCGGCGAGGGACTGTGCGCTGTTGCGGCTGATCCGCACGGACTCCTCGCCTTCCTTGATTTCTATCTCATCGATGTTGGACTCTTCCAGCAGCTCGATAAGCTTTTTGACCTTGCGAATGTCCATAGTGGCTTCTCTTGAGTGAATTCAGGAATCTTCCAGGCTGTTGATGGCCGCTTGCAGGGCGAGTTCATAGCCCTGGGCGCCGAGACCGCATATCACCCCACGCGCGAGATCCGACAGATAGGATTGGCGTCGGAAATGCTCGCGTGCGTGGGTATTCGACAGATGAATTTCAATAAACGGAATAGCGACGCCGGCAAGCGCGTCCCGCAGGGCGATGCTGGTATGGGTAAAGGCGGCGGGGTTGATAAGGATGAAAGTGACTCCCTCGTCGCGGGCGTTGTGTATTCGCTCCACCAGTTCGTGTTCCGCATTGCTCTGCAGGCTCAGTAGCAAATGGCCGCGTGTCTGCGCCAGCCCCTGCAGCCGCCGGTCGATGTCGTCGAGGGTATCGTGACCATAGATCTCGGGCTCGCGCTCGCCCAGGAGATTCAGGTTGGGGCCGTGCAGGACAAGTATGGTCGCCATAACGGATGGCTCTCCGGGGTTGCGCGATGTTGCCGGATTCTGGCGCAAATCCCCGGGGGTGTCCATTGTCGTGGTACTTTTTCGGTAATTTGCCGTATTTTACCCGCTAAATCGCGGAAGTTAGCTAGTTTTCGGTCGGTAAGCAGGTGCATGCCCCGGGTGTCACCAGGCCGTATTGAGCGATTGTTGAACCTGTCTAATTGCCCTTATTTGCTTCGAAAATAGAGGCAACTGTCGCCTTCTTCTTCGAAACCTCCTCAATTGCATTCAAGACGCTGCGCTTGGTCAGAATTTGCGGCAGGATCAGGGGAGGCAGGGCCGGGTCGGCGGGAAACATCAGGTACAGGGGAATACCCGAGCGCCCGTGACGCGCCACGAGACCGGCGATAGCGGTGTCCTGGTTGGTCCAGTCCGCCACCATGTAGACAATGCCGTGATCGGCGAACGCGGTTCTCAGTTCATCGGTGTGCAGCACAGTAGCTTCATTGACTTTGCAGGTGATGCACCAGTCGGCAGTAACATCCACGAATACCGGTTTGCCCTCACTGCGCAGCGACTGCACAGCCCGTTCCGACCACGCGACAGTGCCGCCCGCGGTGGGCCCCGGTGTTTGTCCCGGGTCGACGTCGAGACCGCGGAAGGCGCCCAGGGACAGGGCTGCCAACACACAGCCCAGTGCCACGGCGCGCCGCCAGGCCCGCTCGTTCCACAGCCACAATCCCAGGGCGAGCAGTAACCCACCGCTGAGGGCCGCGGCCATGGTATTCACGCCGGTCTGTCTTCCCGCTATCCACAATAGCCAGATGGCCGTTGCATAGAGCGGAAAGGCCAGGAACTGTTTCAGTGTTTCCATCCATGGCCCGGGCCTGGGCATCAGTGCGCGGGTCGCCGGGCTGTAGCTGAACAGCAGCAGCGGTGCCGCCATGCCCGCACCGAGCGCTGCAAATACCAGCAGGGCGATGAGTGGTGGTTGGCTGACCGCGAACCCCAGGGCCGTACCCATGAATGGAGCCGTGCAGGGGCTGGCGACGACTACCGCGAGTACACCGGTGAAGAAACTGCCGCTGAGACCTCTGCGATTGGCCATGTCGCTGCCCATGTTCATCAGGTTGCCGCCGAAGGCGATCAGCCCTGAGAGAGAAAGCCCCATGGCGATGAACAGGTAGGCGAGCGCAATAACAAACATGGGCGACTGTAACTGGAACCCCCAGCCAATCGCCTGCCCCGCCTGCTGCAGTGCGATCAGGACTGCGGCCACCAGCACGAAACTGGCAACCACGCCGGCGGCATAAACCCAGCTATGCAGGTGTCTGTCCTGATCGGTACTGCGGGCGAAACTGAGCACCTTCAGCGAGAGGATGGGGAAGACGCAGGGCATGAGATTGAGAATTGCGCCGCCAGTGAAAGCCAGCAGCAACATGTACAGTATTGAGTGGCCACTGCCTGTGCGAGCGGACGGGTTCGGACTGTCCCCGGTGAGCGCGCCGCTGGTGCGACCGGGCGGCGTAACCGCGGAGATCGTACCGGCAGTGAAATCGACGTCAAAAGTCTGCGTGTGCGGCGGGTAGCAAAGGCCGGCATCGGCACAGCCCTGGGAGGTCACCTGCAGCCTGGCGCGATCGGCGCTGCGGGAGGGTGTCGCGAGGATCTCCGCCTGCTGGTAGTAGACGACCACCTCGCCAAAAAACTCGTCTGTCTTTTCCTCGCCTTCGGGGAGATTCAGCTCGAGAGGTATTACCCCGTCCCTGTCTTGCAGTGTGACTTCGAAACGGTGCTGATACAGGTAGTACCCGTCTGCTATCTGCCAGTACAGTCGTAGTTGCCCGCTCTCCTCAACCAGTAAAGAGAGTGGGTAGGCTTCTTCTACCCGCAAAAAGTCTGCCGCCACCGCGCTGCCCGGGAGGGCGCGGGCTGCGCCGCCAAACCCCTCGCCGAACACCGGCAGGGCGGCCGTCAGCAATATCAGCAGGGTGAAAAAACGGTTGCGCATGCGGTACTCCAGGTTTGGGCCCCGCGGGTGGGTGTCACCCGCGTCGGGATTGTAGCAAGTGCCGGCTGGCATGGAAGCCCGTGAGCTGCGCTGTGGCGTAGCTGGCCTGTGCAGCGCCTGGTCACTATACTGAGACGGTGTTTGTCCAGTGAAGTTTCCAGTGGAGAAAATTGTGATCAGAAGTCTCAAAGCCCTGGCCGTGTCAGCCGCGTTGTGCGCGGTGTCTGTGCAGGCGCAAAATGCCCCGTCGCTGGCAGATGCCTGGGTGCGGGTGCTGCCGCCCGGTTCTGCGCAAACGGCCGCCTACCTGAACGTAGCGAATCCCGGCGATAGTGAGCTGGTGATTGTGGGCGCGAGCGCTGCCCTCGCCGAAAAAGTGGAGATCCACGTTACGCGCGAGGTGGATGGCAGTATGCGCATGCAGCGCCTGTCCGAGCTGCGGGTCGCGCCGCAGTCGGAGTTTGCCCTTTCACCCGGCGGAACGCACCTGATGTTGCTGGGTCTGAGCCGCATGCCGGGCGCCGGCGAGGACGTGGAGATCTGTCTCGAATTGGCATCGGGAGAGGAGCTCTGTACAGTAGCCGTCGGCAGGAGGGTCACCTCTGTACACGGTTTCGCTCCCGGCGCCCACAGCCATTGATCAGTCAGGCAAAGCTATGAATGCATTTTTTGAAACCCTTGCGCAATGGCGCGATGCAGTGCTGGATCGCCTCCCGGCCACCGGCGTGCTGCGCTGGGTGGTTGCCGTGTTCGCGCTGTACCTGCTCGGCGCGCTGTTGCTCGGCATGTACTGGAGCATGGCGCCGGCCCAGTTCGATGTGCGCGAGCGAGCAAGTGAACTCGCCGCGCGTGAGGGGGGGCAGGTGGTCGTTGGTTCGGTGACCACCGGCGCCATGATCGGGGTAATGGAAACCCTTTTGGAAAAGCCCGGGGGCTTTTTGCAGAACGACCGGCTGCCGCCCGGGGTCTGGCTCGACAATATGCCCAACTGGGAGTACGGGGCGCTGATCCAGGTGCGTGATCTCGCCCGCGCGCTGCGCGAGGTTCTCAGCCGTTCGCAGTCGCAATCGCGCGAGGACAAGGATCTCGCCAACGCCGAGCCCAATTTCAATTTTAACGCCGATAGCTGGATGCTGCCGGCATCGGAGTCGGAATACCGCTCGGGGCTGGAGTACTCGCTGAATTACTTCCGTCGCCTGTCTGATCCCCAGTCGCCCGATGCCCAGTTCTTCTCGCGGGCAGACAACCTGCGCTACTGGCTGTCCACGGTCGAATCCCGGCTGGGCAGCCTGTCCCAGCGGCTCAGCGCCAGTGTTGGCCAGGTGCGGGTCAACACCGACCTGGCGGGCGATGAATCCGCCGCGAAATCCACCGCGACTGCCGCCATCCAGGAAGTGCGCACGCCCTGGACGGAAATCGACGACGTATTCTATGAAAGCCGGGGTACCGCCTGGGCCCTGATTCATTTCCTGAAGGCCGCGGAGGTGGATTTCGCCGACGTGCTGGAAAAGAAAAACGCCCGCGTCAGCTTGAGCCAGATCATCAGGGAGCTCGAGGCCACCCAGGACTTCATCTGGGCGCCGGTTATTCTCAACGGCAGTGGTTTCGGCGTTCTGGCCAACCACTCGCTGGTCATGGCGTCCTATATCAGCCGTGCGAACGCGGCGATCATTGATCTTCGTGGGCTCTTGTCAGAGGGCTGAACATCTGCCCGCAGCGGCGAGGTGCCCGGCGCGCGGGCGATAATTCCCGGGAAAGAAAGCTGCTTAAGCTCGCTCAGCTAGCTGCGGCGGTAGCGCAATCGCGTGCCGGTATCCAGGGATAGCCGGATTTCCTCCGCGCTCAGCGCGTCCGGGAAATAGGCCCCGGACAGTTTGGCGTCCAGCAGGCTGGCCCCTTCGAGGTTGGTGTTGCGAAAGTCGATACCGCTCAGGTCTGCATTGCGAAAGTAGGCGTTGCTGAAGTCCAGGCCCTCGGCATTCATGTTGCGCAGGTCGCGGCCGCGGTAGTCGCCACTGTTGAGCTCGCTGGCGTCAAGCGTTTCGCGCTGTTCATTGAATTCCTTGATGTCCTCGTTGCGCAACAGCTGGTAGAGCGGGTCCTGCTTGATGACGGGCTTTTTCATGCGATTATTGTCCTTGGAAACGGATGGGGTTGATACCACCGCGGCAGCCTGGTCCGGGTGCCGACTCCCCAGCGCATAGCTTAAGCCACCGGGAGCCCCAAGCACAGCCCCCCCTGGTGGATCCGCGCGCTTGGGGCGCCGGTCAGCGCAAGCGCTGTCCCGGCCTGCGCGCGAGGTGGGGTCAGGGACCGAAAAACTCGTCCCGCAGAGCGACGTGGTCGGCGGCCGGGAGCCGCGGACCGTAGTTGGCGACGATGCGCCCCGCCGCCAGGCTGGCAAAACGGCCCGCGGTAGGAAAATCCTCGCCCCGGGTGATGGCATACAGGAATGCCCCGGCGAACATATCGCCCGCACCATTGGTGTCCACCGCCTCTACGCGGTGGGGGGGAATCTCGGCGAGCTCGCTGCCGTCGTAGGTGAGAGCGCCGTCGCCGCCGAGTGTAATGACGAAGGTATCCGCCACGCGCTTGAGCGCGGCGATGGCATCCTCAAGCTTGTCGCTGTCGGCCCAGGTCAGGGCTTCATCGCGATTGCAGAACAGCAGGTTGACGCGCTCGCCCATCATCTCGCAGAGGCCTTCGCGGAAGAATTCCACCATGCCCGGGTCGGAAAA
>Ga0102938_10001463_pt1 | contig 17825 bp, 6 predicted proteins | sample SalPonR2_B_D2_MG_FD_84516 | JGI IMG/M metagenome (GOLD analysis project Ga0102938, IMG submission 84516) | Salt pond soil microbial communities from South San Francisco under conditions of wetland restoration - Salt Pond MetaG R2_B_D2_MG | ecosystem: Environmental > Aquatic > Marine > Intertidal...
CGGGCAGCGGAAACGAGTGACGCAGACTCAGCTTGGGCGATCCGCGCCGAAAAGTTTCGAAATTCCTCACGCGAGTTTGATCGCCGTAACACCGCAGGATCTGGCCCAGACATCTCGCACCGGCTTGGCCGTCGACAGCGGCGTGATGATAGTCCAGCGTCAGCACCTGGCCTCCACCGGGCTGATCACGCAGACCGACTTGCAGCCCGACTTGCTTGGTCAAGTCGATCGCTGCGATGCGGCCGAGTTCCGCCCTCGTGACGGGCACGTCCTCGGACGAAAATTCGTGTGGCGCTCGAATCGGTTCCCAGACGATGCCCGATTCATGGGGCACCAAGCGGCTGAACAACAGCGGTTGCATTCGAGCGACTTCGGCGATCGCGGCGGAAAGCCTGGCCTCGTCCATCGGTCGACCGACGACGACTTCGACTCGGTACACGATCGACGACCCGCCCGGATCGGTCTGCCACAGGAAACGCTCCATCGCGGTTGTCTGTCGCCAGTCCGGCACGGATCGTCCGTCGATCATTTCGTCTTCGTCAAACACGGATCGTGATGCCACCGTCGATGACGATGGTCTGTCCTTGAATCATGTCGCCGGCCGAGCTTGCCAGAAACGCCACGACGCCCGCCACGTCGTCGGGTTCCAGGGAACGAGGTTTGACCAACATCCGCTCCTGCGCCGTTCGCAAGATCTCCTCCACTTGCGGCATCGTCGCGACGGCTTCCGTCCTGACGATGCCCGGCATCACGACGTTGAAATTGATGCCCTGTTTTCCGTACTCCAATGCCATGTGACGCACCAGACTTTCCAGCGCCGCTTTGGACGCCCCGATGGCCGCGTAGTGCGGCACCGCTCGGATCGATCCGTGACTGCTGACGGCGATCAGTTTTCCGTGTCCTTCCGATGCGGTCAGGCTTTCGGCCGCCGCCTGCATCAACCAGGCGACCGGCGCGGCATTGGTTCGGATGGCGGCTTCCAAATTCGGCGGCGTCAACTCCGCAACGCCGCGGAAACCTCCCGCCGCCGCGTTGCTGACGACGATGTCCAGGCCGCCGAAGTGTTCCACCACGGCATCGACCAACGCGTGGCAATCCTCTTGCCGGCTGACGTCGGCTTTGACGGCGACGGCGCCGACACCTTCGCCACCCGCTTCGCGAGCGACCTGCGTCGCCGCGTCGCGGCTGGACAAAAAGTTGATCGCCACGTTCGCGCCACATCGGGCCAACGTCAGCGCGCAGGCCCGTCCGATGCCACGACTGGCACCGGTCACAAGGGCCGTTTTTCCTGATAAATCAATCACAGCGTTTCTTTCTGCCGAAATCCGGCTGTCGAGATGTCAACGAAGCCATCCGATGCGGTAGCCGACGAAGCGAGCCAACGTATCATCATTGAATCCGGTCAGCTCGCCACGCAGTCCGATGCCCGCTTGATCGGCCTGTTCGATGTCCCAGCGGACCAGCAGCGGTTCGCCCGGCGTGGGCAATCGTCCCAGTTCGATCCGATCGAAACCGACCGGCAGACTCGGTCGAGCGTGCACGGCGAAAGCCAGCACCGCGGCGGCATAAAAACAAGCGTCCATCGACGCACACGAAGTCTGCCAGCCGGAAAGCGGCCGATTCTCGCCTCCCAAATGCGCCGGGGAAGGAGCCGCGATTCGCCCGAAAATTGTTTCCGCCGCGACATCCGTGTGAACGCTTCGCAAACATTGCAAGGATTCGCCGTGATAGATCGGCGCGTCGGGCGACAAATACTCGATCGGCGTGAACACCAAGGATCGCGCCGGAGCCCACACGTCCCGGCCCGAAAGATCTTCGCCCGGGCGACCTTCGATGCCACCGACGAACGCGAACTCGGCGCGAAAGTGCGGGCGTTGTTCTTGCACCAAGCGACCATCGGCGCGTCTCAAGTCCGCACAAAGCTGCCATCGTTGCCTATCCGATTCGCCGACGCGGCCGTCGTCGACCGACCGATCATCCGCAACAACTTCGCAGGCCAGGGCGTCTTCGCTGCTGAACTTCAGCGCGGTAATCGCTCTCACGTCGTAACAGACGCGGACCCGTTTTCCGCCGGCCCTTAAACTCGCCGCTTCGGCCATCATTTCGAGCGCCACGGCCATCGGCAACGTCGGCTTTCCGCCGATCCTGTGTTGGCTCAAGAAACGATCGTGGACCGGATCCAGCGTGACCGCGTGGGATGCGGCCGCCGCGATGCCTCGATCACCGGCATCCAGCAACGGATAGCCCGTCGCCGCGTCGCCTTGATGTTGTCGGACTGCCGGGCCGGGAAAGAACTTGCGGACGTAGCGGCGATCCGTAATCAAGACCTCCGAAAGGTCTCCGCCGAAGCGAAACTCGTTCAAAAAATGACGTAAGCCTTCCTCCGCCGGCATGAACTGCATGCCGATCATCTCCAACGCCAACTTGGCCTCCGGCTTTGCGGCCATGCCGATGTCACCCCACGCGTGCCAGTGAAAGGTGACGCAACGGACGTCGGGACGTGACTGTTTCAGGCGATCGACGCACTTGGCCAACATGTCGTTGGACAGCGAATAGTCCGTGTGACCGTTCGCGCCGAAACGGCCGCTGATCGACCCGAAACCCACGAACCATTCCAACGGATCGCTCATCGTTGCGGCGGCCAGATGGATGCAGCCGTCGACTTTTGCGCCGATGCACTTGGCGACCTTGTCGGGTCGTTTGCGATCGAATCGAGCGTCTTGCCCGGCTCCCGCGCCGTGAATGACCCCGCGAATCGGACCGCCGAGTTTGCGGATCTGGTGGACGACGTGGGCGACCGCTTCGCCGTCGGATACATCGACGCAGTGGTAGGTCGCGTTCAGTCCACGACGCCGACACTCTTGCAGCGTTTGATCGATCTCGATCGCCTTTTCCAAATCTCGCCACGTCTCGATCGGGTTGGCGGATTCCGCTTGGGCACGACGCATGACTCGTCGACGAAGTTCGCTGCGGTCGGTCGCCGCGGCTTGTCGGGTCGGCGCGTCCAGCGTCGGCTCGGGTGCCGTTCCCAGCAAATGCAAGGACAGACCGTATCGCGAGGCCAGTTCCATTACCGTCATCGCCGTGATACCGCGACCGCCACCACTGACGATCCAGGTGCCGCCGGACGTGATTCGATTCTCCCCGTGTGTGTCGGCGGACAAGGGACGATAGTCGGCGTCGATCGTCCAACGTCGCACCGCGTCGACCACGACTTCTTCGTCGTAAGAGGGCACGGCGAGTTCCCGCCACACGCCTTCGACGACCGATTGTGGCGTCGCGTCCTTCGCACCGTCGACGATCAGCATCGGCGTTTCCCGAAACTCACGCATCCAAGACTCGATCCGCATCGCTTTGGTCAGCCCGGCGATGCCGCCCGATTCGGGACTCGGCATGTCCGCGGCCGAAAATCCGAAATCGCCGCCCGCGTGAACCACCGAAACCAACGACGCTCGACTCATCTGGTCGGTGTCGATCATCCGCTGCATCCAGCGTTGGCAAACGCGAAACGGCACCGTCAACGCTTCGTCCCGTCGCTCGTTCCACAGGCGACTGTCCAGATCCGCCAGCGCGTCGTCGTCACGGGGCGTGGTGATGAACAGGTGCGGCGTTTCCTGCCGGCTCCAGATGCCGTCCAACAAACGATCGACGTCTTCGACGGTCCGACGCCCGCGGACCTGGTGAGTGTCAATCCCGGCCCCGGAAAGCCGCCGAATGATCTCACCGGCGACCGCGTTGTCGCCCAGGATCAAAGCCGAGCCGTGAAAGATCGGTTCGGTCGGCATGCCGGGCAAGCGATCCGCGGCGACCACCTTCAACGCGAAGCGACACGTCCCTTCGGCGGGCGCCCGAAGCGGCGCGGTTGATTCGTCCGCTGGGGAATCGTCTACGGCGAACGAGTCATCGACGGGGCCGTTTTTTTTTTCGCCCCACTGCTGCAAGACGAACGATTGAATGTTTCGCAGCGTCGCGAAATCGGAAAGCTTCACCTGCCCCAAATCCAGTGACGACAAGTCGAACTGTTCCTGCAATTCACCCAGCAGTTGAGCCTTCTTGATGCTGTCCAGCCCCAATTCGGCTTCCAGGTCAGCGTCCATGTCGATGATGTCGACCGAATAACCGGTTTGGTCGACGACGAAATCGATCATCAACGAGGCCATCGAATCGCCGACGGAAACCGGCTCGCCGATCGGCGACACGTTGCCCGGGTCGCGCGGGGAAACGGTACCGACCTGAACGGGCAAGGGTAGCGGCGTGGCACAGGATTGCACCGGAGCCGCCGTCACGACGCTTTGGTCGGCGACCAACGCGACGGATGATTCTTGGCCCGCCGGATGAAGTGCCGCGATGTCAGACAGCGAAACGTAGTCCGACAGCTTCATCGTCGTCAGGTCCAGCTGGATGTTCCCCCATTCGGCCAGCTCGCCGATGACTTGAGCCTTCTTGATGCTGTCGATCCCCAACTCCGCTTCCAAATCCGCGGAAAAATCGACCACGTCGGGGCTGTAGCCGGTCAGCTCGACGACCAAATCGACCAAAAACGATCGGACGTCGCCGCCGACTTCCGCCGCGTCGGTCGCAGTCGCGTCGTCACGGTTCGACTTCCCGGCCGAATCGTCAGACGTCGTCGGATGCCAAACGGGCGCCGCCGCCGACGATTGCCGAACCGCGGATTTTGATGACGCTTTGGTGCCATTGATGGCAGGCGATCGCACCGGAGGCTCAGGCCGCGAGTCGCGTTTCGCTTTCGCCGGCCCCGTTTTACGCTCGCCCGTGACGTCCAAGACTCGGACTTCGTGCGTCGAGACCGAGCCATTTCGCGACGGTGCTCCGCTTACCGAATCTGCCACGATCGCCGGGCCGTCGTATGTCTTGCCAGAAACCGTCGGAAGCCCCGGTTTTGTGATGTACGATCGATTCGTGACCACCTCGACGGCCAATCGGATCAGTTCCGCTTGCTGTCGGTGCCCTCGACCGCCGTCCAGGGAAAGACACAGCGCCGAATCCAGAACGCTGGACCTCGACAGTCGGGTGAGCACATCGCCGGGTCCGACTTCGATCAACAGTCCGCATCCGTCGGCCGCCAATCGCTTCGCCGCGGAGGCGAATAGGACCGGCTTGGTCAGTTGTGCGATCAAGTTTTCACGGACTTCGTCGGGTTCCGCCAAGTACCGTAGCGAACCGGCCGACAGCAACGGACACGAAGCCGGTCGCAGGCGTTCGCCGCTGAAAGTCCGTCGCAGAACCGCCTCGGCGTCGTCCATCATCGACGTGTGAAAGGCCGCCGGAACCGCGATCACGACAGCAGGCAATCCGGCGGCGGCAAAGGCTTTCTTGGCAACGGCGACTTGATCCGGGGTTCCCGCCACGACCGTCTGCTCCGGTGCATTGTGGTGAGTGATCACGACGTCACAAGATTCGGATTTGAGTACCGCGGCGACGCGGCTTGCCGACGCCCGAATCGAAAGCAATTGACCGTTTCGGCGAACCGTCGTCAGCACGGCGTCGCTGCGTTGCTGGGCGAACATCAGGGCTTGGCGGACATTCATCGCGCCGGAGTGCAAAGCCGCGCCGCATTCCCCGAAACTGTGACCCGACGCGACGTCGCAGGGGACGCCGGCGCGGTCCAAACTGTCCGCCAGCACGTGACTGACGGCTAAAATCCAGACCTGGGTCCACCAGACGTCCTTGCCCAACTGGGCATCCGGGTCGTCCAAGCGTTCGCCGATCGCGGGCAAGCCCAGGTCGACCATGGCCCGGTCGAATGACCGCATTGCTTGGGCCGCGTCGGGATCGGCGTCGAAGATTTGCGGCCGGCGTGGGTATTGCGAGCCTTGCCCGGGGAACAACCAACCGACGCGATTCTGTCCGTCTTGATGTCGCCAAAAGAACCCGCCGGCTCGATCCACCACGCCGACTCGCGTGCCCAGGCCCCATGCCTTCAACATTCGATCGGCCTGCTCGGCCAACGCCTCGGGACCTTCGGCAACGACGGCAAAGGTGATGTCACCGGTGCCCGCCGTTTGGTCCGAATCGGTGGCCAGGGCGGCAGTCGGATTTTCCCGCCAAGAATGCAAACAGTCGGCGACCGAATCGGGGTCGATGGCTCGTCGGCAGAGTGACTTCATCGAAACAGTGGGAACAACATCTGGAATCTTGGCGGAAATAGCCGCTGCCGGAAAACGCTTACCGGTGGCGGAAGATCGCCTCGACGTCGAACGAGGCTCCTCAACGAATGATCCTAATCGAGGATTCGGATCGGGGCGCCGCAAAACCGCCCGGATGCTGAACCCGTCTTCGGCGACGGCCGCAATTTCCAGATCATCGGCGTGACCATGGGGCCGATCAGCTCGCGCCGGTAAATCATCGGTCTGCCAAGTACAGGTCTGGGTGATCGCGCGGACGACGGCGTGCGCGCCCGACAGATAACCGATCTGACGCACCAGCGATGCATTTCCGATGTCCGGATCCAACGCGATCGCCCGGCCTCGTGCGGCTTCGGCGACGAAGTCTGTGGTGATGTCGTTCCACGTCCCGTGGACCTTCGGTGTCGCGCCGGATCGCTCCAGCGTCGGCAGATCTCGTTGGCGTTTCAAGATCATCACCGCGACGCCTTCGCCGGGAAGGACTTGGTTGCAGTCCCGGGGAACGTCCGACGGGTTTCCGCTGGCGACCAATCGGTGTCGCAGGTTCAGTTGCTCAAAAGCGACCAAGTCCAGCGATCGCTGGGCGACTCCGCATATCACAGTGTCGACATCGCCGTGACGGAGTTGGTCCACGGCGGTCAAGATGGCCAACAGGCCCGAGGCATCGTCCGCGTCGACCGCGCAGGCGCCCCCCATCAAGTCGAACGTCTTGGCGATCCGTGACGCCAACGTGCTGGCCGTAAAACTGCCCGTTTCGTCCAAAATCGCCGAGTAACGGTTCAGCATGTGGCGCCGATAGGCTTCGACCCAGGGTTCGATTTGCGGCGTCGAAAACCCTTGGCCTTTCAAGCTTTCCCGCAGGTGCCGGCACAATTCGGGGATCCGCATTCCGACCTGCAGGCGATTCGAAAACTCGCCTCCAAAGATCGTGCCGATCACGACCGACGTCCGGCTGCGATCGAGCACGCCTTGGCCCGGTGGGACGTTAAAGTCTTTCGGTTCGCCCAGTTCGTCCAGAGCCTGACGGACCGCGTCGATCAACATCATCTGAACGGGATTGGCCAGTGCGACCTGTTTGGGCGGGATCCGATAAGGCTGGCCGTTGAATTCGTAACCACGGATGTAGCCGCCGTGACAATGCGGCGTCGAAAACGGCTGCTTCGGTGCCCCGGTTCCGCTTGCCGAGGTTCCGGGCACGCTGACCGCCGATCGGCCACGCCAGCGATCCGCCGGTGGCGGACCGATGCCGGTCTGGCCGCCGCCCGTCAGCTTCGCCAGTTCGTCGACGTTGAAAGCGCCGGGCAACACGACGCCACGACCGACGATCGCGATCGCTTCGCCTCCGGTGCAGCGCCTTGTCATTTCCGCGACCACGGCCGATGACAGGGCCGAACGCCCCGTTTCGTCCTTTGGTTCCGATCGAACGACGGCATGCGCGTTCAAGCCGCCGATGCCGAAGGCGCTGACGGCGGCCTTCTTGACGTCGCGGCCCGCGTCACACGGCCAATCCGAGTTTCGATCCGCGACCGCGAGTCGATCTCGGCTCCAATCGAACGAAGTCGTGGGATTTCGAAAGTGAATCGAAGCGGGGACTTGATGACGCTTCATCGCCGCCAAGACCTTCACCAAACCGACCAGTCCGGCGGCTTCCAAGGTGTGACCGAAATTGCTCTTGGCGCTGCCGATCAATAATCGCTCGGTCGTACCGGTGGCCGCGGCGTGTTCGTCACGAAGCGTCGTCAGCGAATTCAATTCTGTCGCATCGCCGACTTGCGTGCTGGTCGCGTGGCATTCCATGTAGTCGATCGCCAGCGGAGGCGAATCGGGATAAGCGCGGCGAATCGCCAATTGTTGGCCCTCGGTCCGCGGAGCCCACAAGCTCTTGCCACGCCCGTCTGACGCGATTCCGATGTTGTCGATTCGACCGCTCACGCTCAAGCCGAGCTTGCGGGCGATCGCGCGACGCGTGATCACGACCGCGACGTAACCTTCGCTGCTGATCAGGCCACTGGCCGCTTCGTCAAAGGGGCACGAGTGTTGGTCGCTGCAGGCCTGCGACTGCGAAAACAGGATCAGGTTGTCGACGTTGTTGTAGGTGGCTCCGCCGACAATCGCCGCGTCGATGCGGCCCGCGGAGATCGCCGTGGCGGCGTGTTTCAGGGCGACCAGCGAGGACGCACACGCGGCGTCGATGACTTCGCGAATGCCCTGCAACCCCAGCACCCGCGCCGCCAAGGCGGCCGCCGAGTAAGCGTTGAAATGCGTCCCGTCGTCGGTTCGCCGTCGTGGCCGAGTCGCACGAACACGCCGAATCAAATCATCGTGCAGCGCCCGCAAGGCTGCGCCGGATTCGGCACCGTCGATTTCGTCCCCATCTCCGGCCGGACAACCGGGAACCTTCGCGATTTCCTCGGCCGCGGCGGCGGCCATCGTCGACATTGCCAGCGGCCCGCCAAGTTTCGTGCCCCCGGAATGTCCGACGTAAAGTCCGCAAACCCTCTCCAGCCCCGAAGTTTTAGGAATCCCGGCACGTCGCCAAGCCGACGCGGCCACCGATGCGAATTGCTGATGACAGGGATCGAAATCACCCCACGATTGGGCCACACTTCGCACCGCAGGATCGATCGCCGACTCGGGCACGCATCCGCCGAGTGTCGTGTAGGCCTTGCCGGTTTCGCCACGCTTCGGATCGAAGTAGAGAGAACGATCGAAACGATCCGCCGGGACCTCGTCGATCGCACTTTGGCCGGCGAACAAGACTTGCTCGAACGCCGCGAAACCTTCCGCGCCGCCCGGCAAACAGACGTCAAAACCGACGACGACCAAGTCATCGTCATCCTCACCCCGTTCGACCGCAGCGTCCGCGGGCTGACGGTTCACCTGATCCGGTGCCGACGTGTGCGACTCGTCACGCGTCGATCCGATCAGCATTGCCTGGATCTCCGCGCCGGTGACGTCTTTTGACACCTCGACGTTCAGTTCGGGCAACGCTTTGACGGTGTTCGTTTGATCAAAAACGGGGTCATCGTTGAAGTACGGCAAAAAGGTTTTGACGTACGGCGCGGCCATGGTTTGAAAGACCGCCGAGGCCTCGGCCGCTTTCGCGGCTTCGGCACCGGACAGGATTCTTGTGCCGACGCCTTTGGAGACACACACACGGTGAAAGGCGTCTTCGATTTCGAAGATCGCCGTGCCCTGGGGCGCCGTCAAATGGTAAGTCCTGCCGTGATGCGGAGGGCTTCGAAAAATCGACACGATCGATTCGGCGACCCAGTCGGCTTCGACAAGGTTCTTTTTTTCGACTCCGGTAAATCCCAGATTCTTGAACCAACCGCCCTTGCCGGGTGAACCGAATTTTCCGGCAAGCGCCTGATAGGTTTGAAACGCCCCGTAGACCGTTCGATCATTTGCCTGCGGTGAGCGATGTGTCGAATCGATCACGATCGACGGACGGTACACGGTGACTTGCCAATCCGACTCGCGGATCAAACGCTGCTCGGCCAGCAGTTTGCTGTGTTCGTAATCGTTGGCAAAGGATTGGCCGCGATCCAGATCGTCTTCGCGCACCTCGCCGCGAATCTGACCGCAAACGTACGCCGTCGAGACGTAATGAAACGATCCGATGCCCCAAGCTTTGGCCTGGTCGATCAGTCGTCCCGTGCCGTCGACGTTGGTTCGATAAGGTTCTCCGTCGACCGATTCGCTGGCCGGTCGAAAGCTGAGCGACGCGGCACAGTGCAGCACTTCGCTAATGTGTCTGGCCGCCCATCCTTGGTCGTGCGGTGAAAGTCCCAAATGTCCGTCGGTCAGACTGCCGCTCAAAATCCGCAGCCGGTCGGCAACATCGCGACCGGTCAGATCGAAGCGGGCCAGAACCCGCATGACACGTTCGGTGGACGTCTCGCTTTCGCCGGGCCGCACCAGGGCGGCGACCGCCCGGCCGGCCCGCAGCAACTTGGCCAGCAAGTGGGCACCGACCATCCCCGTCGCCCCGGTCAACAGGACGTGCTGTGGTCGTTCGGGCGTCGTCGGCATCAAGATCACAGCAAAAAATCTTCGGCGGAAAAGCAGGGCAACGGGTGACAGTCTAGTATCACAGAGGGATTCTCCTAGTCATTGAACGTGGCTATCGAAGCCGATCGCACGTTGGAGGTGCGAAAACGGCGGAGTGTCCCGCATTACCGTAATGTTCTTGATTGTTTGACCAATCCGGACCATCGTGCTAAGCCGTGTTTGTCGCATTTTTGGCCGATTTTCCCCGCCTTGTTCGACTCGTCTCGTCGGCCCGAAATCGCGACGTCCGCCCTTCCCAGATTCATTTATTCGCCGAGCCAACAAAGCTTCCCATGCCGGACACTTCCCCCGGGCTTGCAAGCGATCCGTCGCCGGGCCACCTGCCGACGGATCCCGACGCCCCGGTTCGCTGCCTGTTGATTCAGCCGCGTTTCGAATCAACGAATTATTGGAATTTCGTCGAAAGTGCCAAGGCGATCGGCGCCAAGGCGACCGCTCCGCCGCTGGGACTGCTGACCGTCGCAGCGATCCTGCCGCAGTCCTGGCAATTCGAGCTGTGTGATTTGAACGTCGGCCCTCTCGACCTGGAGAAGTGGGATCGTGCCGACATCGTCTGCACCGGTGGCATGTTGCCGCAACAGCCCGGCATCATGGAACTGATCGCCAAAGCGAATCGCGAACAGAAGTTCATCGCCGTCGGTGGTCCCGATCCCACAAGTCAACCGCACCTGTACGCGGACGCCGACGCGGTCGTCGTCGGCGAAGGCGAAGCGACGATCCCGATGTGGTTGGACGCTTGGCGTGACGGGAACCCGCGCGGCACCTTCGAAACGCCGATCAAACCCGACGTTTCCAAAACGCCGACGCCGCGATTCGACTTGATCGACTTCAACGACTACCTGCACGTCGGCGTCCAGTCCTCGCGGGGCTGTCCGTACAACTGTGAGTTTTGCGACATCATCGAACTGTTCGGCCGGGTGCCTCGGGTCAAGAAGCCCGCACAATTCGTGGCCGAACTGCAACGCTTGTACGACCTCGGCTATCGCGGCTGGGTCGATTTCACCGACGACAATTTCATCGGCAACCGCAAACTGATCAAGCCGTTGTTGGTGGCGATCAAAACTTGGAACGAAGAACACAACTATCCGTTCGTGTTCTCGACCGAAGCCAGCATCAACCTGGCCGACGACAAGGAATTGATGCAGCTGATGCGAGACGTTCAGTTCCGCTACGTCTTTTTGGGCATCGAATCACCCGACGAAGAAACCTTGATTCATACGCAGAAGCGGATCAACACGGTCCAGCCGATCATCGAACGGGTCCGTACCATCTACGACCACGGGATTTCGATCGCCGCCGGCTTGATCATCGGTTTTGATACCGACAAACCCGGCACCGACGGGCCGATGATCAAGTTCATCCAAGACAGCGGCATCGCCCTTTCGATGGTCGGCCTGCTCAGCGCGCTGCCCAACACCCAACTGACACGGCGGCTGGCCAAAGAACGTCGATTGATCGATTCCGATCACAACTGGATCCGCGACGGATCGACGGATTACGAACTGCGGAGCAACGAATCGAAGGACCAAACGATCAGCGGCTTGAATTTCGTTACCCAGCGGGATCGCGTCGAAATTTATCGCGAATTGCGTTCGATCATCGCCCACGTGTACGGCCCACGCGCTTTCATGGACCGGGTGATCGATACGACGCGTCGGATCAAGATCGCCAACAAACACATTCCCAACGGCTGGGAATTTCGTCGCATGTTCAAAGGCTTTCGCACGATCGCTTGGCGAATGCTGAAAGACAAATCGACGCGATGGCTGTACCTGCGAAACTTTTTTCAAGCCGCAATGATGGGACCGACAAAGTTCGAATACGCGCACACGGTGATGGGATCCTACCTGCACTTCCACATTCAAACCGAAAAGATGTTGGAAGCCTTGGACATGTCGATCGACTTCGCCGAGAACCACGCCGAGTATCCCCGAAGCGTCGATGAGCTTCACCGACGACTGGGAACCCTGCCGGTCGTCGATCCCGCGTCGCCGACTCCGCTGCCGGTCACCTCGCACACGGGCTAGGGGGCCGCCGGGAAGCCTCCGGTCAGATCGTCAGGGTGCCGTTGCTGTCGCCAAACGATTCGGCCCGGGCCCCGACTTGGTGCATCATCCATACATACAGATTGCACAGCGGCGTGCCGTTCTCGTAGCGGATGTGTCGTCCGGTCTTGATCTGCCCGCCGGCGGAACCGGCCAACAGAATCGGCAGGTCGTCGTGATTGTGGCGATCGCCATCGCTGATGCCACTGCCGTACACGATCATGCAGTTGTCCAGCAGCGTTCCGTTGCCTTCGGGAATCTGTTTCAGGCGTGACAGCAAATACGCGAAACGGTCGACGTGATAACGATTGATCTTGGCGATCTGACTCTGCTTGTGTTCGCTCTTGCCGTGATGCGAAAGTTCGTGGTGGCCTTCGCTGACGCCGATCTGAGTGTAGTTGCGATTGCTGCCCGCGTTGGCGAACATGAACGAAAGAATTCTGGTGCTGTCGGTCTGATAAGCCAGCGTGACCATGTCCATTAGCAATTCGCTGTGCTTGTCGAACTCCTTGGGAACGCCGCTGGGACGCGGGTACTCGGAAATATCCTGTTCGCTGATCCGCAGCTTGTCGACGCCCGAAACCCGTTTTTCGACGTCGCGGACGCTGTACAAGTACTCGTCCAGCTTGCGTCGATCGACGGCCGGCAAAGTCTTGTGCAGGTCCTTGGCATCCTCCAGCACGAAATCCAGGATGCTGCCGCGGTATTTTTCTCGGGTCGTTCGCGCCTGGCGAGTCTCCTTGACCGTCCGGCCGGCGAACAGGCGATCGAAAACGGCGGCCGGGTCGACTTCTTTGGCCATCGGATTCGTCGGACCACGCCAAGACATATTCGACGCATAAGCACAGCTATATCCGCTGTCGCAGTTGCCCGCCTGGGCGCTCGCTTCCAGCCCCAATTCCAGGGAAGCGAACCGCGTCTGATCGCCGACGTACTGGGCCGCCCTTTGGTCCACCGAGATGCCGTTTTGAATATCCGCGCCGTTGGTCTTTCGGGGATGCGCCCCGGTCAGAAACGCGGCGACGCTGCGTGCGTGATCGCCGCCCCCGTCGCCGTGAGCTCGCGCGCCGTCCAACGTCAAACCCGACAGCACGTTGAAGGATTCCCGGTGATCACCCAGTCGCTCCAGCGTCGGCGTCAGGTCGTATCGCGAGCCTTCCGCAACGGGCGTCCAATCCGGCATGTGCATGCCGTTGGGCACATAGAAAAATCCCATGCGGATCGGCGGTCTGTCCGCACGTCCGGCGGCGGACAGTAATCGCGTCGACGACATGCAGTCCAACAGCGGCAACGCCACCGCGGTCCCGAGTCCACGCAGCATCGTTCGTCGTGACAAGCCTGTTGGCAAATGAGTCATTCGCGAAATCCTTGTTTTTGAAACGGATCGCTCAGGATAATCCCGGCGATCAAGTAAGCGAATTTGAAATCCTTTTCGCGACACTGTTCGACGATCGTGTCGATCGCACATTTGTCGTAATATTCGGTTCCCCGACCGATCGCATAAGTCATCATCTTTTCGATCAGGCAGCGCACGAATTGCTCGCGTCGCGCGGTCGTCAGGTTTCGGCGGAGTTCTTCGACGCCGTTGAAAGTCGTCCCATCGGGCATCACTCCGCTGGCATCGATCAGGTCGCGACCGTCACGATCTCGCCACTTGCCGACCGCGTCGAAGTTTTCCAAGGCGAAACCCAGCGGGTCCATCATGTTGTGACAAGCCGCACAGGACGGGTTCTCGCGATGTTGCTCCATCCGCTCGCGGAGCGTGCCCACCAAGCGACTCTTTTCTAATTCGGGAATGTTCGGCGGCGCGGGCGGAGGCGGCGTGTTGAGCAGGTTTTCCAAAATCCACTTGCCACGTTTGACCGGACTGGTCCGTGTCGGATTGCTGGTGACCGACAAGATGCTGGCGTGGGTCAACAGTCCACCCCGCGGTGTGCCCTCGAGCGACACCCGGCGGAACCCGTTGCCGGCGACGGTGTAGATGCCGTAAAACTTCGCCAATTCCGCGTTCAGGTACGTGTATTTCGCATCCAACAGCATCGTCGCCGGCTGATTGGCGGCGAACACGCTATTGAAAAACATCAGCGTCTCGATCCGCATGGCCGCGCGAATCTTTTCGTCGAAGTCGCGGAACATCAGCCGATCCGGGTCGAGGTTGTCCAGATTGCGAAGCTGCAACCATTGGCCGGCAAAGTTCTCGACGAAACGAAGGGACCGTGGATCGCTGATCATGCGACCGACTTTGGGCAACAGTTTCGCGGGATCGCGAATCTGGTGGCGATGGGCCATCAACAGCAATTCGTCGTCCGGCATGCTGCCCCACAAAAAGTAGCTGATGCGGGTCGCCAATTCGTAGTCGCTGATCGGCGGCATCGGCTCTTTGGCGACGACCGGTTGCGGCTGTTCGACCTTGAACAGGAAGTGCGGCGAGACCAACACCGCTTGCATCGCCACCTGGATCGCTTCTTCGTAAGTGCCACCGTCGGCGCGGACCGTTGCCGCCAAAGCGGTCAACCGTTTGACTTCGTCCGCTCTCGCCGGTCGTCGAAAGGCGCGGCTGGCGAACCGGGACAGGACCTTCGCGGTCGCACGGTCCTCGGTCAGCGATCCGCCGGGCGTGACAAAGATCAAACGCTTGTGCGAGGCAGGCAAAGCGGACGGGGCGACGGCACGGCGTCGTTCTTCGCCCATCAAATGCACGTGATGCAGGTGCAGGTTCCGGTCGACCTGACCGGCGACATAATGATCGTTGATGAAACTGATTTCGATTTTCCGATCGCCGCGTGTCAAACGCAGCGGGATTTCGTAGTCCGTCGGACTCTCCTCGGGCACATCGACGACCACGCCACGCTTGCCGGTCTTGATTTCCATCCGCGCCGGTTCGTCACCGCCCTGGTCGCCGCTAGCGGTGACCGTCAGTGTGAACAGGCCCGCAAAGGGGATCTTCGGCTGCAACGCGACGGTGCCGTTGGACGACATCGACAATCTGCCCGACGCCTTGAATTTCTCCGCACCGATCAACGAAGCCGGCGTCTTGTTCAGCTCAAAGATCTCAGCAGGCTCGGGCGTCTTGATCGCTTCGCCGACGATCGCTTCCGCGGCGTCCAAATATTTTTCCATCAACAAAGGCGGCAACGACAGCACGTCACCGATGTTGTCGAAACCGTATCCGACGTCGTCGCCGGGAAAACTCTCCGCCGGCTCGTAATCGACGCCGGTCAAATCACGGATCGTGTTTCGGTATTCACGACGGGTCAGACGTCGCAGCGCGACTTTTCCCGCGTTCGGATTCTGCACGCAGTCGACCGCCGATGCGAAGTGCTCCATCAACTGCAAGAATCGCACACGGGTATCAGCGTCCAACTCGGCGGCGTCTTCGGGAGGCATCGAACCCAGCCGGACCTGGGCGACCGCTCGCATCCAAACGTTCCGCTGCTCGGCGACAGCAGCGGGCGACGAATCGGTATCCAGTCGCAACTCGCCGTCGGGAGATTCGCCTTGATGGCAATCGAAACAATAGGTCCGCAACAGCGGCAGAAACTCGCTCTGAAACGCCCGCTCGGCCGCCGCGGAAAACATCGAGGCGTCTCCCGCCGCCGACACAGCGGCGCATCCGAAAAATCCTTGAATGACCGAAGTCAAAATGATCGCCGTGATCGACACCAGAGCCGTGGACGGCGTGATCGTCGACACGGCGGGACGCTGGGGCATCGAAACACAAGTGAGCGAGGGGACAGGAGCGGCGCTCGGCGGCACGGCTGGTAAGCTAACATTCTAACGGCCGGGCCAGTTTTTCGTACCCAATTCCGCCGCGTCTCGCCTTGTTCCTCCGCTTCCTGTGCCGCTGATGATGATATTCGTTCGAAACCTAACGCTTGTCGTTTTTTTCGTTTTCCTGCCAGGATCGGGGGCGGTCGTTTCGCCCGTCGCGGCGCAGTCGACGCCGACGGATCCGACTCCCGCATCGCCGACGGACCAGCGGCTGCGAATGTTGATGGATCGCGTTTGGGATTTCGAGCTTCGTGAGTCCCCGTTGCTGGCGACCGACGTCGGTGATCCGCGTGGCCAAGATCGTTTGGCCGATGCGTCGATCGAAGCCATCGAACGACGCCATCGCCGTCGTTCGGAATTCTTGGACGAGTTGAATCGGATCGATCCGTCTTCGCTATCGGGGGACGACTTGATCGATCAGGAACTGCTGCGTCAACGTTTGGAGAACCAAATCGCCGACTACCGATTCAAACTGCATTTGATGCCGGTGAACAATCGCGAAGGTTTTCACATCAGCTTCCCCGAACTGCCGCGTCTGATGAATCCTCAGTCTCCTCAGGACTTTGAAAACTACATTTCGCGACTGAAAGACTTTCCCCGCTTCACGCGGCAACAGATCGACTTGATGCAAGCCGGGATCGACGCGGGCCTGACCCAGCCGGCGGTGATCATGCGCGACAGCGCCGATCAGGCCGCCGCGCAGGTCGTCGACGATCCGTCCGCGTCGTTGCTGCTGACCAACCTGTCCGAAGAATCGATCGCCAAGCTCTCGCCCGACGTCTGGGCTGACCTTCGCGGTCGCATTCTGGCGGCAATCGGATCTGACGTGATCCCGGCTTTCGAAAGCTTCGCCGAGTTTCTTCGCTCGACTTACGTTCCGGCGTGTCGCGGAAGCTTGGCGGCCGAAGCTTTGCCCGACGGCCGCGCGTTTTATCGCAACGAGATCCGGCGATTTACCACCTTGGATTTGACCGCCGAAGAACTCCACCAAACCGGCGTTCGCGAAAACGCGCGAATTCGAGAACAAATGGAAGCGATCCGCCGGCGAGTCGGTTTTGACGGCGACTTGCCGGCGTTTCTGCAGCACCTGCGGACCGATCCGCGGTTCTACGCGACGACCCCGCAAGAGTTACTCAAAGAAGTCGCTTACATTTTGAAACGGGCCGACGGTCGGCTGCCGGAACTGTTCGGCCGGCTGCCACGAATCCCCTACGGCATCCGTGAAATCCCGGCCTACGTCGCGCCGCAAACGACGTCGGCTTACTATTGGCCGCCGGCGACCGATGGAACCCGCGGCGGTTTCTATTACGTCAACACGTTCAACTTGCCGTCGCGTCCGCTGTATCAGCTAGAAGCGTTGTCGTTGCACGAGGCGGTTCCGGGTCATCACCTGCAGTTGGCCTTGCAGGCGGAACTAGAAGGCTTGCATCCGATTCGAAAACAGAGCGGCTTCACGGCCTTCATCGAAGGCTGGGGCTTGTACAGCGAACGCCTGGGATCAGAGATCGGGTTCTACAAAGATCCCTATCAGGAATTCGGTCGCCTGAGCATGGAAGCGTGGAGGGCGAGTCGGCTGGTCGTCGACACGGGCATCCATTCGCTGGGTTGGTCACGAAGCCGCGCTATCGAGTACATGAAAGCGAACACGGCGTTGTCGGAACACAACGTCGTCGCCGAAGTCGATCGCTACATCGGCTGGCCGGGACAGGCCTTGGCCTACAAGGTCGGTGAACTGTTCATCAGCCGCCTTCGACAACAAGCCGAGACGGAACTGGACGAGGCATTCGAC
>Ga0102938_10001464_pt1 | contig 17824 bp, 10 predicted proteins | sample SalPonR2_B_D2_MG_FD_84516 | JGI IMG/M metagenome (GOLD analysis project Ga0102938, IMG submission 84516) | Salt pond soil microbial communities from South San Francisco under conditions of wetland restoration - Salt Pond MetaG R2_B_D2_MG | ecosystem: Environmental > Aquatic > Marine >...
CACGATATTGATCCTACCTATACCCTGGGTGAATTAGCCAGAAAAAAACTTGAAACAATAGAACGATTAAAACAAGAAGGAATTTTCAATATGAACAAAGAACTGGATTTTCCTCTTGCACCCCAAAAAATTGCTGTTATATCTTCACAAACAGCTGCCGGCTATAAAGATTTCATGGAACAGCTTCACAACAATCCTTACCAATATAAATTTTATACCAAATTATTCCCAACGCTTTTGCAGGGAGAACATGCGGAAAAATCAATTATAAATGCACTTGAAAAAATTTTTAACCACGAGAATTTTTTTGATCTGGTTGTTATTATTCGTGGTGGTGGCGCAAAATCAGACCTCGGAATTTTTGATCTTTATGAGCTGGCAGCTAACATAGCACAATATCCTTTGCCTGTTATTACCGGAATAGGCCATGAACAGGATGAAAGCATAGCAGATCTTGTGGCTTTTCAAAAATTAAAAACACCTACAGCAGTGGCAGACTTCCTGGTGGAAAAACTATACAATTTTGAGAGCCTCCTTTTTGAGAAATCAGATTACCTAAAAAGTTTAACAGATCAATATATAAAACAGGAAAATTTGAAACTTCAATCGCTTATTTATCGTTTAATTCCTAAAACAAGAACACATCTTGAAAGTGAAAAATCTCATCTTTTCCAAATGAGCCAAAAACTAAAAAACTCCTCAAATCAGATTATTACAAACCAAAAATATAAGATACACAACTATGCATCAAACGTAAAAACCAGCACAGCACTTACTCTCAATAAAGAAGATAATTATCTTAACAAACATTCAAGTGAAATAATCAATTTAGTGAGGAAAACAATCACTAATCATAAAAACAGGATTAACACATTTGAATTATCAAGAAAATATTTAGATCCAAAAGAAATTATCAAAAGAGGATATTCTATTACAATGAAAAATGGTAAAATAATTAAAAGTTCTGAAAACGTAGAAAAAGATGATCATATAAAAACTATTCTGAAAAAAGGAGAAATTGAAAGCAAGGTGACTGGTATAAACAATGACAATCAATAACTGGCTATATAATAAACTATTAATCCAAACAGGGAGGATTTATAATTAAACCATTAACAAATTAAAAAAGAATTATTACTTTCACTGCAATAAAATATATAAAAGAAAAAATGAAAAAATATAAAATATCAATTTTACTTATATTTTTAATATTACTCACCGCAAATTTCAGCCTGTCAGCTCAGGAAAAAGAGATTATTGACAGCCTGAAAACCGAACTGTCAAATGCAAGCGGAAGTCCAAAAGTAAAATTACTTAACGATATATCAAAAGAATACTGGTCAATCTCTCCTGACTCCAGTCTTTATTATGCCAAACAGGCACTTCAGACAGCCCAGAAAATAAATGACGACGCAGGAGTTTCAGATGCTCTTAACAGGATAGGAAATGCACATTACTTTTTAGGCAACAAAGAGAAAAGCCTCTCCTATTATAAGAACACCCTTGAATTAAGAAAAAAATTAAATGATCCTAAAAGGCTTATACAGATATATAATAATCTTGGAGTTTATTATACCAATTTAAATAAACTTGAAAAAGCTAATGAATATTACAAAAAAGCTCTTAAAACTAGCAAAGATAATAACTTAGACGAAGAAACAGGTACTTATTCTTTAGTTCTTGGAAGAAGGTATGATATTCTAAATCAATATAAAAAAAGCATAGAATACTATTTAGAAGCGCTTGAAATATATAAAAAACTGAATAATAGTGCACAGATAAGTTTCATTTACACTCAATTAGGTACTATTTATAAAGATATTTCAGCTTATGATAAAGCTTTAAGATATTATTTGCAAGCTCTCGATAAAAATAAAGAAAGAGGGGATAAACCCAGTCTTGCTAATACTTATAATAATTTAGGCATTATTCATGAAACACTGGAAAATTATGATAAAGCATTAGAATTTTATAATAAGGCTCTTGATATATACAAAAGCCTTGATATGAGGAATGAAACAGCAATGCTCTATAATAATATCGGAATCATTTATGATGACAGAGACAAAAACGAAAAAGCATTAGAATATTACCAAAAATCCTTTAAAATTGATGAAGAAAGTGAAGATTATCGTGGAATGTCTTCATCTCTGAATAATATTGGACTCATCTTCTTTGAGCAAAAAGATTATGAAACGGCTTTAAGTCACCTGAACAAATCTCTTGAATACAGCAATAAAAGTGATGATTCATACGGTATTGCAAACACCCTGAATAATATTTCAGAAATTCTTATTGAGCAAAAAAAATATCATGAAGCCAGAAAAAATATAAATAAAGCACTTAGTATTGCTGAAGAGATAAAATCAAAAGAGATTAAAGAAGAAAGTTATAAATTCCTCTCCAGGCTCAATGAAGAAACACATAATTACAGGGATGCCCTGAAATATTACAAGCTTTTCTCAGAACTAAACGATTCTATTTACTCAAAAGAAAAGCAAAACAAGATATCAGAAATACAAATTAAGTACGAAACTGATAAGAAAGAAAAAGAAATAGAATTGCTTAAAAAAGACAACAAGATTCATAAGCTTGAGATAAAAAGACAAAAAACCCAAAAACTATTAATTGTCATATTTTTAGCTGTTATTTTAATCTTTGCCATACTAATATATTATGGCCTGACGCAAAGAAAAAAGAATAATAAAATACTGGAAGAGAAGAACAGTCAATTAAAGAAGGCTAATAAAAAACTGAAGGAATCTGAAAAAGAACTAAAAGAACTCAATGCTACTAAAGACAAATTCTTTTCTATTATAGCTCATGATTTAAAGAATCCTTTCCAGGCTCTGTTCGGTATTGCTGAGTCAATGTATAAAAATATAGAAAATTTTAGTAAAGAGGACATTAAAGAATACGGAAAAGCTATTTATGAATCAGCAGGGATGCTTTATAATCTCCTTCAGAACTTGCTTCAGTGGTCCAGGTCACAACTCGGAAAGCTTAAAGTTAATCCACAAAATGTTAAGCTAAAAACGAAAGTGGACGAGATTATTGAAATTATGAAAATCACTGCTGAAGAAAAAGATATTACCATTTCAAACAAAATTGATAAAAAACTTTCAGTCTATGTTGACACTAATGTTATCTCAACAATTGTTCGCAACTTGCTTAACAACTCAATTAAATTTACTGAAAAAGGAGGGGCAGTTGATATTAAATCAGAGGATCAAAAAGACCAGGCAATAATTATGGTAGAAGACACCGGTGAAGGCATTCCTAAAGAAGACATCAATAAACTTTTCCGGATTGACCAGAATTATTCCAGACCCGGCACTTATAATGAACAGGGAACAGGCCTGGGACTTATACTTTGTAAAGAACTGGTAGAAAAAAGCGGTGGAAAAATCTGGGTAGAAACTAACGAAGGAAAAGGCAGCCTGTTCAAATTTTCGCTGCCCAAAGCAAAAAACAAACAATAAAACCATAAATAAATGATAGTTAAAAGAATATTTATATTTTCTTTATTGTCATTTTTTATTCTATCTTTCCCGTATTCAAGAATAAATGCTCAATCTGATTCAGAAGACAGCCTTTTACAAATAATAAATCAAACCAATAAGCCCGCCAGGAAAATTTCCTGTTTGAATGAACTCTCAGAGAACCTTTTGCAGACTACCCCCCGCAAGAGCCTGGAATATTCAAACAGAGCGATTAAACTGGCAAAAAATGAAGATGACGCATCGCTTCTTTACATAGCTTCTATTTCAAAGGCTAAAGCGCTAATGCAAATTAATCGCGTACCAGAAGCAAAATCAGTCCTTTTAAAGGTTATTGATGCACCTGAAAAAAAGAAAAACAATAATATTAAATACCTTGCATTCAAAAATCTTGGAAAAGCTTATCATAAATTATCTGTCTATGATTCAAGTAACAATTATTACTTTAAGTCAATTGATTTAGTTGAGAAAAAAGACGAAACTGAACTTGCACTGATATATAACCAAATTGGGCTTAACTATGCAAGTAAAAACAAATTTGAAAAGGCATTGGAGTATTATAGCAATGCCTTATCAATTTTTGAAAACCAAAACAATGAACTAAAAAAAACGCTTACATATAATTATTTGGGGAGCCTTTACTGGCAAAAAGGAAATTACAAAAAATCAAAACATTACTACCAGGAAGCAATAAAAATACAAACTGACCATAACGATAAACAAGGTCTTATTAAGACATATAACAACCTCGGTATTGTTCATAAAAACACGGGTCATCATGAAAAGGCTATAAACTACCATCAGAAGGCAAAAGAGCTGATTGATCAGGGAAAGGATCCCGGCAAAGCCGGACAGGTAATTAATTATATCGGTAATGTTTACTTTAAAATCAGCCAGTTTGACAAAGCACTGCAATATTATAAGAAATCACTAGAACTAAGAAATAAAACCAGCAATATATTAGCTATTTCGGAATCAGTCAACAATATAGCTTCAGTTTACCGATCACTTGGCAAATACGACAGTGCCATGGTTTATCTGAACAAATCACTTGAACTTAGAGAAAAGATTGGCAATAAAAATCTTATTGCTTATACCCTAAATAATAAAGGTAATCTTTACTGGAAAACAAAAGAATACGATAAAGCGCTGGGAGCATATCTTAATTCGCTTGAAATCAGACAGTCAATTAATGACCAGGAAGGTATAGCAAGTACTTACAACAACATAGGTACATTGTATCAGAATATTAATAATTATGAAAAGGCGCTTCAGTATTATAAAAAATCTCTAAACATTAAAGAAAAAATTGGCAACCAAAAAGAAATAGCCTATACACTCCATATCATAGGAAATTCATATCTCCATTTAAAAAAGTATGATAAAGCTCTTGAATATTACCAAAATTCGCTTTTAATCCGAAAAAAGATAGGAGATAACTACTACATTGCACAATCATTGCATAATATTGGCCTTGTTCATTCCAACTTAGAAAACTACGACAAAGCCCTAAAATACCTGCAAGAATCATTGCGACTCAGAAAACTTTTAGGAGATTATTCAGGAATTTGTGCCAGTTTAAACAGCATTGGAAATGTACATTATAATGAAAAAAAATACACGAAAGCAATTAATTATTTTCAGAAAGCAATAGAAAATGGTAAAAAACATCAGAACGATTTTTATATTTCGTTATGTTCTAGAAAATTAGGAGAAATTTATATTACCAGGGGGAATTACAATAAAGGGATCTCCTATCTGAATTATTCCCTGGATAAAGGACATGAAACAAACAATAAGGTGCTTATAAAAAATGCATTGTACGAATTATACAAATACTTCAGGAAGGCAAACAGCAATAAAAAAGCCCTCGATTACTACATCAAATATTCGATGGTAAAGGACAGCATAGAGGCCCGAAACCGTAATATGAAAGTTGTAGAAACACTGATGAATTATGAACTTTCAAAAAAACAAAACGAAATTGATAAATTCGAAAATCAGGTAAATCAATTATCTCTCGAAAAAGAACTAAGAAAAGTAAAAATCAAAAAACAAAAGAACTTTCAATATTTCTTATTTGTAATCCTTTTTCTGATTGTTATTCTGGCTTTTGTAATTTATAAAAGATATGAATTCAAAAAAAAGACGAACGTTCTGTTACAGGAAAAATATGACGTAATAAAAAAAACCAATCAGAAATTAATCGAATCGGAAAAAAAACTAAAAGAGGCTAATGCCACAAAAGATAAATTCTTTTCAATAATTGCCCATGACCTTAGGAATCCCTTTAACGCATTATACGGATTAACAGATCATATCTCCCAAAAAATTGAAAAATTATCAAAAAATGATTTGGAACAATATTTCTCTTTAATACACCAATCCGCCACCAAATTATTGTCTTTGGTCGAAAACCTGCTTACATGGTCTCGCACACAAAGAGGTAAAATTGAATATAACCCCGGCAAAATAGATTTAAAAGATGTAATTCAAAAAGAAATTGAAATTCAAAAATTACAAGCTTCCGAAAAAAATATAGATATCAAAGGGAAATACAAACACAACTCGTTGGGATGGGCAGATGACAAAATGATCATAACAGTTTTAAGGAATCTGATATCCAATGCCATAAAATTTACTCACCATGAAGGAGAAATAACAATTAAAACAGAAGAACAAAATGATTTCATTTTGATTAATGTAATAGATAATGGTACAGGAATAAGTAAAGAAAACCAGACAAAACTTTTCCGGATAGATGAAAACTACACAAAAAGCGGAACGCAAAAAGAGGAAGGAACAGGCCTGGGCCTAATTCTTTGTAAAGAGTTTGTAGAAAAAAATGGTGGAAAAATCTATGTGAAAAGTGAGCCTAACAAGGGAAGCTGTTTTACATTTACAATACCTAAATATAATTCATAAAATAATTTGACATTTTCAAAGCATGCAACTATGGCAGAGAAGAAAAAAATAAAGTACAGTGAGGCAATTGAAGAAATAGAAGAAATACTTGGTAAAATAGAAAAAGAAGAGCTTGATGTAGATGAACTTACAGAAAAGGTGAAACGCGTATCCGAATTGATCAAGCTCTGCAAAGATAAATTACACAAGACTGAAGAAGATGTTGAGAATATCCTTAAAGACCTGGAAACTGAATAAACCTTTTATTTTTTTATTTTAATTGGCTTTATCATGTTTTCAGGCTTTAAAATTTCATTTAGTCTATCTTCTGAAAGAATCTTTTTCTCAATAACCAGATCATAAACACTTTTTCCTGTTTTCATTGCTTCCTGGGCCAACTCCGAACATTTTTCATAGCCGAGATAAGGATTCAAGGCCGTTACAAGACCAATACTGTTCGTAACCATAGATCGGCATACTTCCCGATTGGCAGTAATGCCGTCTACACATCTGTGCATGAACGTTTTCATTCCATTGCTTAACATCTCTATAGATTCAAATATACTTTGTACAATAACAGGTTCCATAACATTCAATTCCAACTGACCTGCTTCTGCGGCATAAGAAACTGTCTGATCATTTCCTAAAACTTTGTAAGCAATCTGGTTCACAACTTCAGGTATTACAGGATTAACTTTACCTGGCATAATGGAAGAGCCGGGTTGAGCCGGCGGCAGATTTATCTCGTTTAACCCTGATCGCGGACCACTGGATAATAAGCGTAAATCACTTGATATTTTAGAAAGTTTAATAGCCAAGCGTTTCAGGGCTGAAGAATACATTACAAATGAACCTGTATCTTGTGTTGCTTCAACCAGGTTCTTGGCCATCACAACTTTTAGTTTACTGATCTTTTGCAGATGTTTTACAACCCTTTCTGAATATTCAGGATCTGTATTTATTCCTGTACCAATTGCAGTTGCTCCCATATTTATTTCAAGGAACAACTCAACATTTTGCTTAAGACGCTCTATCTCCTCCTCCAGGGTAACTGCATAAGCTTCAAATTCCTGTCCTAGAGTCATTGGCACAGCATCCTGCAACTGTGTTCTTCCCATCTTTATTATTTCACTAAACTCTTCACTCTTATTATAGAATGATTTTACCAATCTTTCAAGTATTTCCAGCAATTTCTTATTGCTGTTTACCAGTGCAATCTTTACAGCGGTTGGATAAGCATCATTCGTAGATTGAGATAAATTCACATGGTTGTTAGGATGACAATATTTGTATTCTCCCCTTTTATGGCCCATAATCTCAAGAGCCCGGTTTGCAATAACTTCATTGGCATTCATATTGGTTGAGGTTCCTGCCCCTCCCTGTATCATATCAACAATAAAGTGCAGATGATATTTGCCATTCATTATTTCGTTACATGCCCGAACAATGGCATCCGCCACAGTTTTGTCCAAAAGACCTAAATCATGATTAGCTTTGGCCGCAGCCATCTTAACCATTGCCAGCGCCCTTATAATATCCGGATAAAAATTTAAAGTTACTCCGCTTATTTCAAAATTTTCAGAAGCCCGGAGGGTTTGTACACCATAAAGATATTCATTAGGTACATCTCTGTATCCTAATAAATCATGCTCTTTCCGGGTTTGTCCGGATTCATATTGCGCAGCCACATTCAACATACGGTTATTAGCATGCCGCATTCTGCGCGATATGACCCTCGCTATATTTGAAAATATTTTAACTGCTGTAGGTCCGTTGTTATCAAAAAAATCCTTTTTTATACTTAAGACTGTTGTTTTTTGTAAAGCTCTGGCTGAGGTAGAATGAGGCGTATTGCTTGCCCATGATCCCTCGCCAAGGAAATCTCCTGTTTTAAAATAAGCCAGTTTGGTTTCCGAACCAAGGCGCGGGGTTTTAAAAAGTTCAACTTCTCCCTGATAAATAATAAATATATCCGTACGCGGACCATTCTCTTCAAAAAGCAAACTACCCCTTTCATAATGTTTCTCTTCTATTGAATCAACCAAATTTTCAAGTTCCTGATCCGTTAAACCTGAAAACAATTCAATATCTCTTATAAATGATAACAACTTTTCTCTTTTCATAATAATCTGTTTTAACCTAAGTTCGATGTAATAAAACCTGAATACCAGACCTCTATTTTTTATAGATTACGTCGAATTCACGTGTTTTAAAATTACAAATTTAAGATAATAAAATTCAAGATTCAAAAAAAGGAGGATGCATCGCTGCATCCTCCCTAACCAACCTAAACCATTTAAATTAGAGAACCTAAAAATTGACCAGTGTGTTAATAGAATGGTTTAGCTCTTCAAGAATAAGGTTGTTCTTGAAAAATTTGATTAATCTGGTTGAAGGATAAGCAAAACCCACTCGCATGTTTGCTGTACTATATATCTCGCTCGCGATATATTTAATCTGATTTTCTCCTGCGATTAATACCTGAATTATATCAATGTCGTCTAAATTATATTTTCCCTGGTATTTTTTCAGGAGATGAATATTGTTATTTATTATATCCTTTAAGCGTTTGTGTGACTGTGTAAGTTCCGTAAGCCGGTACCCTAGTATTCCTACTACCTTTCCTGTTTCATAATCTATTAAAGGACTGCCTGCATTACCCTGTTTTACTGAACCGTCAAATTGTATATACTCAACTCCATCTTTTTTATAAAAAGAAGATATAATACCCGTTTTTATTGAAAGATTATCCTGTGATAATTGATATCCTAATGAGGCAATTTGTTTCCCAATATGAATGTTATTTCCCTCATGCAATGTCAAAGATGGAATTGATTCCAGTGTTTTATGCTTAATATTAACTACTACAAATGGCTCATTCTCATCATTGATACCCATTACCAGGCATTTTTTAAACTCATCAGACGATAATGTAATACTTGCTTCGATAGAATAACCATTTTCTCCAACAAAAGATATTTCTACAAACTCGTAACCGGAAATTTTTCTGACATACTCATCAGTAATAAGATATTCTCCAACTTTAAATCCAGTCAGGCTTTTTATTTTAATATTAGTTTTGCTGTAAAATCTAAAAAGGGCTACTGATTGGTGAGTTTTCTGCCAGATTTTTTGATACATGTTAGATAAAATTGTTTCTATTAATATTAGCATCAAAAGTAGCTGTTGAAATAGAAATCAAAAAATCCATTTTTTTAACGTTTCCTATTTCTAAATAAACGTATCAAAAAATGTAATTATCGCAATTTTATTGTATTGTTCGCATTCGAACAAGCCTGTTTCAATTTCGTTCACTTTGAAAGCGTTTTATTCAACACAAATATTCATCATTGTGCTGATAACTTGAAACTTACAATTATTGGCATAATTTCTGATTAACTCTCTTAAAAAATAAATTATGCAAAAAATAAAATCTTATACAACTCTGCTTTTTACCTTATTCTTTATAAGTCTGTCATTATCAGGAAACGGACAAACAAAAAAATGGACATTAGAGGATTGTATTAATTATGCACTTGACAATAACATTAATGTAAAAAGGCAAATGTTATTAGCCGAGCAACAAAGAAACAATAAAAAACAGAAAAAATTTAATATATTACCCTCAATTGAGGCATCTGGCAGACATAGCTTTCAATCAGGAAAAACGATTAACTATGACACTTACTCATATGTAAACCAGGATTATAACTACGAGCAAATGAGTGTTAGCGGAGATATAACACTGTTTAACGGACTGGAAAACCTGAATGCGATTAAAAGAAGCAAATATGATCTGCTTGCGCAGTTGGAAAGTATAAAAGAAGCTAAGTACAATGTTACTTTGAATGTAATGACAAATTACCTGAATGTTCTTTCAAGTATTGAACAAAAAAGAATCAGGGAAGAACAGCTGAAAGTAACATTAGAGCAAATAGAACAAACACGCCAACAGGTTGAACTAGGAAATGTTGCAAAAGGTGAATTATTAAAAATAAAAAGCCAGGCTGCAACAGAAAGAGTGAACCTAACTAATGCCAAAAATGATTTAAAAATAGCTTACCTGGATCTTATGCAGCTAATGAACCTGGACACAGCAGCAAACTTTAATATTCAAATTCCAGATCATTTAAAAATGAAAGATACTTCTGATATCAGGACTGCAGATAACATCTTCAGCCAGGCAGTAAAAGAGTATCCTTCAATACAAAATGCAAGGTACCAGCTCGAGAGTAACAAACAAAATTTAAAAATTCAAAAATCAAGGTTATTACCAAATATAACATTCAGTGCTTATTATGGGACTTATTACAACGAACTCTCCAATACATTATTCCCATATGAAACACAATTAAAAGAGAATGCAAATCTCGCACTGACATTAAGGCTAAACATTCCGATTTTCGATAAGTTTAGAAAAAAGACAAGTATTAACAATGCAAAAATTGATATTAAAGATACCAGGTATCTGCTTGAAGAGAGCAAACAAAATCTGCATAAAAATATTCAGAGAGCCAGAAATGAAGCGACAGCAGCTTATAAAAATTATTTATCGAATCAGGAAGCAGTAAAATCAAGTGAAGAAACATTTACTTATACAGAAGAAAGATATAACCTGGGCCTGGTGGACCTGGTTGAATACAGGATTGCGAAAAATGACCTATCGAGGGCAAAATCGGACCTCGTATATGCAAAATACAATTATATCTTCAGATTAAAAATCCTGGATTTTTATCTCGGGAAAGAATTAAAATTCAATTAGTTGGTTTTCTCATAGGTACAGGGGTTAAGATTCTCAGGAATTTTGCCCCTTCCTTTAAAAAAATATTTAATAATCTTCTAGAGTTGCTTTTTTAGTTTTTTGTATTTTAGCCGGGTGGTAATCACCCGGTTTTTATTTAAAAAATAATCAATTATGAAAAAGATTTCTCTTTTGTTATTATTTGCAGCTTTTCTTTCACTGCAATCATCTGGTCAAATTTTCAATACTGGTCAAACCTTAAAAAAAGGAACCTTCTCATTAGGACTTGAACCTACACTCCACATTGACGGTGGAGCAGATGGTTTCATCTTTTTTGCACATGCCGGTTACGGTATTAAGCCCGGTTTAGACATTGGTTTGAAATTCGGTTTAGCCAACCCGAATTATTTTGGAGCTGACCTGGAATTTGCATTGGGAAAAAGGCTGTCGCTGTCAACAGGTGTTCATAATTATAATAATTTTGGACTTGACGGGACTTTAAATTTTGTAATTCCGATAAAAAACGATATTAGAATTTTTACCGGTTTTGATGCTGATTTCAATTTTGTTGAGACAACTAACCAGGAAGGAAATAAAAAAACAGAAATCATGACTCCTTTGTGGTTTCCAATAGGGCTGGATATTGGTCTTTCAAGCAATATGAGCTTGCTTTTTGAGACTGAAATAGGAATTACCGATGAAGCTTACCATATTATTGGTGGAGGTTTAAATTTCTATTTTTAAAAATATTAAAAGGGCTGGCAATAAACCACCAGCCCTTTTTCAAATAAACTTATCCAGGCTTTTTAGAAAAGACCTGATATATTTCCTTCGTTGTCCACATCAATATTTTCGGCAGCAGGCTTACTTGGTAATCCGGGCATACGCATAATTTTACCTGTAATAGGAACAACAAATCCTGCCCCCGAAGCTATCTCAATTTGTCTTACAGTTACCACAAAATCTTTCGGTCGTCCAAGAAGTTTTGGATTATCGGACAAGGATTTTTGGGTTTTAGCAATACAAACCGGAAGTTTATCCAGACCCAGTTCTCCAATCTTCTTCAGGTCTGATTTGGCAGAAGCTGTATAATCAATAGCTGCAGCTCCGTATATTTTTTTGGCTACAGTTTCTACTTTTTTGGGTATATCCCAGTCCCATTCATACATTGGTTTGTATTTGTTCTTACAATTGTCTGCTACAAACTTAACTTTCTTGGCCAAATCCACGGCTCCATCTCCGCCTTTACCCCAGACATCTGCAACAACAGAATCAATGCCTTTTGTCTCGCATCGATCCTGGATCATTTTAATCTCTTCGTCAGTATCCGAGGCAAACTTATTAATAGCGACCACTGCACAGATATCAAAAGTTTGAATATTTTCAACATGTTTTTCAAGATTTTCCAGTCCTTTTTCAAGAGCTTCAAGGTTCGGTTCATTAATTTTATCCAGTGGAGCACCTCCATGATATTTAAGCGCTCTTGCTGTAGCTACTAATACTACAGCTTTAGGAGACAATCCTGAATATCCACATTTTATATCAAAGAATTTTTCAGCGCCCAAATCAAAACCAAAACCTGCCTCTGTTACTACATAATCTGAAAGAGACATACCTGTTTTTGTAGCAATTACAGAGTTGGTTCCCTGGGCTATATTTGCAAATGGACCGCCGTGTATAATAGCCGGGGTTCCTTCCAGTGTTTGTACAAGGTTCGGTTTAATAGCATCACGAAGCAGGGCAGCCATAGCCCCGTTTGCATTCAAATCCCTGGCATAAACCGGTTCCTTTTCAAAAGTATATCCAACAAAAATATTACCCAGTTTTTCTTTCAATTCTTCAAAATCCTCTGCCAGGCATAAAATAGCCATTAGTTCAGAGGCTGCCGTAATATCAAAGCCTGTTTCCCTGGGTATCCCAAAAGTTCTACCACCTAACCCAACAATTGTTTTACGTAAAGCCCTGTCGTTCATGTCCATTACACGCTTCCAAAGCACTGTACGGGGATCAATATTTAATTTTCTATGTTGTATTGCATTGTCAATTAGGGCTGAAAGAAGATTATGTGCTTTTTCAATTGCACTGAAATCACCCGTAAAGTGCAAATTAATATCTTCCATTGGTAAAACCTGTGAATATCCTCCTCCTGTGGCACCACCTTTAATACCAAAAACTGGTCCGAGAGAAGGTTCTCTCAATACAACAGTTGAATCAACACCCACCTTATTCAGCCCCTGAGATAAGCCGATTGACATCGTTGTTTTTCCTTCCCCTGCAGGAGTTGGAGAGATGGCTGAAACCAGAATCAGGTTGCTCTTCTCTACCTTTTTATTATCAATATAATTTAAAGGAATCTTTGCTTTATAATTCCCGTATAATTCAAGATCTTCTTCACGAATCCCAAGTTTTTTTCCGATTTCTTTGATGGGTTTCTTTTGAGCTTTTTTGGCAATTTCAATGTCGTTCATATTGTTTGGTTTTAAATGTTATAATGTTGTTAATTAAATAACTATATTCATATTTTATTTTTTTTCATTAAATATCAAGTTATAAAAAAAACGTCAGGAAATAAACTCTAACAAAAATTAAATACTTTTTCATCAGGATACAATACTGGTGAGAATTCAAATGCTGAGGATTGTTATTCCAATTCATATCTGAATTTAATTAATATTGGTATACATCAATATTCAGCATTTTGTTCAAATCAATTAAAAAAACAGGGATTCTTATTTTAACTTTCGGAATAAAAGCAGAGAGCTATTCGTGTCGCAATGATTCTATAGGATCTTTATTAGCCGCGTTTTTTGCCGGAGTATATCCAAAAATAATACCTACACTTACACTAACAACAAAAGCAATAAAAACAGAGCCAAATGTTATAATAGTTTCAATTTCTGCTAACCTTTCAATTAATCCTGACAATATAAATCCAAGGATAATTCCCAGAATACCTCCAAAAACACCAATAAAAACAGCCTCTGTCAAAAATTGCACCAAAATATCTTTCTTTTTTGCTCCGATAGCCATTCTGATACCTATTTCTTTAATTCTCTCCATAACAGTTGCAAACATAATATTCATTATGCCAATTCCACCCACAAGCAATGAAATTCCAGCTATAGCAGCTAGTACAAAATTAAATATATCATTGGTTCTTTGTTTTTGCTCAAGGAGCTTCTCTGGAACGATGATCTCAAAATCTCTTTTTCCATTATGCTTTCGAAGCAAAATGCGTTCTATCAAAGCAGCAGATTGCGTTAATTGTTCTGTTTTATTAACTTTAACAATCAGACGGTCGAATTGATTATAATTTTGTGACTCATCCCCGGAAGAAGAATTCAGAACACTTCCGCCAATAACTATCCTGTAAGACTGTCCACTTGATGGTTTATAATAAAGTGCTTCACGATTTCTAACCCGTAAAATCATTGTTTTCTGAGGCATAAAAACGGCCTGATTAACTTTATTAAATCCATACTGATCAAGAGATTTCCCTCCCAAAGACTCATTTTTCAGAACTCCTACAACTTTAAGATTGATCGTGCCACTCTTAATGGTCTTACCAATAGGGTCTTCTTTGCTAAAAAGCCTTGACTTAACCGAAGAACCAATTATGCATACAGGTTCTCCTTCCTCCTGCTGTGATTGATTAAAATAATTTCCCTTTTGAAGTTTTAAATTATATATATCAAAATAATCATTTGAAATACCAATATTTTGAGCTTTCATTTTTCGGTCAGCAAAAAGGACTTCTGAATCCAAAATGATCTCAGCAGAAATTTTTTCTACCGTTGGCACAACTTCTAAAATAGCATTATAATCAGACTGGTTCAGTCCAAAAGAAAATTTTTTACTCTTGTTCTTATCCCCTGAATCCTCATCGCCATTTTCACCTGTTACATTCGACTGTTTCTGTGCTTCAATAATTATGTTGTTTCCGCCAATTAGCTCTATTTGCTTAATTATTTCCTTTTGTGCTCCGGAACCAATAGCAAGCATACTTATTACCGCGGCCACACCAAAAAGGATTCCAAGGGCAGTTAAACCACTTTTAAGTTTATTAGCCAGCAGAGTTTCAAAAGCTATCTGTATATCGTGAAAATATCTTTTAAGCATCTAATTATTAACTTTATTAACTGTCAAGAGAAACAAACTTAAAATTATCCTTATCCTCAGGTACTGTTAAATAAACTTCTTCTCCCTCTTTCAGTCCTTCTTCCACAATAATATGATTTTCATTGGCAATACCCAGCTCCACCTGTTTGATTTCTCTACCTACAGTATAAACAACACTCATCGTATCTTTCTGAAAAATAGTTTCCAGTGGAAGATATTTAACATCATTAAAACGAGAAGTTACAATTTTATTGGTGGTTGTCATAGCTGGCCTGATAATTGAGTCCGATTCATTCATTGTAATAATCACCTCAAAAACCTTAGCACCTGTGCTTTTCAGCTCCTGCCCGACATTTGCAACTTCGGTTACCTTGCCGGTATATTTTCGATTAGGGAATGCATCTACTTTAATTCTTACATTTTGTCCTCTGTTTACTTTACTGATATCAATCTCATTTACATAAGTCTTTGAAATATAAGTTGAAAGATCGGGAAGAGTGGCTACAGTAAGATTCCATGGACTTATCGTTGATCCTTCTTTTTGTTTCTCCCCATTCCAGTTTCTTTCATAAATAACCATACCTGGCTGTGGAGCGTAAATTGTAAACTGCTGAACCAATTCGGCCATTTTATCACGGGTTCTTTGTTGTTTATCCAGATTAATAGTGGCCTCTTTCATTTCAGCTTCAGCCTGTTCAACCTGAAGCTGGTAATTCTCTTTTGCTTGTTTTAATTGGCGTTTTGCTTTCTGAAAGTCATATTTTGCCTGACGTTGTGTTGTCGGGGGTTCATATTTAGATTCTTTCATAGCTATTTTCTTTTCTTCCACTGCAAACTCCAGGTCAATCAGCTCATTTCTTGCCTGCTTTAACTTCATCGCTGTATCCAGCTTGGTTTTAATGTATTCAGACTTTCTTTTTTCCAGTTCGTCTTCGGCATCTTTTAACTTGGTAAGTGTTTCTGTTTTATCCAGTCTGGCTACATAATCTCCTGAATCTACAACTGTTCCTTCTGGCACCAGATCAATTATTTTTACTTCACGTATTCCCAGCCTCCTGTTTCTAAGGCCTTGCGGACCTCTTATTTCAACAGATTCTTTCGCCTGCAACTCTCCGGTGGTGGTTACCAATACTTCGAACCTTCCTTTCTCAACTTCGGCAACAAGAACAGAATCACTTTTTTTACCCTTGCCAGTAAAAATTAATATCAAAACAAAGGCTAAAATGATGAGTGAAATTATAATTATGTACTTTCTTTTCATAGTCTCTTATTTTTTTATCATATCTTGCACCGAACGGATAACTTTATCAGCAAGGTTCTCAGCTACTTTTTTGTTATTCCCTTCCGAATAAACCCTGATAATCGGTTCTGTATTAGATTTTCGAAGATGTACCCAGCCTTCTTCAAATTCAATTTTAACACCATCAACGATATTTATTGGATAATCATTATAAATTTTGGGGATTTCTTTCAAAATACTATCAACATTTATTTCTGGGGTTAATTTAATCTTATTTTTGCTGATGTAATATTGCGGATATTGCGCACGCAATTCAGAGCAGCGTTTATTGGTTTTTGCCAGGAAAGTAAGAAAAAGAGCTATACCAACCAATGCATCACGCCCATAATGAAGGTCAGGTAATATAACTCCACCATTCCCTTCTCCGCCTATAACTGCCTTCGTTTCTTTCATTTTCTCAACTACATTAACCTCTCCTACTGCTGAAGGAGTGTATGTAACCCCATATTTTTCAGATAATTCTTTTAAGAATTTAGTGGAAGAAAGATTAGATACAGTATTCCCTTTTCTTTGCTGAAGCACATAATCTGCAATGGCTATTAGTGTATATTCCTCGCCAAACATAGTACCGTCTTCATTAATTATAGCCAGGCGGTCCACATCCGGATCCACAACAAAACCCACATCTGCCTTTTCTTTGGTCATTAGAGAAGAAATTTCTTTCAGATTTTCTGGCAGTGGTTCCGGATTATGTGCAAAAACTCCGTTGGGTTGACAATTTATTTCAACAATTTTTACCACCCCCAGTTCCTTAAGCAATTCCGGAACTGCAATACCACCTACGGAATTAACGGCATCGACAGCAATTTTAAAATCCGCCTTTTTTATGGCTTTGGTATCCACAAAATCTAACTTCTTTATATCAGCTATATGTTTTGAAAGATATTTATTATCTGTGTAAATCTTCCCTAGTCTGTTAACTTTTTCGTATTTGAAAGAGGCATCTTCTATCATGGTTAACACTTCATTTCCCTGGTCGGCAGTAAGAAATTCTCCCTTATTGTTCAATAATTTCAAGGCATTCCACTCAACAGGATTATGACTGGCTGTAAGGATAATACCTCCATCGGCTTTTTCATTAATAACTGCCATTTCAACAGTTGGGGTTGTCGCCAGTCCAAGGTCGGTAACATTTATTCCTAACCCTACCAGGGTTGCTGCTACCAACTGATTAACCATTTTACCTGATGGTCGTGCATCTCTTCCAACAATTACAGAAATATCTGATTTGCTATTTTCTTTTTTAATCCACAAACCATA
>Ga0102938_10001465_pt1 | contig 17822 bp, 17 predicted proteins | sample SalPonR2_B_D2_MG_FD_84516 | JGI IMG/M metagenome (GOLD analysis project Ga0102938, IMG submission 84516) | Salt pond soil microbial communities from South San Francisco under conditions of wetland restoration - Salt Pond MetaG R2_B_D2_MG | ecosystem: Environmental > Aquatic > Marine >...
GCGCGCCAACGCCATCTCCCGCGTGATCCTCGAACGCTCCCGCCTGCCAGGAGACCGCGCCCCCGTCATCGTCCGCCTCGACTGACACCGAAGACCCCGGCATCCTCATCCCCAGGACCCCGCAACCGCGCCCCCGAAGGAAACCCGCGACGAACCCGACCTCGCAAATCCAATACAAAACTCACCAGACCGGCAACCGCCCGATCCCTTTAAAAGTCGCGGTCGCGCATCGTCTTGACCTCGCCGAACGGCCCGACCACTGTCCGGATCGAATTCCATCGGACCACCCGTCCGTCGTGCTCCGCCTTGCTGGATATCACCAGAAGCCTCTCCGGGCAAAGTTGGCAATTGCCCGAAAAACGGACTTCGCTCCGGGGTTGGGCACAGGCAAGCACCAGTCTCTTGATATCGTGCAGCTCGGCCTCTTCGCCGTCATCGGCCAGAAGGTAGCCCCTGACTGCGGCCCCGCGGGATTCAAGGCGCAAGTCGCCGCTCGCGTCCCGGCTTACCGTTCCCCTGCCGCGCTCCTCGTCGAGAAAAATCCCGAGGTCCTGGAGAACACCGATAATGTATGCTGCGTCACCTCGATTGAAGCCGCTGCAGATGAGGAGGTTTCGGGACAGCGGCGCGTCGGAGAGGGAGTTGCGGCTCTGCATGGGATACAACTTAAACGGATGGTTCGCGATGAGCCAGCACCTGTGGCTACAAAATGGCAGAATTTTTCGCCGTGCCGGAAGGACGCCCTGCGGTCCTTCATGCGTGTCCTTTGACAGTGCAGAGACTGATGGCTCTACATGCCGAAGCGACCGTATTCTACTGCAATTCGGAGATATGGGAAAACTTGCGAAAAAAATGTTGCTTTTTTTCGCAAGGCTGTGGATTATACGACACTATAGCACTAACATCTTATCAAGTGTGGGTTGCCGGAAAACGGGTGTTGCTTGGTCTGGGGCTGTTCAGCGGTCTCGCGCGCCAAGCATGCCTGCAGTCAGAAAGTGAAAACAGGTAATGTCAGTGTTAAACTATGCGAAAAGCGAAAGTGCAAAGCGTAAGCAGCTTGGCACTGGCGACGAGGCTGGCGGCCTGTCATTTGCGCTGGAAACCATTACGCCGAAACAGGCGAAAGAGTACCTGGCCACTGCGCAGGCGGCACGTCGCCCCGACGCGCGAGCGGTCGGCAACTATGCCCGCACGATGAAGGCCAAAGCCTGGGTGGTGAATGGCCAGCCCGTGATCTTCGACAGTGAAGGCCACCTGATCGATGGCATGCAACGCCTCTCGGCCTGTATTGAAGCCGGGGTGCCTTTTTCCACCGTCGTGGCGCGCAACGTGCGGGGCGACACGCTTCACACCATCGATCAGCATCGCGCCCGCTCTTATGTCGCCGTGCTCGAAGCCCGCGGAACGTACCGTCGGCCTGCTTCGCTGGTACGGCTCATGGGCAAATTGATTCGCATCGAAAACGGCATGCTCGGGCTTGCGGCAATGCCGATCAGCTGGTCGCGCTATGACCGAGTTCTTGACGCCAACCCGGAACTCATCGAAGCGGTTGACCTCGCGGACCGGTATCGCGGGCTCAAGCTGCACTCCCAACCGGTGGCGGTGCTCGCCTTCATGGCTCTGCGCGCGGGCCACGGCCCGGCCTTTCGCAACTTCCTCGTGGCGCTCGATACCGACGATGACGAAGGGGCGGCAGGTTTTGACGGTGCGACGAACCTTCTTTCCACCATCGAGGCGATGCGCGCGGTGGGTGAGGTCGATACCGACCAGATGATCGCGCTTGGCATCCTTGCCTTCAACGACTGGATCGAGGAGGGGCGTCGCCGGAAGGTCTACACGTGGGCACCCGATCGCCGACCGCTGAGCGATGACCTCGCGGAGGCTTCCGAGGGAACCGACGATGCGGAGGCGCGCGGAATCGCCAAGGGCAAGCAGCGGTTTCTTCCAAACCTCGGTCTTCCAGTGATGAAGGGCTATCCCGGTTTGCGCGAGGGTCTGATCGCCGATCCGTCCCGCAGCAACGAGACCGACAGCCGCCTCGTTGCGGAATTACGTCAGACCGCGGCAATGGGACCGGACGATGTGCGCGTCCGGATGGTCGAAGTCACGCCCGAACTTGCCCGGCACTGGCTGCGGGAATTCAACGATGGCAACCGGCGAACGCAGCCGACGCAGGTTGATGCAATTGCACGTGACATCAAGGCGGGCCGATGGATGGTCAACGCCCAACCGATCTGCTTCACCTCCGATCCTTTCGCCCCCAAAGCGCGCCGCGGCGAGACGCGACTTCTGAATGGGCAGCACCGCCTTTACGGTGTGATCGAGGCCGATATGTCGATTGAGGTTCCGGTCGCGAGCGGTATCGCCGAAAGCGCGTTTGCCACCTACGATACGCATGCGCGCAGAGCGGTCTTCTCGTCCGGCGGGCCGCAGTCGGACCTGCGTGTTCTCGCGGGTGCAGCGCGTTTTCAGTGGCGCGTGGACGAAGGGTTGCATCCACACGATCGGGCAGTCCCATCCGCTTCCGAAATAAAGGAAACGCTGGAGCGCCATCCAGGTCTTGCCGACTGGTTCCCCGAGTCCCGCAAGCGGCAAGTGGCGGAGTTTGGCTCTTCCGGCGTCATGACCTTCGTGCTCTACCATCTCCGGCAAGTCGATCCGGAGGCAGCCGAGGAATTTTTCAGGGATCTCTTCACAGGCGAGAACCTGACCAAGGAAAACCCGGTGCTCAATCTTCGAGAACGGATCCGGCGCACACGCAACCTCGAGGGAGAGCAACGCGGCTCGCGCCGTCAGGTGCTGTCGCTCCTTCTGCAGGCCTGGGAGAGCTATCGCGCTTATCGCAACAACGAATTGGCCACATGAGTCGCTGCGGTTCCGGCATGTGACTCCGCCGCGGTCGGCAACTCGTGTATCCTCCGCTTGATCAAACCTTGAAGGTCCGGAGGGAGGAGCGAACGACAAGCTACTTCCAGTTCCAAGCTCCGCTGGTCTGAAAGGAAATTTCGTTACAGACCGGCCCAAGGAAATGGTTCTTCAGCCGCTTGAACGGCGGCAGGCAAAAGCTACGCCTCCATCCGGCAGCTTGATTCTGTGCCGGCAAGATGCGATCACCGGTGTCAAATCCGACCATCGTCTAATCTGGTTTCGCAAGAATGCGGAAACTTCTCATGGGCGAGCCTTGTTCTGCAACAGGGGGTTGATTGCAGAGGAGAAACTTCTTGTCCCGTCCCGTCGTACTTGCCGTGGATGACGAACCCGCCATCCGTGACCTGTTGCGGGACGCTTTGGAACGGGAGGGTCTGGATATCCGCTGCGCCGGCAGTATCGCCGAGTTTGAGAAAATGGCGGCGAGGATCTTGGTTGATGTCTATATTATTGACCTGACGCTTCCTGACGGCAGCGGGTTCGGCCTTGTTCGGTCTTTGCGGGAGCGAGGTGAAAGTGGTATCATTATCCTGTCGGGTCGGGGCGAAGAGACAGACAATGTCGTGGGCCTCGAACTTGGTGCCGACGATTATGTGACAAAGCCTTTCCGACCGCGTGAGTTGGCCGCCCGCGTAAATGCGGTCATGCGCCGGTACCGAAGGCAGTCGCCAGACGTCGAAGTTGAGGCAAGTGCCGAAACGGCATCCCCTGCGGGAATAGACTATCGATTCGGCGACTATGCCGTCAGCACCTCCGCCCGCCTCGTATGGAACGCCGAGGGCACGGAGATACCGCTGACGACGGCGGAATTCGAATTGCTATGCGCACTCATCGAACGGCGGGGGCGCGTGGTGAGCCGTGACCAATTGATGAACGCGGTCAAGGGTCGTGACTGGGATGCCTACGACCGGGCGGTCGACGGGCTTGTCAGCCGATTGCGAAAGAAGCTTCCGGCGCCGCCCGGGCGTGCGCACTACATCCGCACCGTCCATGGCGTGGGCTATTCCTTTTCAGGGTAGATTTGCACTCTTCAACACATCCGGTCCTCAGCAAGTCAGCGTGCACTAGTCTTTTGCCTGCTCCGATTTTCGGGCACGCTTACGTGCGCGAAGTGGCCCATTGGACCTGTTGCCCCAATGACGTGATCTTCAGAAGCCGTCGGCCGATTTCGTCCTGAAATCCGTCGAGTTGGCTGCCGATCTCATCAAGCGATACACCGGTGTGGCGAAGTGTGGCGCCTTCGATCCGGCAGAGCATGCGGATGGAATTGAGGGCTGTGACGTGTTTGCGCATCTCTGCAAGGTGGCTGTCCACGGTGGCGGCTTGCCGCATGGTTCGATCCTGGCATGTTTGCGCTTTCCCTTCGTAATCCGTCGCCACGCCGCTGAGCCGCGCCCGTTCGGCGGCGGCGTCCCCCTCGGCCTTCGAATCATCTTTCGCAAAGGCCTCTGCCATTTCCGACAGAAGATCCGCCGCGTTGAGAAGGAACAAGCTTTCGGAGACCGAACGCGCAATGCCGCCAAAGCCGACGGTTTCGTCCAAGGCACGGGTGTTAAGCCAGTCGACCATATCGTTTGCGAGAAGAGCATAGTTGTCTGAAATCGCGCTGACCGGTCGGCCAAGCTCGCCGAGCTGTGACGCCGCGATACGAAGGTTCAGCGCAATTCGCAGGGCCTCTGCAAACATCGACTGCATTCCGTTGAGCGCAATTTCGATCTGGTCGGCAGCTTCCGCCGCGGCCAGCGCCTCGGAACGGTTCACCCCTCCGCCACCAAGCTGCAGTTCCCTGTGCTGCAGTTCGGTCGCAAGGGCGCGCGCCTGAAAGGAATCGTAGCTCGGAAATCCCATCTCGGCGAGGCCTTGTATGAGACTCTCGGCGCTCTCACTCGGCGTGCGGCCCTCGGCTTCTTCCTTGCGCAGCTGGGCGTAGACGCCCTTGACCTTGTGCAGCATCTCGGAGGTCGGTTTGATCCGCACGGAAAGATACCCTTGCCCCAAGGGAACAACCACCGCGAAGACCCAATAGAAGCGGCCATCCGACGAACTGTTACAGACATATGCGCCTGTTGGCTGTCCCTCCTTGATCCGTTCCCAAAACAAGTGGAAGACCCCCTTGGGCATCTCCGGATGGCGGATAAGCTTGTGCGGAGCGTTGATCAGCCGCTCCCAAGGATAGCCGGAGACGCGCTGGAAAACGGAATTGCCGGCCTCTATCACACCGCGCCCGTCAGTGCGTGAGAAGAAGATCTCATCGATCCCGAAGGGCACCTCCACTTCTTGGGCTTGAGCATTGTCGAGCATCGTGGAGTCTCCTTGTCCGACACTTTCTGTTTTTCGCAAATTTCACCCTAACGTTCCTTTTGGCATCTGTCGATAGCGTGGCTTTACATAGATGTTGCGAAAAAAGCACATCTCGCGTCGACAGTCGGAGCTGATTTTCTCATACAGGCATGGGCTTTGCCTGTCGGCCGCCAAATTTTTCCCCCACTCGGAAAAGATGACTTTCCTTACAAGCAAGTACATGTTGTGAAAAACGTATTAGCTGTTATTTTCGCAATTCTCGAAAGCAAGGGGCCGCCGATGACCACACCCGCCCAGATGTCCAGCGCGCCGGAGACTCCCGGGGCCGCCGCCATGCAGCCGCCAGAGTTCCGCTCCGGCAGATGCGTGCACTATGATCTACCCGAAAAGCCTGACCACGAAGACCTGCTGCACTTGCAGGCTTTCCTTTCCAACAACAGTGCTGCGGCGGTGGTCATCTCGGCGGCACAGCTAAGGCGCGCAGACACCCTCCTTCTCCAACTCCTGTTGGCGGCCAAGCGGGACTGGGCGGCGCGGAAGGTCTCCTTCACGGTTGTGGACATTCCCGAGGCTGTCGTTGCGGCTTTGCCGCTTCTGGGTCTTCGGCCCGAGATGATCGGCCTGAGGGTCTCGCAATGAGCATCATGGTTCTGGCGATCGACGACTCGCGAACGATCCGCAGCATGGTGCACCAAGCGCTCGCCGCGGCCGGCTTTTCCTGCGAACTGGCGGAAGATGGCGTCGAGGGTGTGCGGCGGTTCGAAGAGCTCCGTCCCGATGTTGTTATCACCGACATCAACATGCCCCACATGGACGGTTTCGGCGTGATCGAGGCGATCCGCAAGGACGTCGCAAACCGCAGAGTCCCGATTCTCGTCATGACCACGGAAACCGCCAAGGAGTTCAAGACTCGGGCACGCGATGCCGGCGCCACGGGCTGGATCGGCAAGCCGTTCGACGACCAGTCGCTTGTGCAGGTCATTCGTCGTGTCACGGGAGCCGCATGAGATGGCAGCCAATGACGCTTTTCGCGACCTGTTCTTTGAAGAAGCCGAAGACCTGCTTGCCACGCTGTCGGATGACCTCGTCCGACTGAGCGCGGGGGAGTTCGACAACGAGATTGTCCACTCGATCTTCCGGGCCGTACATTCGATCAAGGGTAGCGCCGGCGCCTTCTCGTTGGAAGAGCTGGTGGATTTTGCTCATCGCTACGAGACCGTGCTTGATGGGGTGCGCAGCGACAGGCTCGAGCTGACACCCGACCTATTCCGGGTCGTGCAGCGGTCAGCAGATCACCTGGCCGTCCTGGTCGAGGCGGCCCGTACCGAACAGGAAACCGACAGGGCGGTCACGGAAACCGCTCTTGCGGCCCTCGATGCTTGCCTTTGCGCCGCTTCCGCGACAGGCGCGGACCCAATGCCGACTGCCTCCGAAACGCCGGAGGCGGGTCCCGCGCAAGAAGAACCCCAGTTCGGTTTCGTGCCGCTCTCCCTCGATCTCGACAGTCTTGCTCAGACCGGCCCGCAGAGTTTCGACATTTGCTTCCGTCCCCATCCCTCGCTCTACGAGAACGGCCACGAACCCGCGCTTCTTCTCGCGCAACTTGCCGAGCTTGGGCACCTCGAGACAGAGATCGATCTTTCGGCGCTGCCGCACTGGAGCGCGCCCGAGATCGTCGAGCAGGCGCTCTCGTGGAAGCTCCGCCTTGCGACGGACGCCACGCAGGACGCGATCGAAGAGGTCTTTGATTTCGTTGACGGCCTCTGCGACCTGACCATTCAAGCCGAAGGCAATGACATGCCAGAGACAGTCGTGCAGAACGGGGCGCCGATCGAGACGGCGACGACCAAACTCGCGGAGCCGGATGCGGCACCAACCGCGACGTGTATCGAAGCGGAAACGGCCGAACCCGCATCAGCCACCAAGTCGGTCGCGGCAGCGGACACGCCACGCCCGACGCTGCGGGTCGATCTCGACAGGATCGAGCGGCTCTTCAACGCGGTGGGCGAGCTCATCATCAACCAGTCAATGATCGCCCAGCGGGTCGACGACCTGCAGCTTCACCACGATGCCGACATGGCCGTCCATGTGGAAAGCTACCGGCTTCTCGCCCGAGACATCCAGGAGGCGGTCATGGCGATCCGGGCGCAGCCGGTGAAGCCACTGTTCCAGCGCATGTCTCGCATCGTGCGCGAGGCGGCCGACGGCACCGGCAAGCAGGCGCAGCTCGTGATGGTCGGCGAAGGCACAGAAGTCGACAAGACCGTTATCGAACGTCTGGCAGATCCCCTGACCCATATGATCCGCAACTCGGTCGACCATGGCCTCGAAGGCCCCGAGCAGCGTTGCGCCAACGGCAAGGACCCGGTGGGTACGATCTGGCTCTCGGCGGCACATCGCTCGGGCAGCGTGGTCATTACCATCCGGGATGACGGCGGCGGTCTCGACCGGGAGAAAGTGCTTGGCGTTGCGGTCAAGAAGGGCCTGGTGCCAGCTGGCGCGGACCTGTCCGAGAGCGAGATCGACAATCTCATCTTTTTGCCGGGTTTCTCGACCGCCTCGGCAACCTCGCTTCTGTCCGGACGTGGTGTCGGCCTCGACGTGGTGCGCACGGCGGTCCAGTCGCTTGGCGGCCGGGTCAACATCGTCTCGCGCCCCGGCAAGGGAACCGAGTTTACCATAGCACTGCCCCTGACACTCGCCGTGCTGGACGGAATGTTGATCTCGGTTGGCAACATCAGCATGCTCGTGCCGATCTCTGCCGTGCTCGAGACCATCCGCCCGCTGGCGGGCGAGGTGCAGGCCGTCGGCCCAGACGAGTGCCTTCTCTCGATCCGCGGTCGCTTTGTTCCGGTCATTGATCTTGCCGCGAATCTTGGCGTTCCGCGCGCCGTCGAGGCCGACGCGCCGATGCTTCTCCTGCTTGTCGAGACCGAGGCACGTGGCACATGTGCGCTCCTCGTGGACCGCGTCCACGATCAGCGGCAAGTGGTCATCAAGGGGCTTGAAAGCAACTATGGCCACGTTCCCGGCGTCTCGGCTGCGACCGTCCTCGGAGACGGCCAGATCGCCCTCATCCTCGATCCCGACGCTATCGTCGCACAGAACCACGGGGCCGGCCTGCGTGCCGTGATCCCCTCTTGATGGAGACGCCCAAGATGCAGGACGCAGCAGACCAGAACGGCGAGGTCGAGTTCGTCATCTTCACTTCGGGAGGACAGAGCTTCTCCCTCGACATCCGCCATGTCCGCGAGATCCGTGGGCAAAGCGCGGTAACACCTCTGCCGCATGCGCCCGAAGAAGTGCTTGGCGTCACGAACCTGCGCGGCGCCGTGATTCCGGTTTTCGATCTTGCGAGATGCTTTGCCCTGGGTGCCACGGTTGACGCCGAACGCAACGTCATTGTCATCGCGATGAACGGCACGCAGACCATCGGGCTTCTGGTCCAATCCGTGTCCGAGATCGTCTCGTTCCCCCGAGCCAATATTCAGGACGCTCCGGATATGCTGGGTGGGTCGGCGCAGAGCCACATCTCCGGCCTCGTGCCTCTCCAAGAGGGCATGAGCCGCGTGATCGATCTGCCGTCGCTGATCCAGCGGCGTATGCCGGTGCCGGCATGATCGAAACGCGAACCACTCCAGCGCAAGAGTCATCTTTCGACGGCCCTGGCGCGATTTCGATGAGCCAGGCGGATTTTCAGCGGATCGCCGGCCGTGTTCAGGAAGATTACGGAATCCATCTGCCCCAGGCAAAGAAGGATCTTGTCTATTCACGGCTGCTGCGACGGGTCCGCTTTCATGGCTTCGTGGATTTCGGGACCTATTGCGATCATGTGGAAAGCGTGGCCGGCGTGCCGGAGCGCACCGAGATGCTTTCCGCGCTCACCACGAACGTCACACACTTCTTTCGTGAGAAGCACCATTTCGATCTCCTTTCCAGTTCGGTCTTGCCGCCGCTTCTTGACGCGGCGCGGCGCGGCGGCCGGGTCAGGCTCTGGTCGGCGGGCTGTTCGTCGGGTCAAGAAGCTTATTCACTTGCCCTGACGGTGCTGGCGCTTTGCCCCGACGCGGCGCGGTACGACATTCGAATCCTTGCCACGGACATCGACCCCAAGATCGTCGCCCGTGCCCAGGAGGCCGTATATCCAGCTGCTGAACGCGCCGCCATCGGCGAGCCGCTGCTTTCGCGGTTCACCGAGTCCGAACCCGAGGGCGACAGCTTTCGCATTGCCGAGTCCGCGCGCGCGCTTGTGACCTTCGCAACTCTCAACCTGATCGGCGAATGGCCTGTGCGCGGGCCCTTCGACGTGATCATGTGCCGCAATGTCGCGATCTATTTCGGCGACGCCGCACAGCACCGGCTCTGGCAGCGGTTCACCAGCTTCATGCAGCCCGGCGCACATCTTTTCATCGGCCATTCCGAACGGATTGTCGGCCCCGCCGAGGCGCGGCTCGAGAACGTCGGCATCACCGCCTACCGCGTCTTGCAGCAACGCGATGGCACCGGGCAGAGGCCCGACACCAAAGGAGCGACAAAATGAGCGTTCGAGAAAATCTCCGGGTCATGGTCATCGATGACATGGGTGTCAGCCGCGCGCTCGTCACGAATGCTCTCGACGAGATGGGCGTGATTCACTACTCGGCCGAGGCCGATCCGAAGGCCGCGCTGGCCAAGCTTTCTGCGAGCCCCGTGCATCTTGTCCTGTGCGACATGAACATGCCCGGCATGAACGGGCTACAGCTTCTCGAGGCCCTGCGCCGCCAGCCTGCGACGGCCAATATCGGCTTCATCGTCATCACGGGCACGCCCTCGCCAGACATCATTCAGAAAGGCCAGGCGCTGCGCCTGAACAACCTCGTCGCCAAACCGTTCGATACGCCCAAGCTTCGGACGGCGATCGAGCAAGTCATCGGAAAACGACTGTGATGCCGGTCTCTGTTCCCCTGCCTGCGGCCGACCTCCTGCAGCGTACCGCGCTCGAGATCGAGCGGTGCCGTGCACTTGTCGAGAAAGTCGAGAACGCGGTCGCGCATCACCCGGTCTCCGAATGGCACGCCGACTTCCAGAGCATTGACCTGCTCGACCAGATGCTGGGCGACATTTCGGTTCTTCTCGACACTCTATCGCGCGCGTCCGAGCTTGACGGGCTCGTCATTGCCGATGCTCACCGGCTGACGTCGCCCCTGCGGCTTGGCGCCGTGCGGGCGCGGTTGCACGAAACCCCGCATGAGACCGGAGGCCATCATGTCGAACTCTTCTGATCCGAAATCCGCGCTCAAAAGCTTGTTCCGGCGCACACAATCGCAATCCCCTGCAACCCAACCGGGAGCAGTTCGAACCCAAGGAAGGCCCGTCATGGACACCACCCGAATGAAGCTCAAGACAAAGATTCCATTCGCCATCGTCGGCGTCAGCATCATGGTGGCGGCCGCTCTGCAAACCCTGAGTTATACAGAGATGCGTCGTGAAGCGATCGAGAACCAGGAAGCGCGATTCCTTCTTCAAGGCGAGGCGTTAAAGCAGAACGTCGTCGACTGGGTCGATCAGGCACGGCTCACGGCGCTGCAGCTGGCGGCCTCGCCGCTGATCGTACGCAGCGTGCAGCGTAACGCGACATTCACAGGGGCTTCGGCAGGACCAAGGGGGGCTGGCGCACCGGACGACAAGAGCGACCTGATCCGTTTTCTGGGCAAGTTTGCCGAAAACGCCGAGTCCGACGACATCTTCGTGATCGACGCACGCGGTGTCGTGGTGCAGTCTGTCGACGGCGTGGTGCCTGTCGGAACGCGGCTGCTTGACGGCCCGCTGGCCAATAGCGCGCTTGCCGAAGTGTTCGGTGAAGCGATGGGGGCATCGGAAGGTCAGGCCCAGTTCGCCGATTTCGAGGGATACGGCCCTTTCTACGAAAAAATCTCGAGCTTCGTAGGGGCGCCGATCGTCAGCGGTGAGGGTTCGACAATCGGAGTGCTGGCAGTCCACCTGCATCACGACGAACTCCACGAATACATGACGGACGGCTATACTCTCGGATCGGCCACCCAAGGTTACGTCATCGGCTCGGACTTCAAGGCAGCTTCCTTGCCGACCCGCGGCGAGGCTTTCGGCCTGCTGGACAACATGCCGCGAAGCGCGCAGGCAGCGGCAGCGCTTGAGTCGAAGGAGGCGACGGTCCTTCCCGATGTACGGCCTGTCAATGACGCGCCCGATGCTGATCCGAGCGCCTATGCGGTTGCGGTCCCGATAAATCTCTTCGACGAACAGTGGGGTCTTGTCGTGGAGAAAGGCAACACCGAGATCTTCGCCGATGTGAATGCCGTTTTGACCAAGCAGATACTGGTCACTCTGGCTGCAGTCGGCATCACGCTTCTGTTGGGCTTCTTCATCGGGCGGTCGATCTCTCAGCCACTCAGCCGCGTCACCGGCGCGATCCACAGGATCGGCGAAGGCAAGCTTGATGCCGAAGTCGCCGACACTGACCGGAGCGATGAACTTGGCGACATCGCCAAGGCGGTCGAACGCCAGCGCAGCCTGCTCGAAGAGCAGCGCGCCCTGGAAGCCGAGCGTGCCCGTCAGCAGGAAGACCTGCAACGTGTGGTCGAAGGCATGCGGGACGGCATGAAGCGCCTCGCCTCCGGCAACCTTTCCGCACCCATCGACACCGCCTTCGGAGAAGAATACGAGGTGCTGCGCGTCAATTACAACCAGACCCTGGAGCAGCTGAACTCCACCATCTCCCAGGTCGTCGAGGTTGCCGAAAGTATCCGCGCCCGTTCGAGCGAGATCAGCAACGCTTCCGTCGACCTGTCGCGCCGGACCGAGAACCAGGCCGCTGCTCTGGAAGAGACTGCCGCCGCGCTTGACGCCCTAACCACCAGTGTGAAGGACAACGCGAGCGGTGCCGTCGAGGTCGAAGCCACCGTCAAGACAACGCGCTCGGAAGCAGAGGAAAGCGGCAAGGTCGTCAAGGCCGCAGTTTCGAAGATGACCGAAATTCAACGCTCCTCCGAGAAGATTTCGAACATCAGTGGAACAATCGAGGACATCGCCTTCCAGACCAACCTTCTGGCGCTCAACGCAGGCGTCGAGGCGGCGCGGGCGGGGGACGCGGGCAAGGGCTTTGCCGTTGTCGCCTCCGAAGTGCGCGCTCTCGCCCAGCGGTCTTCCGACGCGGCAAAAGAGATCAAGACCCTTATCACTTCGAGCAGCCAGCACGTCCGCACCGGAGTCGATCAGGTAAATCGGGCGGGTGAGGTCATCGAGAATATTGTTGGCCGTGTGGCGCATATCTCGGACCTCATGACCGGCATCGCCGCTGGCGCCGCCGAGCAATCGTCCGGCCTCGGCGAGATCAACATCGGCGTCACACAACTCGACCAGGTGACCCAGCAGAATGCTGCGATGGTCGAGGAATCGACCGCAGCGAGCCAGGGTCTCGCTCAGGACGCGACCAACCTTGCCGGGCTTGTCAGCCACTTCAAGGTTCGACGCGACGATGTCTCGAAATCCCCTCAGCCGCTCTTGGCAACCGGAACAGCCGGTGGTTCGAAGGGCGAGCCAGCAGCAACGGAAACCACACCGGTCGTCGCCAAGCTCCGTGCAGCGATCGAGACTCCGCACGGCGTCTGGCAGGACTTCTGAGCGCGGTGCGCCCGTCGCGCAGGGAGGTGGTTTCGCCTCCCTGACGTGACACCTGTATCTTGAAACAAAGGCGGCGGCTCTAGGGCCGCCGGCGCGGTGCCCGATCCCGGGCACCGCTTTTGCAGGAAAAGCCCATGAACCCCACACGGATCGTCATTGTTGCGAAAAGTCCAATTTCTCGATCTCTCATCGGCCGACGGCTGGTTGCGCTGCCGGGGATCGAGCTTGTGGGCGAAGCGGTGAGCCTTGCAGACGCGAAGCGCGTGATTGAGACATCGCGCCCCCACATCGCAGTCCTCGGGCCGAGTTTGGCGGCATCACGCGAATTCAAGGACCTCCGCGACCTCCTCATCGCCATGCCATGCCGCTGGATCGAGATCGCGGGCCTCAACACTGCGGCCGATTCTGACGGCCTCGCTCGGGACGGCCGGCATCTGCCTGTGCTTACACATGGCATGACGCAGACCCAGACCGAAAAAGCCCTTGCCGAAGTCATGGCGGCCCCCGTTGATCGCGCCACTTCCAGTGAAACGGCGCCGGCATTCCGCCGAACACCGGATGCGCAAACGACCGAGCCAGCGAACCGCTTCATCCTTATCGGCGCCTCGACAGGGGGTGTCGACGCGCTGCTTCAGATTCTCGGCGACTTCCCGGAGGACTGCCCGCCGACGGCAATCGTTCAGCACACCGGTCGCGGCTACAGCGGTAGCCTAATCCAGCTACTGGCGCAACGCTGCCGCGCCAAAGTCATGGCGCCCCGGGACGGTATGGAACTGCGGCGCGGCATGATTGCCGTCGCGGCCGGCGGCGAGGCGCATCTCCGGATCAACGCGGGCTCGGTCCTGCGCTGCCACCTTCGCGGCGGGCCTCCCGTTTCCGGGCACATGCCTTCGGTCGACGCACTCTTCATGTCTGCTGTGCCTTGGGCGGACCATGCTGTCGCCGTGATCCTCACCGGCATGGGCCGCGATGGCGCCTCGGGCCTGTTGGAACTCCGCCGTGGTGGCGCCGTCACCATCGGCCAGGACGAAGCCACGTCGCTCGTTTATGGCATGCCGAAGGCCGCCTGGGACATGGGTGCCGTCGAAAACCGCCATTCGCTTTCCAACATCGCGGGCGCTGTGCTGCGCGCCACCCAAGCCGGTGTCCTTCGATGATCCCTCTCGTCCGGCGCACGATCACTGTCACTCAAGGCGAATTCCGTGCCGAACGGGAACCCGACGTGGTGTTGTCCACAATCCTCGGATCCTGTGTTGCGGTCTGCCTGTATGATCCTGGAGTGGGCGTTGGTGGCATGAACCACTTCCTATTGCCGCAGGGCCAGGACACGCCGGGCGGACGCTCCGAACGCTATGGCGTCAACGCCATGGAGCAGCTTATCAACGCGCTCCTCCGCATGGGCGCCCGGCGCAAGTCACTTGTCGCCAAGGCTTTCGGTGCCGCCAACATGACCGAGCGGCTGAGCCCGATCGGAGATGCCAACGCGACATTCACTCGAGACTTCCTCCTGGCCGAGAGCATCGCATGCGTTGCGGAAAGCTTTGGCGGCGTCAACGCGCGCAAGGTTTTGTTTCACCCCGCCACTGGCACAGCGCGCCAGATGATTGTTCCCGGCGATTTCGACGAGCCGCGCAAACCAGTGCCTGCCGTACTCAAGCCGGATATCACCCTGTTCTGAACCCGCGCCGCTGCCAGTTGCCTCTGGCAGCAGAATATCTTGGATCAAGTCCACCGCGCTTGTAGCCTCTTGGCTTGGGCCATGAAAGGGAAACACGCGGCCAGCATGAGGCTGTGTTCAGCTAACGGGGGTCTGAAGATTGACGTCTGCATCGCGCATCCGACCCCTGTTCGCAACAGAGGGAAGCCCTTGGCTTGCAAGGGCCACAGCTCAACAGGAATGGATCAATTGCTCAGGCTAGCTGCAATCTTGGCGCAGCGGACTGCGGTGTTGAGAGGCGTCTCGCGCAAATCCGATCAGCCGATACCGCCGCAGTCGGCAAGTTCCACGACCAGATCGTGCGCAAGGCGTTCGACAAGACCGTCGAGGTCGGGTCGCAGCGTCTTGGCGAAGGCGTCGAAGAACTTGGCGATCCGGCGATCCGAACAGGATACTTCGGCTCCAACAGGCTCCAAGAGACGGTTGGCCGCCTCCACGATATCGTCGAGGCGAATGCTGGCGAGCGTTCGCTGCGACAGTCCGACACCCAGGTGATCGAATACCCGGGCGCGGTCCTCGGGGTCGTCGAATTCTGCCTCGACCTGATGAAGCACCGCCTCTGCACGTTCGGCGGCGCAGCATGGGATATGCAGGGCCGCGCGGCGTCCGATCTGGGCGGCCGCCTGCCAGGAACCGACAGGGGAGTGTGCGTTCCTGACGCGGCGTCGGTCGACGATGCTGCAATCGAACGGCCCGTCTGCGTCGACCTGCACAAGAAGCAACCCCTCGCCGGTGGCCCGTGCGCCCGCCTCGCACATATCGGCAAGGCCCACGGCAGCCAGCGTCTGCCGCGCCTGACGCGCTTCGGACACAAAGGAAAAGAGATGCAGCTTCCACTTGCCTGAGCACCAACCAGCCGTTTCGGCAGTCAATACCTCGCTACCGATCCGGGTTGTGGGCCGCGCATCGCCGTCTTTGGGCAGGTCCAGCCAAAGTGGAACGATGCGATCCAGCGGATCATCCGTCCCAGTGTGGCCTTTTGCTGTCGAACCTGTGTTTGGTATCTTTCGATAGTTGTTTGTAAGCACTTATGCAGCCCCCTGCGTACTTTCGATAGTCAGACACGCTTAAAGAGGGGTTTTGTGAACTGGATTCGCAGAAGTTGTGCAAAAACTTGTTATTCTTCCAGATTGTTCGAACGGGTCAGGGTTCCACCTGGAACAGACTGGCGCGCAGCGCGTCGACGGGCGTGTCAGGCGGCAGCGCGCGGGTAGAAGCTGTTGAAATGAAGACTACTGTCAAAAACATTGCAACGCCCGTGGCGACCCCGAAACCGCGGAGTCGAGGCTTGGTCAATCTGGCCTCAAGTGCGCGAAGGACCCCTGAGGGCGCCGGTTCTGCATGCGTTGGCCCGAAACTGAGCGACGGCTCGACGCGGCGCTGCGCCAGACCCGGAAGTGGAGTGAAAAGCAGATGGTCGTCACGTTCAGACGAAACAAGGGGTATTTCGCATTCAAACCCTTCGAGAGCTTCGGGTAGGCTCCCGTGTGGAAGCCGCAGGGCATAAGGGTGATGAGAGCCTCCCTTCACCGCTTCGCAATGTACCGCGAATCCGATGCCGTCATTGCGCACGAGCACCTCTGGGGTCGCAATTTCGCCCGTTGGTGCTGAAGGGTCGAGGATGACGAGCGCGCTGCCATCTGCGTCGATCCGAAGAACCGCCTTGGCGAACGGGCACTTTCGCGCGGCGCCCGGGGCAATAGGCGCGTAGCCGGGCAACACGGCTGAAGCGGCGTGGGTGGATTCCGCAACAGCGCTGGAGACATCGATCCCCTCTTCGGTCGCGAATGTGAAGTTCACAGCAAAGTCGTCAGCCTCCTCCACTGCTTCGGGGTTGGCGGCCAGAAATTCCTCGACACCGGATACAAGGCTGCGGACCGTGCTGAACGGCAGGTCGCACTCGGGATGCCCCTCGACGGGCGGATAGACCGCAGCCTTATCGAATGCGATTCCCGAAAGATCCCCGATGCGGCGCAGCAGCGATGCGCTGCTTTCCAGCCTGTGGATCGGAAAGATTTCAGCTTCCGGATCGCGTGTCCGAACCACTGCAACGCCAACGTCCTCTGGCCAGCCTGGTGGCCGCGCAAACTCGTCTGCGAGTAGGATGCGCACATGCGTGGCGGTCGCAGTTTCCATGAGCCCGGAACTCCATGCAGTGTCAAATTTGCGAAAAACATAATTTATCTCCTTTCCGCCTTCAATCCCTCTTTTTATGTGCTAGGAATAATAACGGTTTTCGCAAACATTGACTATGAAAGGCATTCCGACATGATGATCCTGATCGGACTGGTCCTTGTCTTCGGATTGGTGTTCGGCGGCTTCGCCCTGTCGGGCGGCAAGTTCGACGTACTGCTACACGCCTTGCCTTTCGAGGGCATGATGATTGTCGGCGCCTCGGGCGGCGCTTTTGTCATGGCTAGTTCCGGGGCCCGGCTGAAGATGACGCTGGCCAGCCTGAAGCGGGTAGTCACGGGGCCGCGCTGGAACTCCAAGGACTATACGGATCTCCTCAGCCTGATGTTCGAACTCGCCCGGCTTCACCGCAGCAAGGGTGCTGTGGCGCTAGAGGGTCACATCGAACACCCGGGCGATTCGGATATTTTCAATCGTTACCCGCGCATTCTGAAGGACCAGGAATCGACAAACCTGATCGCGGACGCGTTCCGCCTGCTCAGCATGAACTTCGACGATCCCCATCAGATGGAGGACGTCCTGACGAAAAAGATCGAGGCGATTCACCACGAGAACATGATTCCGGTTCACGGTCTGAGCGTCGTTGCCGACGGGCTTCCGGCGATCGGAATCGTCGCGGCAGTGCTCGGTGTCATCAAGACGATGTCAGCGGTCGATCAGCCACCTGCGATCCTGGGCAAGATGCTAGGCGGCGCGCTTGTGGGCACCTTCCTCGGCGTCTTTCTCGCCTACTGCATCGTCGCTCCCGTCGTGACACGCCTGCAGGACATCGAGGAGCAGGATCTCGCTTTTTCCTACGTGATCCGGGATGTGGTCATCGCAATGCTGCATAACCATCCCGCCAACATCTGCGTCGAGATCGGACGCGGCACGATCCCGCCCCATCATCGTCCGAGTTTTCAGGACACCGAGACGGCACAGCGGGCGATTGCGGCATGACACGGCGCCTTGAAACATTGGCAATGCTCGGTCGCCTTCACGATCGCGAGCTCAAGTTGCGCGCGGCCGACCTTGCGAGTCTGCAAAACCAGGCATCTGTGCTGGA
>Ga0102938_10001470_pt1 | contig 17768 bp, 14 predicted proteins | sample SalPonR2_B_D2_MG_FD_84516 | JGI IMG/M metagenome (GOLD analysis project Ga0102938, IMG submission 84516) | Salt pond soil microbial communities from South San Francisco under conditions of wetland restoration - Salt Pond MetaG R2_B_D2_MG | ecosystem: Environmental > Aquatic > Marine >...
GCTCGCTACGAAGGCTTCGGCTTGGTACCCCTGGAAGCCATGGCTTGCGAGGCGGCGGTGGTCGCCAGTCGTACCGGGGCGTATCCGGAAATCATTCGACCCGAACGGACCGGTCTGCTGATCGACTTGGAAGACGTCGACGGCTTGATTCTCGGCCTGGATCGGCTGCTGTCGGACGATTCGCTTCGCACCGCGATGGGTCAGGCGGGTCGCCGACGTGTTGTGCAGCATTACAGCGCCCAGAAAGAGGCGCAAAGCGTTCGCGACGTTTACGCGGAACTCTGGAGACGAGCGGCATGATCAAGAAAATGGGCGTGATCCTGACGACTTACAATTCACCGGCTTGGCTCGAGAAGGTCTTGTGGGGTTACGAAGCCCAGTCGGACGCAGAATTCGAAACGATCATCGCCGACGACGGATCGGGCGATGAAACACGCGACTTGATCGAGAGATTTCGCCGACGCGGGCGACTGACGCTTCGTCACGTTTGGCACGCGGACAACGGCTTTCGAAAGACCGAGATTCTGAACCGCGCGATCGAGCAAACGGATTGTGATTATCTGATGTTCAGTGATGGGGACTGTATCCCTCGTCGCGACGTGATCCGAATCCACAAGCGTCGTGCGCGGCCGGGCCGTTTTTTGTCGGCCGGCTATTTCAAGTTGACTCGATCGGTCAGCCGAGCGATCAGCGAAGCCGACGTCCGCAGCGGTCGAGCATTCGAGCACGCTTTTCTCCGCCGGGCCGGTCAGCCTTGGAGTTTCAAGAACCTGCGATTGATGACCGGACCCTTCGCCGCCGAAACGTTGAACCGGTTGTCGCCCACGGCGGCAAGTTGGAACGGTGCGCAGAGCAGCACCTGGCGGGCGACGCTGTTACGCGTCAACGGCTTTGACACGCGGATGCGGTACGGCGGTCTGGACCGTGAACTGGGCGAGCGTCTGATGAACGCGGGGGTTCGTGGCATCCAGATTCGTTACACCGCCATCTGTTTGCATCTGGATCACGACCGGGGTTATGAGAATGCCGAGACTTGGGCACGAAACAACGCCATTCGTGAACACACGCGATCGAGCGGGTTGACGCGCACGGAGTTCGGCATTTCGCTGGACCGCTCGCGGCAAGCCGCCTAAGCGGTTCGCCGGCCGGTCGCCGACACACGCAGGTTTTCCGAATCGTCTTTCCACGTCGGGTCGTGACGCAACCAGTACTGACGAACCCAGTCGACAGGTCCGTAACCGAATTTTCGCCGCGTGCCCCAGCGGTAACTTCCCAGCGGCACGATGTCGATGGGACCGGGACTACCGTGAAAGACGACGACTTTGGCGGTGCGGGGTTCCTTGATTTTCGGCACGACCTTGTTCAGCGGAAAATACTTCAGACAGTGCCATTTGAAACTGGCCGTCCATTCGAAGGGCCAGTCCTGCGGATCTCGGACGTGTTCGGTCAAGAAATCTTGGTCCAAGTGATAGCTTTCGAATACTGCGGCCTGGTTGGTCACAAACTTCTCAAACAAATCGGCTTGCTCGTCCGGGAAAAAACCAAGAATGGAACCCTGAACGCCTCGGTGCGGACGGTAAGCCAACGGCACGAGGCTCCACAGCGTCGGGTTCCATTCACGCAACGCGTGAAAACCGCGGCGAGCCTCCAGACGCTCGAAAAACACGCCCAAATCGTCGCGGACCATCACGTCCAGGTCCAAGTACAGCGTCGCGTCGGAGGGCGGCAACAGCCCGGGTTGAAATATCGACAACTTCGGCCAGCAACCGTGCCGTTGATAGCGAAGCGGAATGCCCAAATCGGGCATCATCACGCCCTCGACGCCTTCGTCCAGGCCACCGGGATTGTCGGTGACGCACAGAAACCGATGATCACGTTTCAGATTCGCGGCGACGGCATTTCTCAGCACGGTGACATAAGATGCCGGAAAAGCATCCAGCCATCGCGTGCAGACCACTGTAACCATCGGGGATTGTTCTCGGGAAAGACAAAAAAGTGCAAGGCAGAAAGACGATCAATCGCCCTGCAAGCCGCATTTCCTGTCGTCGGAAACACACAGGGTATCGCAAGCCGGGGTCGGTATCCATGCCGCTTGCGGCTTCGACTTGCGTCGGTCGTGGCCGATTTGTACTTTCCAAGCCGCCTTTCCCCGACGCGTGATCGCGTTTTCTGATCTTTTGAGCCCCAAATCAAACTCGATGGCAAACGCTTGGCTGGCCGGTTCGCTTGATTCCGACGGTTCCTCGGAACCGTCGACGCCTTCATCCTGGTGGTTGCAGCGAGCCGGGGGTTCGCGACGGTCTCGTGTCGAGTGTTTTTTCCTGGTCGTCACCCTGGTGGCGATGTTGGGCTGTTTGCCGATTTGCGTGTATCGTGCGGTCAATGACACCGGCGGAACCGACTTTCCAGAATTTTATGAGGGCGGCGCCTTTCTGTTGGAAACGGGTCAGCGGGCCGAGGGTTCGATGGCATCGTATTACTTGCCATCGGTCGAAGTCATGTGGGCGGCCTTGGCGCTGATGCCCTTGGGGGTCGCGTCGGCGGTTTGGTACACGGCCGGCTGCGTCGCTTGGGTCGCTTGTTTGTTGGCGACGGATCGTTATTTGTTGCGTGACGTTTTCGAGCGCGACGGCCGGCCGATTCCCCGAGTCTTGCAAGTCGCGGGGCTTTCGACAGCCGGTTTGGTCACGTTGCCGCTGTTGCTTGACAGCCTTTGCCTGGGCGCGTTCCACGTCTTCATGTTGTGGTGGATGCTGGAGGGACTGGGCCGAGTTTCGCGTGGCCGTGATCTCAGCGGAGGCTTGTTTTTGGGACTAGCGATTTGGCTGAAGCTGTTGCCGTTGCTGGGCGTCGGCTATCTGGTCTTGAAACGCAAGTGGATCGCCGCGATCGCCGCAGTCGCTTGTTTCGTCGTGATCGATGCGGGTCTGTCGATTCCGGCTTACGGCGGAGTCCGAAACGCTTGGAATGAACATGTCGAGTGGTTCGAAGACGACGTCTTGGACGGTCGCGCCGGAGCGCTGTTAAAACGAGACAAGGGCGTCGACGAACAACGCGTCACGAATCAGTCCCTGCCCGCGGTGCTGCGGCGGATCTTGACCAAACTGGGGTACCCGTCGGATTCGTATCGCGACTACGCGGCGCTCGGCAACCTGACCGCGCGGCAGTTGCGGATGACTTATTTCGGGTGCGTCGGCTTGATCTTGGTTCTGGGAGCCTGGTACTGCCGTCTGCCGGGTTCGCGGATCACCGAAAGCCGCTGGGCGACGGAACTCGCGCTGTTGATTCTGGCAACGCTTTGGTTGTCGCCGATCGCGCCGAGCTATCATCCGATCGTGGCGCTCCCGGCGTTGGCGGTCGTTTGCACCCGCTACGCCTTTCGCCCGCTGGGCTGGTTCGTGCTGACGTTGTGGATCTTGGCGATGATGTTGCACGCCGTCCCGTTCGCCCGAGCGTTCGGTCACGTCCTGTGGACGACGATGATCATCGGCATCGTTTTGGTGGTCAGCCAGATCGCGTCACCGGATCGCCTGGAAGAAAAGGACGTCGCGGCGAAGTCCTAGGGAGCGATCGAGAACAAGGCGTCGATCTGTTCCGCCGGCCCGCAGGTTCGGCCTTTGCGTGATCACGCCGCCCGGCGTTTGGCGGGCACACGTGACGTGGCCGTGGCCGCCGGAGCGATTCGGCTTGTCGCTTGCGGCTGCACCGTCGACGGCGGCTGCGTCGTTCGGAACACAAAGCTTCTGCAAAGCAGAAAGTTCGACACGGACGCCAGCAAGATGCCCGTCAGGGCGCCCGACATGGGCGTCAAGCCGAACCGGCTGACCATCACCACGCTGATCATCCAGTTCAACACCGCGCCCAACATGCAAGTGCTGGCGTAGCGAGCGAACTGGTTCGCCCAATTCGTTTTCGGTCCACAGTGGGCGAACGTGAAGTGACGGTTCCATTGGAAGTTCCACGTCATCGCGACGCCGATGGCCAAAGCCCGGGCCACGGGAATCGTCGCGACTGTCGAAACGAGCGAGAACGCCGCGACGTCCACGAACACGCCTGACAAACCGACCAGGGAAAAACGAGCCGCCGTGGACGTGAGGCCGTACTTGTATTGGTACAAACGGCTCAAGTGCCGAAGGTAATTGAGTTGTTCACGAAGGTTCAGTTTGCTTTCGCCTTGCCGACGGTCTTCGAAGTGGATCGGTTTTTCCGACACGGCGACGCAGTGACCCTTGACCATCAATTCCAGGCCGATCTTGTATCCGATCGGTTCCAGATCCGTGGCGGCTTCCCGATAGGTTTCGGCGCTGAGGGCGAAGAAGCCCGCCATCGGGTCTTGGGCGATCGTCAAAGGTCGCGCCAACCACGTCGCGATCTTGGAATTCAACAAACGCAGGAATCCCCAGTCCGCCGACGTGCTGCCGCCGGCGACGTAACGACTGCCGATCACAAAATCGCTGCCATCGCGAAGCCCCGCGATCAGATCCGCGATTCGCTCGGGAGGGTGCGAAAGGTCCGCATCCATCACGATCAGGTAGTCTCCTCGGGCCTGCCGCAACCCTGCGACGACGGCGCTCGATAATCCCCGTTGATTTTTTCGCACCAGCAAACGGATGGGCAAATCGGAACGATCGGCCTCGCGACAGACTTCGACGGTCCCGTCGGGGCTGTTGTCGTCGACGACGATGATTTCGGCGTTGAGCGAATCGGACTTCATGGCCGCCGACAATCGCGCGAACAGTTCCGGAAGATTCTCCGCTTCGCGATAGGTCGGGACGACGATTGAAATTTCAGGGTTCGAATTGCTTGGCACCGGAATCAGCCTCCTTGCTTGACGACCAGCCTGGCAGGCGGGGGTTGTCGCAAATCCGCCCCCGCGATCGCAACCTCAGTCGCACCAACGGTCGAAACGTCGCGGGCCGTTCTCTGTTGACCGAGTCGCGATGTCTGTGTTACTCGCCAACCCGCAGAACTGCGACTGTTTCGAAATTCACAGACAGGAAAGCCGAATTGTCAAAGCCGCAACCAACCGACACGTCGTGTCCGATCGGCCCAGAGGCGTCAACCGTGGCTGAGCGATCGCCCGCGATAGGGCGTCGCGCGGCGCTAGCAGCCGCCGGTGCTCTGGCTTGGGGCGTGCCGCGAACCGGTCGGTCGACGCCGCGTAAAACACCCGATCGATTTGTCATCCCCGATTTTTCGGTTCGATCGACCCGACCGGTGATGTTTCGGTCGACCGTCGGCGACGCACCACCGTCCGGGATGGTTCACTGCGCGTCGTTGTGTCAAATCGATCCGACGCAGTTGGCTGCCGTCTGGTATGCCGGGTCGCGTGAAGGTGCCCGCGACGTCGCGATCTTTTACAGCACCCGGGACCTGCCGAGGGAGTCGGCATCTTTCGGATCGCCGAGCGCCCCTTCCGTTTGGTCGCCGCCCCGCCGATTGATCGATCAACCGCAAGCCGAAGCGGAACTTTCCCAACGCGTCAAGAAACTGGGCAACCCGGTCCTCTTCAGCGATACCGAATCGCGGATCTGGATGGTTTATGTATCGGTCGGGATGGGCGGTTGGTCGGGCAGTTCGCTGAACGCCAAGGTATCCCAGGACGGCGGACGGACGTGGTCGAACAGCCAAAAACTTTATCTGAGTCCGTTTCTGAATGTCAGCACGCTGGTTCGGAGCACGCCGGTGCTGTTGTCGTCGGGCGAAATTTTGTTGCCGATCTATCACGAGTTCTTGGGCAAGTTCCCGGAGTTGTTGCGTCTTCGTTACGAAGCCGGCCGCGTTCATTATTCGAAGCAACGGCTGGTCGGCTCCAGCGATTTCATCCAACCGGCGATCGCGGTGACCGGTGAACGGGACGCGACCGTCTTGCATCGTGACATGGTTCGTCGCGGAACCGCGTTTCAGACCACACGTGACGCGGGCCAGACTTGGTCCCCGCCGGCTTGGACGGGGCTGCCGAATTCGAATTCCAGTGTCGCCGTCGCGTCGACATCCGAACAACGTTTGCTGGTCGCGTGGAACGACAGCCCGACCGATCGGGCGAACTTGACGTTGGCCCTTTCCGGGGACGGTCCTCAACAGTGGACGAGACTGGCCGTGATCGAAAACGAGCCAGGCGAACGCTTCAGTTACCCCAGCATGATCCGCGACCGTGACGGATTCTTTCATCTGGTCTACACCTGGAAGCGGAACAAGATCGAACACGTCACGTTCAACGAAGCTTGGTTGACACGACAGGAACAGGCCGCCGAGAGAAAAAGGACCACCTGATCATGCACGCTTGTTATGCCCTCTTTGCCTGGGGAATCGTCGCCGCTTCGATCGTCAGTTGCCTGCGTCGCCGTTCCAGAAAGCAAAAAAAGTATTGCCTGCTGGCGGCGATCGCATCCACGATCGCGCTGTTTCCGATCGGCGGATTGTTGCTGGGGCAATGGTGCCAAGGTTTGCTGCACGGTCCGTCGCCCGTGTTGACGTTGTTGATGGTGGTCAAGATCGTCGAATCGCTGTCACGATCCACGTTGCTTCGCACGGGGGCTTGGACGTCGGCATGGATGTTCGGAATGCTTGCCGGCTGGATCGTTTATCCGGCGGCCTTGGGCATCGGCTCGGTCGACGTTTATCCGTTGGGCTTTCAAGGCATGACCTTGCCGTTGGTTTTGGCGGTGATCACCGCGGCGCTGCTGTTTCACAGAAACCAGTTCGGTTACGTGTTGATCTTTGCCGCCGCGCTGTGGCAACTGGGTTTGATCGCTTCGCCGAACCTGTGGGACTACCTGATCGATCCGGCGTACGCTTTCCTAGGGACGGCGATGACCGGCGGGCACGTCGCTTCGACGCTGTGGGCGAATCGGCGACGGCAGGCTGAAATCAGCCTCTCCTAGAAGCGAGCCGCGTCGGCGGTTCCTAAACGTCGATTTCTTCGGCGTCTTCGGCGCGGTCCATGATGAAACGGAAACGGGCCGAAGCGTCGCGTCCCATCAAGTCGCTGATCACGCGATCGGTTTCCAGTTGATCGTCGATCTCGACCTTCTCCAATTTCCGCGTGGCCGGATTCAATGTCGTTTCCCAAAGGACTTCGGGCATCATTTCGCCCAAGCCCTTGAAACGGGTGATCTCCGGCGTGGCGCGGCCGCCGTGTTCGCTGAGAATCTTTTCGCGATGCGTTTCATCGGCGGCCCAGTAGGTCTCTTTGCCGATGTCGATGCGGTACAGCGGCGGGACGGCGATGAACAGCCTTCCATCGGCGATCAAGCCGGGCATGTGGCGATAAAAGAACGTCAGCAGCAATGTCGTGATGTGATGACCGTCGCTGTCGGCGTCGGCCAGTAAAATGACGCGGTCGTACCGCAAGCTGGCGACGTTCAAATTGCCGCCGATGCCACAACCGAGTGCGGCAATCATGTCTTGGATTTCTTTGTTCTCCAAGATCTTTTTCAGCGTCGCGCTTTCGGTATTGAGCACCTTGCCACGCAGCGGCAAAATCGCCTGGGTGTTGCGATCGCGGCCTTGTTTGGCGCTGCCGCCGGCGCTATCGCCTTCGACGATGAAGATCTCGCTGTACCCTTTGCCGGTCGAAACACAGTCGGACAATTTGCCGGGCAGCAAACTGCGTTTTCCGGCCGTCTTGCGTGAAACCGCTTCGCTGGCGGCACGGGACGCGGCGCGAGCCCGAGCGGCGGCGATGATCCGCGCGATGATCGAATCAGCGATGCTGCGGTTGTTGTTCATCCACTGTTCCATCGCCGGCCGGAGTGCGCCTTCGACGATCGAGTGGACTTCCCCGTTGTTCAAACGGTCTTTGGTTTGACCTTGGAACTGTGGTTCGGCGATGAAGATGCTGACGATCGCGACAAGGCCTTCGCGGATGTCTTCGTGCGTGATTTTGACGCCCCGCGGGGTCAGGTTGTGCGTGTCGATGTAATTCCGGACCGCTTTGTTCAACCCGCCGCGGAACCCGTTTTCGTGGGTGCCGCCGCTGCCGGTCGGGATCCCGTTGACGTAACTGCGAATGTGTTCATCGGTGGCTTCGGTCCATTGCAACGTGACTTCCAGACGCGGATCGTCGTCGCTGCGTACCGTGAACGGGGACTCGTGGATCGGCCTCGCTTTGCGGTCCTGCAAGACTTTGGAAAGATAATCGACGATGCCTCGTTCGTGGTGAAAGGTCTGCTTGGTGCCGGCGGCCTGGTCGTCATAAATCACCTTCAAGCCGCGATGCAAGAAGCTGGCCGTTTCCAGCCGACTGCGGATCGTTTCGGAATCGAAATCGGTCTTGGGAAAGATCGTCGGATCCGGCGTGAACGTGATCATCGTTCCGGTGCCGCGAACGGATCCCTTCAGTTTTTGCAGCTTCGACGTCGCCTTGCCCTTGGCGAACGTCATGCGGAACTGGCTGCCGTCGCGACGGATCACCGCGATCAGTTCCTTGGACAGCGCGTTGACGACGCTGGCCCCGACTCCGTGCAGGCCTCCGGCGGTCTTGTAATTGCTGCCGTCGAACTTGCCGCCCGCGTGCAGCACGGTCAGCACCATTTCCAAGGCCGGTTTCTTGGTCTTGGGATGCTTGTCGACGGGGATGCCGCGACCGTTGTCCGCCACACTGACGGTCTTGCCGTCCTTGTGCAGCGTCACCGTGATCTCACTGGCGTGCCCGTTCATCGCTTCATCGACGCTGTTGTCGACGATTTCCCAGATCAGGTGATGCAGTCCCGAGCCGCCCACTCCGCCGATGTACATCCCGGGGCGTTTGCGGACCGGGTCGAGCCCCTCCAGGGCGACGATGTCTTTGGCAGCGTAGGATTTTCCGTTGACGTCAGTGCTCATGAAGGGGATTGCAAACCCGAGGGACGAGGTGATGAAGGCCAGGCGGTGTGCCCCACGACGCCGAAACGAAACGCCGGGGAACCGGACGACCGAGCCGGCCGTTTAGCGGGCGACCCGGGAGTCCTGAAGTGAACGCACCAGTTTAAGGCCAGCCCTGGATCGGCATAGCCCCGATCGACGCATCGATTCGCGGTCTTGCCGGCCCTCCCGCCGGGCTTCGTCCGCCGGCCGCGGACATCCCGTTTGTGTTCCCGGCGGGATTCATGGATGCCGTGTCGATCGGGGCCGCGGCCGATTCCCTCCGCGAGATCGGCTAACTCAATCCGTAGAGACTAACGCACCGGATTGCCGGGCAACGCTCCGATCGTGGACGAGGAAGTCGAAGGCGTGATCACCGTCGGTGCCGGCGAGGTACGGATCACTCGCTCGGAGATGATCCGCGGTGCGGTCCCGTAAACCGGCGGCGAAATGACGACCGGTGAACTGCGGATCACTCGCGGGGCCGAAGCAACGGGGGCACGGGGGATGCGGCTTTGCTGCACGAGCGGCGCGGCGGGTGTGACGTAGGCAGGCGCCGAGTACGATCGATTCATCGGGGTGCTGCGGAACATCGAACGGTTGACGTTGTAGCTGCGGGTCGGCGTCGTCTTGGTTGCGAAGTATCCTTTGCCGGGACGTTGACGCCTTTCAACTGCCGAACGTGACTTGGCCGCTTCGGCGATGTCGGCGGTGACGAACAAGCCGAGCAGTGCGGCGGCGACAACGGCGGTGGGGGTCAGGCGAATCATGGTGATACCCTCGGGTAGCAATTGCCGGGTCGGTCATCACTCGGGTTACCCCCGGCAGACTTGATGTGGAGACACCACGCTTCGACGATGAAGGTGGTGCCGATGACCTCGAAGCTGCCCTAAAGCGAGCGTCGTACCAATCACGACGACGGAGACGCCGAAAGACCTTAAGACACCGTGAATCGCAGTGTTTTCGAGATCAGAAAATTCTTGCGACGCGATCGAACCTCAAAAGTTCGTCAGAACAAGTGGAAACGACGGAGCGACAGCGTCGATGCCCCTTGACACTGTCGCCCGATTGTGTCGCCCGATATCGCCACGACGGGCCGTTCAATAGCTTGTCACCGACTGTCGCCAAGGGTCGTCGATCGCCTTGGCAACACGACACACCGAGAGTTGACGTTGGTCGCCGTGGGCGGGCTGACCGAGGATGTCGACGATCTCGAGCCTTCGCTCGACACCGGGCAGATGTCGTTGCACGGTTTGTCCCACGTGCCGTCCGATGATGGCGGTGCCCACCGGGGCCGTCACGGACAGCCTTCCCCGGGCAATGTCGGCGTGTTCGGGAAACACCAGCGTCAACACGTCTTCACAGCCCGAGGTGGTATCTCGTAATCGCACGACACTTTCCATGGTGACGACGGTCACCGGAATGCGGTCGTCGCCAACCAGCAAAGCAGCGTTCAAGCGGTTCCGTAAGAGCGACAGCGTTTTGGGATCGGCGATGCGGATCACGTTTTGCTGATCGAGCAACAGCATCAGTTGTTGATGAACCGTATGAGTGATGAGCGGTTTGCGGGTCGGCATGAGAGGAAGGTCCGTTGGATTGTCCCGTCGCTGATGCGTCGGGTCGTGGTTGAACTGCGGCGTGGTGGAGAAAGCAACCGTGGTGCCAAAACGAGTTTCACGATCGAAACTCCGAGGCATGGATGTCATGCCTTTTCAACAACTTGTGCATTCCCTGTCGCGATAATCCCGCCTGTCGCGATGCTTCGGAAACGTTGCCTGCGTGTTGCTGCATCAATACGACCAGGTATTGGTACTCGGCCGCCTCCATCGCCTGTTCGCGGGAAGCATTTGACAAGGCAACCACGGGCGACGCTGCCGCAAGCGACGTTGTCGCGACCTTGGAAACCGTTGGTGACTCGGTGACGGGTGAAGGCAAAGAGGATCGGACCTTTTCGGGCAGGTCCGCCGCCGTGATCGTGTCGCCACGGACCAACGTGACCGCCCGTTCGATCGCGTTGCGGAGTTCACGGATGTTGCCCGGCCAAGAATACCGCATCAGTGTGTCACATGCACATGGTGAAAATCCTCGGATGGACGAACCGCTCGGTCTCAAGTTCTCCAAAAACGCATCGGCCAACAGCAAGATGTCGTCGCCACGCTCACGCAGCGGCGGCAGCGCAATGTGAATCACACCGAGGCGATAGAACAAATCCTGACGGAAACGCCCCGCGACGACTTCTCGTTCCAGATCGCGGTTGGTGGCACACACGAATCGCGTGTCGACGCAAACCGGGGTGTGGCTGCCCACAGGAGTGAAGGTTTGTTCCTGAACGGCTCGCAACAACTTCGCCTGCATCGCGACCGGCAGTTCGCCGAGTTCGTCGAAGAAAGCCGTCCCGCCGTCACACTGTTTCAGCAATCCGTCGGCGTCGCCGACCGCGCCGGTGAACGATCCTTTCTTGTGCCCGAACAACGTCGATTCGAACAACGCCTCGGGAATGGCGGTGCAGTCGATGACTTGGAACTTGCCCCGGTCGCGATGGCTGTGTCGGTGAATCGTGCTGGCGACGACCTCTTTGCCCGTGCCGCTTTCGCCGGTGATCAGCACGCTGGTATCGGTGCGGGCGACACTGTCAATGATCTCAAATAGTTCCAACATCGGCGCGCTGTCACCGATGATTTGTGGGAACAGTGTCTTCAGGTCGCGTCGATCCCGAATCGGGAAGACCGTCGTCTCGGTCTCCGGCTTTCCGCGTTCGAGAACTCGCCGAACGCAGGCCAACAAGTCCTCGAACTTGACCGGCTTGAGCAGGTAATCGGTGATGCCCAACCGGATACTTTCGATCGCCGAAGGCAAGGTCGGAACTCCCGTCACGACCACGATGGGTACCATCGGTCGATGCTCGGATTGATCTTTCAACAATTCCAATTTCATGTTGCCCGGCATGTTCAAATCCGACAGCACCAAGTCGAACGACGTTTCATGCAATTGCGCGATGGCCGAAGTCGCGTCGGGAACACACACACATTCGTAACCCGCTTTGCGTAACAAAGCGCCGGTCGTCCGCAGGTACAACGGTGCGTCATCGGCGACCAGGATCTTCTTGGGCGTCCCGGCCACACTCATTCCAGCACCCGCCGTGGCACCTGAACGGTGAAAGTGCTGCCCTGGCCCACCACGGATCGGACCGTCAGCGAACCGTCCATGCTCTCGACCAAGTTTCGCGAAACCGACAGCCCCAGTCCCATGCCTTCTTTCATCTCGCTCTTGGTCGTGAAGAACGGTTCAAAGATGTGCGTCATCGTCGCCGCATCGATGCCACAGCCTTCGTCTTTGACCACAATGCTCAGCTCCTCGCCCCGCGACTCGGCGAACACTTCCACGTCGCCGTGTGGCGGTGAAGCCTGAATCGCGTTGCGAATCAGGTTGAACAAGACCTGTTTCAATTCGCCTTCGGGCAAGCACACGCGGTCGCTTCGGCTATCGTCGTTTTGCCAATCGTTGCCGACACCCAATTGAACCTGATATCGCTTTGCGATCGGTTCGCAAAGAATGGCGACGTCACGAATGATCTTTTGAACGGAGAACTCCACAGATTGCTGCGGACTGCGACGATAGAGTTGATACATCTGGTGAATGATGGAACTGATCCGTTCGATCTCTTCGTCGACCAATTCCAACAAGTCATAGTGCTCATGCGCCGGCGTCAGACTGTCGCGGAACAAGGCGAACGCGTTTCGGATTCCGGCCAGCGGATTATTCACCTCGTGCGCGACGCCGGCGGCGAGTTCCCCGAGCGCGGCGAGCTTTTCCATTTGCTGTCGGTGTTTTTCCAGTTGAGCGATCCGGGCGGTGCGTTCTTGGACGAGCTGTTCGAGGTGCTCGGTGTAAAGTCGCAATTGTTCTTTGAGCCCTTGTCGATCGGTGATGTCGCGAACGCTGGTGCGAAAGCCGAGGTGCTTGCCGTCGTCGCCGTACATGGATTGCCACGACACGGCCATCCAACGCTCTCGGCCGTCGCGGGTGACGATTTCAAATTCCAAATCGTTGCGTGATTTCCTGGCGATGGCTTCGTCCAGCATCGCCTGCATTCGGACGCGATCTTTTTCGGCAACGATCGGCAGCGGATAGTCGGGCATCGTCAGACATTGCTCGGTCGTGTAACCGGTCATCCGCTGGACCGCGTCGTTGACCCAAACGAGTTTACCGTGAGGGTCGTGCCAGCTTTCCCAGTCATAGGTGTAGTTGGCGACGACACGGAAAAACACGTCGTTGATCGACTTGTCGCGAAAGTGAGAGTACGGCATCACACGAAGATCACGAGGCAACGGGGAAGGATCCGTCACTGGCAAAGCACAGGGCGTGCCCACACGAATGACCCCGTATTTTCCGCTATTTCGCGACGGCTGTCACCCGCGGTTTGCGCCAACGGAACGCGACAGTGTCGTCGCCCGTTGTCGCCGGTCCTGGGGTTCGGCAAAAGCCCCGACCGGGCGAGGGATCCTTGGCGAAATCCGCTGCGACGAAGATCGGCGGACCGATCAAGCCGTCTGCAGGCTTTTCGACTCTATCGTGTGCGGCGGGTGCCGGGGTGATGCAGTTCGGCGCGACTGCTCCGTTGCCATCCCCAACTCTTTTTCTTTGCCGGAGCCGCCTTCTTGGGAGTCATCCAAAACGGCTTCCAATGATGCTGAAAGAAATGTCTCTTTTGCCACGCGGCCGGTTTTTGAGACTCATGATCGGCTTCCCAAAAACCGCGACCGGGGTGCTGTCGTCGTTCGATCGGGTTGCGGATTTTCTTGGCTTCGGCGATCGACACGTTTCCCAAGGCCGCCGCTAAAACGGCAGTCACGATCAACGCTCGCAATTTCATATCCATCATTCATCCCTGTTTGAAAGTTGAGTCTTTGTGCGAACCCGTTCGGCTCGGCGTCGACCCAACGCACAGGGAATGCCAACGCTGCCCACGAAGAGTGGCATTGACTCGGATGGGATGCGAAACCCAATGAAACGCCTCGCGAAAGCGACGCAAGTTCTTTCGAAAAGCACGACAGCCTGATGCTCGATGGCTTCGTCAGTCCGCCGTGATGTCAAGCATCGGCGTCGGATTCGGTTGTCGGTGTCAATCCGAGTCCACGGCCAACTTTGGCCCGCGACAGACTTGGTCGCATGGGCCGAGCCATGAGAGTCGAGACCGTACACGACTTTCGGCGCCGGGTTGTTCGCCGAGTTGTTCGCCGAGTTGTTCGCCGGGAATTTCACACGCCGCGGCGTGTCGTGCCCGCCCTCGCGTTGCTAGTCTTCACCGGCTTGCGGTGGCTCGAAAGAGAATTCTTGCCACTTGATCGCTTTGTCGGTCGGCACGATCTGCAGAATCAGGAATCCGTTTTGGTACAGCCGGACCGTGCCGGTGCTTTGACTGACGACGACCGAGACGGCTTTCGTTTTGCGAGTGATCGCGGCGGCGGCCCAGTGACGCGAACCGAGGCCTTTGGACATTTTGAGGTCTTCGTGGGAGACTTCCAGCATCTGGCGACTTCGTTCGATGAAGCCGTCCGCGGACACGATGAACGCGCCGTCGAGCTGCGCGATTTCCTTGGCGTCCTCTTGGACCTTGGGGTCCATCAGGTTTCGGTAACTCTTGTTGTAACCGCGATACGGATCGACGCCGCTGTCGCTGGAATGATCCAGCACTTTGCGGGTGTCGCCGACGACGAAGAGGGTGCCGACGGCTTTGCCCTCACGGCCTTCGCGGCCGATGTCGACGGCCAGGTCGACGACGGCTTTGATGGTTTTCAGCGGGACGCTGCTTTCGAGCACCTGCAGGTCACGGCTGGTGAACCGCCGCATCCGTTCGTCCAGTTGCAAGTAGCTGATCGAATCCAAGCGGCCGGCCTGGAAACCGCTGTAGACGGCCACGACTTCGCCGTTGGGGCGGATCAGTTCGTCGGCGGCGGCCTCCAACAACGCCTCTTGCAATCGTTCCAACATCGGCGCTTTTTCTTTGTTCAGCGCCAGAGGGGCCAAACCGGCTTCGGCCGCGCCGGCCAAGTCCGCGGCGTCGTCGACCGCGACGATGACCGGTTTCTTCGTGTCTTTGACCAACGCGGACACTTTGATCCAATCGGTCGAACCGTCCAACAGCAGCAACAAGGCGTCGCCTTCGCGGTTCTCGAGCAACTCCACGCCGGCGACGATCATCGCGGCGGTCTGTTTGGTCAGTCGTTGCGTGGGCATGAAAAGACGAGCGTTCGCGGATGAGCACGGGCGGAGGCGAAAGTAGTGTAAATCAAAGTCGCCCCGCGTAGAACGGACGTCAAGCGGATTCGGTGATCAGACGAGCGACTTGAGCGACGATGGCCTGCTCTTCATCGGTCGGGACCACCAGCGTGCGGGCCGACGCCCCCGAGGCGGAGAGGTCCAGAATCGAGCCGCCGTCGTGTCGAAGCTCGTTTCGCGAGCCGTCGATCTTCACCCCCAGATGCGCCAGCGGATCGACGACACGGCGGCGGATCAGCGCCGCGTTCTCGCCGATTCCCGCGGTGAACACCAAGGCGTCCAATCCGCCGAGGATGGCAAAATAAGCGCCGATGTACTTGTGCAAACGTCGGACATAGATGTCGATGGCCAGGGCCGCCTCCGGATCACCCGATTCGTCTTTTTGCAAGACACGGCGCATGTCGGCTTCGCCGCACAGCCCGAGCAATCCACTTTGCTTGTTCAGCAGCCGGTCGACTTCGTCGGGGGACATTCCGGCCGAACGCATCAAGTGCAGCGGGACGCTGGCGTCGATGTCGCCACACCGCGTCGCCATCACGAGGCCCTCCAGCGGCGTCATGCCCATCGACGTGTCGACGGCCACGCCGCCGATCGATGCGGTCGCGCTGGCGCCGCCGCCCAGGTGCAACGTGATGATTTTGCAATTCGACCTGTCACTCGGGTCGCCGGCCCTCGCCGCAGAAGCCAAGAAATCGATCGCCCGGCGGACCACGAAGCCGTGGGAGGTTCCGTGCATCCCGTACCGCCGCACGCCGTGGTCACGATAGGCCGCCTCGGGAACCGCGTAACGAAAAGCGCTGGGCGTGAGCGACGCGTAGTAGGCGGTATCGAAAACCAGCACCTGAACCGAATCGGGTCGCTCCCGGGCGATGAAATCGACCACACGTCGCGCCGGCGGGTTGTGCAGCGGCGCCAGCGAATCCAATTCCGCCAGATCACGGCGGACGCGATCGTCGACACGCGTCGGTTCGGTAAAGCGGTCACCACCCTGCACGACACGGTGCCCGATCGCGGTGATGTTCAGATCCTCGTGCCGCGCCAGCACCTGACGCGCGGCGGTCAAATGATCCGCCGCGTCTCCGTCGGCTTGGCCGATGCGATCGATCGTTCCGTCGGTCAGCCGGCCGCCCGATCCGGCATCGATGCAAGCGAATTTCAACGTCGTGCTGCCGACGTTGAAGACCAACACGCGTGCGGAAGGTTCGGTCATGGGACGCCGACCGCGGATTGGGCGCGAGAATCCTGATCGGCAAGCGGTTTCGTGTCCTGGGCTTGGATGGCCGTGATGGCGACCGTGTTGACAATGTCCGCGACGGTACAACCGCGGGACAAGTCGTTGACCGGCTTGTTCAGGCCTTGCAAGACCGGACCGATGGCGACCGCGCCGGCACTCCGCTGCACGGCCTTGTACGTGTTGTTGCCGGTATTCAAATCGGGAAAGACGAAAACGGTCGCGCGGCCGGCGACTCGGCTGCCCGGCAGTTTCTGGGCCGCGACGTTCGGATCGATCGCCGCGTCGTACTGCAGCGGGCCTTCGACCAACAAGTCCGGTCGTTTTTCGTGCAGGATTCGCGTCGCTTCGCGGACCCGATCGACGTCCTCGCCGTGGCCGCTTTCGCCGGTCGAATACGACAGCATCGCGACCCTCGGTTGGATGCCGAATTGGGCCGCGGTGTCGGCGCTGCTGCTGGAGATTTCCGCCAGTTGTTGTGCCGTCGGATTAGGGATCACGGCGCAGTCCCCGTAGACCAGCACGCTTTGTTTCAGACACATCAGAAAGACGCTGCTGACGCACCCCACACCGGGACGAGTCTTGATGAATTCGAACGCGGGCCGGATCGTGTTGGCCGTGGTGTGCCGGGCACCGGACACCATGCCGCCGGCCATGCCGCGGTGGACCATCATGGTGCCGAAGTAGCTGACTTCGTGCATCCGGTCACGGGCCACGTCGATCGTCGCCCCTCTGGATTTTCGCATCTCGAAATACGCTTGCGAAAATTCCTCGTGCAGCGGCGAGTCGAGCGGATTGATGATCTCGACTCCTTCGGTGGGCAAGGCGACACCGGCGGCGACGGCGGCGGCGTGCACGGCCGAGGGATCGCCCAGCAAGACCACGTCGACGACGTCCCGTCGACGGAGCACGTCGACGGCTTGCAAGATCCGGGGCTCGGTGCCTTCGGGCAAGACGATTTTCGTCCTCGAGGATCTGGCCCGTTGGATCAACGAGTACTCGAACAGCATGGGCGTGACGGTCGCGGCCGAGGGAGCCTGCAGGCGTATCGCCAAGTCGTCCAAATCGATATTGCGTTCGAACAGCCCGATCGCCGATTGGATCTTTCGCGGTGCGTGTTCCCCGATCTCGGCACGCACCAAAGAGGCCTTGGCCGCGGCGGTAAACGTGTCGACGCCGGTGGTCAAGATCGGCAGCCCGCCGGCTTGCTGGACCATTTCCAGAATCGCCTCGGGCGGCACCAAGCCGCCGGTCAACACGATGCCGGCCGGTGATGTGCCGTCGGCTCGCAAACAGGCCAGGGCGCAGCCGGCCAGGATGTCGCTGCGGTCGCCCGGCGTGATCACCAGACTGGACGGGTAAAGTCGTTCGGCAAAGCTGTTCAATTGCATCGCGGCGACCTTCAGCCGGGTGA
>Ga0102938_10001471_pt1 | contig 17767 bp, 15 predicted proteins | sample SalPonR2_B_D2_MG_FD_84516 | JGI IMG/M metagenome (GOLD analysis project Ga0102938, IMG submission 84516) | Salt pond soil microbial communities from South San Francisco under conditions of wetland restoration - Salt Pond MetaG R2_B_D2_MG | ecosystem: Environmental > Aquatic > Marine >...
GTGTCATAAAAACTACCGAAAACGAAAAATCTGTGCAAATCTACTTTTATGCCAATAAAATCTCGCGCAAATCATTTTTATCAGTCAAATCTGCGTTCTATGAATAGGAAAGGAATTTAGAAATGCCCAGCTATATTATTCAATCGTCAAAGACAAGCTTGTTTGTTGAGAAGTTGCAGCGAACCTGAAAAAGCGCGGTGCCTCTTAATTCCGGAGATTAAACGTTTATAGGACAATGCAATGCGGACGGAAAGCCAAATCCGGAGTTGAACCCGTCTTTTAATTGACGATAAATAAATTTATAATTCGGTATATTTCATTAACCCCTCGAAGATTTTCCGCTGCGCTCCAATCGCTTCGAAGGTTACTTTTCCGGCATCAAATATACAGCGGGCGTTGCCTGTTGCTGCTATAAGCCCTTTGGGCTTTTTTGTCCGGACAGATATGTTTATAAAGGCTTTCGCAGCCGCTGGTTCAAGCCGAATTTGCAATTCGGCTTGTCCACTTACTAAACCCCTAAATCCCTTAATTTTTCAGTGCCTAAAATAAAAACATTCTACCAGTCCTTCCAACCGATTAATTTTCCGTGAGGCGTTTCCAGTGTTTTATCACCACCATACACAACGGCTCCTTTAATTTCTTCTTTGGTAAGTTTACTCCAATATTTTAGTCCCTTAAAAAACTTTGCATTATATGTGGCTCCTGACTTGATTTCGTATGTTTCAACATGGGTTCCATTTTCAACTAACAAATCAATTTCATTGCCAATATTGTCGCGCCAGAAGTAAATAGATGGTTCTTCTGCTTTATTAAAATAGGTTTTTATTAATTCCGCAATTACCCAGTTCTCAAACAACCCCCCTCGTAAATAATGAGTTACAAGTTGCTCGTGATTTTTTATCCCCAATAAAGAGCAAGCCACACCAGTATCATAAAAATAGAGTTTTGGTGTTTTAACTAAACGTTTATTGAAATTTTTATGATAAGGCTGCAACAAATAAATAATATAACTGGCCTCTAAAACACTTAACCAGGCTTTTGCCGTTGGCTGTGTAATACCACATTCATTGGCGATAGACGATAAGTTTAGCAACTGCCCGATGCGTCCGGCACATAACTTCACAAAACGAATAAAACTATCAATATTGGTAATGTTTTGGAGTTGGCGCACATCACGTTCAATATAGGTTTGTATATAGAAAGGATAAAATTCAGTTGGAGCTATGTTTTTATCAAAAAGACGAGGATACCCACCTGTAAAAATAGGCTCATCAGGCAAGCTGGATTTATGGTATGATGATGCAATTTCAGATTTAGAAAAAGGGAGGAGCTTTAGAATTGCAGTCCGTCCTGCCAGCGACTGACTTATTTTTTCCATCAGTAGAAAATTTTGTGAGCCCGAAAGAATAAACATTCCCTCTTTGTTTTCGCTATCCACATGGTTTTGCATGTAAGAAAACAGTTCGGGAATGCGCTGCACTTCATCGAATATGGCTTTTTCCTGATACTGTTTCAGAAAAAGACGCGGATCATCTTTCGCCATTTGCAATACATCCGGGTCTTCAAAATTTACATATTCATAATCGGGGAAAGATGCCTTTATAAGTGTTGTCTTTCCGGATTGACGTGGCCCGGTAACAGTTACAATGGGGTATTTGGAGGCAAAATACTGTAGCTTATTTGCAATCGCACGCTGTATCATTTTTTTTACAATTTTAAAATTGAATTTTTATTTTGTAAATATACAAGAATAAAATGAAATTTAAAACGGGAAGTAAGCCGGCAGCGATTTTATTAACCACTCGAAGGGTTTCCGCTGCGCTCCAACCGCTTTGAGGCTTAGGAGCGTACCTTTCAACCAGTCCGAAAAACCCTTCGAGTGGTCGCAGACCCTCGAAGCGGTTTAAACGAAAAGTAGCAAATCCGCAGTAATTGGTTGCAGGCTTTCCAGGCTTTCCAATCGTTTTTGAGAGGCTGTGCTACAAGGCCATCGCCATAGCCACGGCGTGGGTTTGTTTATTACCTGTAAGTGTTTAGAAAACTGTTCATTCTTTTTATGTAGAACCCGCACCGTGGCTTGCCCATTACTGCGGTCGGCCATGGCCAAACCCACACCTTGATTTTTCTGAACCCGCATAGCCGCTTCCAGCGGCATAGTGGATCAAAAACCATCCGGGCAATCAAAACCGCTAAGCGGCAAAAAAGCCGCTATGCCGAGACCATTAATCACTCGAAGGGTTTCCGCTGCGCTCCAACCGCCTTGAGGCTTAGGAGCAACTCAGCGAGAAACCTCCATGGGTAGAAAGTGTACAGCCTTCTGTGCTTGCTGGTTTGATCGAGGCCCTTTTATGGCTCATAAAAAATCATTAAATTGCAAATGGCATGATTTAGTTCGTAAATAAATATTTTCAAATGAAGACAGCCTTTTTTATCCTTTATTGCATTCTTTTAAATTACACTGCACAATATTTTTGACTTTAGTATCGAAAAATAATCAGACATGAAAATCACTAACACAATTATCGCGCTGCTGATACCAGCAATATTTATGGCTTGTAGCCAAAATCCACCAAAAGAAAAACAAGACAAAAGCCATTCAGAATCAATCATATCTGGTGTCTGGCTCCGTATGAGTCCTCAGGGCCCTGTAAAAATGCAGTTTAAGGATAACGGTAAGGTGACCATTGATTTTGGAAATGACCAATCTGTGGAAGTATCTTCAACTTACACCATAAACGGCGATACTGTGAAGTTCGCTGATGAAAATGGCCAGATGTGCCCGGCACCGGGAACTTACCTGATGGATGAAACACCTTATTACATGGCTTTTGATGTATTAAATGATACATGCAACGGCCGGATAAAAACCACAACAGGATTTTGGACCAAACCTAATTTCAGGGAGCTTCAGGATACCTTAGATAAACAAATTGCTGCAAATTCTGAGGCTGAATTGCATCTGATGCGTGGACGTTTATACATGGCCATCGGTAATTCAGAAAAAGCCCGCGAGGATTTTAGTGCTTTTATTGCCAATGATTCATCTAATGCCCGCGTATTTACCAACAGGGCTGCCACCTTTTTTCCCGGCGATATGCAGGGGGTTCTTGCCGATTGTGACCGGGCCATAGCACTCAACCCTGAAAATAAAAATGCCTGGTTTCTGCGTGGGTTGGCATTATACGAAATGGACCGTAAAAAAGAAGCTTGCGAAAGCTTTAGCAAAGCTATTGAATTAGGTTTTTCTGTATTGCGCATTGCTGAAAAACAAAAATGTGCAGAGTATTGGGATATTGAAAATACACCATAAATACATCGTGGTATGAAAACAGTAATCTATATTTCGGGTATTATTGGTGGGCTGGCCATTGTGTTGAGTATAATTGGTTTGTTCATGGAGTTTCCATTCAATAATCTTTTATTGATTGTAGGGCTCTTACTGGTTTTTGCTGTTTCTATCCCATTGGTGCGTTTTGAACGCTATCGTTATAAAAAACGCATTGATCATATAAAACAGCAAAAGCACACCGGAACTGAATCCGGGAAAACTGACACAGAAACAAAAAGCCGGGCCAAAGGATGGGATATGAACACTTCGCCTTTCAGAAAACGCAAGTCGGGTTTAACCTGGGGAGGTGGAAATGTGAAAGGTGCCAATGCAAGCCGGGGTAAAAGAAGATCTTTTTTACGATAAAATCAAAATTTCAATAAAATGGAAAAGGTAATCGCACAAAAATTAAAATCATTACGCTTTGTCTATATGGCACTTATAATTGGTGTCATTTCTTTCATCCTGTTTGCTGTAATCATTAATTATTTCAATGGTTCCTTTCTTATACCCGATCAAATAATGTACAACACTTTTTTAATCGTATCCAATGTATTTTTTGTAGTTGGGTTATTAGTGGCTGTTTATATTACCAGAAAGAAATTATCGGTCATTACCACTGATGATTTAGAATCAAAACTGGATCAGTACAGAGAGGCTATTTTAGCGAGAGGCGCCATTTTAGAAGGCACTACATTCTTGTTTGTGGCTTGCTATTTAATGATGGGATTCCATATTTTTTTAATTGAGACTATTATTGGAATTTTAGCACTGGCATTCTTTTTCCCTACCAACAGGAGAATTGCAGAAGAACTAAAAATCGATGTCAGGCAGTTGACCTGATAACTGTAGGCCATTGAAGTTTACCCGTATGTCTTTTTTTTAATTTCTGTGTCGAATGACAGTGCATATTTCAATATTGAAAACATAGAGCTTGCAAATAATCCTTCGGTATGTCTGTTAAAAAATGCTATTTTTGTAAAAAAATAGGAATATGATAGTTGTAACCGGAGCTGCCGGAATGATTGGTAGCAATTTAGTGCGTAAACTCAATGACGAAGGCTACAAAGATATAGTGGTAGTAGATGAATTTTCCAGAGAAGAAAAGAACCGCAACCTGGATAATAAGCAACTTGCCGCCCGGGTAGACCGCATGCGTTTTTTTGAATGGCTCGATGAAAACCATAAGTTCGTGCAGTTTATTTTTCATATGGGTGCGCGCTCGGCAACCACAGGCTACCCTAAGTCAGTTTACGATGAACTGAACCTGAATTACAGTAAAACAGTGTGGAAGAAATGTGTAGCTTATGGTATTCCGCTTGTATATGCTTCAAGTGCTGCAACATACGGATTGGGTGAGAAGGGTTATAACGACGATCATACAGTTGTGGGCGATTTGCACCCCCTTAATTTATACGGCGAATCAAAGAACGATTTTGATAAATGGGCACTTCAGCAGGAACAACAACCTTTTTTCTGGGCAGGTTTGAAGTTTTTCAATGTTTATGGACCCAATGAGTACCATAAAGGCCGCATGGCTTCTGTTATTTTACATACTTTTAACCAGATAAAAGATACAGGTGGTATGAAACTTTTTAAATCGCACCACCCGGACTACAAAGATGGAGAGCAAACACGAGATTTTGTGTATGTAAAAGACTTATCGAAAATTATGTTTTTTCTTATGCATCACCGAAAAAATAGTGGCATATATAACGTGGGAACAGGTAAAGGCCGCACCTTTCTTGATCTTGCTACCAACACTTTCAAAGCAATGGGGAAGGAGCCAAACATAACATTTATTCCAACCCCGGAGGATATTCGTGATAAATACCAGTATTTTACTGAGGCTAACATGTCCAAATTGCATAAAATTGGATATGATGAACCTTTTTATTCCCTCGAAGCAGGTATAGACGATTACGTAAAAAATTACCTGATGAACAATGCTGTGTATTAAAAGTTAAATAGACAAATGTATTTGTGTGTATGGGCAATAATATTGGAGCAGTTGTAACAGATCTTGACGGAACTTTACTTACCGATGATAAACGGGTAGGTGATGCCGACCTGGAAGCATTGTATAAACTGGGCGATAAGGGTATATTGCGTATAGCGGCTACAGGCCGCAATTTACGCATCTCTGAAGATGTTTTGCCTGATGATTTTCCGCTGGATTACCTCGTGTTTTCCACCGGTTGCGGTATTTACGATTGGAAAAAGAAGCAAATCATCCATTCCGATGGACTTGACTGGAAGCAGACACAAAAAGTAATGAAACAATTCATGGCTGAGGAGTTTGACTTTACGGTTCATCAACCCATTCCGGATAATTACCGCTTCTATTATCATAGGCAAAACCCTAAAAACCACCATTTTAACGAGTATGTAGAGCGGTATTCCAGTTTTGCCGAACCACTGGAGCATCACGAATTTCAAATAGACAATGCCTGTCAGCTTTTAGCTATTATTGAAACAGATACTAAAAAATATAATGACCTTATCAATCAGCTCGAAGATGTAAAGTTGGTGCGTACCACTTCACCACTCAATGGAGAGGCCATGTGGATTGAGGTTTTCCCACGGCATATAAGTAAGGCCTGGGGCCTGAAATATATTGAAAAAACTTATGGTGTACCGTTCGACAATATGCTGGGAATAGGGAATGATTATAACGACATCGATTTTTTACGAGAAGTGGGACATCCCAGGGTAGTGGCCAATGCGCATCCGGATTTACTCAAACAGTTCCCGATTGTAGCTTCGAATCAATCTTGCGGAGTGGCTGAAGCCATAAAAACGGTAATCGATTTTTAGAAAACACAACCCTTTGAAAAACAGGTTATGGAAAATGGAGGATCCCGAAAAAATCTGGAGCAACAAGTTGTGCGCCTGCTCGATATTGCAGGAAGCCGTTTAAGCGCGCAGGATAAGGCCGATGTGCAATCGGCAGTGGATTATGCCGGCGTAATATATGGCGAACAAAGACGGAAATCGGGCGAGTTGTACATGGTGCATCCATTGGCAGTAGCCATTACTGCCATCGAAGAGTTGGGGATGGCTCGCAGTGCTGTTATTGCTGCCATTTTACACGATCTTTACGATTTTAAAGAATTTGCAGAACGTGACGTTGAAGAGCGATTCGGAACCAAAGTGCTTGAAATTATTCGCGGTTTGCATAAAATTTCGGGGTTGTATACCCACAACATTACTTTGCAGGATCAGAATTACATCAACCTGATATTGAATATTGTAACCGATGTACGCATTATTTTGCTGAAGTTGGCAGACCGCTTGCAGAATATGCGCCACATAAATAATTTCTCCAAAGAAAAGCAACAATCACTGGCACAGGAAATAGGAGCATTGTATGCGCCAATAGCCCACAGGCTGGGTTTATACCGGGTAAAAACAGAGATGGAAGATTTTTGGTTAAGGATGACCCACCCCGGAGCCTATAATAACATTTTGCGCGAAATTGAAAAGAGCAGTCAGGTGCTGGACAGGTATATTAAACTGTTTATTAAACCTGTAAAGTCTGAACTTGATGCGCTTGGCTATAAGTATGAGGTTAAGGCCCGCGTTAAATCTGTGTATTCCATCTGGCGAAAAATGGAGAAACAGCATGTGGCTTTTGATGAGGTATATGACTTTTTTGCTATTCGTATTATCCTTGAAGACCTCGATTTAAATGAAGAAAAAGGTGCCTGCTGGAATGTTTATTCCATTGTATCAAACCTGTACAAACCAAACCCAAAACGCTTGCGCGACTGGGTCTCGTCTCCCAAGTCGAGTGGTTACGAATCACTCCATACTACTGTGATGGGCCCCGATGAGCGCTGGGTCGAAGTACAGATACGCACCCGCCGCATGGACGACAATGCAGAAAAGGGCCAGGCCGCTCATTGGCGTTACAAAGAAACGGGCTCAGCCAATCGCCCCGACCAGTGGCTTGCAAAAGTGCGCGAGGTGCTGGAGTCGCCCGATAAAAGCGATGAGGATATTTCACTCACCGGTCAACCAGTGGACTACTCACCAAACGTATTTGTTTTTACCCCCGCAGGTGATATTAAAAAACTGCCCCGGGGTGCTACCATTATTGACTTTGCATACAGCATACATAGTCGTGTAGGTGATCAGTGTACAGGTGCCCGTATTGGTGGTAAAATTGTGCCTTTAAAGCACAAACTCAGTAATGGTGATACGGTAGAGGTTCTTACCAGTAAAAAGCAAAAACCCAACGAGAGGTGGCTCACCATTGCTGTTTCTGCCAGGGTAAAAAACCGTATTAAAAGAGCCCTCAGGCAACAACGTTACCAGGAGGCGGAGATGGGTAAAGAGGAGTTGCAACGAAAACTTAAGCAACTTCACTTAAATGAGAAAGAGGACTATATTGTAAGGCTGCTGAAACATTTTAAAATGGATTCAGCTGTTGATCTCTACGTGGCTTTTGCCAGGGATGAGATAGAATTTAATACGATCAGGGATGTTTGCCTCAACGAACCCAAAGAGAGCGAGAGCAAACCAGAAGATTTGGTAAGTAAATCGCCTGTAAGCAAGCCAAGGGAAGATGATTATCTGGTGATTGGTGATGACATCAGTCAGGTAAATTATCAGCTTGCAAAGTGCTGCAGCCCGGTTTTTGGCGATAAAATTTTTGGATTTGTTTCTGTCTCAAAAGGCATTGTCATACACCGCGTAAAATGCCCGAACGCGGCAGAATTAAAAGAAAAGTATCCTTACCGGGTTATACGTGCAGTATGGAACAACGCAGTGGAGGAAAAACATTTTATGACCGATGTGCGGGTAATTGGAATTGACCGTAAAGGTGTGCTCAATCAAATCAGTAAGGTTTTTTCTGATGAGATGAACATCAGCATTCAGTCCATGAATATTGCGGCTCATGAAGGTGTTTACGAAGCCATAATAACTTTCAATGTGCGCGATAATGAGCATCTGCAATACATCCTCAATCAATTGATGCAGAATAAATCTGTATTGCGGGCCGAAAGGCTTGATTCATAGGGGCTGCAGTGAGGAAGCAAGCCGGGTTTCAGGCTGTTAGGAGTATGAAAGTTAGTCGAGCAGGCCATGTTTTGAGGCAAATACAGCGAGGGTAACAGCGTTTTTCGATTTGGTTTTTTTGAGCAGTGCGTCTCGGTGTTTTTCCACTGTACGCGGGCTGATATCAAGATCAGCAGCAATTTCATTGCTTGATAATCCTTCGCAAATGAGCCTGAGTACCTGCATCTCACGTTTGGAAAGTAAAAATTTTACCTTGCTTTTGTCTTGCCGGTTCGACATATACTCAATGGCATTTTCAAGCAATTGAGGAGAGAAATATTTTTCATTGCGCCACACGCTGTTTATGGCTTCAAGTAACTCGCGTGTTTCTGCATTTTTTACTACAAAACCATGCACCCCGGCCTCAATTGCCTGGTTGTAATTGTCGAAATCGTCGAACATCGATACTGTTATTATTTTGATATCGGGGCGGCGCGATAAGGCTTCTCTGGCTGCTTCAATACCATTCATGCCCGGCATGTCGATATCCATCAGCACCATATCGAACTCGATATTATCCATCATCTCCAGAAAATCCTTGCCATTGTATGCCTTCCCAACTACTTCAATATAGTCTTCTTTCTCGAGCATAACTTTCATGCTGCTCAATAATAACTTGTGGTCGTCTACAAGTACAATGCGTATCAAATCCATGTGCAGTTTTTTGGTAACCCTCCTAAAACAAAAGTTTGCGCCACAAAAGTTACAATAATAGTGGCTGCTGACAAAATTTAATTTGAAATGAAATGTCAAAGTTGTTTGTGTTTTTAATCTGTTTTAATAGATATTTTAATCATTATTATATTTTTGTAGTAAATTTAAATTTATGATTATGAAAGAATTAATTTTACTTGTGTTTTTAACTTCTTTATTCTTTAATGCTTGCGATAAAAACAACGAATCAAGCAATAAAGAGTATAGAATTGTAAGTGAGTTAAATTCTGGTATCTACAAGTTTGATTATGTATATGATAATAATCAAATTGTACAACTTATTCGACAAATAGAAAGTAATGATGAGGTGTGGGAAGAAGATTATCAGGTTGATTTTTACTATGACAACAACAGAATATTTAGCATAGGCTCATTTATTACTGCGGATGGATTGATGCAAGACCGTAAATGGTCTGCCACTTTTAATGAAGGTAGAGTTGTCGAGGAGAAAGTTTCGTATTACATAAGTGAAGAATGGGTGCCAGATAATAAATATAGTTATGTGTATGATAATGATAAACTTAACACCGCTACAAAATATTATTACAATAGTGGAGGAGAGGCTTATCCTTATTATAGATATGAGTGTCACTATACTGATGAGTTACTATCTGAATATTACAAAGTTTATTATGAAGACGGGCAGTGGGTTACCGATCAAAAAACAGAATGTTCCTATTCGGGAGGCCATATCAGTCAGATGATAAAGTATGATAGCCTAAATGAAGAATTGTTTCCATTAACTAAAAATGAATATGATCATTCCAATGGAAAAATAGCACAGATAAATTATTTTTTAAGAGAAGCTGGTGATTGGAATCTAGAGGGATATGACCAATATGATTATGACGCTCAGGGGTGCCTAAGTGAATTTTCGACAACGGGCCAAACTATTCAGTATGAATATGAAGAAGGGGAAGGAAATATTGAACAGTTTTTTTATACACCTTTAGGTTTGTTATGGCCTAATCCTCAGGTGAGTAAAAAGCAAGAAGAGGAGTCGTTTTTTATAAACCGATTGCTTAAAATTGCACTGTAATTAGATGGTTGAATTTATTAGGAAAGTGTAGTCAAAGGCAACTCAAGAATAAAAGACAGGCTGCCCGCCGGGTGAAAGATACCACGAACGGGCAGCCTGATTTTTTTAATATTCAACAAATACGATGTTTGATTGCAGTATAGAGCCTACGCTTGAAAAGAATAATTTATTGCCGGTCATGTAGAAATCAGCCACTTTGCGGGCTACATCTTTTACATATCCACCGGCGTTTGAGAGCTGCATTAATGTATTGTTTTCACTTAAAACCAGTATATCAGAGTCTGGTAAATACTGCAGTTGTTTCACAAGCTGCTGGGTTTGCGTAATATTTTTATTCTGGCTGTCCCAAAGGAAAAGATTGAATTCAGGATTGACGCCGGCAGCATAAATAATTCCATCTTTTTCCACAAGGTCCAGAATTACAAGCGTACTGTCAAGAAATTCGTCATATTGAAGGTAGCCATCATCATCGATATGGCAAAGCCAGTTTTTACCGGCAAAAACGTTTCCTCCCTGGCTGTGTGCAGCAATTGCATTAACACTTCCTTCTGTGGAATAATTGCGGTGCCACTTTTTATCGGCTTCTTTATCAAAACGTACGAGCCGCATTGTGTTGACGCTATCCATTAAATGGCCGCCAACCAGCATGTCGGAGCCTTGGTGCAGGCTCGAAATTGGGTGCATGGAACCCAGAAATTTCATCCACTCTTTTTTGCCTTCATTACTCACGCTCAGCATCCATCCCTGTCCGGCTGTACTGTCGGTTTCGCCATATATGCCCACGCCAAGCAGCGAACCGTCACTTTGAACAAACAGTTCGTTAATGTGGTCATCGGCCGGAGAGCCAAACTGCTTGTTCCATACCATTTTTCCGGCGGCATCGAGTTTAAGTAGCCACACATCCTGGTTTCGCATTGTGTCAAGCTCAATTGTGCCAGCAATGTATGTATTTCCTTTAGCATCGGAAGCTGCAGCAGAGAATTGGTCGTTGGTCTGGTCGTAGTCAAATGCGCGTGTAGTTTTTGCATTTTTTATTTCGCTTTTTTGGGCAATGCGTTTACCCAGAGCTTTGGCTTTTAAATTAAAGATATCCACATAGTACTTTCCAAAGGGATACTCTTTTACAAAAGCAGTATAAGCTTCGATTGTGTTGATTTTCTTAGCTTTTTCAAACACGAGCTTTTGTCTGAGTTTTTTGGCATCAGACAATTGAAGGGCATCCGGATAATCATGTATAAATCGCTCAATGGCTTCAAGTGTGTTGGCGTTTTTGGCCTTTTCGAAAGCCAGTTTATCCCGCAACAGGAGTGCTTCGGTTTGTTGTTTCGCCAGTGGATATTTTTCAATAAATTCATTTAGTGCATCAAGTGATTTTTGCGCTTTTGCAGCCTCAAACTTCAACTCATGTATCAGTTCCTGGGCCATTTCCTGCTGGGCAGCTTCGGGATATTTGCGTTTAAATTCCAGCAGCGCTTCAACTGTACCCGCATTTTTAGCTTTTATAAATGCATAGTGATTTCTGATATGAATGGTATTGTCAAGATATGGCGAGTTGGGGAACATTTCAATGTACTGTGTTGCCAATTCAGGGTCGAGTTTTTCTCTTACATAGTTGATGGCAGTTTCTTCTATATCTTTAAATTTTTTATCAATGCGTTCATCGAAGCTTTTTTTGCGCATCCGGGTCATTTCCTGTTTCATGTATTCCATCAGGTCCTCTTTGTCTCCTTCATCAAGGTTACTGAGGTTATCGCGGAACACGAGCATGTGTTTATAGGCAGTAAAGAAATCGTCTTCTTCAAATGCCATCCAGGCCAGGCAAAAATTTGCTCCCGGATCTTGCGGTTCGTCCTCCAGGGCGCGATTAGCCAGTTCGCGGCCTTTCTCAAAATCGTCTTTTTCCATTTTATTCACAATTCGGCTCACAGACTGTGCTTGAACTGCCAGGCCAAAAAGGATAAAAAAGATTGTTATAATAGATTTTATGTGTATCATGATGTTGGGGTTTATTTTTTAAGAAGGAAAAATTCTACTCTTCGGTTATTGGCGCGCCCTTCGGCTGTTTTGTTAGTGTCAACGGGCTTGTCTTGTCCGTAGCCTTTGTAAGTGAGTACATCAGGGCTTACGCCTTGCGAAACAAGATAATCGACTACCGCTTTTGCTCGTCCTTCACTCAATTTCTGGTTGTATTGGGGGTTGCCCACGTCATCGGTATGGCCCGAAATCTCAATTTTACTGATGTTGTTGTCTTTTATAAAAGCGGCTACCTTATCGAGTTCGGTGTATGATTGCGGCAGCAAAGCAGTTTTGCCTGTTTCAAAAAAGATATTGTTCAGTACAATGGCTGTACCTTCTTTGATGTTAAACAGGTCGTCTTCTTTTTCTGTATCTTCTACCTTGGGTGCCACAAACTTAACTTCTCCTTCGCGTATGCAGTTTAAGGCATCGGTTACGGTGTATTTGTAGGTTCCTGCTGCAAGGTTTTTAACCGACATGCTCTCGTTGCCTGTGTTCCATTGCACATCGTATGGCTTTGTACCACCCTGAACTGATATCCGCACACGTCCATCGTTCTGTTTTTGGTCTATTTTACCTGTTATGGGGTTGAAACCACCTGTATAAAACGAATCTACTACAGCTACCTGCAGGTCATGTGGAATGCAGGCGCAGGCCTCGCAGTTGGTTATTTCGCGGACTTCAACCTGGTCAAAATAGTAATAAGCATAATCTGTTAAACTGTGACTGCTTTTATTTTTCTTTTCCACACCCACGTAATTGGTTTCTTCATAGGAATGGAAATTGCCGATAGATAAGAATTGTTCACCGCCATCGGCTTTGTATACCCTGCAAAAGTGTTTCCATTCGTGTGTATTCACAAGGAAAATACCTTTAGGGTTTTTGAGTTGTGGCTCTACATCGATCTCTTTTTTTGTTTTAAAAGCCAGTTTTTCGTTCGACAGATGCAATCCCAGTTGATCGATGGCAAAACGCGAACCACTTGCCAGCTTGTAATAGAACGAAACGCAATAGCGCTGTCTTTTTTTCATCGGTTCTGACAGCTCGCCCTGCAAATATTCGCGGTGAGTAAATGTTGACCCGCTTAAAATTGCCCCGGCATATCCTTCACCCTGTTTTGCATGGCTGTAGCCTGCAAAGTTCGATGGTATGCCTGCCCCCTGATCTGAACATTTATTAAAATAGTCAGAGGCTGTTTTGTTGGGAAAAGTCCAGTGCGGGATTAATACTGTGGTTACATCTTCTGGTGTATGTCGTAGTGGACAGTCAGTGTATTCTTCAAAACCGGGGTTGAGCACCAGGTTTTCCTGACTGAATGTGAAGTGGGGCATGACTAATAAAATCAATATCCCGAATAAAAATTTTTTCATGAGTATAGAGTTTTGTCTTGAATTGACTTACAAAATATTTACATGTACATGTTGCAAACAATGCCTGTATCCCCTGTTAATTTACTTAATCTATCTATTCAGGCTTGTTTAAAGTTAACAGATACTTACCAAAAACAAAAATATAGAAAACTAATGCCAAAATCTAATTTATTTTTGATAATGGATAGATGGTAAAAGTAAGGGATTGTTCCGCAATCATAATCCCTAAAAGATGGATATTAAACAACGCAATGCCCGCAATGAATGTGTCCACTGCGGGCATTGTGTGGTATTTTTTGTTCTTGTATTACTGTGACTAGCTATTGAGGCACTCTTAAACTTAAATTATTTTTTTCAGGGATTACCTTTGTCCCGACAGGAATCTTGACAGTGCTCTGGATGATTCGCTCTGAATATCTCTGAGCATTTGGCTGTCAATATCTCTCAGTAATCCGCTCACGGAATTGAAATTCAGTCCGTCGTCATACGAGAGTTCTCCTGCCACATCGGTATAGAGCAACACGTATTCGCCGCCAAGGCTGTATTTGTCGAGTCCTTTTACAAAAACAAAGATACGGTCGGTTTGTCCGTTTACCTTGTAGTAGTGCCATATTTGGTAATCCACGGCATCTACCATGGTCTGGTCAGCACCTCCACTGCTTATTATTTGTTGCTGTCCCAAATGGTCTTCTCTTATGGAACTTGGCGGGCCATATTTGAGGTAAATTCTGCCGAGGTCGGTAGCATAGCCCCTTCTTCTTCCGTAACCAAAATGGTCCTGTACAATTTTCAGCTGATCTTTGTATACGTTCCATTCAGCTTCGGGATTGGCCGGGTTGCGTTCTTTCCAAAAATTGTAAAAGAATTGCTGCATGAGTTTCATTTGACCGGGCTCAAAATTCTGTAAAATAAATTTCTGCTCCATACGATTGGCAATGGGGTAGATCGCATAAATATGATCTTCGAGTTGGTTGAAATTGGTGATCTCCTGTGCAAATGTCCTGGAAATATCTATGCTTGTGTAGTCTACATCGAGTTCGTTGTATTCAGCATTGGCACGCTGAATGAATTTTTTGTGTTGCCCCAGCAGTTCATTTTTGCTGTTGCGCACTTCAATTACAAGGTTGTAGTTGCCTGAGTTTAGTTTACTGATGTCGAACGACTTCATTATGACGTTGATGGGTGCTGCAGTTTTGCGGCTTTTGTGCGCAAACTCAGTGTACATTCTTTTGGTTGGGTTACCTTCGAGGTAGGTGGTAATCAAAAACACAGAGTCCTGACCCACAGCTTTATCCATGTTGTAAATTTCAGCATAGAACGACAATTCATTCACATCGTCAGGGTAAAAGTTGCTCACAAATGGTACAATGTCGAATCCGCTTTTTGTGTATTGATTGCGTTTTTGAGTGGGATTAATGCTTTCTGCGAGGGTTATGCCACTAAAAGCAAGGTCAGTACTGTCAATATTGATGGTGATGATATCGCTGTAGGTAAATTTTTCTCCTTTGGCATAATTATCCTTCAGGATAAGCTCAAAATTGTAGGTACCATTGTCAAGTGCGAATCGCTCCAGATTTAAAAAGGCGGGTTTTCCATCTTTTAAGGTGTCGAGTTCGGCACTTTTTAAGTTAAACTTTCGGTAAGCTTTTACAATATCACCATTCTTAAAAATCATGGTTACTTCCACAGATGCCTGTACTTTATCTTCTTCACCTTCTACATCTCTGTATTTAACCGAATTGCCGGCTATGGCGAGATAGGTTTCAAGATAGGGGTCACTATTAATGTCCATAAACGGTGCATAATGAAAGTATCCGGTTGGAGTCTGGGCTTTGAGCATGAGGCCCGACAACATTACTGCAATTATGATTACTATGCGGTTCATATGTGAATATTTTTTATCTCAGTTTGATATGCTTTGTTTTGGGGATAAAGATAATATTTCTGTTCGATATATGATTAATTCATTTTTTCATCTACTACTGATTGCGTTGCTTTTGCCAGGAAGCTGTTGGTGGCAATTATTTCTTCTCCGAAGAGGTAATTATTGCCGCCTTTAAAGTCTGTGACAATACCCCCGGCTTTTTGTACTATAAAAGCTCCGGCTGCCACATCCCATGGGCTCAGGCTATACTCAAAAAATGCATCGAAACGGCCGCATGCCACATAAACCAAATCTGTAGCTGCACTTCCGTGTCTGCGTATGCCGCGGGTATTTTGCATCATGTAATCAAGTACCTTCATATAGTTTGGCAGGCGCTTGTAATCGTAATATGGAAACCCGGTTGCGTACAGGCTGTCGGCCATTTTTTTGTGAGTGGATGTATGGATAGGTTTACCATTCAGCATTGCCTGTTCTCCCTCGAAAGCATAAAACAGCTCGTCGTGCCCCACTTCATAAACCACACCTGCTACAGTTTGCTCTTTGTGCTGCAAAGCCACACTTACAGCAACGGGGTAAATATCGTGAATGTAATTCGTGGTACCATCGAGCGGATCGATTATCCAGCGCCAGTCACTTTCGTTTTCGCCGGCGGTGCCTTCTTCGGCAATGAATCCCGATCCCGGAATAAGCTTTTGAAGGCCTTCCACAAGCATCGATTCGGCCTTTTTATCCACATAGGTTACGAAGCTGTTGTGGGCTTTATCATCAATTTGTTGTTCCTTTATTTTACCTTTTTCATCTCTGATGAAATTGCCGGTTGTTTTTATCAGTTCCAGCAATGGCGTTTTGATGGTTTCAAGTGTTTTCATACAATTGTGCCTTTTACGGTTCCTTCTTCATCCAACTCTGACAAATATACATTCAAAATTGTGTTTTCCATACCTTCTTTGTAGGGTGTCTTTACCCTGATATAATTGTCAGTAAATCCATAAATAAAGTTGTTTTGTATTTCTCTCTCAAAGAGCACCTTGCGTGTTTGTTTCAGGTTGCTTTGGTGGAAGTTACGCGACATTTTATCTGCCAGCTCGTGCATCTCCCTGCTGCGCTGTTGTTTAACCTGGGATTTTACCTGGTGCTTCATTTCTGAAGCTGTGGTCCCGGGCCTTGAGGAGTATGTAAATACATGCAGGTACGACAAACCCAGCGATTCAATAAATTTCATTGCCTGCTGATGATGCTCATCTGTTTCTCCCGGTACCCCCACAATAACGTCAGCGGCAATGCATGCATCAGGTACAGTGCGTTTTATTTCTGAAACCCTTTCAGCAAATAGTTCGGTTGTGTAACGGCGGTTCATTTTTTCGAGTAACACGTCAGTACCACACTGCAAAGGAATATGGAAATGAGGCATAAGTGCCTCCTGTGCTGCAACCAGTTGAATAATGTCATCATTCATAAGGTTGGGCTCAATGGAACTTAGTCTGAGTCTGGGTATATTTCCCAGTTCCACAAGTGCTTTTAGAAGCTCATAAAAGCTTTCGCCGTGCTGCCTGCCGAAATCACCAACGTTTACGCCTGTAAGAATTATTTCTTTGGTGCCGGTGGCAATAATTTCCTTTGCTGTTTCTACAATGGTTTTAATTTCGGGACTCCGGCTTAGTCCCCGGGCCATGGGAATGGTGCAATAGGCACAAAAGTAGTTACAGCCGTCCTGTACCTTCAGGAAAGTGCGTGTGCGATCGCCTGATGACCAGGCACTGTCAAATGTGGTAATTTCTTTAAAAGGATGGGTATATACGGATGTTTGCGCGTCTTGCTCCAGGTAATCGAAGACTTTAAATTTTTCTTCGTTCCCGAGAATCAGGTCTGCTGTTTCCAGGTTGCGAAGTTCTTCGGGCCGGAGCTGGGCATAGCATCCCAGCACCACAATCTTAGCATTGGGGTTTGCTCTGCGTGCTTTTGAAAGCAAATTACGCCCTTTTTTTTCGGCAAGTGAAGTTACCGAGCAGGTATTGATTACTATAATGTCGCTTTCATCAAAATTATTGGTTCTTTCATAACCTTTCTGCTCAAAAACGGTAGCCAGTGATGAAGTTTCTGCAAAATTAAGTTTGCAGCCTAAGGTGCGAAATGAGACGCTTTTTGCCATATCAAATTACAATTATTGCTAACTCCTTACAATTATCATACAAAGTAGACCTGATGAAATCAATAATTTATAATTGGGATAAAAATATCTGAAACTTTATAGTTTTTTGTGCTTATTACAATATATATTGAAAAAATACAAGCTATTTCTTATCTGAATTTGTTCTCAAAGTTGTAATTTTTGAGATAGTACATTCATTACA
>Ga0102938_10001475_pt1 | contig 17728 bp, 12 predicted proteins | sample SalPonR2_B_D2_MG_FD_84516 | JGI IMG/M metagenome (GOLD analysis project Ga0102938, IMG submission 84516) | Salt pond soil microbial communities from South San Francisco under conditions of wetland restoration - Salt Pond MetaG R2_B_D2_MG | ecosystem: Environmental > Aquatic > Marine >...
GCACCAAACGGTGATCGGCTGCTCAGAACCATCGGACTTGCGCCATGTAGCGTGAGGAAACTGACCGTTATGACGCTCAATGTCGATAAAGGTGCGATACCGCCCCTCCTCGTGCAGACGGTTGAGTGCCGCATCAAGGTAGGGATCGGTGCCACGCTGACAGCCATGACAGCCGGAGCATGTCGCGCGGGAGGGAAACTGTGTTTGTGTCATGCCGGCCTTCCTGCAAGATGCTTTTTGAACCATTCAGTTTCAGGCACGCTAAAGGCGGTGCGGCACAGGACACAGATGAGAAAGTCCAAGCGAAACTCATACCAAGGTCCAATGTGGGTTCTGCGCAATGATCATAGGAGCGGCACATCATTGAACCGCTAACGCATACGGCCCTGCGCGCAAGAGCGACAGGGCCGGGATGGCGTGCATTGCATTGTAGCTCATAGAGCAAAGGAGCGCGGCGCGTCCGTGAATGCCTGAGACGCCATCACGAACGCGCCGCTGAATGGCTGGACGTTAGCGAAACGTGACCAGACCATTCAGGGGTTACGGCGCCGGGCGGGCACCCCGTAAACCGGGGTCAGACCCCAAGACGCTGTGCTTCCAAAACCACCTCGAGGCGGTTGGCGGCGCCGAATTTATCTTTGAGGGAACCGACATAGTGCTTCACGGTTTTTTCGCTGATTTTGAGCTCGGCCGAGATCTGACCGTTGGTCATGCCCTGCATCAGATGACGCACCACCTGGCTTTCGCGGGCGGTCAGACGCAGGCGTTCAGCCTCTTTGCGCTTGGCTTCGGCCTGACGCAGTTTGGCGAAGATATCCATCGCCATATCGGGTTGCACGTAGTTGTCGCCGTTCATGACACGGCGCACCGCCATGCACAGGTCGGACAATTCGCTGTTGTAGGTCAAGATGCCAGAGGCCCCAGCATCCAAAGCCTCGACTGCGGTGTCGATACTTTTTTCCGGACAATAAGCCAATATGCGCACCGTCGAGCAGGATTTGCGGAATGCCCTGAGGGTTTTCATCGGCTGGTCCAACGAGCCCAGGTCCACGATCACCACATCGACCTTTTCACGCATGCAGGTATCAAGAACCTCGGGTGTAAAGGCGGCGGCGCATTGCAGGTCGAAGGATTGGCTGGAGCTTATCAAGTGTTCAAATCCGGCACGCGTAAAGGCGTGATCACAAATCACCGTCGTTCTATACATTTTACGTCCCCAAAAATTGGATGCGCCCGCGGCAGCGTCTGCGCACCCTGTCCCATGTCAGGTTAGTTTCCGTTCCCCAACGGAATCGATGGTTCAGTTGTCCCATTCCGGGTCATAGAATCCGAGCTATCTTTCGACACCCAGCAGTCTTTCGGGGTGACGGCAAGCTGGCAAAAATCGCGCCGCCTGAGGCACACGAAGATTTCAACAAAACCCATCTGGCGGGTCGGAGAGCGCAGCACCTTACCTTAAATAATTGTAATTAAATAATTTATTAAATTCATTTTTTTGATTCAGATCATGGTCCAAAGCATCATCAGACGGTAATGGCGACAAGTTGGGCGTGTGATCGTAAGACGCTGCCGGTGCCACTGGTCCGTCACGAATTTGGACTTTGGTCCCGGTCCGAGATAGCGGCAGGTGCAACGTGGGATGATATTCCAAGCGTATGGTGTGTACGATTCGCAGCCATACTGGCCTTGGCCACGCTCAAGCCGCATATGCCAAGGTTGACACGGGCGATATGGGGCAAGGCAACACTGAATGCAGTTGCAGGTCGACTACGTGGTTGCATTCAGCACGCTTGAGGCCTGAGCAAAGCTACCAGCGGCGGGACCATTGGATCTGGCCGGTTGTGCCGAAGAGGCACACCGACGGTTCGGGTCTATGTTCACGACCTGTGTGCAAAGACCGAAGGTCTGCCACGATGGGCAACCCGTGCCACTGGGGCTTTGCAACGTGAGACTCTGATGCAAATGCTGTGGGTGTCGGACAGTCAACCGGACCAGGCGGCTTGCGCCTGGTCCGATCTTGGGCATGCGGCGTTTCAGCCGAACAAAAACTCGTCAAAAAAGGGCTGTTGTTCCGGTTGTGCCGTGCCGCTGTGGAAGTCAGTGGCGAGGTCATATGCATCTGCACCAACCATCGCGCCTGCACTAAGTCCATCAAGATTGCCATCGCTGAAGTGGATGCCGCCATAAATCCGCGAGAAGCCCGCGTCGTTGGCAGCCTGCGAGAACGTGTCCCATTCGAAGAGGTATGTCTGGGTTGGCAGTGCGGCATCAAAGGCGCTGGTGCCCGACGCGATGGTGATCTGCGCATCAAAGCGATCAGATCCCGTGAAAGCGGCCAGCACCGCAGCCCCGGCAGCCGAGAACGTGCTGTGTCCCGAAGTGTATTCCGCGAAGGGGGGCGATTGTTCACCGCCGGGCAACTGGTAGGTGATAAAGTTTTCGGCCAGGATGTTGCGGGTTCCAATGCTGGTGCCGGTTTCGGGGTCGATGCCGGCGAAGGCTTGAATCACATGTCCGGTTTCTCCTGTAAGTTCGTCGACGCCGGGTTCGCCGATCAAGCCAAGCTTGCCAAGATCACGGATCACGGTGACCGGACGGGCGTAATCGAAATGCACCTTTGCATCCCATGTCGCGATGGCGGCGTCGTTCATGGCGTTGCCCATGGTCATGAACAGCAGGGCATCCGAGGCCGCGTCATGGTCATCGCGCTGCGAGACATATTGCGCCAGAGTCATCCATGCGCCAGGCGGATAGCTGGTGCCGGAGCCGTCTTCCCAGAATTCGGCGATCAGTTTCTGATCTTCGGTCAGGGTCGCGCTGGTCTGAACAATGGCTTCGGCTTGCGAAATGAAGGCCGGGTTGATGACCGGACCGATAAGGGCCTTTTCCACAGGGATGGTATCACCGGCCTGCCAAACCTGCCCGTCAAGCTTGAGCGGGGCCGCAAGGGTGACTGTGCCGGCATCGAAATTCAGCACGGCATCCTGTTGTTCAGCGGAGAAGAAAGGTTTTGGCCCATCGGGTCGAGTCAGGGAGGTGTCGGTCACACCATTGGGTGTTTTGGGCAGTGCAAAGCCCGTGGCAAGGCCACGTTCCGGCGTGAGAAAGGTTTGCAGAGCCTCGGGGTCGGGTGCCGTGGCGCCCTGCTTTTCAGGCGTCCAGCGGGCGATGTCCTTGCGCGTATCAGGGTCGGGATTGACCGGTGAATACAACCCGTCGGAAAGTTCAGCCAGCACTGCCGCTTCGGCCAGACGCGGGATCAACACATCCTGTGCGGCGTCGACGCCGACAAGGTTTGCGCGATTGTCATCGGAAATGTCGATACCGAGACGTTCGGTTAGTACGGCATCGAATATGTCGCGGCGATCGGAAAAAAGGTGCGACAGGACGCGATGGGCCGCGACATGCATCGCGGTCTCTATCTCGGCGCCGGAGGCATCGACAATTTCCGCAACATCAAGGTTGTCGCCTTCGATGTCGATCGAAACCCGTTGCGCAACGGCGTCGTAACTGGCCTGTGCGTCATAGATCGCAGTATGCACCATCGCGAAGGCGTGCGCGGCGTTGGTCGGACCGCCGCCGATCTCGACAATGACAGATTGCAGAATCTGATCCCAAAGCACGCTAGGGGTAGGCGTGGGCGTATTAACCGTCATCAGGCGCGGCCCATCTTCGGCCAGAAAGTCCGGACCCGGAGTTTCGAGCATTGCGATCAGAGGGGCCGTCTGGAAGGTTTCGCCACCGGCCGTGATCGACGTCACATCTTCAAGGGCCTCGGCCTCGCCATCGATGCGGCTTCGGGCCGTCAGAACCCCACCTTCAAGGAGGAAATCGTGGTCGCGCAGAGGACCAGCGAGGGCGAAGGTTCCAGCGGGGTCTGACAAGGTCTCATCCGTAGATTTGGAAAGGATTTCGAACCTTTCCACGTCTTCAAACTCCCATTCGGCTTCGCCTTGCCGCGCCTCGATCTCAAGCTCCTTATCGTCATACTCGATTTCGTAGTCGCGGGGCTCGCCCCTGAGGCTAAGACTAAGCGTTTCACCATTTTGGGTAACCCTGATTTCGAATTCGCCCTGATGTCTGTTTTCGGCATCGCGATCGCGATCCTTGCGTCTGTCGCGTCCCATGAAATTCTGTCCCTTCGTTTTTGGGTGTATCCCTGTTGGATTTTTTTGATGTTATTGATGCCTCAGATATCTTGGGCCCGGCGCGGCGGGGGGGCGTAAGTGGGCATGGCGTCTATATGCGGCGACATGCAATCCTGATTGCGGCGCGGGGTACACAGAGTTGTGAACACAAGCATCTGACTCAGCGAAAGCCCGTTATTTCCGCGCTTGGCGCAGTCCACGTACTCGCGACCTTTCCGTTCAAGCGACGTCATACAAACCACCACTCCGCCCCGCAGGAACGTGTTGGCAAACCGCTTTGCCGTCAGGCCGGCTGCCATGGAGGTTGGCGGACAGGAGACACCGTGAACACTCATGATCTTGCCGTTGAGCTTCAGGGTATCACCCTGAAGCGCTTTCCAAGTCATGTCTTTAGTTTCGCCGAGCGCGGAGGTCGCCTGAAGAATAGCAAGAGAAGCAAGACAGGTACGCAGCATGGGGTTACCTTTCCTTGAAGGCCCGCGCGAACTGATCGCTGAAGGGCTTCACAAGATAGGACAGGGCGGTGCGTTCGGCAGTGGTGATGTAGACTTCCACCGGCATACCTGGGCGCAGCTCCTTACCGCCAAGGCGGGCCAGTTGATCGGGCGTCACATCGACCTTGATCGAATAGAAATCACCGGGCGTCTTGGGATCGCTTGTCGCGGCCGCGGCCACGTAGGACACGGTGCCCTTGATCTCGGGAGTTTCGTTCTGGTCGAAGGCGACAAAGCGCATTCGTGCTGCATATCCGGCCTCAACCTGTTCGATCTGCGCTGCCGGGACACGGGCCTTGAAGACCAGTTCGGCCTCTTTTGGCACGATGGTCGCCAGGATCTCGGCGGGGCTGATGACGCCGCCCACGGAATTTACGTTCAGGTCATTGATCAAGCCCGAGATCGGCGCCCTGATTTCGGTGCGCGACAGGTTGTCTTCGATGACAAAACGCTTTTCGTTGAGTTCCGACAGCTGGGTTTCGATCTCGCGCAGTTCGCGCTGCGCATCGGTGCGCATCGTTTCCTGCATCGACAAAATTTCCAGTTCAAGCTCGCTGACCCGGCTGCGGGCACGACCGAGCGCTGAGAGTATCTCTCCGCGTTCGCCGCGCAGGCGCACATTGTCACGCTCAATCGAGAAAGCGACATTACGCACGGTCAGGCGACGGTCGGAAAGGTCTTCGATCCGGGCGCTTTCGGCCTGCACAAGAAGAATTTCGTCCTGCTTGGCGTCAAGCCGAGCTTCGAGGCCGTCGATCTCGGTGCGGATTTGTTCGATCCCGAGGTCGATCTGTTCCTTGCGGCTTGCGAAGGACGAAAGGTTGCCTTGGAAAATGCGCCGTTCCCCGACATAGATAGCTTGCAATGCCGCTGGCTCCACGATCAATTCATCAAGGCCTGCAGGCATGGAGAATTCCGTCATCAGGTCCCGCTGCGCTTCGAGGCGGCTTTTGCGGATGGCAAGTTCGGCGATTTTGCCATGCAGGATAGCGCGTTCGGTGCGGGCGGATGTATCATCAAGCCGCAGCAGGACGTCGCCCTCGTTTACATAATCACCAACATTGGAGGGGATCTCTTTGACAATGCCGCCGTCGCGGTGCTGGACCACCCGCAGATCGCGGTTGACCGACACTTCGCCACTGACGACGACCGCGCTGGCAAGATTGGCATTCGCCGCCCAGCCGAAGATCGCGGCGACCAGAAGGGACGCCATCACAAGACCGGCGACCACCCGCCCACGGATGGAATAGACTGCGTCTTGCAAGGTGTTGGGGCTTTTATTGTTGTGCATCATAGCGCGGCTCCTGTTCAGGATGTGAAGTCTTGGAAGGGATCAGACACGTGGTCGGGACCGCTGATCCAAAGGTTGAATTCGAGTTCACCGTTTTCATGGTCTTGGTAAAGTTCGATGCGGCGGATCATCAGGGCATCTTGGTCGTCCGCACGAAAACCTAGGCGACCATGTGTTTCGGCCACGGTCTCGGGGTCGAATGCCGAGATCCGGGCCTCAAAGTCCGAACTGTCTTTGCGGATGTCGCGCCTATCAGTGACCTGGTGCAGATCGGAAAGCGCGAGGTGAATATCATCAGCCAGAACCAGCGTGTCGTCATGGCCAAAATTGGTGAGCTGGAACACGGTTTGAGGCGCGGCAACGGCTCCGGTGGTGAAGCCCGAAAGGTCGAACACCTCTTTGCCGGTGCTTGCCGTGAAGATTTCGATGCTTTTAAAGGTGTCTTGCTGGGAATGGGCGCGCGTGATGGTGCCTGCGGTAATGTCTATATGGGCTGGGTCGCTACCGGCGGACAGAACAAGAGTATCCATCCCGGCGCCACCACTTATCAGATCAGGCGCATCTTCTGTGGCCAAGTAGAACGTATCGTTCCCATCATCGCCAAATAAAAGATCCGCACCGCTGCCGTCCCAAAAAACGTCATCGTGAGCACCCCCGGTCAGAATGTCATCGCCCGCACCGCCATCCAGCGTATCGGCCCCCTGCCCGCCAGCCAGGCGGTCATTGCCATCGCCACCAATCAGGTTATCGTCGCCCACCGCACCAATCAGCAGGTCATCGCCCGCGCCGCCCAAAACGGTGTCGGCCCCGTCACCTGCATAGATCAGATCGTCGGCGACGGTGCCCAACAGATGATCCGCAGTCGATTGTCCAAAGGTGATGTCGCGGATCGCCAGCCGCGGATCCTCAAAGCAATCGGCATCTGTCCCCGCAAAGGAATCGCAGGCTTGGTCTGCGTCGCAGCTGGGGGGGTGATCGCAGGAGGCATTGGCATCCTCGCAAGGAGCATCCTCGGCCCCGTCTTGCAAGCACGGATTGGCGTTACAAGGCGCGTTACAGCTATCAATTGGTATGTCTTCGTCGTCATCAGTCCTGTCACAGTCGTCCGCTTCACATTCTGTGGGCGGGGTGACGGGCGGCTTTGGATCTGTGGGCATGCCGCCATCGCCATCCTGATCCTCAGGATCAGGGTTAATGGGCGGTCGAGGTGTCACATCACCGCCACCTGCACCGCCGCCTGACGGTGGGGTTATTGGGTCGGTCGCGCCGCCAGCATCCGTATCCGGCCCGGTGGTCGCAGCCGCTGTCGTCGGTTGAACATTCAACAGGGCCGGCTGAAGGGTGGACAGATCGAAGCGTTGCGGTTGCAGGCCCGAACTGGCCGAGGACAGCACCGGGGGCGACGAGGTCTGGGTCATGCCCCGTGCGTCGCCGCCTGCGTCGGCCTGAAACAGATCGGCGTTGCCAAAGGACATACTACCACTGTTATCCGCAGACGAATTATCCATCTCGCAGATTGGCGCGGCTTTGTTGTCGGCCTCAAGGGCAGTGTCAGGCGCGGTTTGCGCCGCAACCTCAGAGCCGCCGAGCAGAGTTTTGACATAGGCGACAAGACCTAACATGGCCATCATAGCCATTCCGATCTTGCGCTTGGGAATGGCTGTCACCGTCTGGCGCAAATGCTCCATTGCTTCCAGACGCTCTTTGCCGGGCGTCTGGGCGTTTTTGGATGATTGTACCTCGATCATGTGCCCGTGACCTTTGGCGCAGGGGCGGTTTGCACTGCGGTGCTGGCTTCACGGACGGGCTTGGCGGGCGGGACCGGGGCCGGTTTGACGCGCATGATCTCGGATTTGGGGCCGATGCGGCTGAGCGCACCACCCTGCACAACACCGACCAGATCGACATGCTCAAGCGCGCTGGGACGGTGGGCGACGACGATCACAATGCCTCCACGGTCCCGGATACTTTGGATTGCATGGCTTACGGCGCGTTCGCCTTCCGCGTCGAGATTGGAATTCGGCTCGTCCAGCAGGACGACAAAGGGCTCGCCATAGAGCGCCCGAGCAAGGGCGACGCGCTGACGCTGTCCACCTGACAGGCTGGTGGCATTAGCGCCCAATTCGGTCTCGTAGCCATCAGGCATGGCAAGGATCATCTCATGAACACCTGCCGCACGTGCCGCCGCAATGACTTTCTCGGAATCGGGATCGGCAAGGCGCGAAATGTTGCGGGCAATCGTGGTGTCGAACAGAGTGTAGTCCTGCGGCAGATAACCGAAGCTGCGCGAAATTGTATCTTCGCCCCACTGCGCCAGATCGGCGCCATCCAAACGGACATGACCACGCAGCACCGGCCAGACGCCGGCCATGGCCCGCACCAGCGAGGACTTGCCGCCGCCACTGGGGCCGATCAGGCCAAGTGCCTGCCCGGCTTCAAGCTGAATGGTCACATCCGACAAAAGCACACGGCCCGATCCGGGGGCAACAACGGTGATCCCTTCTGCTGAGAACGACTGCTTGGGGTCGGGCAGTTGAAGAGGCCGCGCTTGCTCAGGAAGGGCGGCCATCGTTTGACGGATGGTTGCCATCGCGTTGCGTGCGGCAATAAGGTTCTTCCAGTTGGCGATGGTCGAGTCGATCGGCGCAAGTGCACGCGCAGAGGCCACCGAGGCGGCGATGATCGCACCGGCGGTCATCTCTCCCAAAATGGTGAGATAGGCACCAAGACCCAGCACCGCCGATTGCAACATCATACGTAGCACCTTGGATAAGGCACCCACTGTGCGGGTCACATCACTGGAGCCCGATTGCAGCGAAAGATGGGCGTCATTGGCCTGCTGGAACTGGGCCAAAGCCTGCGATGAGAAGCCCATCGCCTTGATAACGTCGGCGTTGCGTGCGTTGGCCTCGGCCACCGAGCTGCGCTGAACGGCGGCGCGGCTGACCTGGGCATTGGCCTTGCGGGTCAACAACTCGGTCAAGACAGTCATCAGCGTCAAGACCACAGCACCGCCGATGGCCAGCGCCCCGAGATAGGGATGCAGCACGAACACGAAGGCCAGAAAGACCGGCATCCACGGAAGATCAAACAGCGACACGAGCGCCGGGCCGCCAAAGAAGTTGCGTAGCGTATCGACGGTGCGGCCGCGCTCCATCGCCTCTGCCACGGAAAACCCGTAGCGCGGCATGTCGATGCTCATGCGGTGTATATCCGGCGCGACCTTGGCATCGAAGCGCGCGCCAACACGGTGCAGTATCTGCGAGCGGATCACGTCAAGGCCGCCCTGGAACATGTATAGCCCCAAGGCCAGCGCCGATATCAGTGCGAGCGTCGGGATGCTACCGCTCATCAGGGCGCGGTCGTATATCTGCATCATATAGAAAGCGCCGGTCAGGGCCAGAATATTGATAATCCCGGACAAGCCGAAGATATACAGGAACACCGGCCGCAAACCCGCGGTCAGGCGGGCAACGCGTGCATCCTTATCAGACTGTTTTGAAGAGGATCGGGCCATGTCCTGCGCTCCTTTTGAGTGAAACCTGTCCCAAGGTTTATGACCCAAAGCCGAGGAGCCGCCCTCCACGCTTTGTCGGATCAAAATTCAGACCTTGGTCGGTGGCGGTGCAGGCGCACTCTCCACCGCGCAACCCAGTCGTTGGGACAACACGGGGCGTAAGATCGAAGACAAATATAAGACTTTGGTCGGATACAGCCTCGGACCTCTGGGACTGGCCCGATAGCCCCTGTAGCGTATGCTGGGCATTGCAAACTTAAGGAGATGTCGTGAGCGTGCACGCAAATACACACAAGCGCCCGCCAACAGGGTCAGCAGACCTGTCCGGCAGCGGCGCGAAGTTGGCTCATATCAAGGGATGGGTCTGGCCCCTTCAGCAACAGATTGCGGTCATGGTTCTGGCCTCTATCCTTGCTTTTGCGCTGGTTATCCAGTTCTGGAACTATCGCACCTTCATGAACACCGAAATTGAGCGGACGCAGGAAAAGCATCTTGTGATCGCGCAAAACGTGTCTTTGTCGCTGTCGCGCTATGTCACTGACGTTGCACGTGTGTTTGCCCATAGCGCCATTGAAGTCAGCAACGACAACAGTCAAGCTGTGCGAGACGCTCACCTGGCGATGCTGAATTCACTTAACGTGGAAAGCATGGTTTTGTTACCGGCTTTTGGGGAAGGTTCACCGCAGCCCAATCGCCTTGGCAAGGATTTGCCCCTACCGGAACAGGTCGTACTGGACGATCTGCGCTCTGGCACCGGTGCAATGCTGGGCGGAGTTCAGATTTCCGGACTGCGGCGGATCGGCGACGGAAAATACTTTATTCTGGGATACGAACTGCCGGATCAGCGGCTGGCGATCGGCTATATGAATACCGACTACATCAAGGCGGTTCAGCAGGCCATCGCCTTTGGCGAATTCGGGCATTCGGCGATCTTCGACCAGTATGGACGCGCAATCGCGCACCCGTCACCGAAGATCGAAGAAAACATGGCGGATGCTTCGGGTATCTCGGCAGTGCAGCGGATGCTAAACCGTGAAACCGGCGTCGAGATGTTCTTTTCGCCGCCTATGCAGATGGACATGATCGCCGGGATCACCTTTGTGCCCGAGACAGGCTGGCCTGTCATGGTCCCACAGCCAATCTATGAATTGTCGGACACGGTGAATGGTAGCCTGTCAGAATCCTATCTTCTGGCGGTGGTAATGGCTGCCCTTTTGGGGCTGGCAGGATGGGTGGCATCGCGCAGGCTGGCGCAGCCGGTCCGCCATTTCACTCAGATCAGCCGCAAAATCAGCGGTGGCGATTACAGCATCACCCTTCCCCCAGAGGAACGCTCTTCCACCGAGATGTGTCAACTCAACGAGTCGCTGAAGGCGATGATCAACCAAGTGCGCAAGTCGGATAAGAAACTACGCGAGGCGCTGCGGATAGAAGCGGAAGAAAACAAGCGCAAGAGCGACTTTCTGGTGATTGCCGGGCATGAACTTCGCACGCCTTTGAGCGGTTTGGTAGGCATGCTGACAATCTGCCGCGAGCAAAAGGACGATGCGGGTCGTGACAAATACCTGGATGTGGCGTGGTCATCGGCAAAAGAATTGAACGCACTGATCGATCACATGGTGGATTTCGCCGAGGGCACGACCGAGTCCATCCAGCTTAATCAGGTGCCGTTCGACATCGAAGCACAACTCCGTGAAATCGAGGCACTTTACGGCAGTCTGGCCCGGAATGCTGGACTGCAATTCCAGCGGACCGGGCTTGGCGATGGCAGCACACAGATCGTATCGGACCCAGCACGCCTGTCGCAGTTGATTTCAAAAATCATGGAGAACGCGATCAAGTTCACCAAGGTAGGCACAATTACGCTGAATTCAGAAATTTTGCAGCGAGACGATCGCAAATGGCTTAAGATGACGATCAGCGATACAGGGATTGGGATTGATAACACGCAGCTGGAGCGCATCTTCATGCCTTTTGAACAGGTTGAATCCTCCTTTACAAGATCGTATCGCGGAATGGGCATTGGATTGTCTGTTGCGCAGGCCATCGCGAATAAGTTCGGAGGCCGCATCACCTGCGCAAGCAAACTTCACGAAGGAACGCGGTTTGAGATATGGATCCCCGTCGAACTGGAATAACGCCTCGATTGACGCAATTGGCAGGCGGATGGTGGCGGTGAGCGATCGGCGCAATATCCTTGTTGTCGACGATGACGAGATCAACCGAATGGTTGTTCGCGTTCTGATGGAGCGCAGGAGTTACCGCGTGATCGAGGCCGCAAGCGGGCCCGAAGCGCTGGAGCAGGTAAAGAAGGAAACCTTCGATGTTGTTCTGATGGACTTGAGTATGCCAGGCATGGATGGTCTGGAAACGACACGCCGTATCCGCAGCGATGACGCAGGCAGCCTGTTGCCGGTGGTGGCGCTGACCGCGCATACCAGCCACAAAGAGCAGAAGATGTGCCTGGAGGCTGGCATGAACGCCGTCCTGCGCAAACCGTTCGATTCCGAACAGGTGGATAGGTTGCTGGGCTTGCTGGACCATTCCATCAAAGGGCCGGACGCCTGAATCTATAGAAGTTTCACGCACAAAGCCGGTAAGACGGCTTCGGATATGATGAAATTTGCAAGGCCGATCCGCACAGTGGTGCGCGCACCCGGAAACTACGATCAGAAGTCGATCAAGGCGTTGTTTCGAGCAATCACAACAGCTTGCACCCGGTTTGTGGCCTCGAGCTTGCGGCATATGGCGCGCATATGCATCTTGACAGTTGTTTCGTTCAGACCGACCTGACTGGCGATGCTTTTATTGGTCATCCCTTCGGCGGCGAATTTGAGGATAATCAGCTCGATCTCGGTAAGACCGTCGCCATCAGGATTGGTAGCTGGTTCTTCAATCACTGAAGAGGGAAGGAAGGTCTGCCCTGACAGGATAAGGTGCAGCACGCTTTCTAGGGAATTGAGCGGCATCGTTTTCTGGATGACACCATGTACACCCAATGCAATCGCGCGCTTGACGATGTGGCGATCGGCATTGGCTGTGAACAGGGTGATCCGCGCTCCGCTTCCTAACTCGATCACCCGCTTCAGGCTGTCGAGTCCCTTGACGCCAGGCATCCGTAAATCAAGCATCAGCAGGTCATAACGAGGGCCGTCCGTCAAGGCGGCAATCGCATCGGGCAGATTTTCGACTGTATCGACTGAAAAGCAGCCACTTTCCATAAGCACGCTGGCGACGGCCTGCGCTATTAGGGTGTGATCGTCGGCAAGAAGTATTCGGGTTGTTTCCGAATTCGACAGGTCTGACGTTATGGAAGTCTCCACGCTATATTCCCTTGGTATATAGATTTCCAACACCCCTAATACTCTTGACAAAACCACTTTACAGGGCCCGCCAGAGGCGGCATTTCTGCAAAGACCCCGGGCAGGAACCCAAGCGAGAGAATAACTAGTTTGTAGTGTCTTTTCGCAAGAGCGAAATTCCCGAAAACACGAAAGACACATTTAAGTATCTAATGATATTATTGCGTCATCTTTTGATGGCCTGCTATACCGCTTCAAGAAATTTCAGGGCCGAATAAATCAGAATAAAAAGGAAGTCATCATGGTTGCGAAACATATTTCCCTCGGTGTCATCCTTGCCGCACTTCTGGCATTTGGCGCAGCAAAAAATGCACTGGCGGAAGAAACGGTTCTAAAAGTTTCGGGTGACGTCGATAGCGATGCGCCGATTTCGTTTTCCGATGCGGATCTCGCGGCCTTGCCGACAATAACATTCGAGACCGGAACAATATGGTCCGAAGGCATCAAAACGTTTAGCGGTCCATCGCTCGGGTCGGTTCTTGAAGCGGCGGGTGCCGGTCCGGGCGAACTGCGGCTGGTAGCGGCGAACGATTACAAGGTGTCGCTACCCAAGAACGTGATCGAAGACCAATACCCGATCATTGCCAACAGGATCAACGGCAAGCCTTTCGGGATCCGCGACAAAGGCCCGCTTTGGGTGGTCTTCCCCTATGATTCCAAGCCGGCCTTCCAGTCAGAACTGATTTATGCCTATAGCATCTGGCAATTAACCGAAATTGAAATCCTGAAGGAGTGAGGCAGCCCTTATGCAAAAGGGCCTGACCACCCCATATCGCGGCCCTAAACGCTCATTCGCCATCGTGCTGCTGGTGTTTTTGGTTATGACATGCATTGCTTTGGTAATCAGCGCGCAGTCCCTGCGTGAACGGATCGATGCAGTCAGAGGCGCCGAGTCCGATAACATGGGCTGGCTGGTCTCGCAGCTCGACGTCGATTACAATGCGATCCTGCTATCAACAAATGGCTACGTCATTAGCAGAATGGGCCGAGATCTGCGGGAAATCGCAAGCACAGCGGCATTTGAAGACGTTAGGTTAAAATTCGACATCTTCTACAGCCGCGTTGACACAGTGCTGGCGGCGATGACACGCTACGATCTTCCCGCAGAGTTGGCGGCAAAACTCCAGCAACTACGCGAGGCACGAAGCAGCCTGACCGAGACAATCGACGCCATCAAAACACCGGATAGTGAACAAGCGCTTGCTTTTTACCAAGACCTGCGACAGCACGCGGGTCTGATCCGGGATGTAACGACACTGGCGCTGCAATATCAGGTAGGGCAGACCAAGACCGCGCGCACGCTTGAAAAGTCGCATCTTCAACGGTTCTGGCTACAGAGTTTGTTTCTTCTTGCGCTGATGATCAGCGCCTCACTACTGGCGTTACGGCTGTGGCGCGAGCTTGAAAAGCAGATGGCCTGGATGCATCGCGCGTCGGGCACGATTTCGAAGGTGATACAGGCGACATTGAACGCGGTGATTGTCACCGATCTCGACGGACGAATTCTTTTGTCCAATGCAGCTGCAAGCGACATTTTCCGAATTCCCGTTGATGACATGCTGGACAAGAACATCGCCGATCTGATGGTGCCCGATCATCTGCGCGAAAAGCACGATGCCGGTATGCGACGCTTTAGGCACACCGGACAAAAGAAGATTGTCGGCGCCGGGCCTGTGCGGATGGATGCACGGCGCGCGGACGAGTCGGGTTTTCAGGCTGAACTGTCAATCGCCACGGACACAGATCTTGATGGCAACCCGATCCTGATCGGGTTTATCCGCGATATCTCGGATGTGGTGGCGGCCGAAAACAAGCTGCGCGAAGCCCGCGACGAAGCAGAACGCCATGCCGAAGCAAAGACGATGTTCCTAGCCACCATGAGCCACGAGATGCGCACCCCGCTGCATGGCGTAACCGCCTCGCTGGAATTGATAGATGCTGACCGCTTACCCCCAGAAGATCGGGAATTGCTACGCACCGCGCTGGATTGCAGCGACCGGGCACTGGAGCAAATCAACAACGTTCTGGACATCACCCGGCTAGGAGAACTCGAGGAACGGGACGAAACCTTCGAACCAACCGTGATCGCACGCGAAATCGCCAGTGAATTGTCACCGCTCGCCCGAGAGAATGGCAATCTTTTAGATTTGCAGATCATCAATGCTGATCAAGAGGAAAGTTATATCGGGTCGCCCGGCGCATTTTCCCGTGCGCTATACAATCTTGTCGGTAATGCGCTGAAATTCACCCGCGATGGCCGGGTTGATCTGAAGCTTATCTTTGCAGATACAGACACCGTTGATCGGACCTTGGCGGTCTATGTGGTCGACAATGGACCGGGTATCGCACCCGAAGATCACGAGAGAGTCTTACGCGAATTTGAAACGGGCCGCCCCGGAGAGCTATTCGGGCCACAGGGCACCGGGCTGGGCTTGCCAATCGTTCGGATCGCCGTCCAGCAGATGGGTGGCAGCCTTACATTGAAAAGTATGCCGGGAGAGGGCAGCACTTTTTCCTTCCAGATCCCCCTGTGCCCCGCCCCGGAGGACCAGCCCCCAGATCAAGCCCGAATTCCCAACACCCCGATCAGACATGATGACCCCGCGCCGGCACGACAATTGGACGTTTTGGTGGTCGACGATTCCGACGTGAACTTGGGGCTGATGTGCGAAATCATTCGTCGTCTTGGGCATCGGCCTGCAATGGCTCGCAACGGTCAGGAAGCCATAGACGCCGCAGCCAAGACCGCGTTCGACGCGATCCTGATGGATGTCAGCATGCCAGTAATGCGCGGCGACGAAGCCACCCGCAGGATCAGGCAAGAAGGCCTTTCGCGTAAAGCCTTCATGGCGGCGGTGACAGCAGTTTCTGACCCAAAGCGCGCCTTGGAACTCCACGATGCGGGCGTGGATGCGGTTCTGATCAAACCCACCAAGCGCGCCGATATCGCCAATCTTCTGGCGGTGGTCGCAGGCACCAGCGCACCCCCCGAGCCGCATCTGCCCAACTTGCCTGCTTCGCATTATGTCAATGTATTGAATGCGCTGGAGCCAATGTTCGGCCCGAACAAGGCGCGCAAGCTTATCAATGCCGCATTAGATGATATCCCGCAGGACATTGTCCAAACCGAAAAGCTGGGCGAGATACCCGTAGGGTTGATCGAGCAATTGCATAAAGCAGCCGGTTCTACCGCAATGGTTGGCCTGAGCACATTGTCCGGTCATCTGCTTGAGGCCGAACGCGCTGCTACGCGGGGCAACATCGCCGGTTTGCACAGCCTGTTCCAGAAGATCGACAAAGCCTCCCGCGATTGCCGGAAGGCGCTGACCATGCAAGACCTCAACTGACAACAACCCTGGGGGCCTTCACCGCGATATTGGCTCGGCCGTAATTCAGGCTTGGGCCGCCGGTTCCAACAAAACAATCCCAAAATCAGAGGTTTAACACAAATCCGGTTGCCGTTGCCGCCGACAATCTAGGACACGGCTTACCAAGCTGAGGCATCCGGACACCATCCTCAAATACTTTCAGCGCGCTCATGAGTCGTAAAAATCGAGAAATGAATGTTGTAGCCCGCTCGATGAAGCTCGCCGCAGAATCTTTGGATCTGCAACCAATCCAAACAACATCCGCTTCCACCGCAATGATTGCCCCGGAGACGGGAACGAAGGCTGCGGCGCAAGACGACTTTCGAGAATTTCTCTTTCATATAAGCAAACAACTGCGTGAACGTCTGATGCTGAAAGGTTCGCATAGCCCAGAGACCTATGTTTCTGAGTATACTCGGTGATTGTTCTGGAAATATCCGACAATTGTGGATGGAAGTTGTCATGCCCGAGATGCCCGTATTTTTCCCAAAGCATGGCCACCCATTCATTTGGGATGGTGCAATCCGCGCTGTAAAATAGATTGATAGTGAAATTGGCAAAGTCCAGCGGCGATCGGGGTTTTGCGAAAAGCCGCTGCTCATAGACCTCGACTGAAAGCTGAGAGACCAGTTGGTAAAGACGAAGCTGATATTTCGTAAGATTGTCAAAAATGCGAAAAAACGTGGATTTGGAATAGCCTGCTTGTTTTGCGAGGTTTGCAATCTTGACCTCTGCCAAGGAGTTGGCATTTGCATATTGCCGGATACCAGAAAGAGCGAAAGCTTCCCAACGATTGTCTGCAATATGCTCGGTAGCAGCCTTCGCGATTTCATCCGCCCACAAACTTGTCAGAAGATCAGTCTCTGATAAGAAGTCTTCGACGTCAAACCAGTCGTGTCTTTCTATGATGTCGGTCAGCTTAGATTTTATCGGCAATCCTGACTTTGTCACCGTGTTCTCCCAAAAAGCTCCGCCCGACGACAAGATTGTGTAATAGTCATTCAGAAAATGACAGAAAAGTTCGAAATGCGTATACATAGCCTACGTGGGTTGCAACCCTTGTTACGCCACTGACCATCTGGACCTGTCGCGTTTTTGTGCCGCCCCAGGTGCTCGTTTAAGCCACCTTCCGTTCGAAGGCGACCGGGCCTTTCCAACCCAGTGCTGAGTGCCGTCGGCGTGGATTGTAGAAGCCGTTGATGTATTCGAAGATCGCCATCTTAGCTTGCCGCCGTGTTTTCCCATGACCGCCGCCAGATCAGCTCGGCCTTGATGGTTTTGAAGAACGTCTCGACAGCCGCATTGTCATAACAATTACCTTTGCCGCTCATCGAGACCCGGAAGCCATGCTGGCGCAGGATCTTCTGATAGTCGTGCGAACAGTATTGGCTGCCCCTGTCGCTGTGGAAGATGCAGCCTTTGGGTGGCGCTCGGAAGGCGATGGCCATCTTCAAGGTCCGGATTGCCAGATCGCGCTTCATACGGTTGCTGACGGCCAACCCAATGGCACGCCGGAAATGCAGGTCGAGGAGCGAGCCGTTGTCCGCC
>Ga0102938_10001477_pt1 | contig 17726 bp, 13 predicted proteins | sample SalPonR2_B_D2_MG_FD_84516 | JGI IMG/M metagenome (GOLD analysis project Ga0102938, IMG submission 84516) | Salt pond soil microbial communities from South San Francisco under conditions of wetland restoration - Salt Pond MetaG R2_B_D2_MG | ecosystem: Environmental > Aquatic > Marine >...
AGGTAGTTCAAGAAAGTGGGAATCATCTCCAGCGTTTCTATCGATCATGCAACACCAGCAGCGTTCTACGCCCATCAGCCTTCCCGAAACATGTACTACCAGATCGACCTTGACCTTGCCAACAGCGGTTTCGATTTTTTCGGCGGCGGTGGAATGCGACAGAAAGGACGTGAAGAAGGCCAGGCGGATGCATATGATGTTGCTGCTCAGAAAGGCTACAAAGTTGTTCGTGACCGTGATGAGTTTATGGCCCTTCAGCCGGGTTCAGGTAAGGTACTGGCATCTAACGCAGTACTGAAAGGCGGAGATTCTTTGTCCTATGAGCTTGATCGTGCCGGTGATGATATCTCTTTAGCAGATTACACCTCCAAAGCAATTGAGCTCCTTGATAACGAAAACGGATTCTTCATGATGGTAGAAGGTGGAAAAATAGACTGGGCCTGTCACGCAAACGATGCAGCTCCTGCCATCTACGATACTATCGCCTTTGACGATTCTGTACGTGAAGCACTTGAGTTCTACAAAAGGCACCCGGAAGAAACTTTAATCGTCGTAACTGGCGATCATGAATGTGGTGGAATGACCCTCGGTTTCGCTGGAACCAAATATCAAACTGCCTTCGAACTCGTTGGGAAACAGAAAAAATCTGCTACCGATTACTTTGCCGACGAACTTCTGGCTACGTACCGAGACAGCGGCAAAAAGGTAAGCGAAGATCAGCTTTTTGATGTGGTTGAAGAGCATTTCGGGCTTGTAAAACTAAGCGCCAAAGAGCGTACCGCCCTCGAAGCCAAAGCAAATGCCGGCAACGCGAAAGCTGAAGAAACTCTGCAGCTTGCTCTTACCGACTACGAAGTAAACCAAATTAAACGTGCCTTTGTCCGCAGCATGGGGGGTAAAATAGAAAAATCGGCAAATGAGGAAACCTACTTGCTTTACGGCGGATACGATCCTCTTGCAGTAAGCCTAAGCCACATCCTCAACCAGAAAGCAGGTATCGGCTGGACCTCCTACAAACATACCGGAGTGCCTGTTCCGACCTTTGCCCAGGGCAGGGGATATCAGATTTTCAATGGGTATTATGACAACACAGACATTGCAAAAAAGATTATGCAGGTAATGCGCTTAAATCAGAAAGTAGCTGTTAAATAAAAAAGTTTTCCCTTCCAACTTTGGCTGTCGGTGGTGATACCGCCGACAGCCTGATTTCATTTAGAAGAAGATTAGGAGAAAAATGGTGATACCCATTCAAAACTACATTACCGAATCCCTTCAGAGGAACCGTCGGGAAATACTTTTTGTTGGTTTCAGCCTCGTGCTGTTGACGGCTCTTCTTATGCTTCCCACCGGCTTTGAAGAGCTGATAAATAAAAAGGCCGAACGAGTTCCCGCTGAAGTTATAGCAACCGACAATAGTGAGGTTACGCAGCTTGGTATAGTAAAGGTCGGCACACAAATCGTAACCGTGCGAATCCTCGACGGGACTTTTGAGGGAAGAGAGACCAAAGGGGTAAATGAGCTTGTCGGCTCAATGGAACTGGATACGATGTTTGCACCGGGTGACAGGGCACTCGTGACCTTAGACCTCTCATATAATCTGGAAGAAATAGTGGCGACCAATGTGATTGATCATTATCGAATACATATAGAACTGATTCTATTTTTGTTGTTTTTCTTCTTTTTGCTCCTCTATGCCGGATGGACCGGCTTGAAAGCCTTTATCTCATTTATAATAACCGCCGCCGCTATCTGGAAACTGCTGCTCCCCGGATTTTTAAAAGGCTACGATCCCATACTGATTTCAATCGGCGTGGTGACCCTGCTCACCGCCATGATTGTATTTCTGATCGGCGGAATATCTAAAAAGGGGCTGGTTGCCTTTTTGGGTGCGGTAAGCGGCGTACTGGTAACCGGCGTATTGAGTATCATTTTCGGACACCTCTTCCATATTCATGGTGCGGTAAAACCCTTTTCAGAAACATTGCTTTATTCAGGCTTTCCCCATTTAGATTTATCGAAAATATTTCTCTCCGGCATTTTTTTAGCTTCCAGCGGGGCTGTAATGGATATCGCCATGGACATTTCAGCATCTATGCATGAAGTAACACAGAACCATCCGGAAATCAGTACCAGGAAATTGATCTTCTCCGGTCTTACCGTGGGAAGGACGGTAGTAGGAACAATGACAACTACCTTACTACTGGCCTATTCAGGTGGATTTACCGCGATGCTGATGGTCTTTATAGCTCAGGGGACTCCCCTTATAAATGTACTCAACATCACCTATGTATCCGCGGAAATTCTTCATACCCTAGTGGGAAGCTTCGGCCTGGTTTTTGTAGCGCCCTTAACCGCATTGATAGGAGGGGCCCTTTTTACTCATTGCAACGTAAAAAAAGATCCGGTGCGCTTGTTCTATTCATCCGAATAAACCCGACGTTCAAAGAGGTGACCGCTGATTTTAGCGGCGTAGTTGATCTCCTTGATTTTGCTCTTCAGCAGGGCGACACACTGGCCCAGCTTGCCGGGATGGGGGGGACGGGAGAAGTTCTTATGGGAAACCACAGCCACGCTCATGGTAACCAGGGGAACAAACTCCTGAGACCCCCTTCGATTACAGGAATAGTACCCGTTCCGTTGCACATCTCCAACATCAAACAAAACCTTCTTCTTCTCATCAAAGCGCCGGCAGAGCTCAGTGAAAAAAACCTCCGGCAACTCCCCCTCGGCCAACAGTACAAAGTCGTCGCCGCCGATATGTCCCAGCCGACAGGATATCTGGGTAGAGTTACTTCCCTCGGAGAGGACCTCCGCAGTAAGCTTAATCATATCGTCTCCGGAGGAGAAACCGTAAAAATCGTTGTATTCTTTAAAACGGTCCAGATCAATATAGGCGATGGTGTACTCTTCACGATGAAGCAGGTCTTCCAGCCACACATTTATTACTACATTTCCCGGAAGTGAGGTAAGGGGATTCGCGTTTGTAGCAAACTGTACTTCCGTATCAAAGGCACGGGAGATTACCTTTTTCATGGTAATAGTACCCACAAGTCCTCCATTGTCGTCCACCACTACCACAGGATCATACATCTCCTTATCATTCCGGCCCATCGCCAGCTTTCCGAGGATGCGCATATCCGTGTCTTCCTTCACCAGCAGCATCTCCTGCTTCGCCAGGGCATCCACCTCTTTTCGCTGAAAAATCGCGTATCCGAAACGCCCGGAAAGATGGGAATAAAAGCTCTGCCTGGTAACCAGCCCCTTCGGTTTATCCTGCTCATCTACAATCACCACATGATTAATACTGTTCTGGGACCTGAAAAAGTCGTCCAACTGTGCCCCGTTTACCGATTTTGGTTCAAAGGTGGTAGGCCGGGTGATCATTTTATAAATAGAAATATCAACAGCATAGCTCTTGCGGATATATTCACCCATCAGCTCATTGAGAACCGCCTGTCTCTCCGGTACAAGGGGCTGGGGCTGCGGGGCGGGATGTCCAAGATAGTACCCCTGGGCGTAGCGGGCTCCCAGTCGGTAGGCGGTGCGCAGCTCATCGATTGTTTCAATCCCCTCTAAAAGGATAAAACTGCCAACGGTTTCCGCAAAATCAGAAAAAGACTTCACCAGGTTCTGCTTATAACTGCTGCGGTGTATTCCCCGGACAAGCTCTTTATCCACCTTCAAAATGTGCGGAGTAGTGGCCGCCAGAGTAATCAAACCACTATGACCGGAACCAAAATCATCCAGGGCTATCCGAAAACCCTGTTGAACATAGTTGCGTATTGTCTCTTCAAAATGGCCATAATCCTTCACACTGGCGGTCTCGGTAATTTCAAGAACAAGGCGATCGCCGCTGATTCCGTACTCTTTGAGCCGCTCCATGGAAAAACTCGATTGGAACTCGGAAGTTGAAAAAGTATTTGGGCTGATATTGATAAAGAAATTGGCCCGGGGAACATCCCCTGCCGAAGCGGCAAACTGTTTCAGCGCCGCTATGCGGCAGGCATACTCAACCTCCCATTCAAGACCCCACCGACGGGCTTTTTCAAAAAGCTGCGCCGGGGAAAAGAAAGGCTCTACCCCCCGGGCCAACAGCTCATATCCGAACACACTGCCTGTGTACAGATCTACAATCGGCTGGGAGTAGCTGCGGATACGGTTGTGGTTGAGCATCTCAACAAATCGGACATACTCATCATCCCGAGGGTCACCCCCAAAATCAGAGGGATTCAGATGGAGTTCAAAGTGATTCACACTGCTTGATAACATACAAAGCCCCTTTACCTGAAAAAATAAAGGGGCTTTGTTAGAATACGATTAAAAACTATTGATTCTTTTATAAAGAATCAAATTTCTTTATTTTGTTAGTTTTCGGGGGAGTTCCTCTTCATAATAAACTCTACCCGGCGGTTTTTCCAGCGTACCTCTTCATCATGCACCGATACTATCGGAAGGCGTCCGCCGAAATACTCAATTTCGATCTTTTCTGCTTCCATACCTCTTTCAACCAGGGCATCCTTTACGGTATTGGCCCTGCGGCGTGTCAACGGCACCAGTATCTCCTCTTCAGCAGCCTCTTTTTCCGCATTACGACCGCGGTAGATATTAAGAGCATGTCCCTCTAACAAGAGATCATTTGAGGGATAACGCTGATAAATACTCCGTACCCGCTCGATCGACTTACTATTCCGCTCTTCCATCTCCGGACCCCGAGAATCAAGGGTATGCTGATACGCTCCAAAAATAATATTCGGTACCGCAATATACAGTTTACCCTCCCGCTTTACGAGAAACACATCCAAGGGAACCTGCTGGGTATAATCGCGAACATTACCGCTCTCATCGGTGACCTTCAGATTGAGGGTAAACATCTCCGTGTCCAGCTTCGCCTTATCCTCAGGAGAACCCGCGTTCCAGGTAATATCACCACTCGGATCACCGTCGCCGGTATACGTACGAATCACATCACCCTTCTTATCCACTATGTCCATGGACCAATCGGCCACCTCAGTCTCTTCCTCTACATCCACGGTGATGTACACATCCCCTTCGATGCTGCCGTTTGTCCGAGCAAAGGGGTCCTGGGCTACCTTTACCCCTACCCTCGGCGGCGTTACATCAAGTATGAATGAACCTGTCCTGGCTTCGGCGGATTTTCCCTTCTTATATTCAACATCAATTTCGGCGATATACCTGCCCTCCGGGGCTGCACGGGTATCCAGGTCTTCCTGTTGGCCGAGGTTCCCTTCCCAGTTCAGTTCCTTCGGCAGCTCACCCTCTCCGCTGAATACCCGTCGCACCTCATCCTCCTGCGCAGTAATTGATACAGTCCAGCGCTGCACGTCGGAGTATTGGTTCGACTCAATCCTGAGGGGCAGCTGATCATTTCTGCCGTCGTTATTTGGAGAGAACCCCTTCAGACCGGCGGCAATTTTTACCTCAACCGAAGCTGTATCCACCTTGACCGTTTTAGGAACTATATCGGTGGTATTACCCGCCCGGTCGGTAAAGGACGCTAACAGGAGATACTCTCCGTCATCGACTATCTTGTCGGCCTCATCGGTACCGTCCCAGACTATGAGAGAAGTGGTGCGTTCTGAACTGGTAGCAAGAACATCATTTCCCTCGAGATCGACAATACTTCCCTCCCATGTAACTATTTCATTAGATTTGAATTTAATAGAAGTGTCGTCTCTTTGATCATCACCATCGGGAGAGAATATCGGGGCATCCACAGTCACATCGATAGTTGGCGGGGTTACATCTATTTCAAATTTCTCCGAAACCGACGGCCGGTTTCCATTGCGATACTGGACGGAATAAGAAAACTGATAGACTCCTTCAGGAAGGGGCCGGCCTTTATCATCCAGGCCCTCAAGAAGAATCTCAGAAGGAACCTGTCCTTTTCCTTGTTCGGTATTCACTTTCTCGCCGCGGGCATTTACCACAGTCCAGGACCACTCGACCATCCCCTCCTGCACAGCCTGGTCCAAATATGCGACCGAATCATCCTGCCTCCCGTCGCCGTTGGGAGAAAAATACTCCGGATCAATTACTACCTCTATTGGAGTTTCTGTACGATCAAGCTCTATTCCTTCAAGGACAATATCCTCTGCCTTGTTGCCGGCCCGGTCTTCCGCAGAAAGTTCATACGAAAACTCTCCCGCAGGAACTGCTTTTCCTGAATCATCGGTCCCATTCCATACTACTTCCCCGGGAGTGTCATTCTTCCAGGTAGAGGTTTTTACAACCCCTCCCTTCGAGTTTTTGATCTCTCCAACCCACTCATCCTCCGTGGTGGCCTTGGTGTGGGATATAGTGATGGTATCCTTTCGCCCGTCTCCGTTCGGTGAAAATATGAGTGAGTCCGGTTCGACTATCACTGCCTTCGGAGGGGTGGTATCCACCACAAAATCATCAAGCCCCTGCTCCTGGCGCTTCCCGTCCGGCCCTTCAACCCATAAAGAGAGGCTATAAGAGCCGTCCTCCACTACATCGCCGTCGGTGTTCTTCCCATCCCAGGTAATGGAGCGTTCCAATTCGAATTTTTTGTACCCCATAAAGAGTGAACGCAGCCAGCCGACATCCCTGTCCTCCTGTTCTACTACCTGTTTGAGAATATTTCCCTGAGTGTCTTTTATTTCTAATCCATATTTAGGAACATATCCTTCTTTACTCTTTACATACACCGTCACGGAAAAGTCGATAGCAGCCTTGTCTTTTACTTCATCACCATTTGGTGACAGATATTGCGTACCGGAAGTGACCGGGGGAATCGACGGTACCTCAGGCTGCCCTCCGGCATACACCCCCATCCCTATTGTAAGAAAGATAAACAATCCTAAAATAAATGTTTTTCGCATCTTTGCTTCCCCCTTTTTGTCATCACTCATCAGTCTATGCTGTTTAAATTAACTCTTACTTGTCTATAAAACAAGTTTCTCCTCTGCATTTCCCAGCTGCACTTTTCATGTGCTCTTCCAGGGTGGACAATTGGCCGATTGCTTTCTTGATAGTTAGCCCGTGTGCGCAATTGACCGCTTGCTTATTTGCTTTCTTGTCCTCTTATCTCCGTTTTGTTTACACACTTAATCCAAAGCGTCGACAATTGCGATGCCGGCACTTGCACCAATCCTGTCGGCCCCTGCTTCAATCATTGCTTTGGCATCCTCCAAAGTTCGAATACCCCCGGAGGCTTTTACCTGCAGTTTATCGCCTACTACTGCACGCATGAGTTTGATGTCTTCTAGGGTTGCCCCTCCGCTGCCGAATCCGGTGGATGTTTTTACAAAATGAGCTCCTGCTTCCATGGCGCTTGTGCAGGCGTTCTTTTTTTCTTCCTCCGTCAGATAACAGGTTTCAATTATTACTTTGACGGTTTTGCCCCGGGCTGCCTCTACTACTGCGGCGATGTCTTCCTTCACTGTCTGGTTCTGCCCGGCTTTCAGTGCGCCGATGTTGATGACCATGTCTACTTCGTCGGCCCCCTGCTCTACTGCGTGGCGTGCTTCGGCGGCCTTGATTTCTTTGGCGTTGGCGCCGAGGGGAAAGCCGACTACGCAGCATACTAATGGTGTGCTTCCTTCAAGCTCTTTTTTCATCAGCGGTACGTGGACGGGGTTGGCACAGACTGATGCAAATACGTATTCCCGCGCTTCTGCACAGATTTTGATTATATCAGATTCTGTTGCTGTTGGTTTTAAATTTGTGTGGTCGATTTTGGCGGCTAAGCTTTTTTTGTTCATTTTTTTCTCCTGTTATCCAGTTGTCTGAAGATTGGTGCTATTTTCCCGATAAGTCTCTATCTATAAATAATATCACATCTTGCCTATTATAAAAACAACACCGCAGCCTTTAAAATTACATACAAAAATGAATTATGCAAAATTTAACACCACTCTTCGTAAAACTGGGGAGAATGTATCGTTTTTTTAAACGCTCACCTACCTCTTTAGTAAACCCTGTAGATGCTTTTGATCGCCTCTCCCGGCTCCTTCGTAATATTAATCGCCTGTTGAAACCGTTTCAGAGCCTCCTCGAAGCGTGTCTTTGAGTTCACATGAAACTCGGCCAGGGGCTCACCCTTCTCTACCCAGTCGCCGAGGCGGTGCTTCATCCAGTAACCGACAGCCGGGTCAATCACATCGTCCTTTGTTGAACGCCCGGCACCGAGCAGTAGCGCACTTACCCCCAGCTGAGCAGTATCCATCGCCGAGACATAGCCTGAAGATTGCGCCTTCGCAGCCACAATTTCACCAGCCCGGGGAAGCAAATCGGTATTATCGACAACCCGACGGTTACCACCCTGCATTTCAATCATGCAAGCGAACCGCTCGAGCGCCTCCCCGGAGGAAATAGCCCAATCTAATTTCTTCTGGGCCTCCTCCTCATCCCCGCAGATCTCGCCCAAAATCAGCATTTTTTTTGCAAGCTCAAAAGAGACGTACTTCAAGTCGCCACCTTCGGTCCCCAGTATGTGTCCATCGCCGCTCACTCCCGTACCGACCGTGCCGGCTTCATCATCTGTGCTGCCTGTACTTCCAGAGCCGGTTTCACCGCGCAGGATCCGGATTGCCTCCTCGACCTCCAGCGCGTTGCCGACAGCGTTACCCAGGGGCTGATTCATATCGGTGACCAAGGCGTGGGTTTCGCGGCCGGCGAGGGTACCGATTTCAACCATCATGCGGGCCAGATTTTCTGCGCCCTCCAGGTCCTGCATAAAAGCGCCTGAGCCGGTTTTTACATCAAGAACGATTTTGTCGGCGCCGGCGGCGATTTTCTTGCTCATGATGCTGCCGGCAATCAGCGATACGTTGTCGATGGTGCCGGTTACATCGCGCAGGGAGTACAGCTTTTTGTCGGCGGGTACCAGGTTGCCGGTCTGACCGATGACCGACACCCCGCATGTGCCCACGATCTCGGCGAAGCGCTCCATCGACTGGTCAATCGAAAGACCGGGAATCGACTCGAGCTTGTCCAAGGTGCCGCCGGTGTGTCCGAGGCCGCGGCCGGACATCTTAGCCACGTGCCCGCCGGCTGCCGCTACCAGCGGTCCGACAATCAGAGTGGTGGTGTCGGCAACCCCGCCGGTGGAGTGCTTGTCCACCTTTACCCCGGGGATCGGCGAGAGGTCGATCTTGTCGCCCGACTCGACCATCGTCAGCGTCAGGTCGGTAGTCTCCTGTTTGTCCATGCCGCGAAACCAGATGGCCATCAGCATAGCCGCCGCCTGGTAGTCCGGCACCGAGCCGTCTACATAACCGTTTACGAAAAATTGTATCTCTTCAGCAGAGAGGCGCCCGCCGTTTCGCTTTTTTTCTATCAAATCAACCATTCTCATAGGATTACTCCTCTTTTTTATATTTATTTGGAGATGATGCATGTCATCTTCCCCGGCTCTGAAAGAAATGCCGCCGGGGCTGCATTTCTTTCAGAGCCGGCCGGGCGCCGGCTCACCACCAAGCTTCGTAACAGCCGGGTTTTACGAAGCTTGGTGCTTGGTGCTTGGTGCTTCGCCGAGTTGCTGGACCACAGCACTGGGCTGCTGGAGTGTGGCCGGCCCGGAAGCCCGGCGGCAAGGAAGCACGGCTGTTTACCGGCTAAAACATGTCCACCAGCATGTGCTGGTCCAGGTCGACCTGGCGGCGGTTGTCCTCCAGGGTCTTCTTCATGTAGGCGCGGTCGAGCTTGAGGCCCTCGGTCAGACGGATCAGCAGTTCCTCGGGCAGCAGATTTTGCTCGGCGTACAGGTAGATCAGCGCCTTTTCGGCGATGTTGGCTACCTTCAGGCTGTTCATGTTGACGTGTTCGTCGGGGGTGCCGGCGAATTGCTCCTTCAGGTGATCGTAGAGCAGCGAGCGCTCCTTGTGGTGCTTGAGGGCATCGAGCTCTTTCCACAGCGGATCAATGGTGCCGCGGGCGGCCTGCTCGCCCAGGGGCTTCAGCGTAAAGTAGGTGTACTCCTTGCCGGGCAAGTAGTGGTGGTTGTCACAGCGGGTGCAGTAGTTCGGCTCGAGGGGGTTGTCCTTTTTTTGGTCGCCCCCGATGATGATCAGCGGGTCGAAGTAGAGGGCCGGGCACTCCTCGCCGTCTACCTGGTAGTAGCGGTAGGTGTAGAAGGAGTCCTCGATGCAGTCGGGGTGCTCGCAGTAGGCTGTCAGTGGGAACACGTCGGTGGCGGTTTCCAGCATCAGCCGGGCGGTGGGGTTGAAGATGTCCCGGCGGAAGTTGAGGATGAGCGCCGGAAAGATGAAGATGAGCCCCCGCTGCCGGCTGGCGTTGCGCACCACGTAGACCAGCCGCTCATCGTAGAAGGAGGCTTCGTCGATGATCCAGGTGCCTACTTCGGGATTGTCCTTGAGCACTTCCTCCAGGCTGAAGGAGTCTTTGATTTTGGCGATGTTCTTTCCGCAGTGTTCATAACCCCCGCGAAAGGCCAGGGCGTCGTCGGGGTAGTCGGGAAAGCGGCCGGCGTCTAGGAGCGAGCGTATAAAAAACACCCTGCGCCGGTCTGCGCCGTCGGTGGTGGTCTGGGCGCCGATGTAGCTGCTTTTCTGCTGGGCAACCCGGGCATCCCGCCACACCCGGGCGGAGTATTCGGTTTTGCCCGAACCCATGGGTCCGATTACCAGGATCCGGCGGGAGGGGCGGGTGAAATCGAAGTGGTTGAAAGAGTGATGGACTCTTACACTGGGAAAGCCGAGGCTTTTGAGAAAACTTAGGGTTCCGGGGTCATTCTTCAGTTCATACATAGCTCTATACTAACCCAGGCTGTGCAGATTGAAAACAGTTTTGTGGCAATGAAGTGCGCGGTGGAGTGCACACAGAGCGGCTATATATTGACTATATCCGTGTGGGCGTATATTTTCGGTCTATGATAATTGATTACATACGAATACCCCTGCTTTTGCTGATGGTGGGGGTGATGGTTTTTAACCTCACACAGCGCGGTCATGTGAAACACGGAGAGGGAAAGCGTTTCGCTTCGCTCTATGGCGCGGCGGTGCTGCTGCTGTTGTACGTGCAGCTGCTTCTAATCCAGAAGTACTACAGCGCGCCTCTGGCCAACTGGCTGATTGTACCGGCGACGGTGCTCACCGGTATAGCCGCGTACTTGCTGCGAAAAAAAATCTTTGTCTTTAAAAGATACTGCGGCCGGTGTAACGCAGCGCTGCCGCTGAAAACAACTTTGTATCACGATGATAATCTTTGTGATCAGTGCCGAGCCGGAGGTTCAGCCGATTCTATTCCTAAGAATTCCGAAGATGGAGCGATGGAAGAATCTGCTTCGAGTGATGACCCCCTGGTAGCTCCGCCTGAGAAAAACCGAATTGACGAGGTTCCCCGGACTGTGGAAGAGTTTGACTGGGAGGCGTGGGAGCCCTCGGAGACCGCGGTGTTGTGTTATATTTTTAAAGAGGGGCAGGTGCTGCTGATCAATAAGAAGCGCGGCCTCGGCAAGGGCAAAGTAAATGCGCCGGGCGGTCGGATAGATCCGGGGGAGAGGCCGGTACAGACGGCGGTGCGGGAGCTGCAGGAAGAGGTGGGGCTGACGCCTCTGGAGCCCTACGAGGTGGGGCGGCTGTCCTTTGTGTTTACCAACGGCTATTCGCTGAAGGGGCACGTGTTTTTTGCCCACGAGTTCGAGGGCGAGCTGATCGAAACCGATGAGGCCGAGCCCTTCTGGGTGCCGGTGGAGGAGATTCCCTACGGGCGGATGTGGGAGGACGATGCGGACTGGCTGCCCATGGCAATGGACGGGAAGTTTGTGAGGGCCCGGTTCATTTTTGAGGGCGAGAGGATGCTCAGCAAAAAGATTGAAACCTCCCCCCGGGGTTAGGACTAATGACAGGCGGTGAGGAAGAGGTACTAAATTCAGAGAGCCAGAGGAACTCCAAGACGGGAGAGCTGAACCGTTTACGGGAGGAGAACCGGCAGCTCCAGTATCTTATCACGAATCTTTCAGTGCATGAGAGGATGTTTCATTCGCTTTTCGAGCTCTCTCATGATGGTATTATCCTCCTCGACGACGAGGTAGTGTTCGACTGTAATGCCAATGCTTTGGATTTGTTTCGCTTTTCCTCTTCCGAACTCCTGCAGCAACAGATGCACAAGATTATTTTAACTGAATCGATTGCTGAGTTTCGCCGAAACCTTAATGCCGCAGTGAAGGAGGGGCCCCAGTTTTTTGAGTTTCAGTTTATAAGCAAGGAGGGGGCCCTTCTAGACTGCGAGGTAAGTGTTGCCGCGTTTATGCTCTACCATCGCCAGTTTTTCATGGTAAGTATCCGTGATATCACCGATCGTAAAAAAACGGAAGATAACCTGCGCATAAAAACTGCCCAGCTGCAGGCTACTATCAACAGTTTTCCCTTCGATTTTTGGATCAACGACACTCAGAACCGCACATTGATGCAAAATCCTGGAAGTAAACTGTTGTGGGGCAACCAGTCCGGCAGTCACTTAGAAGAGGTAACTGAGGATGAATCAATTAAGGCCCACTGGAGAGAGACCAACCGCCGGGCTTTGCAGGGGGAGGTTGTTGAAACGGAGCAAAGCTATCATATTGACGGCCGGCAGCGGGTGTTTCGAAATATTGTTGCCCCCGTGTGGGAGAAAGAGCGGGTTATTGGTATTCTGGGGCTTAATATCGACATAACCGATTATAAAACTACGCAACAACAACTTTCTCATGCTTTGGAAGAGAGGGAAACCCTGCTCCGTGAGATCCACCACCGGGTAAAGAACAATTTACAGCTGATTATCAGTATGCTGAATTTGCAAAAGCCGAATATAGATTCCGAAAAGCTTGATGTGGTGGTAGATATAGAGAACAGAATCAACTCGATGGCCCTTATTCATGAACAGTTGTACGGCTCCTCCACTTTAAACCGGATACACATGCCGACATATTTTGATCAAATGGTAGCTACAATTATAGAATCTTTTCAGCGTGAGGGACAATCCATCTCGGTGGAGGTAAACTCTATTGAGGTATCCTTGCCGATTGATACTGCCCTTCCCCTCGGAATAATTGTAAACGAGCTTGTGTGTAATAGTATGAAGTATGCTTTTAAGGAGATTGGGCAGGGGGAGATCAGAATAGAGCTACTGCGCAGCGCCGATGGCGCAGAGTATGTGCTCTCAGTCGAGGATAACGGCGGGGGGTGCGAGATCAACCAGACTGAATCTGCCGGCGGCCTTGGCCTCACATTAGTACGACAGCTTACAGCTCAAATCGGGGGGTCGGTTTCATTCGGCAGCGGTGGTGTTAGTGGTGTCGGCCGGGGAAGCGCACGGGCAAGCGGTTTTTCTGCTGCTATTGAATTTCCGGCAGGTGAAAAATGAGGGATTCCAGTTCTTTTTGGTACCGCCTTGTTACCCATCTTATTCTGGTTGGCACGGCGTTTTTCTGGGGGATAAACCCGATGGTGATGAAGGTGGGGATGGAAGAACTTCGTCCAATTCACTTCAACTCCGTGCGCTTGTCCGTGGGGCTGATTGCCGCCCTTATTCAACTGCTGCTGTCGAGAAGCTGGAAGCCTATTCGACGGGAGGACCTGCCCCGCTTTTTAGTAGTTGCCGTGACCGGCTTTTTTCTTTTTCAGTTGTGCTACTCCTTCGGGGTGGACTATACCTCCGCCAGCATTGGTTCGATTATCCTCGGCTCGCTTCCGATTCATGTAGCCGCTATTACGAAGATATTCCGGATAGAGGAGCTTTCGCCGAATAAAACCTTCGGTATTTTAGCGACCTTTATCGGGGTTATTTTTATCGCCCTTGGAAAACACGGGGGCCTGGGGATGGCGGGGACGTATATGTTCGGTGTTGTGCTGCTGACAATTGCGGAGTTTGGGTACGGTATTTACACGGTCTTCTTGAGACCCCTTACCGCCCGATATTCAATTTACCAAATTATCTTTATTGTGATGTCGGTTGCCCTGACTCCCTTTATTCTTTTTAGCCTGCCGAACTTCGAATTGTCCACTTTTACCGGCCTAAGTCCGGTTACCTGGCTGAGCGCCGCCTTTTCCGGCACCTTTGCCCTGGCCCTCGGGAATACTCTCTGGAGCCTGGGGATAAAGCGAATCGGAAGCACCAACGCCTCTGTATATGGGAATTTACCACCAGTGTTCGGAGTACTCGCCGGTATTCTTATTTTGAATGAAACCCTCAGCCCTATGCAGATTCTCGGGGCATTGATAATTTTGGGCGGTGTTGTGCTGGTGAACAAAAAACCTATCAGGGCAAAAAAAGGAGTATCATCATGAAATATATTGGAGCACACGTGAGCGCCTCAGGGGGTGTGGAGAATGCCCCTTTGAACGCCAGTAAAATCGGTGCCGGCGCCATGGCCTTGTTTACCAAGAATCAGCGACAGTGGAAGGCCAAGCCGCTCAGCGAAGAGTCTATCCGGGCCTTTAAGTCCAACATGAAAAAGGCGGGGATCCAGCCAAAGCATGTACTGCCCCACGACAGCTATCTTATCAATCTGGGCAATCCCGAACAGGAGAAGTGGGAAAAATCCTTGCACGCGTTCATCGACGAGGCCCAGCGGGCGGAGCAGCTTGATATTCCCCTGCTCAATTTTCACCCCGGCAGCCATCTTCGTAAGATTAGCGAGGCCGAATGCATCACCCGAAATGCCGAGGCTATGAACACCACGCTTCGCAACACCAGCTTTGTGAAACTGGTGATAGAAACCACCGCCGGTCAGGGTTCGAATATTGGCTACAGCTTTGAACACCTTGCCGCCCTCATCGATCAATCGGAAGCCCCTGAGCGAGTAGGGGTGTGCATTGATACCTGTCACATCTTCGCCGCCGGTTACGATCTGCGGACCGAAGAGGCGTACCAGCAGACCATGGAGGCCTTCGGACGCATCATCGGCTTCGACAAACTGATGGGAGTGCACATCAACGACGCCAAATCGGAACTCGGCAGCAGGGTCGACCGCCACAACAGCCTGGGAGAAGGGAATATAGGCAGCCGGGCCTTTGGATTTTTGATGAAGGACCCTCACCTAGAGGATATCCCGATAGTACTGGAGACTATCGACCCCGAGAAATGGCCCCAGGAAATAGAGTGGCTCTATAGCTTGCAGAAGTAGTGCTTGCAGAAGGTGACAGAGAATAGGTGCTTGCAGAAGCAGGGTCCTCCCGTTAAGCTTGTGTAGTGAGGCGTTTATTATAGCGGAAGGAGGTATCCCATGCCCTTCATTAGAATCCATACCAATATCGAGGTTTCAGAACCTGAGAGTGTTTTGAAAAAACTGTCTGGGATCGCTGCCGAAAAAATCGGCAAGCCCGAAGCCTATGTGATGACCGCTCTTTCAGATAAGGCCGTTATGACCTTCGGCGGTTCGGGCGAAGCGCTGGCTTTTATCGAATGCAAAAGCATCGGGTTGAGCGAAACACAAACCAAGGGCCTTAGCGCCACACTCTGCAGCTTTTGCGAACAAGAAATGGGGATTCCCAAAAGCAGGGTGTACATCGAGTTTGCCGGGGCAAAGGGCAGTATGTGGGGCTGGAAGGGCGGTACTTTTTGAGTGCCCCTTGAGGTGACTGCCTGCGGCGGGCTTATGTGGCGCCCCCCTGTGGCGGCTGCCTGTGGCGGCTGCCGCGATGCATAACGTGGCGTTTTATACAGCAGGTATACTACCTCATGAGTCTGTTTCTACGCTGTTTGAAATAACGGCGGTAGAATATGGTGTCCATGAAAAATCCGAAGTCTCTTATTGATGAACCGGGTGTGCATAACGGAATTGTAGATATTACGCAAAGAAAGTTCCTTGATCGCTGATGCCCCAGTGCCAAAGATCAATATTGATCTTTGGCACTGGGGGCCTAGGTATAAACACGGATTATTCCCAAGTCACCGGATATTCGAAGCGGTAGCGTACATAATCGTTATCAGCTGATCCTTCGCTTGTATCAATATCTACATACCAGTATGTACAAGAGCCTGAGGTCCGTTCAGCACTCCCATCAACAAGATAACCATAGCGCATTATGTCCTTTTCATCATGTGTAAGAACGGGGCTGGAGCTATATACAGATGATGAAGCCGAGCTAATCGTACTGCTGTCCGGATATATCCAGATCCGATACTCATGTTCAGCTGGCAGGTCGAGATCGATAATGAACTCACAGTTATCCCCCACTTTCAAGCTTCTTTCGCTTTGCTTGTATACAAACACCTCCCTATCGCTTCCTTCCAACAGCGGAAACAGGGCGGTAACAGATTTAGATGAGCTTAATTTGAGAGAGACAGGATTTTGCTGTGATTTTACATCTCCAGTCCAGCCGGCAAAATTGTTATAATCTCCAGGAATTGCTTCCAGAACAACTTCCGCTCCTTTTGCAAACTCCTTACCCTCTGGAAATACATGCACTACCCCTTCACCTTTTACTGAAGTATTGATAGACGCACTTTCCTCGCAAGAAAAGAAAAAAACCAGCAGTATAGTAGAGAATAAAATTACAATATATTTTCTCATTGTGTTCTCCTTAACTCTGTTTTTGTTTTAAAACAGCTACACCAAGATCAGTGCCGAGATAGACATACTCCCCATCCACCAAGACATCCTTAATTTCCCCATCGAGAAGACCATCTTGCGTTGTAAAAGCCCACCAGTGGGAACCGGAATCAGGTGAAAAGGCAAAACCAGAATCAGTACCACTGTATATACCACTCTCATCTGCATACAGTGAATTCACTGAATTGTCGGGTAACCCACTCGACTCATCAAAACTACTCCAGCTTTGCCCCTCGTCATTAGAATATACAATTCCATCAATAAATGTACCGGTATATATCACATCATCATATACATGAATGCTGTACACAAATTCTTCTGGAAAGTTATCAAACTTGCTCCAGGGGCCGCCATCGTCATCAGAATAGGCCAATTTATCTCCAATAAATCCTGCATAGAGCCTGCTTCCGTCGTGGAAAACTTGTCTCACATTGTCTGCCGGGAGCCCATTCCCTGTATCATATGTAGTCCAGTTAGTTCCACCATTTTCTGTAACAGAAACTCCGGAGGCTGTGGCTGCATATATGGTCTCGCCCTTGCCGGCTAAATCATTCAAATTATAATGTTCAATTCCGTTTGTGTTTTTATTAAAGGTGGTCCAAGTAGCACCGAGATCTTCAGTTTTGTGGTGATCAGCCCAAAGATGCGTATCTGTAACATACAGAGATCCAAAATGTGTGTCATAATCAGATAATCCTTCGGTATATGGTGGTATAGCTTCGGTAGCTTTCCAGCTTTGCCCCCTATCTTCTGTTAAGACGATTCCACCATAGGCAGTTGCTGCAACAACTGTTGAGCCAACCAACTCTAAGTCTCTTATCTTGTTACTGGTTAAGCCTGCACCACAGCTCTTAGTCTTCCAGTTACTACCTTCGTCATCGGAAATCGACAGTCCTACATTTGTGGAATAGACCCATGTAGAATCATCGGTAGAAACATCTGCATAAAACCCTTGTCCTATTCCGGAGATCAACCCGTCATTTTCTGTAGTCTGGGTAGTATTACTAAAACCATCATCACTAAAATAGAATCCATCATCATAGCTTCCGGCCCACACACCATCGCTGTTAGAAAAAAGAAAGGTTGTTTTGTTACCAAATTCACTTTCAGTCCAAGTGTCACCGTCGTCCGAGCTTACATAAAGTCCGTCATCAGCTCCAATATATATCGTTGAATCCTGATGAAGGAT